>Ga0209162_1003168_pt1 | contig 13515 bp, 10 predicted proteins | sample YNPNPMetaG_FD_187121 | JGI IMG/M metagenome (GOLD analysis project Ga0209162, IMG submission 187121) | Anoxygenic and chlorotrophic microbial mat microbial communities from Yellowstone National Park, USA - YNP NP MetaG (SPAdes) (version 2) ...
AAAACGGGGAAACCAGGTTTCCCCGCGCCCCCGAGCGGCGCCCCCATACCCTGGGAAGGCACCTGCGGTTTGCGCTTGACCGTCTGACAGGGAGGTGTGGAGGGGCCAGGCCCCTCCACGGCCACCTCCGTGGTCCGGTGTCGCGGCGAACGGTCACGTGCGTTTGAAGCACGCCTTAGATTGCGGATTGGAGATTGCCGCTCAATGCGTAACTGTTCCCACTCGCACACGAACAGGACGCACATCAGTTCTTCTTGGAAGGGTGACGCCCTCCCAAAACCTCCCAGCGGGAGGGGGGATAGGGAAACCGGGTTTCCCCATCCCCCTGCGCACGGGCTGCGCCCTCGCCTTCCCGCGGGCGGGGGTATGGGGGAACCTGGTTCCCCCATGGTCACGTTAGCGCTCACGAGCTTAGGGCGTCTCGATGACGCTCTGGCGCTACAGCGCCGTGATGCGCGCCCCGGTGGCCAGTTGCTCAGGGGTAAGGTGATAGAGATGATCGAAGAGCGCCACCTTGAAACTGGCCGGGCCGTGGGCGTGGGCGGCGGCCTGTTCGGCGGCGAGGCCAAAGGCGGCCAGCGCCCCGGCGGTGGCCAGCAGATAGTCACGCTCGACGGCGGCGAAGGCGGCCACCATGGTGGTAGCCATGCAGCCGGTGCCGGTAATGGCGGCCAGCCAGGGGTGGCCGTTGTCCACTGCGACGGCCCGCTCACCATCGGAGATGATGTCGCGGGGGCCGGTAATAGCGACCACCAGGTTGCGTTCGCGGGCCAGAGTGCGCGCCACCGCCAGCGGATCGCGCACGCCCTCGACGCTCTCGACGCCTTTGACCACGCCCCCCGCCCCGCTGAGGGCGCCGATCTCGCCGCTATTGCCGCGCAGCACCGCCACCTGAAGCTCATCGAGCAGCCGCAGGTTGGTCTGGGTGCGCAGCGAGGTCGCTCCCGCGCCCACGGGGTCGAGGATCACCGGCACGCCGCGGGCATTGGCCTGCCGCCCGGCGATGAGCATTGACGTGACCCAATCGGAGGTCAGGGTGCCGGGGTTGAGCACCAGCGCCCCGGCCAGGGCGACCATTTCGGCTACCTCTTCGGCGGCGTGGGCCATCACCGGCAGCGACCCCACGTGAAGGGTAACATTGGCGGTGTCATTCATCACCACCAGGTTAGTAATGTGGTGGATCAGCGGCTTCTCGGCGCGGACGCGCCCCAGGATCGCCGCGACGCGGTTCGTCAGATCAATCATGCGTGCCTCCTTCGTTGCTCAACAATCGCCCGCAGGTCGCGGGCGGCCTGCTCCGGGTCGGGAGCGCCGATCACTGCCGAGATCACCGCCACCCCCGCGGCCCCGGCGTCAATCACTGCGCCGGCGTTCTCCAGGGTGACGCCGCCAATGCCAACGATGGGCAGGGGAACGGCGTGGGCAATCGCCCGCAGGGCCTCGAGGCCAATGGGCGGGCCGGCGTCAGGCTTGCTCGGCGTGCCGAACAGGTCGCCGACCCCCAGATAATCGGCGCCGTCACGCCAGGCCTGCTCGGCCTGCTCCACCGTCTCGACCGAAACGCCGAGGAGCCGGTTCGGCCCGATCAGCGGGCGCGCCAGACGCGCTGGCAGATCCTCCTGGCCCAGATGCACGCCCTCGGCCTCGAGGGCCAGGGCCACATCGAGGCGATCGTTGACGATCAAAGGAACCCCGGCCAGGCGGGTCACCTCGCGCAGCTCCTGCCCCAGGGCCAGCATCTCGCGGGTCGAGCCGTGCTTCATCCGCAGTTGCACCACCGTGGCCCCGCCGCGCAACGCCGCTCGCACCAGGTCGAGCAGGGGACGGCCCGCGGCGGCGCGGTGGTCGGTAATGACGTAGAGCGCCCAGTCGGGCGAGGGGAGGGACGATCTGGTCATGGTTGCCAGGCCTTTCTACCTCACTTGTCCATGCGGCTGCGCCGCACATGAACAGGATGAACATAGGTTCTTCCTGGGAGGGCTGCGCCCTCCCAAACCCTCCCGCGGGCGGGGATGTGGGCGAACCTGATCCCCCCATGTTCACGTTAGCCATCAGCCATCAGCCATCAGCCGTCCATGCGGCTGCGCCGCACATGAACAGGATGAACATAGGTTCTTCCTGGGAGGGCTGCGCCCTACCAAACTCTCCCGCGGGCGGAGGTCTGGGGAACCCGGGTTTCCCCGTACCCTGCTTGAGGGCCAGGCCCTCCCGCGGGCAGGGGCGTGGGGAAACCCGGTTTCCCCACACCCCTGCCCCAGCAGCCTATGTTCACGTTAGAAGATCAAAACGCCGCCGATCGCAGGGATCAGCGGCGTTGAAAGCAACTGCCGATGCTTCCCTACGCTGGCATGATCCAGGTCAGGTTCAGAGGGTTAGCGGCATCAATCGGGCCGCACTCTCAGCCAGACTCTTCTGGCGCCCCTAGCATGGCCACACGGGCCGTGGCATTCGGTTGTCTACGGGGGGGAAACCCGGTTTCCCCGGGACCCCTGCCCTGCGGGCAAGGATCACGCTTCCCTATCGTGCGCTCGTTGCGATGGATACCATTATACTGTTCTTATGGAGCATTGCAAGGAGGGACATGCGAGGGCTACGCCCTGGCACCTCCTCACCCAGGGCTACTGCAACGTCTTTGGGGCTTGCCCCAGAACCCAGGATCCTGTCGGGCAACAGAACTGCCCGACAGCCCACTGTTGAAGACGGACGTTGCGCAGGCCCTGCATCCTCACTTCAGCCGTCTATGCGGCTCGCGCCGCACAACGCCCGATGAAAATAAGTTTGTTCTCGGGAGGGCTTCGCCCTCCCAAACGCTCCCAGGGGGCGGGGCCTGGGTGCGCGGGCCTCCGGCCCGCGTCCGCTGAGGTATGGGGAAACCCGGTTTCCCCACCCCCCTCGCCGAGGGCTTATTTTCACGTTAGCCGTCCATGCGGCTGCGCCGCACATGAACAGGACGAACATAGGTTCTTCCTAAGAGGGCTGCGCCCTCCCAAACCCTCCCGCGGGCGGAGGTCTGGGGAAACCCGGTTTCTCTATGCCCCTGCGTGCGGGCTGCGCCCTCCCAAACCCTCCCGCGGGCGGGGATGTGGGCGAACCTGATCCCCCCATGTTCACGTTAGCCATCAGCCATCAGCCGTCAGCCGTCCATGCGGCTGCGCCGCACATGAACGGGATGAACGTAAGTTCTTCCTGGGAGGGCTGCGCCCTCCCAAACCCTCCCGCGGGCGGGGGTGCAAGCCCTGCATCCCCACTATTATCGAGGGCGGCGCGGCTGCAGAAGGGTCTATAATGGTAGTCGTGGAGAAGGCGCGCGCAGCGGGAAGCAGGTTCCCCGACCAGCCCCGCCAGGGCAGACAGGCGGTACCAGCCTATGGAATTCAAAGACTACTATGCCATCCTGGGCGTCTCACCCGACGCCGACGAACAGACGATCAAGAAAGCCTATCGCAACCTGGCGCGCCAGCACCACCCCGACGTGAACCCCGACGACAAGGAGGCCGAGGCGCGCTTCAAGGAGATCAACGAGGCCTATCAGGCTCTCGGCGACCCTGAACGCCGTCGCAAGTACGACGAACTGCGCGCGCAGTACCAGAACTGGCAGCAGCGTGGCAGCGGCGATTTCAACTGGTCGCAGTGGCAGAGCGCGCCGGGGCAGTATGTGTATACAAGCAATGTGGCGCCCGAAGATTTCGAGGACCTCTTTGGCGAAAGCAGCCCGTTCTCCGAATTCTTCAGTTCCATTTACGGCCAGCCCCGGGCGCGGGGGCCAGAACGGCCCCGCCGCGGTCGCGACGTGGAGGCGCCGGTTGCCATCTCGCTCGAAGAGGCCTTTCGTGGCGCCACCCGCTCACTGCAGATCGGCGACCGGCGGATCGAGGCCCGCATCCCTCCCGGCGTGCAAACCGGCACCCGCGTGCGGCTGGCAGGTCAGGGCCGCCCCGGACGCGCGGGCGGGCCGCCGGGCGACCTCTACCTGGTTGTCGAAGTGGAACCGCATCCGCAGTTCGAGCGCGATGGCGACGATCTGACCACCGTCGTCCCGGTGGATTTCCTCACCGCGGCGGCCGGGGGCGAGGTCCGCGTGCCAACCCTGGACGGAACGGTAAAGCTGAAGATCCCGCCGCGGACCCCGGCCGATCGTGTGTTTCGGCTCAAAGGCAAGGGTATGCCACGGCTCGACCGGCCGACGGAGCGGGGCGACCTGTTCGCGCGGGTCAAACTGGTGATGCCTGAAGCGCTCTCGGACGCGGACATCGAGACGCTGCGCGACATGGCCCGCCGCCGGGCGGCGTGAGGCGCCCCCTCGCATCCGGCGGGGGCGTGGGGAAACCCGCTTTCCCCCACGCCCCCCGCCCGCCGGAGGGTCTGGGAGGGCTGCGCCCTCCCAGGAACAACTTTTTGTTAACGTGAATAACCGTCGGGTCATGGTCTTTGAGAAATTCATCCGCTATGCCAGTCTAGCCGTCGGGCTAAAGCCCTCGGCTACGGGATGCGAAGCCCGCCGGCGCGGGCTAGAGCGGATTATTTTTCAAAGACCATACGCCCTCGGCTACGGGATGCGAAGCCCGCCGGCGCGGGCTAGAGCGGATTATTTTTCAAAGACCATACGCCCTCGGCTACGGGATGCGAAGCCCGCCGGCGCGGGCTAGAGCGGATTATTTTTTTCAAAGACCATAACCCGGGAGCGCGGGCGTCCCGCCCGCCGGGTCCTGAGCGGGCAAGTTGCCCGCGCTCCCGGCGGCGCACGGCTTGACAGGAAGTATTCGCGCTAACAACTTTTTTCATCGCGGCGTTGTATGCCATGCGCTTGACCGTCTGACCATGACAGGAGTTACGCGGTCGCCTTCCGGCGGGGAGGAGTGGAGGGCCTGCGGCCCTCCACTAACCGGTTGGTGCCCGCCCGGGGCAGGAGGGCCGTGGATGTTGCGCCAGGCCGCCTGGCCACCGCGGGCGGGCAACGGGGTATGCGGGGAGGCTGCGCCTCCCCGCATACCTCCACTGCGTACGTCCTGACAATGAGGACGTTCGTGGGAGACATGCTTACCGTGTGATCAAACATGTTTCCAACACCTACCGAGGAGCACCGCCATGCTGGCGCGTCGAACCAAGCTCGATGAACTTGCCGCGCGGGCCGGCCTGCCGATTGATACGCTGCGGCAGTTGCTGGAACTGGGCGTGATCGAAGAAGGGCCGGACGTGACCGAAGAGGACCTGGCCGAGTTGCGGCGGATGCAGCGCCTCATCAGCGATCTGGGGCTGGATCACGAGGCGGTGCTGGTGATCCTGTGCATGCGCAAACGCCTGCTGGCGCTGCAACACGAGGTGGCGCGGCTGCAAACCGAGTTGCACCGGCAGCGCCGCCCCGATCGGGTGACGCTGTGGGTCGAGGCCGAATGGAGCGACAGTTGACCGGCGCCAGGCGGCTGTCTCCCGGCCAGGTGGGGTTGAGGGCCTGTGGCCCTCCACGAACCCGTCGTTCCCCGTGTATGGCGGAGGGAAGCCCTGGGGAAACGCCGCCATCCCACCGCCACGGGCGGGGAACGGGGCTGGCGGGGAGGCTGCGCCTCCCTAGTCCCTCCTTATGGTCTTTGAAAAATTCATTCCGCTATGCCGGGCTGGCCGTGGGGCTGAAGCCCTCGGCTAGGGGACGCGAAGGCCGCCTGCGCGGCCTATACCGGATTATTTATTCAAAGACCATCAGGCACGCGCAGCAGTTGAGGGGCCTATGTTTGGTGACATTGGACGCTGGCTGATTGGCATCGGGGTGACCCTGGTGGGGCTGGGGCTGCTGTTCCTGCTCCTGGGGCGCGTGCCCTGGCTGGGGCGCCTGCCGGGCGACATCGTGATCGAGCGCCCGGGTCTCACCATCTACATCCCCCTCGGAACCATGCTCCTCCTCAGTCTGGTGCTGACCCTCCTGGCGAACCTGATCGGGCGCTTCTGGCGGTAGACAGGCTCCCACCGAAGCGCAATCGTATGTGACAAATGTCGTCGTGGCTGGCGCCAGAGCCGGGTACACTGCATATAGCCCCCGGCCCGCGATGTACGCGGCACCAAACGCACCTGGAGGTTCTGATGACCGTACCCGCATCTGCATCGCTCAGCGGGCGCGTCCTGCTGGTCCGCGCGGTTCTGGCGGCAGGGGTGCTAGCGCTGTTGTTCGGCGCCCTCTGGGCAGGGGTGCTGCGACTGGGTTGGGCGCTGCCCACCCTCCAGGGCAGCCTGGCAGCCCTGCACGGCCCGCTCTTCGTCTGCGGGATGCTGGGGACGGTGATCGGCCTGGAACGCGCCGTGGCCCTGGGGCGGGCCTGGGCCTTCGGTGGCCCGCTGCTCACGCTGGCGGGCGGGTTGGGGTTGCTGGCAGGTCTAGGGGTACATCCTGGCGCCTTGCTGATCACCGCCGGCAGCCTGGGTCTGCTGCTGGTTTTCGTCGCGCTCATCAGGCGCCAGCCAGCCCGCTTTACCATAACCATGGCTCTGGGCGCGGCGGCCTGGCTCGTCGGCAATCTGCTGTGGTTGAGCGGCCGGCCCCTGGCAATGGCGTCCCTCTGGTGGGCCGGCTTTCTCGTCCTGACGATCCTCGGCGAACGGCTCGAACTGGGACGCCTGCGCCAGCTTCCGGCCTGGGCGTTACAGATCTTTGTCCTCGGCGTTGCCACATTGTTGCTGGGCCTGGGGACGACCACGATCGCCTACGCAACGGGCGTCCGGCTTAGTGGCGCTGGCTTCATCCTCCTCGGACTCTGGCTGCTGGCCTTCGACATCGCCCGGCGCACCATTCGGCGACCGGGGCTACCGCGCTTCAGCGCCGTGTGCATCCTCTCGGGAAGCGTCTGGCTGATAGTCGCGGGGGTGGTCGCCCTGAGCGCGGGCGCGGTCTATGCGGGGCCGGTATACGACGCGTTGCTGCACGCCGTGTTCGTCGGCTTTGTCTTTGCGATGATCTTCGGCCACGCACCGATTATTATCCCTGCATTGGCGCAGATCCCCCTCAACTTTCATCGCCGGAGCTACCTGCCCCTTGTGGCGCTGCATCTGTCGCTGCTCGTGCGCGTTGCCGGCGACCTGACGTTGCGCCTCGACTTCCGCCGCTGGGGCGGGATGCTCAACGCCCTGGCCATCGCGCTCTTTCTCCTGCTTCTCTGCGACACCTTCGGGATCGCCTGGCTCTGGAACTACGAGGAGGCTGGCCCGGAGCGCTACGTTGTGCGCGTTGGCCGGCCGGACCGGGAGTGAAGGCCATCGCCGTGGTGCCCATGCAGGCGGTCGGTCGAAGGAGGCACAGGGAACGCGAGTTTTTCCGCGCTCCTGACCCGGCAGTTATCGGTCCAGGAATGGTGGTGCTTTCAGGTAGAGAGTTTTTCAGGGGCGAGGAGTGTTTGCCGCATCCTGACACTCTCTCTCCCTCACCTGCCTGTCTCCCGCTCCCGCGCGAGAGCGGGGAAAGCGGGCTTCCTAACGTGAACATGGGGGAACCAGGTTCCCTCATACCCCCGCCCGCAGGAGGGTTTGGGAGGGCGCAGCCCGCGAGCAGGTGTCCGGGGAAACTCGATGTCCCCCCGTCCCCGCCCGCGGGAAGGCCCTGGCCCTCACGCAGGGGTATGGGGAAACCCGGTTTCCGCATATCCCCACCCGGTGGGCAGGTCTGGAAGGGCGCAGCCCGCGAGCAGGAGTCCGGGGAAACCCGATGTCCCCCCGTTCCCACCCGCGGGAAGGCCCTGGCCCTCACGCAGGGGGAGGGGGAAACCGGGTTTCCCCCTCCCCCCACCCCGTGGGAGGGTTTGGGAGGGCGAAGCTCTTCCAGGAAGTATGATATCCCGTCGGTGTGCGGCGCAGCCGCATAGGGGTCCGAGACGAAAGGAGGGAGGGAAATGGACGCGCCCGATCTGGAACTCCATGAACTCATGCCCGAACCAGAAGAGGCCTGGCGCCGTTTGCTCCGTTTTGTGGGATGGAACGCTGGCGAGCGGGCCGCGGCGGCGCGAACGAGCGCGGCGTTGCTCAAACATGCGCACCAACTGGTGGTTGACGTCTACGATCATCTGGCTCACGTCCCGGAGACCGCCGCCATCCTTGGCTGGGAGCACCATATTGATGAAAGGCACCTGGAAGAGCGCCGGCGCTTTTTCACCCTCTGGCTGGCCCGCACGATCGGCCTGGACACTAGCGATGAGTTTGCCGGGTACCTGTTCTACGCCGGGAAGGCCCACGCCGGCCATGGCGCGCGGCGCATTCACACCCCGCCCGAATATGTCACCGCCTCGGTCGGGTTGGTGCAGGCCGCCTTCGCCAACACCCTGGCGCGCGAGGACCTTCCAGCGGACGTGATCGGCAACGCCATGGCAGCCTGGAGCAAGTATCTCAGCGTGCAACTCAACCAGATGCTCCTTGGCTACCGCGCCGCTCAGGAACTGCGGAGCGGCGCCCTGGCGGTGCGCTGCACGCTCTTCGGGCGCCTGCGCCCGCTGCTGGGGACGCAGGAGGTCCTGGTCATGGTTGCGCCCGGCGCCTGTGTCGGCGACGTGGCGCGCAAGGTGTTCAACTACTTCCCCCAGGCCCGCGCCGAAGCTCTCGAACGCGTCTGGCGCGCCGAGGAGAAGAGCGATGCGCTCTGGGTGGAGGTTGTTCCGGCATACGTTACCCGCCCGGGCTGGCGCATTCTGCACAACGGACGGGAGGTGCAACACCATGGCGGCTTTGCCGCCCCCGTCCGGTCCGGCGATGAGGTGGCGGTGTTTCCGCCGGGGCGGTGAGGTTGCACCACGGACACAGGGCCATGGCACCATCTTAGGGGCTTGCCCCACAACCCGGGACGGTACCTGTTCACACCTGGAGTAACACCCGCGCCTGGAAGCGCGGGCGTCCCGCCCGCGTCGCGTCTCCGCGGGCAAACTGCCCGCGCTCCCGGGAGACATGTGAACACTTATCCGGGAGCCTGCCGGGCAGCACAGCCGCCCCAACACCCCACCGTCGAAGACGAACGTTGCGCCAGCCCTGAGCACAGCCACGCGCCGCCCTCACGCAGCCTCAAGATATGCTATAATTATGTAACTGAAAAAGCCAGGAACGGCGGGCTGCGCCAGGCCCGTTCGCGATTATCCGGGAGGAATAGATGGCGCTCGAGAAGGACGAAAAGCAGCACATTATCGGCGACTATCAGGTTCACGGCAGTGATACCGGCTCGCCGGAAGTGCAGGTGGCGCTGCTCACGGAGCGGATCAATCAACTGATTGATCACCTGCGCATTCACATTCACGACCATCACTCACGTCGCGGTCTGCTGAAGCTGGTTGGCCGCCGGCGCCGGCTGCTCAACTATCTGCAGAGTCGCGACAAGGAGCGATACCGCGCCCTGATCGATCGTCTCGGGTTGCGCCGCTAGGCGGTTACGGCGATGGGTCAATTGTGAACGCCACGGGAGTTCCGGCATCGAGGCAGCGCCGGTTCTCCCGTGTTGTTTTCCCGGCGGAGGACGTTCGGGATTGGAGCGTGTGCAGGGGCCGCGTGTCCGTTCACAGGCTCCAGTGCCGAACCCTCCTCCTCGGGACCGGATATCGGGCGCCACGCGGCGGTCTAACCATCGCAAAAGGATTGATCGCCGATGGCAAGAAGGGCGGGGGAAATCCGGTTTCCCTCCCCCCGCCGAGAGGCAGTCTCATGGCACAGGATGCACGCGGTGGAGGGGTGCGGGGAGGCTTTGCCTCCCCCGCACACCCCCCTTCCCCGCCCGCAGCAACGGGATTGTGGTGTTGCGCCGGGGCTTCTGGCGCCGCCGCGCGCGGGGAACGACGGGTTCGTCGAGGGCCCACGGCCCTCCACCCTTCCCTGCCGGAAGGCGACCGCGTCACTCCTGTGATGGCAGTACCTGAGTGTAGGAGGATAACACGCATCTATGACAGAACGACAGGTTTTTTCGGTCAGCGCCGAGATTGCCGGCCGTACGCTCACGCTGGAAGCCGGTAAGTTCGCCGAACAGGCCGATGGGGCGGTGACCGTACGCTATGGCGACACGATGTTGCTGGCCACCGTCGTGGGCGCCAGGGAACCGCGGGAAGGGGTGGATTTCTTCCCCCTCACCGTGGACTATGAGGAAAAGATGTACGCCGCGGGCAAGATCCCCGGCAACTTCTTCAAACGCGAGAGCCGACCGACCACGACCGCCATCCTCATCGCCCGTCTCACCGATCGCCCGTTGCGCCCGCTCTTCCCCAAGGGCTACACCAACGAAGTGCAGGTGATTGTCACCACGTTCTCGATTGACATGGTGAACGACCCCAGCCCGCTGGCGATTATTGGCGCGTCGGCGGCCCTGGCCATCAGCGATATCCCCTTCCTCGGCCCCGTCGGCGGGGTGCAGATGGGCATGATCGACGGGCAACTGGTGGTTAATCCCTCGATGGCCGACATGGCCCGCAGCGCGCTCGACCTGATGGTCGCCGGCACGAAGGACGCCGTGCTGATGGTCGAGGCCGGCGCCAACGAACTCTCCGAAGAGGATATGCTGCGCGCCGTGCAGGAGGGCCACGCCGTCTGCCGGCAGCTCTGCGAGCTGCAAGAGGAACTGGTGCGCCTCTGCGGCAAGCCCAAGCGCGCGTTCGCTCCCCCGGCCACCGACACGTCGCTGCAGGACGCCGTCAGCGCATGGCTGGGCCACCGGCTCCGCGAGGCCGTGCGCAGCCCGGTGAAGCAGGAGCGCGAGGCGCGCACCAGCGCCCTGAAGGAGGAGACCATCGCCCACTTCACCGCCGACGAACCGGAGGAGGAGCTCCCCGCCCGCAGCAAGGAGGTGGCCAGGGTCTTCGAGAGTCTGCTCAAGGAAGAAGTGCGGCGGGCCATTCTCGACGAAGGCATCCGCGTGGATGGGCGCGCCCTTGACGAGATCCGCCCCATCAGCGTCGAGGTGGGCGTCATTCCCCGCGTCCACGGCTCGGCCCTCTTCACCCGCGGGCAGACGCAGGTGTTGACGATCACCACCCTGGGCTCGCCCGGCGAGGAGCAGCGCCTCGACGACCTGGGCATCGAGACGACGAAGCGCTACATCCATCACTATAACTTCCCGCCCTTCTCGACGGGCGAGGTGCGCCGCCTCGGCGCTCCGCGCCGCCGCGACATCGGGCACGGGGCCCTCGCCGAACGCTCGCTCTACGCTGTGCTGCCGCCCCAGGAGGAGTTCCCCTATACTATGCGCCTGGTCTCCGAGGTGCTCTCCTCGAACGGCTCGTCTTCGATGGCCTCGGTCTGCGGCTCCTCGTTGAGCCTGATGGACGCCGGCGTGCCGATCCGCGCCGCCGTGGCCGGGGTGGCCATGGGGCTGATCACCGGCGAGAACGGCCAGTACCGCGTGCTGACCGACATTCAGGGCCTCGAAGACGCTCTGGGCGATATGGACTTCAAGGTGGCCGGCACCGCGACGGGCGTGACCGGGCTGCAGATGGATATCAAGACCACCGGGATCACCTTCGAGATCATGCGTGAGGCGTTCGCCCAGGCCCGCGCCGGGCGCCTGTTCATCCTCGAGAAAATGAACCAGGTGATCAGCGCGCCGCGCAAGGAACTGTCCATCTATGCGCCGCGCATTATCACCCTCCAGATCCCGGTGGAGAAGATCGGCGCGCTCATCGGACCGGGCGGCAAGACTATCCGCGGCATCGTGGACGCCACCGGCGCCCAGGTGGACGTGGAGGACGATGGCCGCGTCTTCATCACTACCGCCGATGGCGAGGCCGCCAAACAGGCCGTGGCCATGGTCGAGGCGCTGACCCGCGAGGCGAAGATCGGCGACATCTTCCTGGGGCGGGTGGTGAGCATCAAGCCCTTCGGCGCCTTCGTCAATATCCTCCCCGGCAAGGACGGCATGGTCCACGTGAGCGAACTGGCCGAACAGCGGGTGGAGAACGTCGAAGATGTGGTGCAACTGGGCGATGAGATCAATGTCATGGTGATTGACATTGATCCCTCCACCGGCAAGATCAGCCTGAGCCGCCGCGCCGTCCTCACCGGCGAGTCGCCCGAGGACCGCAAGGCTGCCGGCGCGGCCCCCCGCAGCGGCGGCCCGCGCCCGGATCGGGGCGGCCCGTCACGCGATGGCAGCGATCGCCCGCGCCCGCGCCGGCGCGATGAGGGGCGCTAAGACAGGGGGGCGTAGGAGATTCGCCGTTCGCAGTGTTCCCCCCCTCCCAGCCTCCCCCCGCTAGGCGGAGGAGCCCGGTTCCCTCCCCCCGTGGGGGAGGGTCAGGGAAGGGGCGGTTCGGCACGAGAGGGTACCATCCAGCCTGGCCTTTCTAACGTGAAAATAAGCCCTCGGCGAGGGGTGTGGGGAAACCGGGTTTCCCCACACCCCCGCCCCGCAGGGGCATGGGGAAACCGGGTTTCCCCATGCCTCCACCCGCGGGAGGGTCTGAGAGGGCTGCGCCCTCCCAGGAACAACCGTATGTTCATCGCGGCGTTGTGCGGCGGAGCCGCATGGACGGCTGAAGCCACGCTAAGGAACAGCAGGTGCGCGGTGGCCTCCCGATGGGGGCGCTGTCGGCGTTTCACCGCTCCTCCTCGCCGCCACGGGCGGGAAACAGGGGAACACGGTGAGGCTGCGCCTCCCCGCGCCCTTCCACCGCGCAGGTCCCAACAACTATGCATCCTCACTACCTCGACTTTGGCGGCGCCGGGGCGCTTATGCACCTGGCGCCGGCGAATGGCTTTCCACCCGAAGCGTACCGCCCGCTGGCAGCCTGCCTGACCCCTCACTACCGTGTCCTTGGCTACCGCCCACGGCCCCTCTGGGCCAGCAGCGCCCCCCCCGACGTGCGGGCCTGGCACGACCTGGCCCGCGATATGCTCCACGATCTGCAACAGGTCGCCGATGGCCCGGTAATCGCCGTCGGCCACTCCCTGGGCGGCATCCTCACCCTCTACTGCGCCGTGCACCGGCCCGACCTGTTTCGCGGGGTCGCTTTGCTCGACCCGGTGATCTTCCCCCGGCATATGCTGCCCCTGCTCTGGGCCGGGCGCCGCCTCGGGTTGCACCGGCGCTTCCCCATTGCCCGGGGCGCCGCCCGGCGGCGTGACCGCTTCGCCAGCCGCGACGAGGCCCGCGCCCGCTTGCAGGGGCGGGGGGTCTTCGCCGACTTTACCCCTGAGGCCCTCGAAGGCTACCTGGAGGGCGCCCTCCGCCCTGCGCCCGACGGCAGCCTGACCCTGGCCTGGCCCCGCGCCTGGGAGGCCCATATCTTCTCGCTCATCCCCGTAGATACCTGGGACGCCCTCGGGCGCCTGCGGGCGCCGTTGTTGCTGCTGCGCGGCATCCACTCCGACCTGATCATTGACCGCTCGTGGAAGGAGTTCCAGCGACGCCTGCCCCACGCCCGCCTGGTGGAGCTTGACGCCGGGCATATGGCGCCGATGGAACGCCCCGCCGACGTGGCCGCCGCCGTGTTGCAGTGGGCCGCCGGCCTACCATAGAGGGCTATATGGATACCCCTTCTAAAGGGGCCGGGAAGGGCATCGTCCTCCCTGTCGTTTGCA
>Ga0209162_1003169_pt1 | contig 13515 bp, 5 predicted proteins | sample YNPNPMetaG_FD_187121 | JGI IMG/M metagenome (GOLD analysis project Ga0209162, IMG submission 187121) | Anoxygenic and chlorotrophic microbial mat microbial communities from Yellowstone National Park, USA - YNP NP MetaG (SPAdes) (version 2) ...
AGTATTGTCGAATCAACCGTTCCACAACACATCTATGCACAGTATCCATCCATATATCTACGATGTCATTGTTGTCGGCGCAGGGCACGCCGGATGCGAAGCGGCGCATGCCGCAGCGCGCATGGGATGTCGTACCCTGCTGCTGACAATTGATCTGGATAAACTGGCGCACATGTCGTGCAACCCGTCGATCGGCGGACCGGCAAAGGGGCATCTGGTCCGTGAGATCGATGCACTGGGCGGACTGATGGGGCGCGTGACTGATCGCACCTTCATCCAGATCCGTCTGCTCAATGAGAGCAAAGGTCCGGCGGTGCAGGCGCCGCGCGCTCAGGCGGATAAGCGCCTCTACGCGAAGGTGATGAAAGAGACGCTCGAAACGATCCCCAACCTTGATCTCCGCCAGGCGATGATCGAGCGTATTATTCTACCGCGACCAATCAATCGCAATGGCAGCGATACCGACGATGCGGAAGCGCTTTGCCCCGGTCACTATGCAGTCGTGACCCATACCCGGCGGATCTACCAGTGTCGAGCATTGGTGCTGACAACCGGCACGTTTCTGCGCGGCAGGGCGATCACCGGCGATGCCATCTGGGGCGCAGGGCGGGCGGGCGAAGCGCCTGCCACTGCGCTCGGTGAAGATCTCGCTGCGCTTGGCTTTCCGCTGGTGCGGCTCAAAACCGGCACGCCGCCGCGCATCGATGCGCGCACAATCGATTTTTCGCTCACAAGCGTGCAGCACGGCAGTTCCACCCCGCTGTTCTTCGGCTTTTACTATCGCGCCCTGAGCGAAGCGCCTCCCGAACCGGCATTCAGCGGTCCTCCCGCCCGCACATATCCTGAACCGCTCCTCGATGCCTGGCGTCCGCAGTTGCCCTGCTACCTGGTGCATACAACGTCGGAGTTTCACGATATTGTACGGCGCAACCTGGATCGCGCGCCGCTGTTCAGCGGGATCATCGAAGGGGTCGGTCCGCGTTACTGCCCTTCCATCGAAGATAAGATCGTGCGCTTCGCCGACAAGGAGCGTCACGGGCTGTTCCTCGAACCCGAAGGCTGGTCGACGCACGAGGTCTATGTGCAGGGGTGCAACACCTCGCTGCCGGAAGATGTGCAGTGGGCGATGCTGCGGAGCATCCCGGCGCTCCGTCGCGTCGAACTGATGCGCGCCGGGTACGCCATCGAATATGATGCGCTTGCGACCGGCGAGATCGCTGCCGATATGTCGTCGCGCCGCGCTCCGGGGTTGTTCTTCGCCGGTCAGATCAACGGCACGACGGGGTACGAAGAAGCGGCTGCGCAGGGGTTGATGGCCGGCATCAATGCTGCACGTTTCGTTCAGGGGAAGCCGTCGGTTCTTCTTCGTCGTGATGAAGCCTATATCGGCGTGCTGATCGACGACCTGGTCACAAAAGAGATCCGCGAGCCGTACCGTATGTTCACCTCGCGCGCCGAGCACCGCCTCCTGCTGCGCGCCGATAATGCCGACCTGCGCCTGACGCCGCTCGCAGGCGAGCTGGGGTTGGTCGACCGTGAGCGTGTGGCGGTCGTTGAGCGCAAACGTGAGGAAGTGGAGCGCCTGCTCGCTGTGCTGCGCGGCAAACGCCTGTACCCGTCAGCAGCGATCAACGCCCGTCTGAGCGCTGCCGGAATTGCGCCGCTCACCGGTGAGATGAGCGCCGAAGAAGTGCTGCGCCGCCCCGAGGTGCGATACCGGCAACTCCAGCCGGCGCTCGACCTGCCAGCATGCGAAGCTGATGTCGCCGAACAGGTCGACATCGAAGCGAAGTACAGCGGGTATCTGCTCAAACAACAGCGCGAAGTTGAACGATTGCGCCGTATGGAGTCGCGGCGCATCCCGCCCGACTTCGATTTTGCCGCGCTGCGCGGGCTGCGCAACGAGGCGCGGCAGACATTGCAACGCTTTCGACCGGCGACCATCGGGCAGGCGGCGCGCCTGGCAGGGATTAACCCTGCCGATATTGCGCTGCTCCTCGTCGCCCTCGAACGACAGACACGCCAGGCGACGCCGGTCGAAACGCCTCACCCATCGCTGCCGCACACTGGGTGAATGTTGGGCGTTCTGGTCGTGGGGTTGATATTGAGAGCCTACCCACTACCAGGCAGGGTAATACGAAGGCGAACCCCAGTTCGAGCCATTCCATGTGTAGACGATACGAAAGGATGCCGTACCGGAACAGAAATCGGGAGCCTGAAGATGGCCGGGCGGAGCAGTGGGAAGGGGATTATACTCATTCTTAATAATATAGACGAGTGTGGGACGTCCATCTTCCCAACTCTCACCACCGTGCTTGCTCTCGAGCTGGAAGTTTCGGAGTCGTCCTAAATCACAAAACAGCAAATCCCGTCGGCCTAGGTCGTAATGCGCATCACGCACAAGTGAATCGAGATCGCTTGTGTCAGGTTCATTCTGTGCCGATACAAGGTGGAGAATGCGATCAGATTTTACCTCATATAATCTCCAGGTATCACCGTATTTCTTATACAAAAGCTCTAAATTGCTCGATACGGTCATGAGATTGTCGCGCAGCTTGATGTTGATCGCGATTCGTTCAATGCCAGAATCGCGATCACCGCTTCGACGCAAAACTTTTAACTCTTGAACCTGATCGCTTCGGATTTCCCAGATTACTCTGGCTAAATCATTATCGAGTTGCCGCCCCTCCAGATCGCGCAGGATTTGCTGCTCAGAGACGGCGCCTCCGCCGAAGCTGAACCAGCTTAGACCACCGAAGGCTGCCAGCAGCAGAAGTATCAGCACGATGCCGCCGCCGATCATGGCGTAGATCGCACGATCAGCACCTGCGCCCGCCTCGCTCATCTTCCGGTTCAGCTGGTCTATTTGCTCGTCGATCCGGGCGATCTCCTGGTCGAGGGCATCAATACGTGCGTAGTGTTCCGCGAATTCGCCAGGAACCGGTCGCGTGCGATCAATCTGCTCACCTAAAGCGTGCTGCAGTTCACGACTCTGCCGAGCCAGGGGTGCCATTCGCTGTTGAATATCCCGCAACTCCTGGCGCAACTGTGTCAGTTGTGCCTCGATCGGTTGCAGACTCATCAGGTGTTCAGACCTAAGCGTCGCCATATGCTGCTCGATCTGGGCGGCGCTGCCGCTGTCCTGCCTCGCTGACGCCGCCTGCTGCCGCTGGTTCTGCATGCGTGTAGCGAACTGCTGTTCCAACTCGGCTTTCTGCGCTTCCAGACGCCGGATGTCGGCGTGAAGACGTTCAACGGTCGCCTGCACATCGGTGCGTTGCTGCTCGAGCTCGACCAGTTGAGCAAAGAGCGGTGCATAATCCTGATGCTCAATCCGCTTCCGCCAGGCATACTCCCCTAACTGATCTACCGCCCGCTGACGCTCCTTTCGACGAGTCTCACGCTCATAACCCAACTTCACAATCTGGACACGCCGCTTCATCACATCAGCACCGGCGCGGAGCTGGTCTTTCAGTTGGATGAGATAGTTTTTCATAGGGAATGAGCCTCCTGTGGTTTGGTTCAAACAGCCTTATTCCGCCCTATGCGCCACTACGGCGCACGAGCTCTGGAACGGGCAACAAAACCTCCATGCGCCCCGGCGAGGACAGCACGCTGCGAACTCCCGCCAGACCAGCACCTGACGCGCTAGGCTACCGAACGGCGTAGAGATAGCCGTCCGTACTGCCAAAGTAAACCACCCCGCCTGCAACCGCCGGGGAGGAATAGACCTCACCGTCGGTTTTGAATGACCACTTCTCCTCACCGGTTCTGGCATCGAGCGCGTAGAGCCGATTGTCATTACTCCCAACATAGACCATCCCGCCTGCAACCGCCGGGGAGGAACCGACCTCACCGTCGGTTTTGAATGACCACTTCTCCTCACCGGTTCTGGCATCGAGCGCGTAGAGCCGATTGTCATTACTCCCAACATAGACCACCCCGTCCGCAATCGCCGGGGAGGAATAGACCTCACCGTCGGTTTTGAATGACCACTTCTCCTCACCGGTTCTGGCATCGAGCGCGTAGAGCCGACCGTCCCAACTCCCAATATAGACCATCCCACCCGCAACCGCCGGGGAGGAATAGACCTCACCGTCGGTTTTGAATGACCACTTCTCCTCACCGGTTCTGGCATCGAGCGCGTAGAGCCGACCGTCCCAACTCCCAATATAGACCATCCCGCCTGCAACCGCCGGGGAGGAAGCCACCTCACCGCCGGTGTTGAACGTCCACTGCTCCTGACCGGTTCTGGCATCGAGCGCGTAGAGCCGACCGTCCCAACTCCCAATATAGACCATCCCACCCGCAACCGCCGGGGAGGAAACGACCGCATCGTCGGTTTTGAATGACCACTTCTCCTCACCGGTTCTGGCATCGAGCGCGTAGAGCCGATTGTTATTACTCCCAACATAGACCACCCCGCCTGCAACCGCCGGGGAGGAATGGACCTCACCGTCGGTTTTGAATGACCACTTCTCCTCACCGGTTCTGGCATCGAGCGCGTAGAGCCGATTGTCATTACTCCCAACATAGACCACCCCGCCTGCAACCGCCGGGGAGGAATAGACCTCACCGTCGGTTTTGAACTTCCACGCCAACTCATTCAGTCTCGTTGGCCCATTCGACGGAAATACCCCTGTGCGGGCGGGGTTGGCCCGAAACATGGACGCCTCCTGGGTCGGCGCGCCGCCGGACGCCTCCTGGGTCGGCGCGCCGCCGGACGCCTCCTGGGTCGGCGCACCACCGGGCATCTCCCGGATCAATGCGCCACACCCGCTCAGGATGAGCGCCACGAGCAGCACCCAGAGCGTCACGGTGCGGCTGCGGAGATGGCTGATAAACGTCATGTGTTTGCTCCTTTCGATGAAACGATACCACTCACGCTCACTACCCAGGTCGTCGGTTGCGAGTACATTCCGACGAGAACAAGACGCTGTAGCCCCCGACCGGCGCCTGACGCGCTAGGCTACCGAACGGCGTAGAGATAGCCGTCCGTACTGCCAAAGTAAACCACCCCGCCTGCAACCGCCGGGGAGGAATAGACCCCGCCGTCGGTTTTGAACGACCACTTCTCCTCACCGGTTCTGGCATCGAGCGCGTAGAGCCGACCGTCCCAACTCCCAATATAGACCATCCCGCCTGCAACCGCCGGGGAGGAAGCCACCTCACCGTCGGTTTTGAATGACCACTTCTCCTCACCGGTTCTGGCATCGAGCGCGTAGAGCCGATTGTCATTACTCCCAACATAGACCACCCCGCCTGCAACCGCCGGGGAGGAATAGACCTCACCGTCGGTGTTGAACGTCCACTGCTCCTGACCGGTTCTGGCATCGAGCGCGTAGAGCCGACCGTCCCAACTCCCAATATAGACCATCCCACCCGCAACCGCCGGGGAGGAAACGACCGCACGGTCGGTTTGGAACGACCACTTCTCCTGACCGGTTCTGGCGTCGAGCGCAGAGAGATAGCCAGGCCCAAACCCGCTCACTCCAATATAAACCACTCCGTCCGCCACCGCCGGGGACGAATTCACCAGACCATTGGTTTGAAATGACCACTTCTCCTGGCCAGTCTCTGCATCGAGCGCGTAGAGATAGCCAGGCCCAAACCCGCTCACCCCGACATAAACCACCCCATCCACCACTGTCGGGGACGAATTCACCAGACCATTGGTTTGGAACGACCACTTCTCCTGACCGGTTCTGGCGTCGAGCGCGTAGAGATGGCCAGGCTCAAACTCACTCACTCCAGCATAGACCACGCCATCTGCCACTGCCGGAGATGAAAGTACTTCACCACCAGTGTTGAATGACCACTTCTCCTTACCGGTTCTGGCGTCAAGCGCATAGAGCCGACCGTCCTTACTCCCGACGTAGACCACACCGTCCGCAATCGCCGGGGAGGAAAGGACCGCACCGTCGGTTTTGAACTTCCACGCCAACTCATTCAGTCTCGTTGGCCCATTCGACGGAAATACCCCTGTGCGGGCAGGGTTTGCCCGAAACATCGGCGCATCTTGACTCTGTCCTCCACACCCGCTCAGGACGAATGCAACAAGTAGCATCCAGAGCATCGTGGTTGGGCGGTGAAGATGACAGATGAACCTCATCTGGTTTGCTCCTTTCGATGAAACGATACTACTCACGCTCACTACCCAGGTCGTCGGTTGCGAGTACATTCCGACGAGAACAAGACGCTGTAGCCCCGACCGGCGCCTGACGCGCCAGGCTATCGAACGGCGTAGAGATAGCCGTCCAGACTGCTAAAGTAGACTACCCTGCCCGCAATCGCTGGGGATGAAGCGACCGGACCGCCGGTCTTGAAGCGCCACTTCTCCTGACCAGTTTCGACGTCAAGCGCGTAGAGCCGACCGTCATTACTTCCAACATAGACCACCCTGCCCGCAATCGTCGGGGAGGAGACAACCTCACCCTCAGTGTTGAATGACCACTTTTCCTGACCGGTTCCGGCGTCGAGCGCGTAGAGCCGATTGTCATTACTCCCAACATAGACCACCCCGCCTGCAACCGCCGGGGATGAAGCCACCTCACCGCCAGTGTTGAACGTCCACTGCTCCTGACCGGTCCTGGCGTCGAGCGCGTAGAGCCGACCGTCATTACTCCCAATGTAGACCATCTCATTTGCAATTGCTGGCGATGAGAATATCTCGGCGTTGGTGCTAAACCGCCACTTCTCCTGGCCAGTCGCGCCGTCAAGTGCATAAACGTGACCATCTTTACTGGCAATATACACAACACCACCTGTAATCGCCGGCGAAGAAAACACCTCATTTGCCGTATCGAACCGCCACACTTCCTGACCGGTCTTGATATTTACTGCATAGAGGCGCCCGTCGCCACTCCCAACAAACGCTGTTCCATTCACAATCGCCGGCGAGGAAAATACCTCACTCTCTGTCTCAAACCGCCACTTTTCCTGACCGGTCTTAGCATGTATCGCATAGAGGTGTCCGTCACCACTCCCAATATACACGGTTTCGTCTGTAATCATCGGAGAGGAAAATATCTCACCTCCGGTGTTGAACCGCCACACCTCCTGGCCGGTTGTGCTGTTGATAGCATAGAGCGAGCCATCCCAATTCCCGATGTAAACTACGCCACTTGCAACGACCGGTGATGAGAATATCGGACCGTCTGTCCTGAACTTCCACGCCAGCTCATTAAGTGTGGCAGGACCGTCAGCCGGAAACACCCCTGTGCGCTCAAGATTCACCCGAAATACGGCCGTCTCTTGCCCTTGCATCCCACACGCGCTCACAAGCAGCGTCGCAAGCAGAATCCAGAGCATAGCCGTTCCGCTGCGGAGATATGTGATCGATGTCATTCGGTTTTCTCCCTGGTATAGGAACAATAGCCTGCATCTCTCACTCAGATCATCAGTCACGACCACGCTTGCTGCGCTCGCACAACGCCCCGTGCAACCACCGCTAACGGATCGTCAAAGGCAGGTAAACCTTCCAGGAAAGAGAATATGTGAGCAATCCTGATCGATTAGCAGCTCGATCATCGGCAAAAGTATAGACAACCGGTGTCTGTGTCGCGTCAACAACAAATGATCCTGTGTACGACCGGAACGTTATACCGTCAAATGAATAGCGGATATCCGCTACCCCTGATACGTCAGTTGCGGTGATGGTTACCGTGCGGGCATCGAGTGGTCCCGACACACTAACGTCAATGACCGGCGGTTCACGGTCATTCGCCGCATCACCGCTTATCTCAGCAGTTGGCGGTATGTCGGTTTCAAACAGACCATCGGCATCCCTATCCTGCCGCAAGAGAGAGAACCCGTTCTGGGAAAAGATAACCTGTACCTGCCGATTTCGCCGCTCAGGGAGAATGTCTACATAGCGTACTGCGCGTCGGATACTATCGTTTGTACCGGTACGCATCTCGATGATCGCACCTTCACGGGCTTTCAGCGTGATCGTTGCCGTGTAAACATCGTCAGGCGGAACCACGGCTGAGTAGACACCATCGTCAAGATGATCAAACGTCACGGCTGACGGGAATCGGCCTGTGCGGTCAGTAATGGTCAATGAGACAACATTGATCGCCCGCAGATAGTGGGCTTCCGCAACCGGTGTGTGATCGCTTGCAACGGGTGTGGTTGGCAAGGAATACGCAACCGTTTCTCGGCGAATGTGCTCAGACGGGCTATGGAATGCGGCTTTGAAGAAGGTGGTTTGCGTACTGTCGGCAATGGGTGGCGATGCGACGGTGATTGCCTGCGAATACAGCGCTCCGGCAACAGACATATTGCCGCTATGTGCAGTTGTTGTTGAAGAAGCGCCAGTTTCGCTGCCTAGAAGAATGCGCCTAAGATAATCGTGAAGTTCTTGGCCAGCGAGCATTTGGGTGTGTTCTCCAGGTACCTTGATCACCTGCGCCTGCGGATTCCTGTACCGCGCATGCTCCCCACTCCTAGAAGGAACAGTGCCGTCTCCCCAGTCATAGAAACCATCTACAATGTGGTTGGAACACATGTAAAGTGGGACAAATGAGCCAAATGGGGATAATTGTGTACATATCCGCTTATCGACAACTCCACCAAGCGTTTGTCTGTCGGTACTCACGATATGATAGTATGTCGGAACAAACTCTAAAAGGTCTTTGTCGTTCCTCCAATCATCCTGAGATTCTGCGTGGAAACGTGCCGCAGTGTCACCAGACCCCGCAGCTTTCTCATTTATCCATCCTGTGAATTTATCATGTGGCACGCAGCGGTAAGCATACTTTGTCTCCCAAAGTTCATTATACTCCTCAAAAAGCATAAAAGGACATTGGTTCTGTTCGAAGTAAGCCTCAAAGTAAGCCGTGCTCGGTAATAACTCGTGTGCTCCGACGGCTGTCTCAGCAACCGCTCTCATCTCATACTCGAACATTAGTTCTCCTGGCAACAGATTGGCGACGCCTGGAAATCTACCAGCCTTAATTGCCGTGATTGCGCGCGCAGCACCGTAGAACGGTGTGGCAATGGTAATGAGGCGGGCAACGTGGTGATTATGCCCCTCGTCGATCAGATACCGTCGAGCGACCAGACCGCCCATGCTATGAGCAATGATATCTACCCGACTGCCCTCGTGAATGCGAAGAACACAGTCAATATATTCCTTCAACTGTTTAGCGCTCTCTCTGTTACTCTGGCGCCAGTCATACGCGAAGACGAAAAGAGTTGGCTTTTGTCCGCCTTGCTCTGCCTGCTGGCAACGCTGAAGGGGAGTTGTCTCGGGTATATGTTCATTGTTGATGTCGGGATATTCTACATACCTTAAATCAGGATCAGATTTCAGGAAATCTATGATTGGGGAGTAAACTTCCACTTTGTTCACCTCTATATCAGGTGAAAAAGGTAACTTCGGTAACTTTAATGTATATGTCCGAATAGCATCTCTCACGACTACGCTTTCAGGCCCCAGATCTCGCAACGCGGCGAAACGGGCAAAATTGAGAACGCCAGGCCATAGCTCAGACTCTCTCAAGTGAATATAACTCCCCATTATTCCAGGAATGAGAATCAGAGGACATCTCTCTGTAGTTGTCGTTACCTCACTTGCTGCCGACCAGCCGGCAGCATTGTAGGCGCTCACACGATAGCGGTTGCTCTGACCGCAGTTCACGCTGGTATCGGTGTAGGAAGTGACGTTGGCGCCAAGAGTAGCGATCTGCTTCCAGTCGCTAGCGTTGCCATCCCAGCGATCAAGGCGAAATCTGGTCTCGTTGTTAGAGTTATCCTGCCAGGAGAGTGTGATGCTGGTAGTCGCACGACGAGTCTGACGCAGATTGCTGGGGGCTTCGGGAGTTGTCATCCACTCTAGCGCGACCGTCGCGCTGCCGTCTCGATCCCAGTGCTCAAGCAGCAGCCGATGGGAGCCTGCCGACAACTCAACGGTCACCTCATAGGTGAGCAACTGCGGCTGCCAGGAATCGACCACTAGTCGGTCATCAACCCAGAAACGCACACCGTCATCAGCGCGGATGGTGAAGCGGTAGCGTCCGGCGGTTGGGAAATTCACATAGCGCAGCCAGCGGCTAGAGAAATGATCGGCGGGTACGTTTGCCGCTGGTCGATCAGACCACGACAGGTTCAGAAACAAGTCGGGGACGTTCGCAACATGCAGCACCGGACCGGCGAGCCAGTCGTTACTAAAGAACTCGCCGCGCCAAGTGTTCGGATAGTCTGTCCCGAATACCTGGATGCGTTGGTTGTCGGTGTCTGCCACGTAGACCGTGCCGTCAGGCGCCACTGCCACGTCTACAGGACGTTCGAACTCCCCGTCGCCGCTGCCTTCTGACCCCCACTTACCGAGGAAGGTTCCGTCAGCGCTAAAACGCTGGATGCGGTGGTTAAGGGTATCGGCCACGTAAACCGTGCCGTCAGGTGCCACCGCCACGCCTTCAGGATACTTGAACTGCCCGTTGCCGCTGCCCTCCGACCCCCACGTGCCGAGGAAGGTTCCATCGGCGCGGAAGCGCTGGATGCGGTGGTTGCCCGTATCCGCCACGTAGACCGTGCCGTCAGGCGCCACTGCCACGTCTACAGGACCTTCGAACTCCCCGTCGCCGCTGCCCTGCGACCCCCACTTACTGAGGAAAGTTCCGTCGGCGCTAAACACCTGAATGCGGTGGTTCAAGCGATCTGCCACATAGACGGCACCGTTAGACCCCACTGCGACGCCAAAAGGCTCGTAGAACTCCCCGTCGCCTTCGCCCGGCGCCCCCCACGTGCCGAGGAAGGTTCCATCGGCGCGGAAGCGCTGGATGCGGTGGTTATGGGTATCGGCCACGTAAACCGTGCCGTCAGGCGCAACTGCTATGCCGCTAGGATAAAGGGACTGCCCGTCGCCGCTGCCCGGCGACCCCCACGTGCCGAGGAAGGTTCCGTCGGCGCGGAAGCGCTGGATGCGGCTGTCTGCCACGTAGACCGTGCCGTCGGGCGCTACGGCCACACCGCGAGGGAGCGAGAACTGCCCGTCGCTAGTACCAAACGCCCCCCACGTGCCGAGGAAGGTTCCGTCGGCGCGGAAGCGCTGGATGCGGCTGCGGCTGTCTGCCACGTAGACCGTGCCATCTGGCGCCACTGCTATGCCTATAGGACGCACGAACCGTCCGTTGCCAGTACCAAACGCCCCCCATGTGCTGAGGAAGGTTCCGTCGGCGCGGAAGCGCTGGACACGGTCATTAAAGGTATCTGCCACGTAAACCGTGCCGTCAGGCGCCACCGCCACGCCGCGAGGATCATAGAACTGCCCATTGCCCCTGCCCTCTGCTCCCCACGTGCCGAGAAACGCACCAGTGGCGCTAAAGTACTGGATGCGGTGGTTGCCACTGTCCGCGACGTAGATCGTGCCGTCAGGCGCAACTGCTATGCCGCTAGGATAAAGGGACTGCCCGTCGCCGCTGCCTTCTGACCCCCACGTGCCCAGGAACGCGCCGGTGGCGCTAAAGTGTTGGATGCGGAAATCATCCGCCACGTAAACCGTGCCGTCAGGTGCCACCGCCACGCCTTCAGGATACTCGAACCGCCCGTCGCCGCTGCCCTCCGACCCCCACTTACCGAGGAAGGTTCCGTCGGCGCTAAAACGCTGGATGCGGTGGTTAAGGGTATCGGCCACGTAAACCGTGCCGTCAGGCGCCACCGCCACGCCGTGAGGGCTGTCGAACTGCCCGTCGCCGCTGCCGCGTGCCCCCCAGGTGCCGAGGAACGCGCCACTGGCGCTAAAACGCTGGATGCGATGGTTATAGGTATCTGCCACGTAGACCGTGCCGTCAGGTGCCACCGCCACACTGCGAGGATCATAGAACTGCCCAATTGGTGCCTGCGCGCCGATGGCGAACTGAAAGGCACGGTAGGAAGGTGGGATGGACGGCTGGGGCAGTTGAGTTGGTGTAGGCATGGGCGGCGATGAGGTATGTGTAGGTGACGATGGAGTAGGCGTAGACGTACCAAGAGACTGCACGCGAAACACCTGGATGCGGTGGTTGCCTGTATCTGCCACGTAGACTGCTCCGTCAGGTGCCACCGCCACGCCTTCAGGATACTTGAACTGCCCGTTGCCGCTGCCCTCCGACCCCCACTTACCGAGGAAAGTTCCGTCGGCACCAAACACCTGGATGCGGTGGTTGCCCGTATCCGCCACGTAGACCGTGCCGTCGGGCGCTACGGCCACACCGCGAGGGAGCAAGAACTGCCCGTCGCCGCTACCCGGCGACCCCCACGTGCCGAGGAAGGTTCCGTCGGCGCGGAAACGCTGGATGCGATGTCCGAGGTCGCTGTCTACCACGTAAACCGTGCCGTCAGGCGCCACCGCCACGCCGCGAGGGTGATTGAACTGTCCATCGCCGTAGCCCGGCGCCCCCCATCCGCCGAGAGGTGCGCCGGTAGCGCTGAAGCGCCGGACGCGGTACCAACTTGACTCGGTCACGTAGACTGTACCGTCAGGCGCAACCCCTACGTCACCGGACGACTCTACCTCCCATGCGCCGAGAAATGTGCCGGTTGCATTGAATCGCTGAACACGGCCGTCGAAATCCACCGTATAGACCGTGCGGTCAGGCGCAACTGCTATGCCTTCAGGTTCTATAAACTGCCCGTCGCCGCTGCCAGGCGATCCCCACGTGCCGAGAAAAGTTCCAGTGGCGCTGAAACGATGGATACGGCTATTGCGGCTATCCGCCACGTAGACTGTGCCATCGGGCGCCACTGCCACGCCGCGAGGACTGTCGAACTGCCCATCGCCTGTGCCCTGCGATCCCCACGCGCCAAGGAAGGTTCCAGTGGCGCTGGAACGCTGAATGCGGTGGTTCGGAGTATCCGCCGCTCGAGCACTGCCAGCGAGGGGAGCAGAGACGAACGGGGTCATCACCAGGGAGAGTATCCACATAAGGAGAGTAAGTCGTACATGCATAGCAAATTCCTGCCAGTTTTACAGTTACAGGTTGAACCTGATGTGTCACACTGTAGAGACAGTACAGGATGCCACACCACGCCACATCGGGCAACGCCTGTGATAAGAGCCGATCCGAAAAACTGGTATCCTGCGGAATGGATTTTGGCGGCGCATCATCACGCATTTCCCCGGATGCACGAGATTCGGGTGGATAAAGGATGACTCCTCTGCAAGAAGGCTGAACATTACCAACCGAAAAGTGACCCAGCTCGCCGCCAAGGGGGCAGGAGCGGGCGGCGGAAAAGCAAAAAAAATAACCTCACCAGCCTGCGCCAGGGCCTTTTTTGCCTGATTGTTGCTCTGTTCTTCCTGATTTTGTTGGGTTTCCCCCTTTTTCTGCGCTATCAGGTAACGGTGGATGTGCCGCACGTTGCTTACGGCGGCCGAACCAATCACCAGACTTGCGGCTCGGAAACGCCCTCGTACCGGCAGTTTCCCTGCGGGGAAAGGATGCTTCACGCTGCGCACAATGGCTTCGACGGCAGCACGGAGATGGTGTCCGTGAGGGAAGCAGGCTTGGGCGATGTTTCTCCGCAGAGCGC
>Ga0209162_1003171_pt1 | contig 13499 bp, 12 predicted proteins | sample YNPNPMetaG_FD_187121 | JGI IMG/M metagenome (GOLD analysis project Ga0209162, IMG submission 187121) | Anoxygenic and chlorotrophic microbial mat microbial communities from Yellowstone National Park, USA - YNP NP MetaG (SPAdes) (version 2) ...
ACACCAAACTCAATCACTTTGCTCTCAAATCAAAATTGTACGTACGCGCTATCCAATCGGCTTACGCTGCTCTTCGGGAACTCAATCCCGTTCAATTGGCTGCGTAAGGTGAGTTAATAAGCAACACTTGCTTATCTGAGAATTTAGAGTTATCATCTTTGTCAGGCATTTTTGCCTGAAAACTCTTTGAGAGGAGAAAGAAAACCATGAAAAAACTGTTCGTCCTTGTGTCCTTGTTTGTGGCAGGTGTAATGCTGTTCGCGGCCTGCTCGCCGGCAACTCCTGTGGCAACTGAGCCCCCCGCCACAGAGCCTCCGGCTACCGAACCGCCCGCCACCGAAGCGCCTACCGAGCCACCCGCCCCGGAACTTGGCACTGCCGACAATCCACTCATCATGGCCCTGGCTCCCTCCGCCACCACGCAGGAACTGCAGACCGGTGGTGAGGCCATTGCCGCCAAACTGACTGAGATGACCGGCTACACCATCAAGACCGTGGTGCCGACCAACTACGCCGCCATGATCGAGGCCATGGGCGCCGGGCAGGCACACATTGGTTGGCTTGCGCCGACCCAATACGTCGTTGCGCATGGCAAGGGCTACGCCGATGTGGCGCTCGCCACCATCCGCTTTGGCTCGGACCACTACGGCTTCCAGTTCGTTGCCAACGCCGAAGCAGGCTTCACCTCCTACTACGATCCGGCCACCGGCAAATCCACGGCTGATGCCAAAACTGCCCTTGCCCAGTTCGCCGACAAGAAACCCTGCTGGACCGACCCGCTCTCTTCCTCCGGTTACGTGCTGCCCTTTGGTTTGCTCAAAGCCAATGACATCAAGGTAAAGGCAGGCGCTTTCGTTCAGGGGCATCCCACTGTCATCAAGTCGCTCTACCTCAGCCCCAAGGGTGAAATCTGCGATTTCGGCGCCACCTACATTGATGCGCGCTCGAACGTCGTGAACGACTTCCCGGATGTGAACGACAAAGTCGTCATCATCTGGGTCTCCGAGCCGTTCATCCCGAACGACAATGTCTCGTTCGCCACCAGCGTGCCGGCTGAAATCCGTGAAAAAGTGACCCAGGCTCTGCTCGACCTGGCCAGCACCGAAGAAGGGCGCGCTCTGCTCAAGAGCGGTGGTTATAGCATCGAAGGCCTCAAACCGGTGGACGATACCTTCTACGATGAGTATCGCCTCTACCTCGAAGCCTCCGGCATCGACCCGACCACGCTCTTCAAGTAAACCATCCCGAAAGCGAGAGGGAGGACGATTCGTCCTCCCTCTTTTTTCACCCTCACCCCCATCCCCTCTCCCAGGGGGAGAGGGGCGCAGGGGTGAGGGCCATGAGGTAACCATGCTGCGAATTCAAAACCTCTCCAAAACCTACCCCAACGGCACACAGGCGTTGAAGAACGTTTCTTTCGATGTGAAGGACGGCGAATTCATGGTCGTCATCGGGCTTTCGGGTTCGGGCAAGTCCACCCTGCTACGCTGTATCAACCGCCTCATCGAGCCGACCGAGGGCAAAATCTTCTGGGACGATCTGGACATCACCGCCGCCTCACCCGCCGAACTGCGCAACATCCGCCGCAAAATCGGCATGGTCTTCCAGCAATTCAACCTCGTCAAACGTTCGAGCGTGTTGACGAATGTCCTCTCCGGGCGGCTGGGTTACGTCAATCCGTGGATGAGTTTGCTGGGAATCTGGTCTCAGGAGGACCGGCAGCGCGCCATTCAAGCGCTCGAACGCGTGGGCATTTCCGACAAAGCCTACAATCGCGCCGACGCCCTCTCCGGCGGTCAGCAGCAACGCGTCGGCATCGCCCGTGCGCTCATGCAGGACCCGAAACTGATTCTCGCCGACGAGCCGGTCGCCAGCCTCGACCCGGTCCTGTCGCATTCCATCCTGCAATACCTCGAACAACTCAACAAAGAGGGGATTACCGTCATCTGCTCTTTGCACTTTTTAGACCTCGTTCATCGTTACGCCACGCGCGTCGTCGCCTTGAAAGACGGCGTGAAAGTGTTCGAAGGCACGGCACAGGAAATTGACCGCGCCAAATTCAAGGAAATCTACGGGGAAGAGGCGCAGGAAGTGCGCGCTGCCTCGCTGTGAGGGTGGAAAAATGTCCAGAGAAACAGCGAACAGCCGTCCCGTCGTGCGAAGCGGAATCGCCTCGGCGTTGTTGCCCGGGCTGGGACAAATCCTGCTCCGCGAACGCTATCGCGGCTCAGGCATCCTGCTCGGTTTTCTGCTCATCCTGGCAACCACCCTGTGGTATGGCAAACCGATGTGGTATGTCTCGCCGCTGCTCATCTGGCTGTGGAATATCTGGGATGCTGTCAGTCTGGCACGGGGGCAGAAGCGTTCCATCCTTCTGCCGCTGATCTTCGGGCTGGCCGCGGCGTATGGCATCGGCTGGCAGGTGGTGGAGATTGACTTCAGCCATGCGGACGTGAACCGCGCTTTGTCTATCCTGCGGCCTATGGTCAATCCCGATTTCATCCAGCCGCGCCGCGAAGTGAATCAGATGTGGGTGCCGGTGCAGGTGCCTTGCTCCAGTGAACCGCCCACCGCCCGTCGCGAGGACGCCGGGCGCGTTGCCACGGTCATCCCGGATTGCGGCGGCGTGGGAGAGACGCTCATCGTCACGGTGAGCGGCATGTGGCCCAACGCCGAGACGAACATTTTCTGGCAGAACCCCATCGGTAACCCGCTCATGCTCGGCGAGGGCGAAATCACCATGCTCACCCTCACCAGCGACGAGAACGGCTCGGTCACGACCACCATTCGCGTCCCCACCACGGCTCTGGTCGCCGCGCCCGACCCTACCCTGCCGCAATTCCACCGCGTCTATTTTGAGCAGTACCGTCCTACAGGCGGCTATGAACTCTCCTTCATTGGCAACGAGGTGTTGAAAGGCGCACTGGCCACTGTGGCTATGGCGCTGATGGCGACCGGTCTGGCAGTCATCTTTGCCATTCCGCTTTCTTTCCTGGCGGCGCGCAACCTGATGAGCGCCAACCCGCTCACCTATGCCATTTACGTGGTGGTGCGCACCCTGCTCAACATCCTGCGTTCCATCGAATCGCTCATCATTGCCATCGTCTTCGTCGTCATCGTCGGGCTGGGACCGTTCGCGGGCATGCTGGCGCTCGCCCTGCACTCGGTGGCGGCGCTCGGCAAACTCTACTCCGAAGTCATCGAAGGCATAGACCCCGGCCCCATCGAGGCCATCCGCGCCACTGGCGCCAACTGGCTGCAGGTCGTCCGCTACGCCGTCATCCCGCAAATCATCCCGCCCTTCACTGCCTTCACCATCTACCGCTGGGACATCAATGTCCGCTCTGCTACTGTCATCGGTTTGGTGGGCGGCGGCGGCATCGGCTTTTTGCTCATCGAACTCATCCGCGTCAACAACATGCGCGGCGTGAGCGCCGTCTTCATTGCCATTGCGGTCATCGTCATCGCCCTGGATTACGTCAGCGCCAAACTGCGCGAAAGGCTGGTGTGACATGCCCATCGCGCGCATCGCTCGCAACACCTTGCTGACGGCGCTCGTCATCGCCGCCTTCGTCGTTTCCTACCGCGTTACCGAGGCGGACTTTCCCCGCCTGTTCCGCGACCTGCCCAAAGGCAAAGACCTGCTGACCGCCTTCCTGACGCCCGACGTGTTCACCCGCGACGTGGAAACGCGCACCGTTTCCATCGTCTTCCCCATCCCCTGCGGCTCCGCCCCGACCGAGAGCCTGCTCCCCTCCGAGGGACCGCGTCTCGTCCCCAGCGTCCTGTGCGCCGCGCCGCTCGAAAAATTCACGCTGCAAGGCTTCGACCTGCAGCCCAACTCCGAAGTCGTCATCCGCTGGCGTCTGCCCGATGGCCGCACCATGACCGCCATCCGCACCGAGACCGACGCGAACGGCTACTTCACCTACGAAGTGCAGGCGCGCCCCATCCAGTCCACGGTGGATGGCGTTGCCAGCCGCCTCGAGGTGGATACCCTCACGCCGGTGGGCGGCCTGAAGCCCAGCCAGGCGCTCAAAGACGTGATGGACAACATGTTCGTCACCATCTTCATGGCGCTCCTGTCCACCACGCTGGCGACGGTCATCGCCGCGCCGCTCAGTTTCCTGGCGGCCAGCAACATCACCCGCAAGGGCGTGTTTGGCACAGCCATCTACTACGTCTTCCGCTCATTCTTCAACTTGATGCGCTCCTATGACCCGTTGGTGATGGCAACCGTCTTCGGCTTCTGGCTGGGATTTGGTCCTTTTCCGGGCTTTCTTGCCCTCACCGTCGTCACGATCGCCTCGCTGGGTAAACTGTTTTCCGAAGCCGTCGAAAGCATTGACCCCGGCCCCGTAGAAGCCATCCATGCTACCGGTGCGCCGCAACTTCACACTGTTCGCTATGGGGTGGTGCCTCAAATCATCCCAGATTTTGTCTCCTACATCATCTACCACTGGGACATCAATGTCCGTATCTCCACCATCATTGGCTTCGTGGGCGGCGGCGGCATTGGTTACTACCTCAACCTGAGCATCAACGACTTCAAGTGGAATCAGGCCGGCACCGCCATCTGGGCCATCGTCATCGTCGTCTGGGCGATGGACTTCCTCAGTTCCGAAATCCGCAAACGGTTGACGTAGGGGAACGCGGATTGGATAGATTACGCCGATGACGCAGGGGAACGCGGATGAGAGAGTGCAGAATTTATTCCGCAATCTGGCCGCCAGGACGGATTCTCTCTCATCCCCTCCTTCGTGCCCTTTGTGTCCGTTGTGGTTAAGAACTTTTTTGACCGGACGCCTCTCGCTGCGTTCGGTTTTTTGGTACAATGCCCTGCGTGCTTAAGAAGATTATCCAGATGATTTTTCGTCTTCTTCTCTACTTTGCCTTTAGCGGATTGCTGCTGCTGACCATCTCCCGCCTGATCACCGGGCTGTATGCAAGTTCGCACACATATAGCGTGGAGGATGTCCCGCCCCGCCGCGTGGCTATTGTTTTCGGAGCCGGGCTGTGGCGGGATGGCTCGCCTACGCCCATTTTGCAGGACCGTGTGGCCACAGCCGCCGAACTGTACTTTGCCGGCAAAGTGGAAAAACTGCTCCTCAGCGGCGATAATCGTTTCGTGGACTATAACGAGCCGGAGGCCATGCGTCAGTACGCCCGCAGCCTCGGGGTCCCGGACGAAGCCCTGGTGCTTGATTATGCCGGGCGGCGCACTTACGACACCTGTTACCGCGCCGCAGCCATCTTTGGAGTCAGCGAAGCCATTCTGGTCACGCAGGCCTTCCACCTGCCGCGCGCGATTTACCTGTGCAACCATCTCAGCGTGGAAGGAATCGGGGTAGAGGCCGACCGGCGCATTTACCGCCGCTCTTCTATGCTATATTGGAACGTGCGCGAACTCCTGGCAACAGTCAATGCCCTGTGGGAAGTGCACGTTTTACACCCCCTCCCCGTGCTGGGAGACCCGGAACCAATTTTTTCGGAGGAACCATGACCCGCGACGAAGCCCTGGCCCTTGTTCATGAATTCGTCAAAAACGAAAATCTCGTCAAACACATGCTCTCGGTGGAGGCCGCCATGCGCTTCTACGCCGAGAAATTCGGCGAAGACGTGGAGAAGTGGGGAATGGCCGGCCTGCTGCACGACTTTGACTGGGAGATTCACCCCACGCTCGAAGAGCACCCCCTGGCAGGCGAACCCATCCTGCGCGAACGCGGCGTGCCGGAAGACATTATCCGGGCTATCATGAGCCACGCCGACCATACCGGCGTGCCGCGTCAGACGCGCATGGAAAAAGCACTCTATGCCTGTGACGAGGTGACCGGCCTCATCACCGCTGTCGCCCTTGTTCGCCCCTCCCGCTCGCTCCTGGACCTGGAGCCTGCCTCCGTCAAAAAGAAGTGGAAGGATAAGGCCTTCGCGGCGGGCGCCAACCGCGCTGAGATCGAAAAAGCGGCTGCTGAGTTTGGCGTGGACCTGTGGGAACATGTGGGCAATGTCATCCAGGCCATGCGGCAGATTGCTCCCGAGTTAGGGCTGGTGGGCAATCCACAATCGTAGCACAAACAACCGGCGGGTCACTTCCCGCCGGTTTTCTTTAGCCAGGTCTGCAGCTTGCGTTGTTCGATGGCCTGTTCCAGCCGGTGGAGGGGCAGGAAACGATCGAGCAGCAGGAACAGGCTGAAGAGAGGGGAGGGGGAGACCGTCTGCCGGTCGCAGCGGACGCCGCGCAAAATGGCGCGTGCCACTGCTTCGGGCGTTTGACTCGGCCAGGCGGTGGGGACGTTTTCTCCCGCCGCGCGGAAAAAGCCGGTCCGTGTGGCAATCGGATAGACCATCATCAGTTTGCGCGGGTCGTCCAGTTGCCAGCGATAGGCATCAGCAAAGCGATGCAGGGCGGCTTTGGTTGCTGAATAGAGCGCATAGCCGGGGAGAGCCAGAAAGGCCATGGCAGAGGCGGTGACGACGACTTTATAGGGGGCCGGACCATACAAGGATTGCATTTTTTCGATGATGTAAAGTGTGCTGAAGGTGTTGACGCGAAAGATGCGCTCGATATGCGCCCAGTCTGGCTCGCGAATTTCTTCGTAGTAAGCAAAGCCGGCGTTGGCAAAGAAGAGATCAATCCGTCCCAGCATGCGCAGGGCCGTCTCGAAGAGGGCGTCTATGTTCTCTGGGGCAGAGAGGTCACAGGCGTAAGCCGTGATTTGGGCGGCGCGCCCCTCCAGTCTTTTGCAGGCGGTCTCCAGGCCATGGGCATTGACATCTACGGCCAGAATCTGACACGGGTGGCTGGACAGTTGCTCCAGCAGGGCCAGCCCAATGCCAGAGGCCGCGCCGGTGAGAATGATGCGCTGATTCTCAAGTTTCATGAAAGCCTGTCCAATTGTGATGATTGGAGAAATCTGTTAGCGTCCCCCTTTGGGGCGTCTCTGATTGGCAGCGAGCATCTCGGCGATGTTGGCGCCGAAGACTTCGGGACCGAGTTTGAAGCCGGCAGCCTCCAACCGTTTTTCGAACAGAGGCCGGATTCCGGTCGGCTTTAACTGGCCGAGCACTTTCCCATTTGCGTCGATGCCGGTCTGCTCGAATTTGAAGATGTCGTTCAGAACAACGACATCTCCTTCCATGCCGGCGACCTCCGTAATCGCGGTGACCTTGCGCGAACCGTCTTTCAAACGGGATTGTTGGACGATTAAATCAATGGCGGAAGAAATTTGCTGGCGGACGATTTTGACGGGCAGTTCCAATCCGGCCATCATCACCAGTGTCTCCAGGCGTAACTGCCTACCCTAAGCGATGAAGAACTCTCTAACTCTTGTCATTGCGAGCGTAGCGAAGCAATCTCCTGGCCGATAGGGGGATTGCTTCGCCGCCTGCGGCGGCTCGCAATGACAAAGATGAGAGTGGATGGGCAGTTGGTAGGTAATTACCTCCAGGCGGGAAATGGCATCGCGCGGGGAGTTGGCGTGAATGGTGGTCAGGGATCCATCATGGCCTGTGTTCATGGCCTGGAGCATGTCCATCGCCTCGGCGCCGCGGCATTCGCCGATGACGATGCGGTCGGGACGCATGCGCAGGGAATTGCGCACCAGGTCCCGAATCGTGACGGCACCTTTCCCGTCCGCATTTTGGACTTTGGTTTCGAGGCGGACAACATGCTCTTGTTGGAGTTGCAATTCTGCCGCGTCTTCGATGGTGACAATGCGTTCGTTCTCCGGAATGAAACTGGAGAGGACGTTGAGCAGGGTCGTTTTCCCGGAGCCGGTGCCGCCAGAGATGATGATGTTCAAACGACTGACGACGCATGCCCGCAAAAATTCAGCCATGCCAGCAGTGAGGGATCCGAATTCAACCAGTTGCTGGATGGAGAGTTTATCTTTGCAAAATTTTCGAATGGTGATTGTAGGACCGTCAATCGCACAGGGAGGAACGATAGCATTGACGCGCGAGCCATCAGGTAAGCGGGCATCTACCATGGGGTTCTCGGTATCAATGGAGCGACCAAGGGGCAGGACGATCCGTTCAATGATTTGCATGACGTGCTCATCGTTCTCAAATACAACGTTTGTTTTGATCAACTTGCCCTTTTTCTCAACGTAAACTTTTTTGGCCCCGTTGACCATGATCTCGCTGACGTCGGGGTCGTCGAGCAAGGGCTGAATTGGGCCGTAGCCGTTGACGTCGTATAAAATGCTTTGGATCAGTTGTTGTTGGGTCGATTCTGGCAAAGAGAGTTTGGCGCGCTGGAGCGCTTCTCTGACGGAATTCAGAATGACCTGCTGACGTTTTTCCAGAGGCGGTTTGAGCGCCTCCAGGTCGCGTTGAACAGAAGCAATCAGGTACTCGCGCAGTTTGGAGTAATTGGGAGCATTAATGGCAGGCGTGCCGGTTTGGTGGGTATCCATGATGCCGCCTCACTCTTCGGTGTCCTCGTCAGGGATTACCCAGATAATGTGATTGCAATTTAATGCCAGAAAATGGCTTTTTTGCAGTAAATGGCCTTCCGGGTCATAGATCTCAGCGTCGGTGACTGCCAGGAATTGTGTGGCTTTGTCCAGTTCATCTTTCAGTCGTTCCTCTGGATGGACGTGCACAATCCCCCGAATACGTTGTGCGACTGTCTGGATGGTAACAGGGACAGGAGTCTTTGAGATTGCATCGGTGAAAAATTTACCTTTGTCATCATATTCGATTTTCATAGTAACCTCTTTTTGAAAGCCAGGACACGCTTATTATGCCACAGGATTTAATCGAATTTTTAACAGAGTGTTTGCAATTCTCCTGCCAGGGTTGCTTTATGGTTTTCGTGTTTGACGAGTTTTGTGTGGGACGGTCTGTTTCGCTTTTTGTTCTCCCCTGGCTGAGGGAGGCTTCCTGGTCGCGGTTTTCTTACTTTGGCTTTTTTCGCTTTCTCCCTTTTCCAACGGCTTGATAAACCGCTCGATGAACCAGCCATCTGTCAGGCCCAGGACCGAATCACCGGGTTTGACTTCCACCACGCTCTCGCCGCGGACGGCGGAGCGTTTGCGTAAGGGCGCCTCGTCCAGGCGGGTCATCTTCGGGGCGGCTTTGAGCAGGTGCAGGGTCACGATGGCGGTGGGTTTCCCCAGGGCCAGGCCGGCCAGTTTGACCCCTTTCGGTAATTCCCACAGGATGACGCCTTTTCCATAGCGCCCCTGAGCAGGAAAGTCGTTTTGCTCGATGCGTTTGGCCTTTCCGTCGGAGGCAATGAGAAACAGGTCGCCTTCGCCGGGCAGGGTTTGCAGGCCGATGACTTCATCGCCGACGCCCAGTTTGATGCCGTTGACCCCTGCTGCTACCAGTCCCATGGGGCGGACTTCCTCCTCGCTGAAGCGGATTCCCATCCCCTGGGCAGTCGCCAGGATGATTTCCTTTTGACCATTGGTGAGGGCTACCCAACCGAGGGCATCGCCCTCGTTGACGTTGACCAGGCGGAAGGTCTGGGCAGAGGGGCCGGGCAGTTCGCTCACGGCGCTTTTCTTCACCATGCCGCCGCGCGTTGCGGTCAGGACGAAGGTCTCTTCGGGCAGGGTGGAACGCCTGGCGGGCAGGGCAAACGCGGCCACAGGCGGCGTATTGGCATGAAGCGGCGAGGCTTTGTGGAAGGGCACGCCATCAGAGAGTTTCTCGGCCTCCGGCAGGGTGTGAACCGCCACAGCGGCGGCCAACCCCTTCTCGCTGACCAGGTAGAGGGTGTCGGCTGCACCGGCGCGGACGAGTAGACGGGGGGCGTCGGAGCCGGACAGGCGCGGCGGCTTGTCGTCGTGGGTACGGGCGAGGATTCCTTCGGCAGTCATTCCCACCCAAACGTTCTGCTCTGGCAGGAGTTCAGCAGCGGTCAGCGGCGCTTTTTTGGCTTTGCGCCCCTTCAGACTCACGATTTGCGTCCGGCGGCGGTCGGCGTAGGCGGCCTTGACCTTGAGCAGTTCCTCCGCAGCCACCTGCCGCATCTTCTTCGGCGATTTGAGCAGGGTCTCTAACTCTTTGATGAGGGCCAGGGTCTCCTTGTACTCGGTCTCAATTTTCTTGCGCTCGAGGGCAGCCAGGCGGCGTAGTTGCATGTCGAGGATGGCGTTGGCCTGAAGTTCGGTCAGTTTGTAGCGCTTCATCAGGCGGGTGCGGGCAGTGTCCACGTCGGGGGCGGCTTTGATGAGGGCAATGATTTCGTCCAGGTGCTGGAGGGCGACCATCAGCCCCTCGAGGATATGGGCACGGGCGCGCGCTTTTTCGAGGTCGAATTCGGAGCGGCGGCGGATGACTGTCAGGCGGTGTTCCAGGTAGACGCGCAGGGCCTGCTTGAGGGTCAGCAGACGCGGCTCGCCTTCCACCAGCGCCAGCAGGTTGATGCTGAAGGTGGATTGCATCGGGGTGCGCTTGTAGAGATCGGCCAGCACTTTTTCCGGTTCGACGTTCTTGGTCAGTTCAATGACGATGCGCAGTCCCTGGCGGTCGGATTCATCCCGCAGGTCGGTGATGCCCTCGATCTGGCCATCGCGCACCAGTTCGGCGATGCGCTCGATGAGACTCGACTTGTTGACCTGGTAAGGGAGTTCTGTGACGATGATGCGGCTCTTGCCGCGTTCCATCTCTTCGATGTGTACCTTGGCCTGAATGGTGACGCGGCCGCGTCCTTTGCCGTAGGCGGCCTCGATGCCTTCTTCCCCCGCCTGTTCGATGATGATGCCGCCAGTGGGGAAATCGGGGCCTTCGACGTATTCCATCAGGTCATCTACGTTGATGTCGTCGAGTTTTTCCCATTTCTCGAGCATGAAGACGCAGGCGTCCACGATTTCGCCCAGGTTGTGGGGAGGGATGTTGGTGGCCATGCCGACGGCAATGCCCGAAGACCCATTGACCAGCAGGTTGGGGATGGCGGCGGGCAGGACGGTCGGCTCGGTCAGGGTGCCATCGAAGTTATCGGTGAAGTCCACGGTGTTTTTTCCGATGTCGGCCAGCAGGTCGAGGGCGGCTGGGGCCAGACGGGCTTCGGTGTAGCGCATGGCCGCGGGTGGGTCCCCGTCCACTGAGCCGAAGTTGCCCTGTCCGTCAATCAGCATCAGGCGCATGGTGAAATCCTGCGCCATGCGCGCCATGGCATCGTAAACGGCCTGGTCGCCGTGCGGATGGTACTTGCCAAGCACTTCGCCGACGATGCGCGCCGACTTGCGGTAGGCGCTCTCAGCGCGCAGGCCCATGTCGTACATGGCGTAGAGGATGCGGCGCTGGACGGGCTTGAGGCCGTCGCGGGCGTCGGGCAGAGCGCGGGCGACGATGACGCTCATGGCGTAGTCCAGGTAGGCTTGCTGCATTTCCTGGTCAATGTCAATTTTGCGGACGAGGCCGAGTTCCATAGCAACTCCTGGAATTCGCCGCGAAGAACAGAAGGGCAGGAAACCCTTCATGTTCCTCGTGGCGAATCAATGTTCTATTTTTGGCTTATCTTACGGGCAAAGGGGGAAGGCGTCAAGGAAAAGAGTCGCGCCTGCGGGCATCGGCGTGGAATTAGCCCAACGAGACGCTCGGAAGAGAGGCCTGCATAGACCAGGGGCCGGTCCAGGTGATGGTGACGGGCAGGATTTTGCCGCGTAAATCTTGCTCGGATTCCAGGAAGACCAGTTTATTCGTCGGCGTGCGCCCTCTCCAGCGCCCCTTGACTTTTTCCTCGAAGAGCACAGGGATTGTCTGGCCGAGCAATTGGGCATTGATTTCGGCGACGATTTTTTCTTGCAACTCTTCGAGCAAACGGAATCGACGCATTTTTTCTTCTTCCGCCACATCATCGGGGAAATTGCGCTCCGAGACGGTGCCAGGCCGCGGCGAGTAGCGCGCCAGGTGAGCAGAGTCTAAGCGCAGGTCCTCCAGCAGGTGGTAAGTGTCCATAAACTGCGCTTCGGTCTCCCCCGGAAAACCGACGATAATGTCGGTGGCGATGGAACTGCCCGGAATGATGCGGCGAATTTTTGCGACGATTTGGCGATAGTCTTCCTGGGTGTAGCCGCGGCGCATCCGCACCAGCACCTCGTCGTTCCCTGCCTGGACGGGGATTTCGATATGGGGCATGACCTTGGGCAGGGAGGCGACGGTCTCCATCAACTCGTCGCTGAAGTAATTGGGGTGGGAGGTGAGAAAGCGAATGCGCTCCAGCCCCTCGACCTCATGCAAAGTCCGCAACAGACCGGCCAGGCCGGGACTGTCGGGGATGTCTTTGCCATAGCGGTCCACAATCTGACCGAGGAGGGTGACTTCTTTCACGCCCTGCGCCACCAGGGCGCGGACTTCGGCCAGGATGTCGGCGACCGGGCGTGAGCGTTCTCCTCCGCGGCGGGAGGGAATGATGCAAAACGTGCAGGCATGGGAGCAGCCCAGGACAATGGGGACGTGGGCCGAGACCAGTTTGCCGCGTTCGTTTTCGGGGATGAGAAATTCCTCGTCCATGGCCGCGAACAGGGTTGAGGTCCGGTCGAGTTCGTGTGTGCGCGCTTCTCCCTGAGTCAGGTAGGCGATCAGTGGGCCGGGGTCGGATGGCGGGGAGAAGACGTCCACGTAGGAGAAGCGCTGGCGCAGTTTCTCGTGACCACGAATCCCAACCAGGCAGCCCATCAGATTGATGATGATCTCTGGTCGCCTGGCTTTGAGTGTGCGTAAAGCACCCAGGTGGCTGTAGGCTTTATCTTCAGCCGACTGGCGCACAACGCAGGTGTTGAGGACGATGACATCGGCCTCCTCAACAACATCGGTGAAGGAATAACCGAGATGTTCAAGCGATGAGCCGACCCGACGGGAATCGGCTACATTCATTTGACATCCTTCTGTCCAGATATGATATTTCTTCGTCATAGGCCGCAAATTATACCAAGTTCATCGGAATTAAGGGAAAGCAGCCAGGGGGAAGATTATGGTTTTCTCAAAGTCAAATCTTTCACCGCAGAGCCGCTGAGAACGCAGAGAAAACCACAAAAAATCTCTGCGAATTCTGCGTCTCAACGGTCAAAATTCTCAATTGCCGTGTTTCGCACAGGGCATCAAGGGACTTTGAGAAAGCCATAAGAAGGCCATAGGGGAAGATGTCCCAGGCTGGTGGGAGAAGCGTCGGCTTGCAACGAGAGAAGGGTAGGTAGCCTGACAATGTCACAAAATTTGTGCTGGAAACGCTATGTTTTTTGTCGCTGGGAGCGATAGCACATGTTCCGAGCGTAGCGTGGGGAAATCAGTCTTCCGCTCTGCCAGCAGATTGCTTACCCTTCGGGTACGCTTCGCGGTCGTCGCAAAGAACGCTTTTCGCAATGACAATATGAAAGCATTCGGTAATTCAGTTTAGCCACAGATAAATGCAGATCAACTCTGATTTTGATAAACCCCGTTTGCGATATGCAAATTTTGGGTTTTATTGAGCAAATCTATTTCATTGGTGCTCATCTGTGGCCAATAAAACGACTTGCCGAACGCTCTCAATTATACGAAAATGT
>Ga0209162_1003174_pt1 | contig 13491 bp, 13 predicted proteins | sample YNPNPMetaG_FD_187121 | JGI IMG/M metagenome (GOLD analysis project Ga0209162, IMG submission 187121) | Anoxygenic and chlorotrophic microbial mat microbial communities from Yellowstone National Park, USA - YNP NP MetaG (SPAdes) (version 2) ...
TTTTAGACGCCGATGTCAGATTACAACCTAAAGCACTAGAGCAGGTTACCCAAAACCGCAAACCTTGCTTGAGCTACTTTCCAAGTCAGAAATACACTAGCAGTGATATTGCTTTAACCCCCCTGGTAAATTGGTTAATTTTAACAGTTCTACCAATACAATTGGCCGAAACCATCAACAACCGCTACTTAGTAGCAGCTAATGGTCAATGTTTGGTTTTCACCAAGGAATGTTATGAAACTATAGGTACGCACAAAGCAGTACGCTACAGCTTTTTAGAAGACCTAGACCTGGCTAAATTAGTCGTATAACATGGTTATCATTTAGCTTTAGGATTTGGCGATCTGATTCAATGTCGAATGTACTCCAACTTACTTTCGGCTATTAAAGGTTTTAGTAAAAATTTAATTTTTACTCACCACAGAATCCAGGCCTTTATATTACTAATAGCTATTGTAAGTCTAAGTATAATTTTTTTAAACCCAGAATTATGGTGGTTAATTCTCGGACAAAGAATTTTGGTAAGCTGGTTTGTGAAACAAACTTGGTGGGAAGTTTTGCTGCATCCAATTCAAATGTTCATGTTAGTTATTACAGCACTGGCTAGTTTTGCTAGCCGCCTATTTAAGCTAGTTTTTTGGAAAGATAGGGTTTATAAAACTTCTGAAATCTCGTTTGATGAAACTTTTGAAAGTGTTTATCAAGAAAGTTAGTACCTAGAAAATTGAACTCATGGTTGCCAACCAACATTCTAGACAGTTTACACAATGAAGGCGTACAAGTCTACAGTGAATTCAACATGAATAAGCAACGCAACTACTCCAGAGACTCAACTTTATAGATTGTCCAGACTTATCACCTAGTCCAGTTACCCAAAAGGGTAGTTTTGTTTTACTAACTTGACTCAACCAATTGATTTAACGTTGGTTTATCGAGAAAAACGACCTGGCTTCGTAAGCCACTAGCTAATTTTGACTTTTTGTAATTGTTTATTTAACTACTCAACTCAACCACTTTAACAACTTTTTAAGTTAAATTAATTCTAACCAGGTATATGCAATTTTGTAAACTTAACCACTCAACTTTTTGGATCCAACATAAACAAACTAAAATTCTGTTTGATCCGGGTGACTATGCCATTAGCGAAACCCAAAACCTAACTAATATAGATTTGCTAATCATTACTCATAATCACCCTGATCACTTACACTTACCAAGTGTCAACAACCTATTACAAAACAATCCCCAATTGACTATTTTAACTAACCCAGAAGTAACGGCTGTACTTCAAGCCGAAGGTATTCAAGCACAAACTTGTTATCCCGGGCAAACCTTGGTTTTTCGCGAAATCACTATTGAAAATCTTAGCTTACCTCATGTCGAAATATGGAAAGAGTTACAACACCCGGAAAATACTGGTTTTATTATCGATAACTATTTTTACAACCCTGGCGACTCGTTTCAAACTATTAATAGACCTGATCTAGTTTGTGTTTTTATGCTCACCGGTCCAGCAGTAAAAATTAGTGAAGCATTAGAATTTGTGTTGCAACAAAACCCCAAATTAGCCATTGGAGTTCACGACGGAATGCTTAACCGACCTACTGCTTCTGTAGCTTTACCCAAAACCATTCTACCTAAACATAATATCAATTTTTTGCACCCAGAATTACAAAAAGTGTACGAGATATAAATTGTCTCGATTGTTTCGATTGAGCACAAAAATCTGAGCTAACTCTGTTTGTATTAATCTAATTTGAGTTAGTGGTTGGCTTGTGGAACTGCTCTAGACTGTTTAATTTTTGTTGTAAGTTTGCAATTTCTTGCTCATAAGTTTGAATTAGTTTTTGTAAACGGGCATCCTGTTTTAGGTTGTTTGACTGAGCATAGGCTTGTTTTTGTAAAGACTGATTTTGACTGTACAAGTAATAACTTATATAACCTAAAGTACCCATTCCAACTAATAAAGTAATTATGAGTAAGGCAGGCATTAAGTTTATTTGTTTAGTTTTTTCTTGGTTTTCACCACAGATTTGGTTGATGGCCAATGTAACTTAGGGTTTTGGCCTAATGCAGGTAAGTTTTTTCGCTTGAAGCTACTGGATGTTACTTCTTGGTTTAAATGTTCAATTCGATCCGCAGACTGTATTGCTCCTGCTGACAATGACTGTTGATGCAACAAATTGTTTAAATGTTGTTGTAGCGCAGACGACTTATCATTGAGATTAGTTTGTTTAGAATCTAATTTAGATCCTCCGTCCGAAACCGAGCTATTGTTGGCAGTTACCAGTCGAGATTGTTGGAACGTAAAGCTGGGCTTTTGGTTATCTTGTTGGCCTTGAATAGCAACTTGCCGTAGAGAATTTACGATCTTGCTAAAACTGTTTCCACCTACGCTGCTAGTCTGGTTAGACTTGGTCATAAAAGTATGAATAGTTCTGTTAAAAATTATTATCAAAACTAAACCAGAGTCAGAATATTTGACAATTTTGCAAATTCCCACTTTTTAGGCAAAGTATGCCTGCTTTTTGTGCTCTAACTGGGAAAACCTACCTAAAAGTACGTAAACGATCCAAATCGATGCGCTCCACTCTGACCAAGGTTAAGCCTAACCTACAGCGAATTAAAATCGGCAATAAAAGAATTAAAATTTCTACCAGAGCTTTAAAAACTCTTAGGAAACGATACCGCTAATGTCACATTGGTCAACACAAAAGTTGCTGTTAACCTTAGGATTAGCTTGTTTGGTGATAGTAGTGTTTGGTTTGGGATTTTATTTTGGTTTTAATTATGCTAATAAACAAATTAATCAATCTATAGTCATTTCTAATGACAGTGCAGAATCTAACACCACCAATAAAGAGGTTAAACCAGTAGAAGGCGTGTTTTGGATCAAGTCTGGCGAAGATCCTATTTGCCCAAACACTCATCCAATTAAGATTAAATTTGATTCTGGGATTTGTTTCTTTTATACTAAAGAAAACAAAAATTATTCCAGAGTTAAACCAAACGTGTGTGCAGTAGACGAAAATTTTGCTCTCAACGAAATGGGTTGCTTGAAAAAGTTTTAGCGAATTACAAGCTTAAAATTTTAACCTTTGCTACTTTTTACAAAAAATGTTGATGTTTCTCTACAAGTTTTCTAAAAATCCCTAGAAAATTTTTCCAAAGATCATTTGTTTTCCGAATTAGCTAAGGCTAAGGCACGCAAAAATCAATAAATTCTAGAAACAGTAATTAGGGTAGCTAATTTATTTAAATCATTAACAGCCTGAAAACAATTGTTGATTTTAACTAAAAACTATCCATAATTGTGACTTAAAATTGCAAATTACCTACCTGAAAAAATTAAGACTAGCTTTTTACCAACTAGTCTAGTTTATAGACAAGCTCAAACAAACTAATTAATATTTAGTTGAAACTAAAAGAGCTCTGATTCGATAAAAACTAGTCAAAACTAAACATTACCTTCTCTTTTAAAGAGAGATAAAAAATAAAGATCAGTAGTATTTTAGATTACTTAACTAAAATAAGATAAATTCTACTGTTTAAGCAATTAACCTTGTTACTAAATAAATATACAGAACTTTTCTGATCAAAAATGTTTACTGCTAAAAAAGGTGCAGATTTCTACTGATGTTTACTAGTCTTTAGCTAAAATTTAAATGATTTTTTCAATCAAGTCGACCACTCTATTAGAGTAACCCCACTCATTGTCATACCAAGCTAACACTTTAACCAAATTACCCTCGATAACCATAGTTGACAATCCATCGACTACACTGGAGTAAGGATTGCCACGATAATCAATAGACACCAGAGGTTCCATAGAAAAATCTAAAATTCCTTTTAGTTCGCTATTAGCCGCTACTTGTAAAGCTTGGTTAACTACTTCTACCGACACAGATTTCTCTACTTGAACCACCAAATCGACCAAAGATACTGTCGGAGTTGGTACACGAATAGCTATACCGTCAAGCTTACCTCTCAATTCTGGCAACACTAAGCCAATGGCTTTAGCTGCTCCGGTGGTAGTAGGAATCATACTTAAAGCAGCAGCTCTAGCTCGACGTAAGTCACTGTGAGGCAAATCTAAGATATTTTGATCGTTAGTATAAGCATGAACAGTAGTCATTGAGCCTTTAATAACAGTAAATTCTTGGTGTAACACTTTAGCTACTGGAGCAAGACAGTTGGTTGTACAGGAAGCGTTGGAAATGATATGATGTTTTTGAGACTCATAAACGTGGTCGTTCACTCCTATTACTAAAGTAACGTCTGGTTGTTTGGCTGGAGCTGAGATAATTACTTTTCTAGCACCATTTTTAATATGCCATTCAGCTTCTCTTTCTTCTGTAAAACACTTTAAACCAGTTGATTCAACTACCACATCTACACCTAAATCTCTCCAAGGTAAAAGTTTATAATCGCGTTGACTAAGTACCTCAACCACTTTTCCATCAACTATCAACCGATTATTGTCCACTTTTACTTCTCCTTTGTAAGGACCTAAAACGGAGTCATATTTCAATAAGTGCCCTAGGGTTTTGGCATCAGTTAAATCATTAACCGCTACGATTTGAATATTAGATTTGTTTTGGGCAGCTCGAAAAACGTTTCGGCCAATTCTCCCAAAACCGTTAATGGCAACCTTAATAGACATACTAAGACAATTTAACCCCAAAATGGGGGTTAATCAAATTAGCGTTTCTGTCAATGGTGGAAAATTTTTATCTATATAAAAAATAACCAATCTTGAAAAGATTTCAGGCAAACAAAAACCTACACAAAAAACTTTTAAACTAAAAAAATTGCTTAGAAAAAACTTGAGCAATTCAAATTCTCGTATAAACCAAACCAAACAAAAAAAACAATTTTAAGAATCAGAGAAAATATCCACAAGAAAGTAATCAAGGAAATCAAACTCACCTTGTTGTTTTCTATGTTTTTAGAAAAAATTAAAGCCGATAAGAATCTTAGAAAGATTACTCACAACAAGGATTTAAGAATTTGATTTAAGATTAAGTCAGTCAAGGTAGTAAAAACTACCAGATTTCCCTTAAAAAGGGAGTGATCCATCCACAGCTTCCGCTACGGATGCCTTGTTACGACTTCAACCCAGTCAATGAGCTAGCCTTCGACCCTGTCGCCAGAGTTTTGGGGCTCTCTCAATTTCCAGGCCGTGACGGGCAGTGTGTACAAAACCCGAGAACGTATTCACCGCCGCGTGGCTGATCGGCGATTACTAGCGATTCCAGCTTCACGAAGTCGGGTTGCAGACTTCGATCCGTACTGAGGGGAGTTTTGAAGGATTTGCTCCGTCTCGCGACTTGGCAATCCCGTTGTACTCTACCCATTGTATCATGTGTGCCGCCCTAGGCGTAAGGGACACGCTGACCTGACGTCATCCTATCCTTCCTCCCAATTAAACTTGGGCAGTCTCCTTAGACATTAAATAACTAAGGATTAGGGTTGCGCTCGTTACCGGACTTAACCGAACATCTCACGACACGAGCTGACGACGGCCGTGCATCACCTGTGTAGCACCCTCGAAGGAGTCCTGCTTTCGCAAGATTAGCAGCTACATGTCAAACCTAGGTGAGGTGCGTCGCTCACTATCGAATTAAGCCACATGATCCACCGCTTGTGCGGGTTCCCGTCAATTCCTTTATGTTTTAGCCTTGCGGCCGTACTCTACAGGCGGAGTGTTTAACGCGTTAGCTTCGTCTCTGAAGAGGACTGACTCTCTCCAAAAACAAACACTCATCGTTTAGGGCGTGGACTACGCGGGTATCTAATCCGCTTCGCTCCCCACGCTTTCGTCCTAGCGGCGTCAAGAAACACCCAGTGGCCTGCCTTCGCTTTGGGTATTCCCCTGCATATCAACCCATTTCACCGGTACTTGCAGAGTTCTAGCCACCTCTTTGTTCTTCTAGCCTAGTAGTTTCCAAGACAAACACAAGGTTAAGCCTTGGCCTTTAATCTTGGACCCACTAAGCCGCTTATCGGCACGCTTTACGCCCAATGATTCCGGATAACGCTTGAGGTCTCTGTATCACCGCTGCTGCTGGCACAGAGTTAGCAACCTCTTTCTAGTAGCCACTTCAGTATTAGATAGCTACCACAGCAGTTTACGACCCGTAGGCCTTCATCCTGCACGCGGCATGGCTCCGTCAGGCTTTCGCCCATTGCGGAAGATTCCCTACTGCTGCCACCCGTAGGTGTCTGGGCCGTGTCGCAGTCCCAGCGTGGCTGATCATCCTCTCAGACCAGCTACCCGTCTTCGCCTTGGTAGGCCATTACCCTACCAACTAGCTGATGGGATGTAGGCCTTGCCTTAAGCGACTTGCGTCTTTAACCTTTTGGGTCACATAGGATATTACCCAATCTTTCGACTGGCTATGTCCTACTTAAGGGAAGTTCCTACATATTACTCACTCGTTTGCCACTCGCCACCAAGATTAGCAAGCTAATCTCGTGCTGCCGTTCGACTTGCATGTATAAGGCCTGCCGCCAGCGTTCATCCTGAGCCAGGATCAAACTCTCAAATAAAGAGCTTGTCTCCTTGATTACTTTCTTGTAGATATTTTACTCAAAAAGAATTGAGTTTTACCTTATGTAAAACGCCAACCAAAAAAATTAACCAAGATAAGGTCAATTAAGACAAAGAACAAAAACCTAACGAGTAAAAAACGTTGGTTAGCAACCTTGCTAGCTATAAAAAAATTTTTTTCTTGTCAAGTAGATTTTATTCTAAAATCCTTAAACCAAAAAGCAGTCTTAATCTAGTTAAAGTAACTACTATTTAACTGATAGCACAATTTATTGTAGCTTATTAATTCATAAATCAAGAAGAACTAAAAAGGAAAAGAAATTGAGTTTTTGACAAAGTTAAATCTTATTTTTTACTGTTCTAGCACTATGCTCGATGTCATCGACTTACTTGACCTATTAACAACCACCTTTCCTGGTTACACTTGGACAACCCCAAAAAATTTAGATTGGGGGATTTTAACTACCAACCAGGCTTTTTTACAAGCCAAAACCAATCAGGAAAATCCGGTAAAAACAGCTAGTCAAATAGCTGATAAACTAAACCAATTCTTTCAAGCTAACCAGCAACCATATCAAGCCAACACTGCTGGGCCTTACGTTAATTTAGATTTGAAACCAGAGGCTTACCAAAAGTTAGTTACCATTAATCAATCAACAGTGGTAAAATTACAGCCTATTCACGAAAGTTTTGTCATTGACATGTTTCACCCTAACGTAGGCAAAAAAATGCATGTAGGCCACATTCGTTCCGGCAATTTGGGTGAATCTATGAGACGCATTTTATCCTTGAAATATGATCGAGTGATATCAGATAGTTACTTAGGAGATTGGGGAATTCAGTTTAGTTACATAACCTGGGGTATCTTACAGTTAGACAAATTACAGCTAGACTTTACAAGCATAGATTTAGACGCTGAAGATCAACCAACTTTAATAGACAAGTTTTATAAAATCTACGTCAAAATGAACCAATTAATTGAAGAGCAACCAGCAATACGTCTTGAGTGTCAAAAAAACTCTAAACTGCTAGAAGCCGGTTTACAAGGTCAACCCTTAGACCCTGAAAATTCAGCTAAATTTGAAATTTTACATAAATTATACAAACAAATTGTCACCATTTCTCTTACTCAATTTCGTGAAGGGGAGTTGTTCTTAAACCTAAACCGTAACCCTGATTGGTTAGATAGCCAAAAAGTTTTAATTGAACCAGAAAAAATTGCTCGTGTTCAAGGAAAAACTGGGTGTCATTACGCTTTTAGCCAGCATAACCAAACTTACTTCAACCTAACTTTAGGAGAAAGTTTCTATATTAGTTTTTTGTCTGAAATTCAAACTTTAGCTGGCTACGGCTTAGCCACTCGTGAAGGAGAAGCTATCTATGTAGATTTAACTGAGGAAAACTTAGGCAGAGCTTATTTAATTTCTTCGGAAGGTTATTCTTTGTATTTAACTAGAGATGTGATCTGTCGAATTGTGTACGCCGGCATTTTTGGTTTTGATAATGCTATAACTTTTGCCGACTTAAGACAAAAACATAGTTTTGATCAATTATTTGCTGTGCTGAGAAGAATAATCAAGAGTCAAATTTACACCACTCGACCTTTTGGTTGGTTAACTCAGGAAGAAACCAATCGAGCTATGCAAATTTTAGCCAAAAAAATGGCTATGTTTGAAGGTTTTGGCTACTTTAGCTTACCCGAAGGAGCAATGAGCACCCGCAAGGGTAAAATTTTTGCTTTTGAAGATTTAAAAGAGATTTTGGAAACTAAAGTCAGACAAACTTTAATCGAAAAACATTCACCAAACCCAGAAGACCCCGAAAAAATACGTAAAATTTGCGTAGCCACCCTCAAGTGGGTAGATTTACACCGAGACCGAGAACTCGACGTAGTGTTTGACCCTAACCAATTTTTAAAGTTTGAAGGTAACACCGGAGTGTATCAACTGTATACCGTAGTTAGACTAAAGAGCATCCTTAAACAAAAAACCAATCTGGAAGTCAAACCAGACGAATTTCAAGCAAACTTGCTCAAACCAGAAGAACTGCAGCTACTTAGACGAACTTTTGTTCTACCGCTAATTCTAGAAGATGTTTGTCACAACTATAAGCCTCACTACCTATGTAACTATTTGTTTGATTTAGCTGTAAAAATTAATCGTTGGTACGGACTTTATTCGGTAACTCACGAAGCCGACCTAAATAGAAAAAATAGCCTATTAGTGGTTTGCCAATATCTACTACAACATTTAGAATTTTGCCTTAGTCTATTGGGTATCGAAACGGTTGAGGAAATTTAGTCTGTTTTTCTGAGATTTAGATTTAAAATTAACTAATCTAGCCTGTTTATTTTGGCATTAATTCGATATTTGTACAAATTTTACCTACCAAAAAACCTTGACTCTAGTTTTCGCTTTTAATTGCAATCAAATCACTGATGTTTGGCTAATCAATCTTAACACTTCAATATCAGACACCTGAAACTATAAAAGTTTTTCAAATTTTTACTGAACTCAAAGTTCCTTTGATTTAAAATCAATTTTAGCTTAATTAAAATTTACAGAAAAGATAACAACTGCTTTGAACTCATCTAGCCAGATGATCAGCCCTAAAAAAGCTCTGATTACTAAGTTTTTACAAATTGCCAAAAACCTTTTAGATAAATTCAACCGTCACTCAAATTTGACTAGCTCGATAATTTTTGTATCTCTAATTTTACCATGATTCTTGCAGTTTTTGGTGGTACTGGCAAGGCAGGTCAAGTGTTTGTTAAAACCGCCCTAGAAAAGGGTCATATAGTACGTTTACTAGCCAGAAATCCAAACAAATTGACTTATACTCACCCTAACCTAAAAACTATTTCCGGAGATGTAACTAACTACGAATCAGTAAACATGGTACTTACTTCGTCTGAAGCTGTAGTGTCTTTGTTGGGTCACGCGCCCCACTCTCCAGCTAATGTACAAGAGTTGTTTGGCAAAAACGTTCTAAAAAGCATGATCGAGCAGAATGTGAAACGATTACTAGTTCTAACTGGTAGTGGTATCTTTTTACCCGGAGACAACCCTAATTGGTTAGATAGATTCATTACTTGGATGTTAAAATTAATTGACCCAAATAGACTTGAAGATGCTGCCGAACACGTTCAACAGATTCTGAATTCAGACACCGACTGGACTATTGTTCGTACACCAATTCAAACCCATTGGTCACGCAACCAAAAACTAATTATTGGTCCCGTGGGCACACCTAATATGGGTTTTACCGTTAGTCGCCAAAAAATTGCTGATTTTATGTTACAAGCGTTAGAACAACAAAAATATATTCGCCAATACCCAGCCATTGCCGAAGCTTTAATTTGATTTCTACCTGTTCCTTATTTAAGCTTCATCAATAACAATATGTCTCCTACAACTATTTTTCCAGAAAGAAAATTACTACTAGAAGTTTGTCAACAAATTCGACAAGTTAACTTTCAACCTGATTTAATTTTAGGTATTTCTACTGGAGGTCTGATTCCTACTAGGATAATTGCCCATGAACTAGATATTAAAACTGTAGACGTCATCGCTGTTAAAAGTTATAACGCTGACAGAACTAGAGGAAAAACCACTATCCAACTAGAAAAAGATTGGCATCATTTACAAAATAAACAAATTTTGATTGTAGATGACCTAGTAGACCATGGAGGTACTATGGAATTTGTGGTTAACTTAGTTCGCCAGTTCAATCCTAAAACCGTTAAAACCGCAGTAATTTACAAAAAATCTTGCTCTAATTTTACTCCTGATTTCTTTGCCAGAGAAACCCCAGCTAATGAATGGATTAATTTTAGTTGGGATTAGGTCTGAAGCAAGTTTACAAGTAAAACTCGATAAATTTCAAAATATTTAGAAGTTAATAACAAAGTTTCTTGTGTAAAAAATTTGTTAATTAAACTAAGACTAATTTAGCTAACGTTTAATCCTAAGTTAAAATTAGTATTTTCGTTGTAAACTCAACAAACAAACCCTAACCTAATGTCTACTTGATAAAGTAATAAGCATTTAGTCTACAAAAAATCTCAATAAAGACTCTGACTCAGAAGATTTTAATTTTTTGTCTTAGAGACAACGGTGAAATAACCCGAGACTTTTTTAAAAAAAGGATTATTATTTAGTTGATTTCTTTACACCATACTTACTCCTACTAGTAGCTCGCTTTTGCACCGGAGCACAATCATACTTACCACGCACAATGTGATATCTAACCCCAGGTAAGTCTTTAACTCTACCACCTCTCACTAAAACTACACTGTGCTCTTGTAAATTATGTCCTATGCCAGGAATATAAGCTACAACTTCCATTTTGTTGGATAATTTAACTTTGGCTACTTTACGTACAGCAGAGTTGGGTTTCTTGGGCGTTGTGGTGTATACTTTAATACAAACACCTCGCTTAAAGGGGTTGCTATAATTCTTGGGTTTATTAAGTAAATTGTTCCAACTTCTAGCTAAAGCAGGAGATTTCGTTTTACGAACAACCTGTTTTCTTGGTTTTCTAATTAATTGGTTAATTGTTGGCATATTAATTAGCTGGAATTAATTTAACTTGTAAATTATGATTTTCAGGAAAAATGAACAAGCGTCGGTTCATGCGAATATCTAAATGTCTATTTTTGGGTAACATCCTCTTGATTGCTAAATAAATTGGTCTAGTTGGATCTTTCTGACTTAATTCTTTATAAGACAAAATCTTCAAGCCTCCAGGATAACCTGAGTGAAAAAAGTAGTTTTTACGTTCAAACTTTTGGCCAGTCAAAACTGTATTTTTAGCGTTAATAATAACTACTACACCTCCCATATCCACATCTGGAGCAAAGTCAGCTCGATTTTTACCCATTAATAATTTTGCGGCCTTAGAAGCCAATCTACCTAAAGGCTCTTTACTGGCATCCAACAAATACCAAGATCTATGTAAACCCTTTGTAGTAGGTCTAGTAGTTTTGACTAATCGCATTAATTTGGTAGACATAAATTTAAGAAACAATCATAACGATACTTTTATCGTGAGTAGTAAAATAATCATGTAGCTTATATATTTGGGTGTACCCGCCATTGCGAGTGGTTAACTTAGGTACTATTTCTTCAATCAACTTTCTGGCCACAGGCTCTTTTAGAAAAGGTCTAACTTTAGTATAGGCTAATTTTTTATTTTCACCAGCTCTCTTACACAAAGTTACTAAACGCTCAAATTTTCTAGCTGACCACTTAGCCCTAGTAGTAAAAGTAACAATTTTGCCATGCAAAATTAGGCCACTAACCAAATCTTGCCATAGTTTTTTTCGTTCTTCTGTAGTCCTTTTGAATTTTTTAGTATTTTTCTGATGGCGCATAAAACACAAAAACTTACCTTACTATTTCAACAATAGTTTGCCAAGGTCTAAAACCATACTGTTTGTGATAATTAGATTTAGCTTTATATTTTACTACTCGGATTTTAGGACCTTTTTGATGTTTCACAACTCTAGCTTGTAAAGTATCTACCCCGCTCTCAGGTCCAAAAGCAAAAACCAAATCTAAATTGACCAACTCACCTTCAGGCACATCTAGCTTATCCAAAATTACTTGTTGACCATAATTAACTACATACTGTTTTGAACCTGACTGAATAACAAAAGGCATAATTCTAAGCAATATCTAAAATTTTAACTATTTTGGTTTGTCTAGTTTTAGCAACATCATTTAATCGAATATTTACTTTTACCTCTGCCCCAACTGACTTGCCAAGAATAGCTCTAGCCAAAGGCGACTCGTTACTAATTCGAAAATTTAAAACATTGGCTTCACTAGCTCCAACAATTTTAAGCTCAAAAATCTTATTAGTATCTAAATACTGAACTTTTACACTAGAACCAACTTTCACCACTTTATGCTGAGTATCTTGAGAATCAATAATTTGGTAATCATTTAAGATTTCTTCAATTTCAGCTAACCTGGCTTCTAATTCAAGCTTTTTAGCTAAAGAAATCTCATAATCTGCGTTTTCACGCAAGTCTCCCTGAGCTCTAGCCGCTTCAATACTAGCAATAACTTGCGGCAAAAGCACATCTCTAATATTGGTTAACTCTTCTTGCAAAGCTTGCAATCCTTCTTTAGTCAGAAGATGAGGCATTTTTTATGTCTTAAAACCTAAAATTAGGTTTTTAATATTTTCTACTTCTTGTCAAGAAGTCTGTTAAATACTACGATTTCACGCCTTCATCAAGGCAAAAAACTTTTCATCAAACTTTGATTCAAAAGAATCAGATCAAAACCAATTTGTATTGGTCAAAATTATTTCATTGTCACGGTTAGCCTAAAATTATTGTTTTTAACTTAATGTTTAAGATAGAAACACTTAAAATTAAAACAAACTTTTTCAGAATTTCCTAAAAAAATAGGGCGATTTATGTAGGAATGTAGGACATTTTAGTACAATCAAAACTAATTTTGAGACTTTTTTAATTTTAACTAACAAGTTTCTAATTTTGTACTTTCATAAAAACCGTACTTTTATTATAAAAGTGGCTTAAACAAAGACAAACAGACTTTTTTAAAAAATTTATTTTCTTTTGACAGAAAAAATATATAATAATATAATTTTCTAATACAGAAGCATATGTTATGCATATGTCCAAAAACAGTATTTTGCACAAAATTGCTACCCTCAGTTCAGTAGCCGCGCTAGGCCTGTTCTCGGTTGTTGGTATTGTAAATACCTCTGCTCAAAGTGACACTGGTAGTATTCAAATCAATATCCTACCAGGAACCTTGTCAGTTAGTGTGAGCAACTGCGTAATGACCGTTAACGGAGATGGTACCACAGCCCCAACTGTATCGGCTTCTGATCAAACAGTACGTTGTACTGTACTGGCTCAATTTAACGATCTGCGAGGTAACTCAGCAGTAGGTTGGTCA
>Ga0209162_1003175_pt1 | contig 13488 bp, 14 predicted proteins | sample YNPNPMetaG_FD_187121 | JGI IMG/M metagenome (GOLD analysis project Ga0209162, IMG submission 187121) | Anoxygenic and chlorotrophic microbial mat microbial communities from Yellowstone National Park, USA - YNP NP MetaG (SPAdes) (version 2) ...
TATAAGGTGGTATTTTTATTCTTCTACTAATTTGGGAAATAATTATCGGTTTTCTATTAATTTAGTGAAAAACTCCTTAAGAAAATTTATTTTAATTCTTTGGAATGTTTACAATTTTTATGTTACTTATCAAAAGATTGATCAATTGCGAATTTCGCCTGCCTGCCGGACAGGCAGGAATTGCGAATTAAAATCGGAAAATATTTTGGATCGATGGATAATTTCCAGGCTTAATCAGTTAATTGGGCAGGTAACTAAAAGTTTGGATAATTTTGATTCTTTTACTGCTGCCCAGAAAATTGAAGAATTTGTTGAAGATTTGTCAACGTGGTATGTTCGTCGTTCTCGAGATAGAGTAGGGCCAACTGCACCAGATGGTAAGGATAAAAAAGCTTGTTATCAAACTTTATGGTATGTTTTGCTTAATTTGAGTAAAATTCTTGCTCCATTTATACCATTTTTGTCTGAATATATTTATAAAAATTTAACGAGTAAAAAATCTGTTCATTTAGAAAGTTGGCCAAAAGCAGGGAGAGTAGAAGAAAAACTTTTGAAGGAAATGGCGCTGGTAAGAAAGATTTGTGAGCTTGGGCACGCTGAAAGGAAAAAGGCGGGAATTAGGGTAAGACAACCGCTTTATGAATTGCGAATTGCGAATTGCGAATTGCGAATTAATGAAGAATTAATTAAACTTATTAGGGAGGAGTTGAATGTTAAGGAAGTGGTGGTGAAGACGGGGAAGGGGGAGCTAAAAGTGAAGTTGGATACTAAAATTACCCCGGAGTTAAAAGAAGAGGGAGAGACAAGAGAGCTAATAAGGAAAATTCAAGAATTAAGAAAGAAAGCTGGTTGCGCCCTTAACGGAAGAATTATTGTTGAGGCGCCAAGATTACCGCCCAATCATGAACTTAGGGAATATCTTAAGAAAGAAACCTTAGCCGAAGAACTCCGAGTGGGGAAAGAATTAAAAATTTTCCCGGTTTGAGAATATGAGGCAATCAATTTATGCTTTCGACTGGCTACTTTTTTTAGCCATTTTAATTATTAGTATTTTTAGCTTGGTAGTAAATTATTTTTTGGTTCCTAATCTTTTTCTTCAACAACTTTTTTATTTAATTTTAGGATTGGGAGTTTTTTTTATTTTTTCCAGGTTGGATTTTCAAATTTGGGAAAAATTAGGGTGGTTGGGGTTTTTAGGGAGCATAATTTTTCTTTTAACTCCCTTGATTTTTGGGACAATTACCCGAGGGGCGGTGCGCTGGATTAGAATTGGTTCGTTTACAGTTCAGCCTTCGGAATTGGTAAAACCGTTTTTAATTGCCTTTTTTTCTTCTTTTTTTACCAATGAACAAAAAATTAAATTTAAGAAAGCGTTGGCAGGATTTTTGCTAATACTGGTTCCTGCGATTTTGATTTTTATTCAGCCAGATTTAGGGAGTAGTTTGGTGGTGGGAATTTCGTTGCTGGGGATTTTATTTGCCGCCGGGCTTCCCTTAAAGTTTTTCTTAGGGATTGGGGGGGCGATGTTGGCTTTTTTGCCGGTTGTTTGGAAGTTTTTTCTCAAAAGTTATCAAAAAGATCGGATCTTAAGTTTTTTAAATCCCCATTCGGATCCTTTGGGAAGGGGCTATAATTTGATTCAATCAACAGTGGCAGTTGGGGCGGGGAAATTTTTTGGTCGGGGATTGGGTAAAGGAACGCAGTCGGGGTTACAGTTTTTACCCGAAAGACATACTGATTTTATGTTTGCTTCTTTTGCTGAAAATTTTGGTTTTTTTGGAGTTTTGATTTTTTTGGGGGTATTTACCATTTTGCTTTGGCGAATTTTAAAAATCACCAGTCAAACGAATAATAATTTTGCTTTTCTTTTTGGCTGTGGGGTTTTTTGTTTAATTTTTGCCCAGGGATTTATTAATATGGGAATGAATTTAGGTTTGCTACCGGTCACCGGAATTCCCCTGCCCCTGTTGTCTTATGGAGGAAGTTCGTTTTTGGCAACAATGATAATGCTGGGAATTTTAGAAAATATTTGCTATAATAGCCATTATGGCTAAGTTTGCTGTTGTCAAAATTGGTGGCCACCAATATAAGGTTGGCGAGGGTGAAGAAATCGAGGTTCCCAAAATTGAGGGAGATAAAGGAACGGCTTTAAATTTGGAAGAGGTTCTTTTGGTAGTTGATGGAGAAAGGGTAGAAGTTGGCCAACCACAAGTAAAGGGAGCAAGGGTTCAAGCGGAGATTGTAGAACAAAAAAAGGGAGAAAAAATTCGGGTGGCAAAATATAAAGCAAAAACCGGTTATCGCCGGGCCCGCGGCTTCCGCCCCTTACTTACCACTCTTAAAATCAAAAAGATAAATATTAGCCTTTCTACCCGCAATTAAAACATTTAATTTTTCTCTAACGGAGAGTCTTGTAGCCTCAGCTGCCTTTTCGAAATCTTTTTCCTGATTTCTTCCTATCAAAACTACTATTCTTCCATTTTCTTTTATTACTCTTTTAAATTCCGCAAGCATTTTTTGGTAAAAATAAAAATGAGGAAAAGGAAGGGGTTGATATTCTCCCCAAGGAGGATCGGTAACGATTACATCAACGGAAGAATCGGGTATTTCATTCATATTTAAAGCATCCGCAAGGAAGATTTGAGTATTCGGGTAACGCCTTAGTCTTTGTTTTAGGTGATTTAGTAATTGAGGATTGTTATCAGAAGCAATTATTCTTTGGGTGGGAAAGTATCTTGCCCTACTTACAGCAATTGCTCCTGTTCCGGCAAAGGGATCTAAAAAAACATCTTCAGGTCTTGGTTGGGAAAAAGCATTAAGAAGATAAGCAATGGCCGATGAAAGTTCGCCTCTTTCTCTTTTTTCCCCTGGTCTGAGTCTTAAACCAAAAAAACTTAAACCCTCTCTTCTGATAATTATCCAAAATTCATTGTTTGCCTTTTGAGGATTATGTTGGAGATGAAAAGTTTCCCGGATTTGATTTTCTGTTTTTCTTCTAAGCGGGGGATTCAGAGGGATTAATTTTCCCTCTTTGGATATCATAACACGGAAAGAACGATGATGGGAGTTTGGAAGAGGGATAACTTTTTGTAATTTTCTCAAAACTTCCGGATTAACTAGGTCATATATGATTTTCGAGAGGGAAGTAGCCGGAGAAAATTCTTTTTGGGAAATAACCAAAAACGAAGGGAACGGCAATTTAACGACTTCTGCAGGATTAACTTCGGCACTACAAACAAGAAGACTTTCATCTCCGCCTAGGGGAGTTATCCTATTTTTCCATCTTTGATTAAGGTCCTCTTCTAAGATTCTTCTTAATCCGGCGGGACAAAAAAGGGCATATTCTGGACTCATTTCGGTTATTATAACATAAAAATATTAAGTTGAAGACTCTATTATTATAGGATATAATATTAAACAATGTAACTAACCAAAAATTTATTAAAATAATTATTAAAATAAAATGTAAAGATGCTAAATATTCTTCATATTATTTATCCTCAATCTGGCGAAAATATTGGCGGGTCAGATTTGTACCTGCTTGAACTTAGTGAAATGATTAATGCTAAAACCCCAAATAAAAGTTATATTTTTTACACCAGAAAAGGAGGATTGAGCCATATTTTAGAGGCTAAAAATACTAATGTAAAGTCATTTTTTGTTGATGAAAAAAAGAACAATTTTATAAAAGCAGCTTTTTCTCTTCACAGAATAGTAGAGGAGTTTAAAATAGATATTATTCACTCGCATGGTTATGACGCAAATTATTTAACAGCTCTTTATAAGATTTTCAAAAGTATTTTTTGGCGTAAAAGTCACAAATGTTTTTTTGTTACTACAGCTCATGGTTGGATTTATCAACCATTTCCTATTTTTTTGAAGACCCTTTTAGATTATGGTACTTTTTCTTTTTTTGATGGAGTAGTGATAGTTAACCATCAGCAAAAGAAAATAGTTAAAAAGCTTTTTTTAGGAAAGAACACTATTGTTAGACATATACCAACAGCAGTAACTTTTAGAGTAGAAAAAGGAAGAAAAGATGATAAAAGATTTGAAAATCTTAGGGGAATAGTTTTTTCTTTTATTGGTCGATTATCAAAAGAAAAAAGAATAGATCTGGCAATAGAAGTATTTAAGGAATTGTTAGAGTTAATACCAGAAAGTCGATGTTTTATAATTGGGGGGGGATTAGAGAAGGAAAAGGTTTTAAATCAATTAAAATCTCTTGATAAGAGGAAGAAAAAAAGATTAGTTTTTAAGGGATACTTGCCGAGGGAAAAACTTCAAAAAATCCTTAAGGAAGTTAATGTGCTTCTTATTTCTTCTGATAGTGAAGGATGTCCTCGGACAGCTTTGGAGGCTATGAACTCGCGAATTTTAGTGGTATCTAGAGATGTAGGATATATGAAAAAGTTAATAGGAAGAAATAAGAGGGGTTTAATTTTAAATTCTGATCGTCCCCATGAGATTGCTTTTGAAATATTTAACTTCCTATCCAATCAAAGAAAGAAAATCCCAATGATTTTAGACACAGCGAAAGATTATGTAAGCAGATATCATTCGCCGGAAAAATTTTTAAAAGAATATATTCGGTTTTATTATAAGATATATAGAAAAACATAAAAATGAGTAAAAATAAAAGGAAAAAAATTCTTTTTATTTGCGGAGAATTACCACATCCGATTACTTCAGGGGGTAGAAGGAGGGAATTAGAACTCTTAACTGAACTGAGTAGATTAGGAGAGACAGAAATTTTAAGCATCAGTAGAGATTTAAATTCCGTAGATTTAGCCCTTACCCATCTTAAAAAATATATTAAAAAAATACACCTCATCTCTGCTGGAGATATTAATGAGTCTATACTTTTACCAAGATGGAACCTGGAAAACCTTTTCAAGAGATTCCATGTTTCTGAATTGGAGAGGTGGTGGCGTTTAAATTATAAAAGATTTGATATTATTCATGTAGAGAGGGGGATTTTAATCCCCCCTTACCTACTAGATGATTTTTCCGGTGTGGATTTAATTGTTTCTGAACAAAATGTTTTGAGCGAAACAATAAAGTTTATTTTAAAGAGAAATGGGTTTTTAACGCAGAAAGAGAAAGACAGACTTAAATTGTATTTAAAATTGCTAATTGGTCATGAGAATAAAATATGGAGGAGGTCATCTAAGATAATTACTATCAGTCAAGAAGATGCCAATACAATTCGAAAGCGTATTGGTCGTGCCGAAGATATTATATGCATTCCCCCTACTGCTAGGGAAAAAAATATTAAGAAGGAGATTATTTTCAAAAAGTTTAGACAGCTTCAGGCAAGGAAAAAAATAAACCTTCTGTATTTAGGAAATTTTAATTATTTTCCCAACATTATTTCAATAGAAAATATTGTTGAAAAGGTATTGCCTGTTTTAGATAAACTTGAGATTAATTATTGTTTAAGGATAGTAGGTAATAAAGCTGAATATCTTAAAGAGAAGTTAAGGAGTAAGAATTTGTCAAAAGTAAAGATAATTGGTTATACTTCAAACTTAGAAAGAATATGGAATCTGACCCATTTTAGCCTGTGTCCTGTTTATACTAATGACGGAGTAAAGATAAAAATTCTAGAGTCTTTAGAGAATAAGGTGCCCGTAATTACAAACAGTAATGGACTGAAAGGATATGAAAGTTTCAGGGACAAATTTATTTTTGTGAGAGATGATTATTTTGAAATAGGGAAATTAATTAAAGATTTTATAGAAAATCCCCGTTTGGTTTTGATGATATCAGAGCGATTGAGAAGGACAAGATTAGAGTCAAGAAAGTTTTCTGAAAATTTATTAAAAGCATATAACCTATAAATAACATGGGTAAAAAATGACCTACAGTAAATTTTATGATCCATATCCAGAGGACATACTAAAAATAGAATCGTCGATTAGAGAAAAAGATAGGGTTTTAGATGTTGGTGGTTGGTGGAAGCCTCTCGCAAGAGCTAATGTAGTAATAGATATCTTGCCTTATAAAACTAGAGGCGGGGGAGGAATTATTGGCACTAAAAAAAGAGAACACTTTTCCGAAAAAAATTGGATAGAATTTGATATTTGCTCAGGCAGATGGCCTTTTAGGGATAAGGAATTTGATTTTGTTCATTGTGGACAGACGCTTGAGGATGTTAGGGATCCCATATTTGTTTGTAGGGAAATAATGAGGGTGGGAAAAAGAGGAGCAATTACTGTTCCTACAATATGGATTGAGTGCCAAAGAGGAATAGATGCTTATCCAGAATCAAATTTGTATTGTGGATTTGATAAACATCGATGGTTAGTAAGAGTTTTAGAAAATGGCCTAATTTTCATACCTAAACTACATTCCTTAATGGTATTTGAATATGTGAGTGAGGAAATTAAAAGAAAATATATTAAATATCATAGAATATGGAGTGATATCTTTTTTTGGGAAGGAGAATTTGCCGTTCAAGAATGCAGCTTTCAGGGTTTTCGCGAATTGAAGCCAATACTTGAGGATTATTTTGCCAATTTTGATTATGAAAAAATCACAAATAGTAGTCGAAAAAGCTAAAAATGTTTTTAGGGAAAATTTTGTTTTTCATTCTATTGTGATGTTCAATGAGATTAGATATCTTTTTTCCTCAGAAGAATGGATTAAAAGTTATTTAAAATTTTTTCCTCCCTATAAAGATTTATTTATTTTTTCCAAGAAAGGGATGTATGGACAAAAAAATGCATTATTTGGTTTAATGCCAGAAAGTTTTAACCGGTTTAAGCTGATCCCTATTGGTTCTCCATATAATGATTATAATTCCCTCTTATCAGCTTTATTTTATTTAAATAAAGAAGAAGAAAAAGAGCGCCACGCTGAAGACTTTCTATGCGAATTAAACCAATTGTTATTAAGCGGTTATTTTTTAGAAGTTGATTGTCTTTTTAGTCAAAAGGAAATAAGCTTTTTAAGGAAGGTTTTAAATAGGGGCAATTTTAGATTTAAATTAGTTAAATCTGCAATGCCTGTAGTTTCTTGTTTTTTAACTAGAGGAGAAGATAAAGGAGAAGTCGAAGAGATATTGAGAGGGAAATTTTCTAAAAAATTTTTAAAATATTTTCGTAAGACAAGTAGGAATCGTACTTTGCAATTAAATAGAATTGAAGGCAGAGAAGAATTTTTTGATATAGCCTTGAATAACCTACTTTCTTACAGAAAATTAAATTTTTTTAAAAACCTTAAAAAAGATGTTGTCGGGGCCTTTTCCTCTCAATTTGAAGAATTCATTAGAGAGCTTATTAGTTTTCCCTCAGTAAAGGAAAAAAGCGTTATCTTTGAGCTTTTAATAAATGGTAAGTACGCAGCGAGTGACTTATTTTTTTATACTAATAATACTTACTTATGTTATCTAAGGGCGTTTAATAAGTATTTCGCTAAATTTTCTCCGGGAATAGTTTTAAGTTATCTAGTGCATCGAGATTTACTTCTAAAATTTAGAAGAGTGATTATTGATTATACAAGGGGAGATGAAGCTTATAAGTTTAGAATTGGAGGCAGACTAAGAAAGGTATATAAACTGACAAGTATTAATGAAAATGGTTAAAAAAAATATAAAAGATATAAAAAAGAAAAAAGTAACAAATTGTAGTGTCCTTATTCCCACATATAACCGGTTGAAATTACTAAATGGATGTCTGAAAAGTTTATCCAATCAAAATGTCTTGCCAAAAGAAATAATTATTTTAGAACAAGGGGAAAAACACGAGAGGTTTTTAAAAAAGCGGTGGGAAAAAATATTTTTCCCCACGAGGGTAATTTATAAGTATATATCTCCAAGAGGAAAGGCTAGAGCGCTGAACGAAGGAGTGAAGATTGCAACTACTCCAGTAATTGCAATTATTGACGATGATTGTTATGCTGATCCTTTTTGGATTTATCACCTTAAACAAGCTCTTGTCAAAAATAAGAAAACTATTATTACGGGACAAGTCATACCTGGGAAGTTAGAAAAAAATAGTGCAAGAGTTAGAGATTATGTAATAGAAGAAAAGCCAAGAATATATGAACGTTCCCTTTTTACTCCTATTTTTATTCTCTCTGGGGCAAATTGTTGTTTCTACAAAAAAGATTTTCATAAAATTGGTCCATTTAATGAACTTTTGGGGGCTGGAGCTAAATTCAGGAGTGCTGAGGATGTTGAATGGGGTTATAGGGTATTTCTTAAAGGATATAAAGTTTACTATCAGCCAGAAGCTAAAATAATTCACCGTTCATGGAGAAACGAAGCTGAAGATATAAAAACAATGGAAAATTATGGGTATGGAATTGGTGCATTTTTATATATAGTTTTAAGAAAGGGAAAAATAAATGACTTTTTCTATTATTGTTTTAAAATATTTTGGTGGTTATTTAGGGAAATAATAATATCAAAAGGTTTATCTAAAAGAAGCATCCCTTATTGGAAATATTTGTTTTTTGCCTTTATGGGTTTTTTTAGCGGAATAAGGGAGAAAAGTATTATTGAGAAAAAATAATTTCTTTAATATTTCTAGCAAGTGTTGGTCCCCATTTTGGTTTCATTCCTAATAAGTCGCGCTGTGATTTGTAGACAGAGGAAAATATATTTATTTTTTTATTTATCACAGCCGAAATATTTATTTCTTCCACCCTTGCAAGCGTTTTAAGTGTTTTTAAAGCCCCTTTTTCTTCGTAAAAGTAAGGCCATTCTACGTAATATTTTACAGGAAAAGGTGGTTTTATTTTTGCGACTACTATGTGCTGGGGGTGTAATTTTCCTATTGGCATCAGTACTATTTCTGCCCCCCTACATTCTTTTATTATTCTTATGGAGACTTCTTGAAGCGATTTAATTCTATTAATTTTTAAAAAGTATCTTTCATAATTTTCTGGTTTAATTCTTTTTATAAGATTCCAATGGACCCCTAGATAATGTAAGTCCTTTGTTTTTACGTTTGGTAAAAGATTCTCAAGGAGTTTTGTTTCATTTTTACTATTGCACTTATTATAACTTACTGAGATTATTTTAAAATTTGTTTCTGGATTTTGAAGAATTAGTCCTCCTAAATTGATCCAGGCGTCGTCATAGTGAGGCTCGATAATTACGATATTTTTCATAAATATGTATTATACACGATATACTTTGAGATTTCTAATAGAAACAGGGGGTTGACTTTTGTGAAAATTTTGGTATTCTTAAAAAAGAATGGCAAAAACTAAAAGTGGTGGAAAAACAAGACAACAACCTCCACGACCGGGTAAAAGGTTGGGTTTAAAAATCTCCGGAGGACAAAAAGTGAAAGCAGGGAGTATTTTAGCTCGGCAACGGGGTTCAACTTTTCATCCGGGAAAGAACGTAGGAATGGGAAGAGATTTTACATTATATGCCTTGAAAGAAGGGACAGTTTCTTTTACCAGAAAAAGGGGGAAAAAATATATTGAGATTTTGGCGGTATGACAGACAATCAACAAATAGTTCAAATTGATATTGACCAACTTCAACCAAATCCTTTGCAACCGCGTGGTTTAATTACCTCGGAATCTTTGGCCGATTTGGTAGAGTCCATAAGGGAAAAAGGGATTCTTGAGCCCTTGGTGGTAGCGAAAACTCCGGCAGGATATCAAATAATTGCCGGAGAGCGGCGTTGGCGGGCGGCAAAAATTGTTGGCTTAAAGACGGTGCCGGCAATTATCAAAGAGACCACACCCTCGGGAATGCTGGAGATGGCAATTGTGGAGAATGTTCAGCGCGAGGATTTAAACCCAATTGAGAGAGCTCAGGCTTTCAAAAGATTAAAGGAGGAATTTGGTTTGGAAACAGGGGAAATTGCTAAAAGAATTGGCAAAAGTGCGCCCTACATTTCTAATACTTTAAAACTTTTGAGTCTTCCTGATGCCCTTAAGGATGGAATTTTAACAGGAATGATTACCGAAGGACATGCCCGGGCACTGGCGACAATTGAGGATGCAAAAATGATGATTGAGGCCTACAAGACGGTAATTAGGACGGGAATGCCAGTAAGGCAAACAGAAGATTTGGCAAGAAGGATTAAAAAGAAGCTAGGAATAGCTCCAAAAGATTTAGGGATACCTCGTGGAGGAGCACCTCTTATTATCTCTGATGAGACAGATAAGATTAGAAATGAAATTCATGAGGCGATTGGCGGAGGAGAAAAAACAATCGTGAAGCTTGCCCGCTCGCGAATTGAGACAAGAATCGAAATTAGGCTTAAGGGCAATTTACAAGAAACAGAGGAAAGACTTCAAAGAGTTTATCGGGGAATTGTTAGTCAATCTTCCCAAAACGATTAGGCGGCCAGTAGCGAAAAAATGCTTTACCGATAATGTTTTGCTGAGGAACAAAGCCCCATTCTCGAGAATCAGAGCTGTGAGAACGATTATCTCCTAAAACAAAATAATTTTTCTCGGGAACACAAACAGTTTGGCCAGCACCAAGAAAACTTCCGGGAGAGGTAATATAATCAGAGGGAAGATATGGTTCCTCAAGGGGTTTTCCATCAATGTAAACCTCTCCATTTATTAATTGGAGACATTTTCCGGGGGTGGCGACAATTCGTTTAATATAGTCATATTCTTCGTTTTTTGGCGCCCGAAAAATAATCACATCTCCCTCTTTTGGCTCTCTAAGGCGGTAGGTAATTTTATCAGTTAAAATATATTCTCCATCGTGAAAGTTTGGATACATTGAGCTTCCGCGGACTTGATGGGGTTGGAATAAGAAAAGGTAAATAATAACAAAAACAGAGAGAGCCATAACAATCGTTTCGACGAAGTCTAAAAAGAATTTTCCAATTTTACGGAAGAAATTTTCTACCATATCTTTAATATTTTAAACTTTTAGAATTTGCTTGTAAAGGGGAAAATTGCTAAAATTAATTAAGGTCGCTTGGCGCAGCTGGTTAGCGCGTTCGGTTCACATCCGAAAGGTCGGGGGTTCGAATCCCTCAGCGACCACTAAACGCGGCTAACATATTCTCCGGTTTCGGTGTTGAGAGTGATAGTATCGCCGACTTTAACAAAAAGGGGGACTTGGACAATAAAGCCGGTTTCTAATTTTGCCGGTTTGGTAGCACCAGTAACGGTATTTCCTTTAGCACCAGCTTCGGTTTCCACTACTTTAAGGCTTACTTTTAAAGGGGGAATGAGGCAAACTGGTTGGTCTTCCAAAACCATAATTTTATAGATGTTTCCTTCTTTTAAGAAATTTTTAAAATTGCCGATCATTTCTTCGGGTAAAGAAATTTGCTCATAGTTTCGGGGATTCATAAAGAAATATTCTTTTTCTTGTTGGTAAAGATATTGGAATTCAATTGTGTGGACATTGGCTTCTTCAATTTTTTCTCCGGACTTAAAAGTAAACTCTAAGACCGCCCCGGTTTTAAGATTTTTGAGTTTTGCCCGGGTAAAAGCTGAGCCTTTGCCGGGAGAGACAAAGGTTTTATCAACCACCAAATGAGGTTCTCCCCGGAAAAGGATACAAATTCCCTTTTTTAAATCGCCACTTTCAATCATAGGCTAAATTTTGCCACAAAATTGATACTTTTTCAAGAAGAAAAAATTTTTTTGGCGGGGAAGGGAAGGACTTCTTCAATAGTTTTTGCGCCGGTTAGGGCCATAATTAGGCGGTCAACTCCAACAGCAATTCCTCCACAGGGCGGAAGATTTTTAACCGCGGCAATAAAGTCTTTATCATAGTCAAAAAGGCGCATTCCTAAAGATTTCCTGGCTTCTACATCTTGTTTTAGGCGCTTTTCTTGCTCTTTCTCATCAGTAAGTTCGCTATAACCGTTGCCTATTTCCAAGCCGACAAGGTAAAATTCAAATCTTTCGGCATAACGAGGGTCGGTTGGTTTTAACCGGGCTAAAGCGGCCAACGGCGCAGGATAATCATATAAAATTACTGGTTTGTCTTTGGGAAGCGTTGGTTCTACATCGTTTAAAAAAATTTGGTGGTATAACTGCTCCCAGGTCGAGTTTTCACCAACCTGATAGCCTTTTTCTTGGCAGATTTGTTTGGCTTTTTGAGGATCTAAAAATTCATCGAGGTTAACGCCGGCATATTTTTGGAATGATTCTTTAATAGAGATACGTAGCCAAGGAGCATCAATTTTAAATTTTAAATTTAGAATTTTAAATTTGGACAGAAAAGAGATTAGTTTTTCACAATCAACCATGATATCTTTGTAATCAGCACTTACCCGATACCATTCTAAAATAGTAAATTCGGGATTATGGAGGGGGCTTAATTCCGGCGAGTCGCGGAAGGCTTTACAGATTTGGAAAATACTGCCAGAGCCGGAAGCGAGTAGTTTTTTCATAAAAAATTCCGGGGAGGGAGTAAGAAAGGCACGCTTTCCTAAGACTGGGGAAACTTCAAAAACTTCATTAAAAGGTGAGGGATCAGGATAGGGGACTAAAAGGGGAGTCTCTACTTCCACAAACCCCTGGGATTTAAAAAACTGGCGGATACCATCAATAATTTTTTCGCGGATTTTTAAGATTTTCCTCATCTAAACAAAATTATTCCTTCAAGCGAAAGATAGCGAGCCCCTAAAGCGTTAATATGAGCTTGTGGGGAATTTCCTGATTTGGTTTGGTTCAATTTTTCTTGGGCTAAAAGATATAAAGCACCGTCGGGGGGAGTAGCTTTGTTTTGATTTTGGAGATTTTTTAGTTTTTCCTCCATTTTCCTAAAAAGATTTTCGGCGGTGCGAATTTCTTCTTTTAATTTTTTTGGAGGATAAGAAGAAGGATTGGTTTTGATATAAACTTGCTCTAAATCGGCAATAATTTCTTCAATTTGGTTTTTAAGATTTTGAGCTAAATCATAAGGGAGTTTTTGCTCTTTTTGGAGACGAGAAACGGAAAAGTGAAGCTCATAAAGCAGAGAAATTGCTTGCTCAACGCTGTTTTTGTCTAGTAAACGGGCAATTAAATTTAGCTTGCTAAGAAAAAGACGTTTGGTTGCCGGAGAGGGGATGTTGTTAATATATTCTTTTAATTCTTTAATTCTTTGTTTGGCGGATTGGTTGGAAATATTGCCATTTTCATCAAGAAAGGGATTTTGGAGGGGAGAGGTTGGCTGGAAATTTATTTGCCGGCTTTGGGTTTCGCCGGTGGTGATTTGGCCGGAAATTTCGCTCCAAAAATCACCCCCTTGAGTAAGCTGGCCTAAATAAAGATGATAAGAGCCGTTGCCAGTACCAGTAATTTTTATTTGGTAGTTTCCCCCGGCGGCAGCGGTGATTATTTTTAGCCTTTCATCACCATCGCCAACAGAATTTCCTTGAGAGTCAAAAATTTCAATTGTTGCCGGGGAGGCAATAAGAAAAACTAAAACGGGTTCGCTAATATCTTCGGAAACAGAAATAGTGCTGGGATGAAGGTCTAAAATTTCCATAATTTTTTCCTGGCCAGTTTGAGTTTGGACAATTTCTCGATGGGCAAGACCGGAAAGTTCAATTA
>Ga0209162_1003176_pt1 | contig 13487 bp, 9 predicted proteins | sample YNPNPMetaG_FD_187121 | JGI IMG/M metagenome (GOLD analysis project Ga0209162, IMG submission 187121) | Anoxygenic and chlorotrophic microbial mat microbial communities from Yellowstone National Park, USA - YNP NP MetaG (SPAdes) (version 2) ...
CGTGGACGAGGGGCTGGACGCCAGGGCTAACGGTGTGGCCTGATGATACCACAAAGACCTGGAGTTGTCAAGGGGGGGATAACTGACATCCGGGCGTAATTAAACGCATGAGGGTACCGCTACGCGATGCGGGGGGAAAAGAATGCCTCATAGGGGTTTTTGCGGCGGCGAAGCCGCCGCAAAAACCCCCAGAAAGGCTTTCTTCCTCTTTTTTTTCAGAGCCGCAAATAACTATCTGCAAAGATCACCCGGTTCTCCAACACTCGGATGGTCTTGTAGATGTCCACCTGCTCCGGGTCATCCATGTCCACCACGTCGGGGTTGAAAGGCTCCATAGCCGCCACATTGTCGTACAGGGCCAGCAGGAGGCGACCCACCCCGGTCGAGTCATCGCGCTCTTCCACAATGCGGATGAACTCGTTCTGCTTCTCGTCCAGCGGATCGGCGATAGCGGTATCCAGCCCGGCGGCCATGAGCATCACCAGGAAAGTGCGGTTGATCAGGCTGCGCAGTTCGTGGGGCACCTGGTTGGAGATATTGCTCAGACCTACCGTGGTCATGCACGGTGGGTCGGTCAGAACCTTGAACATGCGTGTGGCATTCAGCGTCTCCGGGGCGTGCTCCTGGGTGCCTTTCACCGTCAGCACCAGGGGGTCCAGGTACAGGTGATCGTGAGGGATACCATACTCATCGGCGGCGGCGATGAGTTGTAACGCCAGTTCCACCCGGGCATCGGCGGTGGTGGGCATCCCGGTCTTGCCCAGGGTCAGGGCCACGATCCGGGCGTTGTACCTGGCCGCCAACGGCATGGCCAGCGCGATGCGTTCCGGGTCCGCCGTGGTCGAGTTGATCATGGCCTCGATGCCCAATTCCTGACACCGCTTCAGGCCGGCCTCGATGGCCGCCGCATTGGTGGTGTCCAGGCTCAAAGGGGTGCCGGGCACTACCTCCTGAACCACATCAATGAGCCAGGGCATGATCTCGTGACCACGCTTCTTCTGCGGCCCAATGTTCAGGTCCAGCATACTGGCCCCGTGCTCCACCTGGGCTTTGGCCAGGGCTTGCAGATAGCCAGCGTCGCGGGTCTCTACCGCAGCCTTGACCTTGCTGGAAAGGATGTGAATGTTCTCACCGATGATGTACATGTTTTCCTCCTCGCATGATGCATGATAAACGTCATGCGTCATTTGACGTTTGACGTTTTCACATGTTCAGCACATGGCGGGCAATCGCATATGCCGCTTGCAGGGCCGGGGACTCGGCCGGCAAGGCGATGAGCGGTTTGCCATAGCTATCGAACGCGGGCACCAGCGGGTCCTCTGGGATTGTGCCCACCAGATCCAGGCCCAGGGCCGAGGCCTGGTCCGCGATAGGCGGGGGCAGCTCACCCTGGACCCGGTTCACCACCAGGCCGGTCCGCCCGACAACGGTCTTGAGTTCACGGGATAGTTCCAGCACCCGCCCGGCCGTGGTCAGGCCGCGCAGTGAGGGGTCCGAGACGATGAGCAGCAGGTCCACATCCCGCGTGGTGCGTCGGCTCAGGTGCTCCAGACCAGCCTCGTTGTCCATGACGACATAATCATAGCTCCCGGCGATCTGGTCAATGATGACGCGGAGCATGTTATTGGCAGCGCAATAGCAGCCCCGACCCTCTGGCCGACCCATCGCCAGCAGGTCAAACCCCCGGCCTTCCACCAGGGCCTGGTTGATCTGATACTCGAAATAGTCTTGCTTGCTCATGCCGGCGGGCAGGCCTGAACCCCGGCTGACCTGTTCGGCGGTCTCCTCGCGGATATTGCCCACGCTGGTCGGCTCCGGTAGCCCCAGCACGGTATGCAGGTTGGTGGCCGGGTCAGCGTCAATGGCCAGGATCGAGCCGGCGTCATGCTCGCGCAGGTAACGAATGAGCAACCCGGCCAGGGTGGTCTTGCCGGTGCCGCCCTTGCCGGCCACGGCGATGGTGAAGGTCATTTCACTTTCTCCCTACCCTGAACCCTCCCGCAGGTTAGAAATAACCGAGGCAGCCGGTCATGGGATCTGGTCTGGCCCGTTGCACCCCAACCTGCGGGAGGGTAGGCAGTTATAGCACACCGGGACCTGGCCCGATCTCAGCCCCTGGCCGCTTTCAGCGCCCGCATCACTGAGGGGAACGCCGCCTCATCCGTATGGGGCAGGAACATGGCCGACATGAACTCCTCGTAGAACTTGTTGTCCGCCGAAAGCTCCAGGTAAGTCATCTTTTGCGCAATCTCGACCACCTGGCGGCGCATGGCCGGACATAGCAGGGTGGTATAGGCCCCCAGGGCCGAGGTATTGCCCAGATACCGGAACCGGTCCCAGGGCATATCCGGCAACAGGCCGATCTGGATGGCCTTCTCGATGTTGATATAGCGGCCAAAGGAGCCACCGATGAGCATCTCCTCCACGTCCGCCAGGTTAATGCCCACGCTGCGTACCAGTACCGAAAAGCCGGCATAGATGGCGGCCTTGGTGCGGATCAGGTTCTCGATGTCCACCTCGCTCAGGACGATGTCCTTTTCGATGCCGGTCTCATCGGCCCAGGCGATGACGAACTCGCCGCCGTGCCGGCCGACGCGCACCCGGGGCGTGGGCAGGTCCCGCCGAATCTTGCCCCGCTTGTCCACCACGCCGGCGATGAACATCTCCGCCAGAAGCGAGATCATGCCACTGCCGCAGATGCCCCGGGGCGGGGTATTGCCGATGGTCTGGTAGCGCACCTCGTAGCTGTGGGGGTTGATCCACACGTCCTCGATGGCGCCGGCCGTGGCCCGCATCCCATAGCGTACCCCTGCTCCCTCAAAGGCCGGTCCGGCCGAGCAGGCGCAACAGATCAGCCAATCATTGTTACCCAACACGATCTCGCCATTGGTGCCCACGTCTATGAACAACGTGAGCCGGTCGGTCTGGAACAGGCGCGAGGAGAGGACACCGGCCGAGATGTCCCCCCCCACATAGGCCCCCACGCCGGGCATACAGTCTACTGTGGCATTGGGGTTGATGGGGATGCCCAACTCGCTGGCCCGCACCGGCGGGGGCAGGTTGACGGTGGGGATATACGGCTCCACCCGGATGTACAGGGGGTCTAACCCCAGGAACAGGTGGATCATGGTGGTATTGCCGGCCACCACCATCTCGTTGATCTCTTGCAGGTCAATGCGATTCCGGGAGGCCAGCTCAGCCAAAAGCTCGTTGATAGTCTTGATGACCAGGCGTTGCAGGTGCTGGAGACCATCACCCTTTTGGGAGTAGACGATGCGGCTGATCACGTCCTCGCCGCAGGCGATCTGGGCATTGTAAGCTGCGGCGATGTCTATGACTTCCGTGGTGAGCAGGTCCGTCAAATAGACCGTCACCGTGGTCGTGCCGATGTCCACCGCCAGGCCATAGGAAGTGGCAGTTTGATCGCCGGGCTGGACGGCGATGAGGCGCGGCGGCAGGCCCGGCGGACCCCAGGCCTGGTTTTCCAGCACCGCCGTCACGGCCCAGTCTGCCTCGCGCAGCGTGCGGGCCAGGCCCTTGAGCACCGGCAACTCAACGGTCAAGTCAGGGATACCGTGCTGAAGATTCAGAGCGCGCTTGAGCCGGTCCAGGTCGTTAGTGTTATCGGCCAGGGACGGTGGCTCCATCTGCACAAAGCACTTCTGGATGGCCGGCTGGCTTTGCCAGTCACAGACCACCGGCAAGACGATCTTTTCAGCCTTGGCCTCCACCTTGATCTGGCGCACCGCCTCTTCCCGGGTCGGGACGACGGCGACCACGTTGCCTTTGATGACCGTCTGGCAGGCCAGGGCATACCCCTTCTCGGCCTCGGCCGGGGAAAGGTGGACATTGGGCTGGCGTGCTACCTCACCATATTCGATCTGCACCTGGCAGCGGCCACAACGGCCCTGACCGCCGCAGGGCATGTCCAGGTCCAGGCCGGCCTTCACTGCCGCGTCAGACAGCAGCGTGCCGACCTCGACCTCGATCACGCGCCCGCTGGGTTTAAAGACAACGATGGCCTTTTCGCTCATTGTGTATTGCAGATTGCAGATTGCAGATTGCCAATTGCAATCTGCAATCTGCAATTGGCTACGTCCAGACGTTCTTGAGGTAGCCGGTGATGTCTACCGCCTCGCGGGGGCCGACGCGGATCTCCCAGCCGGGTAGCTCCTCCTCCAGCTCGCCGGAGATGGTGGCCACAAAGCCGGGGATGACGATCTTTTTGTGGCTGAGTTTGTCCGCCACGCCGAACTGCTTGACCGTCTTGGCGATCTTTTCGGCGTCGAACTTGCCGGCAGCCCAGGCGGTGAGGACGCTCATGCCCTCGCTATCGCAGATGAGCAGCCAGGAGGGCACGCCGCTGGCCTCCACCTCGCCGGCCACGCTAAAGTAGGTCAGCGAGAAGTTGGTGGTGACCAACAGTGGCGACTCGGACTTGGGGGCACCGATCTCATAGATGCCAGGACTGACCTGGATGGGCTTCTGCGGGTCGGTATAGATATTGAGGCGCAACGTGAGCAACGGGTAAATCACAGCCGGGTCAAAGTGGTCCAGCACGATGATGCCGCCATATTTGGCGATGAACTCGGCGGCCAGGACGGCCTCTTCATCCGCGTCCTCGGCCCCCTCGCCGGGGAAGGTGATGATGGGAAAGCCCAGCAGGCGAAAGTTCTTCTTCAGAGCCAGGCGGCGCAGTTGAGTGAGTACGGCCAGACTATCGGCCAGGCCACGTGTGCCGGGGTCCAGCACCAGGTCCTGCACGCCGGCGTTGCCCACCTTCTCCGACAGGGCAGCCAGATCGTCCAGGTTGTCTGCCCGGATAGCCAGGGGGGCCGAGTGTTTCCTGGCCAATTCGGCCATGGCTTCCCAGTTCTGGGCGGTGGCAGCGTAGATGAGTGGGCGTGTCCCGGCCCTGGCCAGAGCGGCCGCCATGGCCTGGGGATTCGGCGACATGAGCACCAGGGGCCAATCGGCCACGGCGCGCACGGCCTCCACCGCCGCCGCGAACCTGGCGGGATCGCCACTGGCGTTCTCTACGGCAAAACCGCTCAGGGTCAGGGTCAATCCCACGCGCTCCACGCCATAGCCGGCCACAGCCTGGGCTAACCTGGTGATCTCATCAGATGGCAAAGTGTCCTTGATCCGGACCACCAGGCCCGGCGGGTTATAGAAAGTCTTGTCGTGGCGGAATAGCACCGTCTCGTTCCCCACGGCGATCTTTTTCTCGTCGCTGCCCACCGTGACCAGGCGAATGGGGGGGGCCGCTGAGGCGGCCAGTTTCTCCTTCGCCTCATCCGACACGTAGGGGCAGGCTGATAGCTCCACCCCCTTCTGGCTCAGCTTCATGGCGAAGGCCAGGCAGGTGGGGAAGCCGCACTCCTTGCAGTTGGTTTTCGGTAACAGTTTATAGATTTCCAGGCCCGATAGACCCATGAATCATACTCCTTTCACTACCCAAACTTGTACACCTTACGGATGGCTTTCTTCACTTCCCAGGTGCATTCCAGGCCGGCCGGGAACTCCACCAGGTCGCCGGCAGTGATCTCCACGTCGCCGGCGGCGGTGTGGATGACCACGTGGCCATCTTTGATGTACGCCGTCTCAGTATCATCATAAGTCCAGTCGAAGGTGCTGGCCTCACAGGACCAGGGTGCCCAACGCTCCACACCCAACTCGGCCAGTTTCTCTGGGGTGGCTTTTTCCACCTTGATGGCAGGGGTATCAGCCATATATTCGCCTCCTCATGTAAACGTAAGGCGTAAAACGTAAGGCGTAAAACGTAACTTCACAACGCATCGTGCCTTGCGTTTTACGTTTCACTTTTCACACTTCACTTCGCCATGAGCTTGTCTATGGTCTTCTTGACGATCTTTACCGAAGTGGCGCAGCACCAGGATGTCGGCCCCGCTCTGGAGCAGAGTGGTGGCGGTGACGATCTCCCAGGTACGGGCGCGGGTAGCCCAGTCACCCCAGGCGGGGGGCACCCCCTCGCCCACCTTGGACTCTTTGGTCCGCCAGGCTTCCTGGCCGACGAAGCAGATCATAGGTTGTTGGGTCATGCTATCGCCCATGAGGGCGGCCAGGCGCAGGCGTTCCATCACCGAGTAGGTATATTCCAGGCCATAGCCCAGGGCGCCGGTGGTGGGGTCCATCAGCACCCGGTCCAGGCCCAGGCCCACATCGCTGATGAGGATGTTGAGCTGCTTGGCCAGGTTCACATCAATGGGGGTGCTGGCGATAACCAGGTGCCCATGGGCCAGGGCCGCCGCCACGATGGTGCGATAGTTCTTGTCCTCGCACAGCCCCATGGCGATACGCTCGCCTTTGGCGGCCTCGGCCACGGCCACCAGCACGTCGTTGTCCTTCTCTGGTAAGCCCGGTCCCCGCACGATGAGAGGCACGTCCACGGCTGCCAATATCTTCTTCACTGTGGCGGCCGCGTCAGCCGGTGAGGCATTTTTGGCATCTGGGTGAGTGCTGACCATAGTAATCTGGATCAGGTCCGCTCCAGCGGCCACGGCAGCTTTGGCCCAGGCGGCCGGGTCATCCACTACCTCACCCCAGGCTTCCAGCAAGAGCGGTGACCAATCATTTGGTCGCTGGTCATAGATCTCCACGGCCACCACTGGCCGGTGCGGGGTCTCTCCCTCAAAATGCAGGAAGGGCAGGCCCGTTTCCCCGCCCACGGTGATAGTTCGTGCGCGCGTGCCACCGTCAGCCGCTGTGGCTCCCAATGTCACTTCACGCACCTTGCCCTTGCTCTTCTCAACTGGAATCTCGACTGTTGGCATATTCTACTCCTTGACAATTGACAAATGCACAAATATGCAATTTGCAAATATGCAAATATGCAATTTGCATATTTGCATATTTGCACATTTGCATATTTGCATATTTACCTAGCCCATGTACCACACCCACTTGGGGCCGCGCATCTCCCGGATCACGTCGGTGGTGGATAGGATCCCCACCGGTTGGGGGCCTTTTGGCGTCTCCTCGATCACCAGCAAGCGGTGAATATCGTGTCTCAACATCAATTCCACTGCCTGGGATACCGGCGCATCGGCTGCGACCGTCACCACGGAAGGGGTCATGATCTCACCGGCGGTTTTGCCCTCCAACTCCTGCCCATAGAGCTTGAGGATATCCATATGGGAGATGATACCCTTCACCCGGTCCTTATGTTCCACGATGATCGCGTGCACGTCGGTATCAGCCATGAGCCGCACACACTCGGTCAGCGGGGTGTTCTCACCACAGGCGATCACCCCTTTGTGCATGATGTCTTGGACAGTTTTCTCACGGGGCATACCATTCCTCCAGATGACTTATTCCAAAACACAATGATTTCCCCCTCCCACAGAGAGCAGGGGGAGCTGTGGGAGGGGGATGCGCGAATCTACGAACGTCTCCCCAGTTGCAGATTCGTCCATTCGTCTATTCGTCAAAAGATCGGGTCCATAGTCAGCGCCGGGTGGCCTTTCTCTTCCAGGTAGGGCAGCAGGCCCTCTACATCGGTGCAGATGGTCTCGTCGGCGATCTTGGAGATGAGGTCTGGGTCGCCCTCACGCTCGGCCACGGCCTTGAGTTCCTCGGCCATGCTCTCCTTGAGGAAGGAGGACATCCAGACCACTCGTTTGAAGCCGCCCTCGGCCGACATGAACTTCTTGGAGGTGAGGTAATACTTGCCCACACCCATGACACCGGGGGTCTGCAGGCCACCGCCGGCGGTGCCGGCCAGGGTGGAGAACGTCATGCCGCAGGGGGTCATGCTGGGGTCCTCGCGGCTCACCACCATGACGCCGTTGGCTTCGGGTATGAGCATCACGATGCACTCGAAGCAGCCGCAGTTCTTGACGTGGATGCCGTTGGCGATGTAGCTGTTGATGTCCAGCAGGCTGAGGTTGTAGACGTGCTCGTGGCGTCCGGCGCTCTCCACTGTCTCGGCGGTCACGACCGTATCGAGGAAGTAGTCGGCGTCCAGCCAGGGCGCGAGCACCGCCGCCGTCTCCGGCGCTTCGGCGATCACCTGCTGTATAGCCCCGGCCACCGGCCGCGAGCGCCCCGTCTGGTAGTAGAACAGGGTGGAGGGCGGCAGCACGGTGTGGCTCTCGGGGAGTGCGGCCAGGGCGCGCCCGGCGGCGTAGGGCAACACCTGCTCCTGGGTCTTGTCCAGGTCTGTCGGGGCCAGCGTCAGGATTTGATCGAGCACCTGGCGCTTGGCCGGATGCCGGGCCGGCACTACCTCGGCAAAGCGGCGCAGGTTGCTGCCATGCAACTCGATCTTCCATACCGCTCTGTCCTGGCGCAGAGCCCCCACGATACCCAGGCGCTTGAGGAGCATCTGCAGATGCCGGGCCGCGCGCTCCTCATGGACGCTGAGATAGGCTTCGCCTACCGTCCAGCGGCCCTCGTGATCACGCAGGCGCACGTGCCCGTCGCCGTCGAACAGGCCGGCCAGGAAGGCAGCGATGTGGCTCTCCGGCAGGGAAAGCAGGCGGCTCAGGTCCCACGTCTGCTCCCCGGCCATGCGCACGCCCAGGCCGTCGGCCAGCAGGCCGAGCAGGAAGTTTTGGCCGTACAGGTCAAAGGCCGGCTGGGTCGAGATGATCTGGCGGCCCGCTATGGTTCCGCCGCTCTCCGCTTTCTGACGCCGGCTCAGGGGCGCTTCGGGGAAGAGGCGGTGATAGGTAACGGCGAAGGCGTCCAGGAGTTCGAGATCGGTGTTGGTGAAGTTGACCCGGCACTGGTAACGCCCGCGCCGATCCAGGGAGCCGTCGGACGCGAGCAGCCCCAGCAGGTAGAACAGGTCCGGAGTGGTTGGCGGCAGGGCCAGGATCGGCCGGCCCGCCGGGGGCGCCAGGTGCGTCACGCGCTGCTTGAACGCCTCCCACGTCTGACCACAAGACTCCACCACGGTGCGCAATGTGCCCAGGGTCATGGAGTGAGTGCGCGGGTCGGGCAGCGGCAGGCCCAGGCTCTGCAGCGCCTGTTTTGTGGAACCGTAACGCGCCTGCAGTGCGGCCTCTACCTCGGCCAGCAGGTCGGGGTCGGTCACCCGCACGTCGTCAGGTAGCAGGTCAACCAGGGCCGGCACTCGTCCTTCCAGGCGTAGCCGCTTGAGGGCGTACAGCCGATCTTCCACCTGCACTTGGTCGGCCCTCACCCAGGGGGTATGACCATTGGATGACCAGCGGTCCACCGCCACCTCGTGGTTGGGGGTGAGCACCAATTCCAGGCCCGACTTGGTGACCAGGCGCACCAGCTTTTCCGGGGCCGGGTTCTCGTGCACCCGTACCAGCCGGCTGGCGGCTAGCCGTCCCTGCTCGTCCAGGGTGAGCACCGAGGCCGCGAGGCGGGTCTCCCGCCACTGGCGCACGGCCTCGCCGATCCGGGTCAGCTTTCCTTCTACCAGCACCTCGGCATCTTCGGTGAGGCAGGCCGTCATCGGCGCGTCCATAATGGAGTACATGGTTACGCGCTCTACCGTCTGCTGGCTGTGCTGATAGACGAACTCGTTGGGGCCGGTGAACTCGCCCTTGACCGGGTCCAGGCAGGTGCCCTTGGGGATGGGCTGGTTGGGGCCAGTGGGGTTGATCTCCTTGGCCGCCCGGCAGTCCAGCCAGTTGTAGGCCCCGCACAGGCCCAACCGCTCCGGGCTGACCACACAGACGTGGGTAGGGGCGAAGGACTGACACAACGTGCAGGAGTAGAAGGTATCCACTCCCTCGTCGGTGAGGCCAGCCAGCCGCTCATTGCGCTCCTGGAAGGCGGCACGGGCCTCTTCCAGCAGACTGGCCATCCGCTCCGGGTCTGTGATCAGGGTCACCTGAACCTTGTCCACGATGGTCCCAAAGGCGTCCAGCAGGCGGGCGTAGAGGATCTCGCCAAAGTGCTTCAGCCGGAAGCCCTTCTCGAAGGCCACCTTACTGATGCGCAGCCAGACGATGTCGCGCTGACCGATGTGCTGGACGCCGGAAGCGGCGTTGAGGAAGTAGTGGATCTGGCGTTCCAGGATCGGCTCAAAGTCCTTCTGCATCTTGCGGCCGGCCACTTCCACCAGGATACCCAGGTCCACGGCCGCGCCTTCCGGCACCGCATCAATATCGGGACCGATCAACTCGATCTTGTGGTCTTCCACCTCGTCCATATCCCGCAGGCGCAGGTACTCGAAGCAGCGGCTCTTTTTGCCGCCGAACTCCACCTGCATGTCCTCGCGGCGGACGCGCTCGCCCTCAAAGGCGGAACCATAGGGCACCGGGATGGGCACCTCGGTGATCTTGATCTTGACCCCGCGCACTTCGATACATCGTTGCACCAGCCGCTCGGCGCGCTCCAGGTCGTCCTTACCCTCGATCTGGTCGAAGGGCATGGGGACGACGTGCTCATAGAGGGTCACGCCGGTGGGATAGATGGGTGGGATGGCGGTATCGGCGATGGTGGGGAAGCCGTAGGAGATGGCCCCCGCTGCCGCCGCATACTTGAGGTCATCCACCTCGCCCAGGGCCAACACAAAGGCAAAGGTGCGGTACTTGTTATAGAGCAGGATCTCGCGGGCCTGGCCGCCCTTGAGGCCGCCGAAGGTCAACGCCGCGCGGGTGGCAAAGCCGATGGCATAGATGGCGGAGATGGTATCCAGGCCAAAGGGCACGGTGAAGGTGTCATAGCCCAGTTGGACACCTTCCTCCATCAACTGGTGGATGATGCTGCGGCCGTTGACGTTGCCGGAGAGGAAGATCAGGATACCCCGGCGTTGCAGCTCACGCACGATGTGGACGGCCACCTGGTTGCTCTTGGCGCAGCCCACGATGGCGGCAAAGCCGGGCATGCGGCCGTCCACGAGCTGGATGCCCCAGGACCGCAACTGCACGTCGTCAATCGGCCCGTTCAGGCGTTTGTTGGTCTGGCCGGCGAACTCCGGCGAAGTGAAACTACTCGTGGCCTGATAGGTATAGTCACCCCAGTCAATGGGTGTCGGTTCCAGGCCGCGCACGAAGCGGATCCCTTCGATGGCCTCAGCGGCGAGCAGGGTGGCGACACCGGCATCCAGGGTCTCGCCCAGGTAGGGCAACCAGAGGCGGTCTCCAGGGTCTGGGTGGACCAACTCCTTGCAGTGGGCGATGACCGGTGACAGATCTCCCAACGTCTCCACCTTGTGGCCCATGAACCCCAGGATGGTGGGCAGGTAGTAGGCGGTATTGGGAAAAGCCACTTTCTGCGCCGGGCCGAACTCGGCCAGAGCGGCCTGGAGCATCTCGTCAGCTTCACGAACCAAACCTCGGGCACCACGATGCACGGCGCCAGCGATATACTTGGACATGCTAGACTACCTCCATCGTCGCGGGCGCCTGGACCGGCGCGCTGTAGCCCATCAGCTCGTCCCAGGTGACGGTATCCTTCTTGAACCGATCTGGGTCCCACGGCACCAGTTTGAGCGCCTCGCGTTTCTTGTCAATGTGCTCCAACGACCGACGCAGCATCTCGTCGGGGTCCTCCACGAACTCCAGCCGGCCGCCCACCATCTTTTCCCATTCCTCGGTGATAAAGCGGTTCACCTCGCTGGACGCGCCCACCGGGTTGCCCACGCCCATGATCACGTAGGCACCAGAGGCCACAAAGTAGGTGGCGATGCTCAGGGCCTTCTCGCTCATCCACTCCGGGGCCAGGCCCACGGCCGGCAGGTCGTCAATGTCCTGGCCCAGGCCGCCCTCAGTGGCCATCTCGGTGAGGATGGTGAGGATGCGAGTGTTGTCCACGCAGGAACCCAGGTGCAGCACCGGGGGCATACCCACGGTCTCGCAGACCTCGCGCAGGCCGTGCCCGGCCGCGGCCAGGGCCTCTGGGGTCATCATGCCATATTTGCCGGCGCACAGCGCGCCGCAGCCGGTCATCACCACCAGCACGTCGTTCTCGATGAACTTTTTCACCAGGTAGGCGTGGGTAGAGTCATGGCAGGTGCGCGGGTTGTTGCAGCCCACGATGCCCACTGCGCCCCGGATGCGCCCCTGGATGATGGCATCGTTCAGGGGGCGGAAGGAGGCCCGGTAGGTGCCGCCCAGCATGTAGCGAATGTACTCGTGACTAAAGCCGGCCACCATGCCTTCCCAGACCTTCGGGATGTGAGTCTCACCCCGGTTGGGGAAGTTGTCACAGGCCCGCTTCACGATCTCCTTGGCGATGTCCATGGCGTGGTGCTCGTCGAACTCGATGTGCGTGGCCCCCTCGATGTGGACCTTGGGGGAGGTGGTGATGATCTCAGTGTGGTAGCGCTTCGCCAGGGGCACGAGGGCCTGGAAGATGCACTGGATGTCCACCACCATCGCTTCCACCGCGCCGGTGATGATCGCCAGTTCCTGGTTCAAAAAGTTGCCGGCGCTGGCGATGCCCTGGCGCATGAGGATCTCGTTGGCCGTACAGCAGATGCCGGCCAGGTTGATGCCCCTGGCGCCCTTGCTCCTGGCATACTCGATCATCTCGGGCGATTGGGCGGCCGCCACGATCATCATACTCAGGGTCGGCTCGTGGCCGTGGACGACGATGTTCACCTCGTCCTCGCTGAGCACGCCCAGGTTGATGCGGGTGGTGCCGGGGCTGGGAGTGCCAAAGAGGATGTCCGAGATGTCGGTGGAGAGCATGGAGCCGCCCCAGCCGTCGCCCAGGGCGCAACGCAGAGCATGGGTCAGCAGGCTCTCCACGGTCTGGTCGTCGCCGATGTGAGTACGGCCCAGGGCCTCTACGATCTCGCGGTCAATGGCGCGGGGGGTGATGCCCAGCTCGCGCCAGATTTTCTGCCGTTTGGGAGTGGCGCGGGAGACGTAAGAGACTTCTGTATCGCCCTGTTGCCCAAAGTCCTTCAGCGCCTGCAGGGCCACATCCCGGGCGATGTCCTCCTTGCTGCGGCCAGCGGTGGGGATGCCCATATAGCCGGCCACGGCATGGAGTTTCTTTACATCCGTGATCTGATAGCTGGGGGCTTCACCATTGGCCACGGCCAACAGGGTGAAGGCCATATCGCGCCCATGGTCCGAGTGAGAAGCGGCACCGGCGGCGATGGCCCGCAGCAGGTTGCGGGCGGCGATGACGCCCAACGTCGCGCCGCAGATGCCGGTCTTGCTCTCGGCGTCCTTGCCGGTGAGCCGGCAGGGCCCCATGAAGCAGTTCTTACAGCACGCGCTTTCCCGCCCGATGGGGCAGGGTTTCATCTCTAACGCCCGGCTGAAGGCCGTGCCCACCTGCTCCTCATCGCAGACGAACAACAATTCAGCCACGGCGGGGTCAATGGTACGCTTTTCCTCCGTCATGTGTGTCTCCTGATTCTAGTCCCTTGTGGGGATTTGCATAAAACGTAATGCTCTATTGGCAATGTCTCGCGTCTTACGTTGCGCTTGCGTTCTACGCTTTACGGTTTGACGCCTGACGTTTTAGTACTTCCGAAAATCGCCGGACATGGTCAGGTCGGCCATGTTGGTGGTGGTGACCCGGTC
>Ga0209162_1003181_pt1 | contig 13475 bp, 11 predicted proteins | sample YNPNPMetaG_FD_187121 | JGI IMG/M metagenome (GOLD analysis project Ga0209162, IMG submission 187121) | Anoxygenic and chlorotrophic microbial mat microbial communities from Yellowstone National Park, USA - YNP NP MetaG (SPAdes) (version 2) ...
AGTAGTTCCCATAGCAAAACGTGATTATATCAGATGGCATCTTCCAACAGTTTATTTGTAATGCAATAGCAAACCCTAATTCTTGGAAGTAGTCAGTCGGACTTTAATAAAAAGCCACGGCGCCGCGCCGGTAACCCAAAAGCCAATCAAAGCATAACGCACATAGCGCAAAGACCAGGCCAGCAGGCTTTCTCCATCGGGGAAAATAGCCCTTAATCCAAAACGAATTGCCAGCACGCCTGCCACTCCAATCACGTAGCGCAATGCCAGTTGCCAGCCTGCCCCCCGCACAACAAAACCTCCCCGCCGCTCCATCCATGCAACGCCAGCCAGCAAGCCAAACAGAGTGCCGGCCGAGGTCAGGGCGCTGTCTAACGAAAGCGCATCGCCGGCAAAAGCAGCCCAGGTTGTTGGCGCCTGCCAGTGGTTGAGTTTCAAGCCACTGTACACCGCCACCGGGAAAAGCAGCAACGCCAACGAACCGAGAAACGCAAACAGCGCCTGGCGTGGCAACGTCTGACGACCAGCCCAACCCGAAACTGGTTCCCAAAAACGGAGCACCAGCCAGAGCAGGACAAGACCAATCAGCCAGCCGAGCAGCACGTCATGGGGAAAGTGCACCGCCAGGTACAGCCGCGAAATCCCGATCAAGAACATCAAACCGACCGCCACACCCCAGACCCAGTTCCGGCGCAAGTATGCTGCCATCATTCCCCAGATCGCAGTGGCATTTTGTGCATGGCCGGAAGGTACTCCAAACGATGTTTCTTCCGCAAAACGGGTGACCTCGCTACTGACCCAGTAAGGGCGGGGTTGATGGAACAGCATCTTAAAGCCGCTGTTGACCAGGCCACTTGTCATCAGAATAACCGCGACCCGCAGCCCCAGACCACTATCGAGGCACCAATACAGGAGAGGCAACAGTATCATGTAGAATTCTTCTGTCCCGAGAAACGAGAAAATCTGCATAGGAATCTTCAGCCACTCCCCTTGCGCCTGCAGACCAACAATAAACTGAATGCCGAACTCATACAAGGTTTGCATACAAAATGCCTCCGTGAAAGAATTGACGGCTGTACAAGAAGTATTGTACACTCGAATCATGAATTCTGCACGCACGCGCTTTTGGGATTTTCCCTCTGTGCTCCTGACCTTCCTGCTGCTTCTGACCGCGGCACTCCGCCTGACTGTCACAAACTGGACGCCGCGGCTGGATGCCACCATCCTATCCGTGCTTGCGGGAATCGCACTTGGCCTGGCACTCGGCTGGAGCCGCTTCCGGAGCCCGGCCATCGTCACCTTTTCCCTGCTCTACACCGCTATTTTTATCCCGTTCTGGCTGGCCAGAGTCCTGTACGACAACACGCCGTGGTTGGAACGGATGGCTTTCCTCATCAGTCGGTTGTTTCAAGTGCTGCAAACGTTCCTGGCAGGAGAACCTGTCGAGGATGTTATTTTCTTCCAACTCAGTTTCATTTTGCTCTTCTGGCTTCTGGCACTCTTCTCAGGTTACGCGTTGACCGGCTTTGCCAGTTTTGCCGGAGCGGTGATCCCGGCCGGCCTGGCTCTGCTCCTGATTCAACTTTTCGACCCCCAACGCAGCCAGAGCATGTTGTTGATGGCAATTTACACCTTCCTGACCCTGCTCCTTCTGGGAAGGATGAATTACGCTCGCCGCCTTGCCAGTTGGAAGACCTGGCGCCTGCTTCTCACCGGCGAGGCCCCGGCGGACATCAACTTTACTGTCTCGGTAGTCGCTTTCGTGCTCGTCCTTTCGGCCTGGCTCATCCCGGTCCAGACGCCCGGCATTCCCCTCTTCCGACGATGGTGGGAAGAAATCAGCGAGCACTGGCAAAAAAATGCCGACATCAAGAATCTCACCGCTGGACTGGAAAACCAGACCGGAAAGCAAGTTAATCTGTTCTACGGCAACAGCCTCGCCCTCGGGCAGAAGGCTCCGACCTCCCAGACGATTTTGTTTCGGATTGAGACCAACGGCCTGAGTCGTCAGCGACGCTATTACTGGCGGGTGCGCTCTTACGATGTATACACCAGCGCTGGCTGGCAAACCAGTCCTTTCGAGCAGCGTTACCTCTCCGAATCATCCCGCCCGATTGACCTGCCCGACTCCACCGGCCCGACCACCGATTTCGAATTTCATGTCGAAGCAGAGGCCATTGGCGCCCTGGTGACCCCGCCGCGACCGGTTTGGGTGGATGAGCCGGTCACGCTGAGTTACTTCTCGGTCGGCAAAGCCCAGGAGCCGATTTTCTTCGAGGCACGCAATCCCATCTTGCCAGGAGAAACCTACGTCGTCCACGCTGTCCTGCTGGAACCGACCGAAAAGCAGTTACGTCTGGCAGGCACAGAATATCCCGCGTGGGTTACGGCGCATTATCTGCAACTGCCCGAAAACCTGCCCCCCGCCATTCCAGAACTTGCCAGACAAATCACCAGCAGCGCCGAGACCCCCTACGACAAAGCCGAGGCCATTACCGCTTATCTGCGCAATCACATCACGTACACCACAACGGTACCGCCTGCCCCCGCCGGACGTGACCTTTTGGCCTGGTTTCTCTTTGACCATCAGGCAGGTTTTTGCAACTACTACGCCACCGCCGAAGTCGTCATGTTACGTTCCGTGGGCATTCCGGCGCGTCTGGCAGTCGGCTTTGCAGAGGGCAGTTTTATCCCGCCGGCCTGGTACACCGTTCGCCAAAGTGACGCCCACGCCTGGCCAGAAGTCTATTTTCCTGGCATCGGCTGGGTAGAATTTGAGCCGACGACCTCGCAACCGCCCCTGGACCGTCCCTCGGGCGAGGACGCTCCTCCCCTGGAACCCTCAAACCAACCGACCGTCACGCCCCGGAGGAACGAAGGGGAGGAATTGCTTCAGCCGGAGGAACTGCACAATAGCGGCACAGCAGACAACAGGTCCAGCGACGCTTCTTCGAATTCGCTCGACGTGCTGCTGACCTTCTTCCTGGTCACGGTTTTGATCAGCAGTTTGCTGGCCTGGGCTTATATTTCGGGAACAATCGAGAAGGGGTACAATCGCTTGCGTCGGGCATTCGACCTTCCAGCGCCAGTGCTGGCGCGTAACTGGTTGAAGAAGAATTCTCTGCCGGTGCCCCTCTGGCTGGAACGACAGGCCTGGTTAGCAGGCCTAACGCCCCTGGAGCAAGACTTCATGAGTATCTACCGCTATTTGCGACCACCATCCGCACCGGTGTTAACACCTGCAGAAGCGGCGAGACTGCTCACGCAACAAATCCCAGAGGCTGCCGACGAAATTGCCTCGCTGCTGAGCGAGTATCATGCAACCATCTATGGCAACGTGCCCGGCAACCCCGCCAGAAGCCAGACGGCAAGACGTGCCTTGCGGCGCAAGGTCTGGCAGACACGCTGGAAAACGCTGTGGCAAAGAAAATCTGGAACCCGCCAAACGGGTTTTGAACACAAAGGACGAGGTCAAAATGGACACAAATAGCCAGACAGAACAATTTTCTCACCAAATAAGCAAATTAAGCGCAATGGTCGGGCAAATCCGTTCCCAGTTGCTGGAACGGCGCCCCTCGATTCCCTCTCATGTTTTGGAAAAGTTGTCCACGCTGGAACGATCGCTGCTCGAAAGCAGCAAACAGTTCACGTTTCTCGAAAATGAACGCCAACACCTGCTGAGCCTGGCCAATGTGAGCCGACTGGTCAATTCAACCCTGGAACTCGATGAGGTCTTGCGCCTGGTGATGGACATCATTGTGCAACTAACGGGAGCAGAGCGCGGTTTCCTGATGCTGCGCAATGCGCAGGGAGAGATGACGATGCGCATTGCGCGCAATTGGGAACAAGAATCGCTCCATCCCAATGAATTTGCCATCAGCCGAACAGTCATCCAGCGCGTGATTGATACCGGTGAACCGGTTTTGACCACCAACGCCCAGGAAGACCCGCGCTTTGGCGGGCAGAATTCCATCGTGGCCTACAACTTGCGATCGATTCTGTGTGTGCCAATGAAGGTGAAAGAGGAGTTGATTGGCGTCATCTACGCCGACAACCGTATTCGCACCGGCATCTTTGATGAGTCAGAGCGCGATCTCCTGATGGTCTTTGCCAATCAGGCAGCGATTGCCATCGAAAACGCTCGCCTGTTTGCCTCTGTGCGCCGCACGTTGGCCGAAGTGACCGAACTCAAGAACCTCATGGATAATGTCTTTGCTTCTATTGCCAGTGGCGTGATCACAGCAAACATTCAAGATCAGGTAACGCTCTGCAATCGCGCCGCGGAGGCAATTCTCGGTCGCGCCATGTCAGAACTAATGGGCCGGCGGCTGGACGAAATTTTACCTACCCTGGCCGAGGAACTCCAACCCCACCTCCAGACCGTCCGCCAGACCGATAAGCCGGTCATCGGCCTGGAAATCGTCCATCATCACCCCGAACGGGGTCCGCTCGACTGGCGGCTCAATCTCTCCCCGCTCAAAGATGCCGATCAAACCACGCAAGGCGTCGCCATCGTGCTCGATGACCTGACCGAGCGCAAAAAACTGGAGGCCCAGCGCCGTTTACTTGAGCGCATGGTCAATCCGGCCATTCTCGAACAAATTGACCCCGACAGCCTTCAAATTGGTGGGCGGCGGCTGGAGATTACCATCCTGTTTGCCGATATTCGCGGTTTCACCACCTACAGCGAAAAACATTCGCCGGAGGAACTGGTGGCGGTACTGAACCGTTACCTGGCTGCCGGAGCCGAGGCCGTTCTGGCCCACGCCGGAACGGTGGACAAGTTCCTTGGCGATGCCGTCATGGCCTGGTTCAACGCCCCTATCCCCCAGCCCGACCACACCCTGCACGCCGTGCGCGCCGCCCTCGACCTGCGGTCTGCCATCGAAAAACTTCATGCAGAACTCCCGCCCGACGCGCATCTCTCCTTTGGCATCGGCATTCACTACGGCGAAGCAGTGCTGGGCTGGATTGGCACCGAAAAGCGCCTGGAATACACGGCCATCGGCGATAGCGTCAACACCGCCAAACGCATCCAGGAGAACGCTGCTCAAAACCAGATTCTTATCAGCGCCGCGGCCTATCAGCGCGTCAAGGAAGCAGTGATTGCCCGTCCCTTTGCCCCCCTGCCAGTCAAAGGCAAGACTCAGCCATTAGAAGTGTGGGAAATTCTCGGTTTGAAATAAGGACTAGCCACCTGACACTTTGCTTGAGCATCTGCAAAAAACTGCCCCCCAAGAGGTCATCGCGAGCCCCTAAAGGGGGCGACCGCGCAGCGTACCCGAAGGGGATGCAATTTCCAATAAGCCGTTTGGGAGATTGCTTCGGGCGCTCTGCGCCCTCGCAATGACCCCGCGGGACAAACTGTTGGGCGGCTAGAACAAGGACAACCCTCACAAAAGCGACTCCCCCAAGAAGACAAAAGGTCACGAAGGTGGAGAGTTCTTTCGTGACCTTTGCTTTCGCAAATTTTTGCTGCGGCGTTAATCACAAAGCCGCGGCAGATCAACCCGACGTTTCCCGAAGCCGGCTCACCAGGCAAAAGAGCGCCTCAAGGCCCTTTTCGATCGGAGCAAGATGGATAAACTCGCGTCGAGTATGCGCTCCGCCGCCAGTGGTCAGCCCCACCGCCACAGCCGGTACCCCGCGGCTGAGAGGAATATTGGCATCCGTCGAGCCAATCGTGAGTTTTGGTTCGATTCCCTGTTCTCGCAGGCAATTTGCTGCCAGTTGGACAAGAGAATGCGAGGCAGGAATTTCCCCAGCCGGACGCGCCCCGATCACCTCTACCTCAACCGTCGCCCCGGGTTTTTGAGCCTGCTGGCACAAACTCTCTATCTTCAAAGACAGGTTTTCCAGGGTAGCCAGACTCTCTGAACGCAAGTCCAACTCAAAATGCGCTTCGGCAGCAATCGTATTGACGGACGTTCCGCCAGCAATGATGCCGATATTGAGCGTCGTGGCTGGTTTTTGGGGAACTTCCAGGCGGGTGATGCGCGTTGCCAGCGCCGCCAGTTCATGAATGGCCGAGGGACGCCCGTAATCCACCCAGGAATGGCCTCCTTCGGTATGCACGCTCACCCGATAACGACGCACGCCCAGCGCACGGTGGTAGATATGTCCCAGCGCCATGCCTTCCAGGATGATATAAGCAAGCACGCCTTTGCCAAACCGATCCACCACTGCTTTCATGCCCCGCAGGTCCCCCAGCCCCTCCTCGCAGGAATTGGCCACAAGCCAGATGTCAAAAGGCAGATGGACAGCCCGCTCCTGCAACAGCCAGAGGAGGCCAAACAGACCGGCTACTCCTAACGAATTATCTCCAATTCCAGGACCATAAAGGCGGTCGCCTTCTTGAAAGGTCGTCAGATCGGTATCGAGCAAGAAAACCGTGTCGAGATGAGCGCTGATCACCAGCGGGGGCAAAACAGGTGCCGGGGAAGGGTAGCGCCCATAGACGTTGCCAGCAGCATCGGTGGTGACCTCCTGCAGGCCTTCTTGAATCAAGCGGGCATGCACAAATTTTGCCCGTTCTGACTCATGAAATGTCGGAGCAGGAATTTGCTGGATTTGAAGAGCAAGATCGAGCAAGCGTGCAGTAATCTTTTTCATGTTCAATTCCAAAGTTGACTCTCAAACCTGACGGACAAGCGCTGCCAGGGATTCCAACCGCGCCTGGGCCAGGCCAGGGAGAGTATCGAGCGGGTAGAGAGCGCCGTATCCCTCTACCGTGATAGAAGCAGAAATGTTGCCATGCAAAACAGCCTGTAAGGGGTCAAAGGTGCGCAGGTAGCCAGCCAGAAAGCCTCCACAGAACGAATCGCCAGCCCCAGTCAGGTCGGTCAGACGTGCCGGATAGGGAGGAATTTCCCAGCGCTTGCGAGCAGCAGCATCGTAAAGCATTTGGCCATTGGCGCCCCGTTTAATTACGACCACCTCGCAGCCAAATGATGCAATCGCTTCGGCCATTTCCCACAAATCATGAGAACGTCTCGAGAAAAGCAGACGAATTTCTTCCTCAGAGGGCAAGAAAGCCGTCAACCCCTGGACGAGCAAACGCACATCCTCCAGCGCTTCGGGGATCATGTAAGCCGCCGCAGGGTCCAGGGTGAGAACGATGGTCTCGGCCTGACGGAACGCAGCGCTAATGCGGGTAGCAGTGATAAAGTCGAGAGGGCAGAGATGAACAGCCCGCGCCAGGAGGTAATCATCGGGAATATCGCCCGGACGCGGCGAATCGGGTCGAGGGGTGCGTCGGTCATCGCTTTTTTCAGTCGGCGGCACGTATCCAAGCAAGGATTTCGGAAAAGTCAGGTCAAGGCGGGCAAAATGAGCGACGGGATTGGTGTGTTGAACGGTCTGTAAATCGAGCGTTGCCTGAAAATAGCGCAAGTCAAGCGCTTCGGGCAAGACGCGTATGCCGCGCGTATCCCATCCATAGCGAGAAAAATTATTGAGCCATTCATGCGGGTAATCTTCTCCCACCCGCCCCAGCAAACCGAGATTTTTCTCCCACAGTGCCAGGCCGGCCGCAGCATAAAGCACATTACCACCAGGGACATCTAACAACGGACGACCAACAGGCGGCAAAAGGTATTCGCGGCGAAAACGCCCGGTCAGGACATATTCAATGCTCATTCTGTACTCGAGGAAGAAGAGGGTTGTTCCTGAGAAGACAGCGGAAGCAGAAACGTGAACTTGCTTCCCCGCCCCTCCACGCTCTCGGCCCAAATTCGCCCGCCATGCATTTCAATCATCATTTTGGCCACCGAAAGCCCCAATCCCATGCCACCATGTTTCCGGGTCAGGTGGCTTTCGACCTGGTAGAAACGTTCGAAGATGTGAGGCAAATCCTTGAGAGGAATCCCAATCCCATCGTCAATCACCGACACCTGCACATAGCCGGGGAGGGTTTCAGCAGTAATCAAAATATGCCCACCGGGGTTGGTAAAGGTAATCGCGTTCTTGACCAGATTGCTTAAGGCAATGCCAATTTTTTCAACGTCCCCTTCGAGCATCAGGAGCGAGGAATTCTCACTGGCAATACGCAAAGAAAGATTCTTGGCGCGAATTTCCTGATAGAACGAGTCTCGCACATCTTCAATGAGACGTTTCAAGGAAAATACCTTACGGCGTAAGGAGGCCTGGCCCCGCTGGATATTGTCAATGTTGGAGAAACTTTCAATGATTTCTTTCAAACGCATCGCGCTTCGGACGATAATGTCCATCTCTGGACGATGCTCTGGTTGAATGACCTCGCGGAGGAAAGTGGCATGCCCGAGAATGAGGCCGAGAGGGGTGCGCAGTTCATGAGAGGCAATGGCGATAAATTCACTCTTCATCTGGTCAAGTTTTTTCATCTCCTCGACCAGACTATCGGATTGGCGAGCCAGGCGCATGGCCTGCATGGTCACAGCGGCATAAGCAGCCAGAAACTCCAGGCTAGCCACATCCTCTTCGCTAAAAGGTGTCTCGCTGGCCTTATTGAGAACTTCCAGCACGCCGAGCACCTGCTCCTGGTAGCAAATGGGAACAGCCACCAGCGAACGGGTTGTGAAACCGGTGGCCCGGTCAGCACCTTTGAAATGTTCACCCGCCGCGGCCACATTCGAGACAATGACCGGCTTCCTGGTCTCAACGGCTTTACCGGCAATGCTTCCTGTGAGCGGCACTTTGAGATTCTGCAAAGCATCTCGATGAAACCACGGAACGGCCAGGAAACGCAGTTCCCCGCTCTCCTCCAGTTCCAGGATGGACGCGAGTTCGCAAGCGGTTAACTCTGCCCCAGCCGCAATCAGAGTGTTTAAAAAGGTGATCGCATCGGGGGCAGTCGCCAGCATGCGGCTGATTTCAAGCAGCCTTTGCATGCGTGAGTGGGCAGACAAATCATTCATAACTGCCTGGATTATACAGCACTCTGCGAATCAAAGCCGCTTTTGCAGCCACCAGCGGGTCAAAAAATAAGCAGCGCTCGCAGTCAACAGGATCAAAGCGATAAAATAAAGGTAACTATTCAGCCATCCACTCGAAACAGGGGTGTCACTGCGAACGAGCGCTTTTTGCGAGTGAAGCAGTCTCCCAAAGCATGGTTTTTCCTGTTCAAGACGAGATTGCTTCGGGCAGAGAACGCCCTCGCAATGACAGCCTGAATAGTTACAAATAAAGTTGTAAAGAGAAGTTGCCAGAGCGAAAAATCGGCGAAGGCGGGGGGTGCATGACATAATCCGCCTGGGATAAAGCGATCTCTAAAGCCACAAAGAACAGAAAATTGCTCAGCGAAGTCAACGCCGAATGGCCAATCACAGTCAGGCCAATCTGCAACAAGCCCCCTGTGACTGCAAAAATAAATGCAACTCGAAACCGCGGTTCCGCCAAAAACAATCCATTCCAGTTCGCTTGCATGGCCCAAAGAGAAAGCGGCAAGTACAGGATCCAGAAGATCACGCCAGTCCGTCCCAGGGCTTGCGACCAGGCATGCCAGCGGTCGGATCGCATGAGAAGTCCGACCAACCCAGTCAGGCTGGCCAACGCCAGAAAAAGTTCGGCTGTCAACACCCAGGCGCCGTGCAGGTACACAACACGCACATTTTCACCCAGTGTCTTTTCCTGTGGCCCAATCGCTGCCAGCCCGGCAGTCATGCTCAGGGCCAGCAAAAACCAGAATAAGGGAGAATCCCGCTTCACGAAATCCATATCATCACACCACGAAGGACTTCCCATTTTCCATCTATTTTCTTGAGCAAGACATAGTAACCTGACCCGATCAGCCAGTGCGACTGCGTGCCAATATAGACAAGTGCCTGGGTAAAGTCAGTGTTGAAGCCCACTCGCGAGACTGTCGTCAGGCCCGGTGAATTGGGATAACGGGTGTAAAACAAATCCCAGCCGCTGGTGTTGATGTCGAAAATCTGTTTGACCTGCTCATCCGTCAGGAGCACATAGGGAAGTCCCACGTTCATGTCAGGGCGTAAGGGATAAGACGCATCGTTCCGGACCCGGAAACTGTCCACCGTTGCCTGGTCCACTTCGCCCATTTGGGAGAGAATGTATTCAAGGATCGCGTCGGTGTTCTCCACGTCCATGCTGTCGGTTTCCGTTTCAGCCGCCAGGACCAGCATCTGCGGCTCGCCATACAATTCATCAAAAAGAGCAGCATAGACCGCCTCTTCTTCTGCTTCGATGCTCAGAGCAGTTGGTGTCGGGGATACCTTCAAGAAGGGGACACAACTGGCGCTGAAAAACGACAGCAATATCAGGTTCAAACTCAGGGAAAGACGGAGAGCACGCATAGGTACCTCCAAAGCAAGAGATTCTGGTCACATGCAATTGATTATACAATCGAATGAGTAGAGATTCTCTAAGATTTCACTGTTTAAAAAAGCCCTGTAAAGGCCGGTTGCCTTCACAGGGCTGCTCACTGCGCTTATTTTTTAGCCTGCTGGCTGCTGCTGCGTGATGCAGTGGATGTTGCCGCCGCCCAGGAGTATCTCCCGAGCGGGAACACCGACCACCTTGCGATCGGGCAGCAGGCGCTGGAGCGCAGCCAACGCCTCGGCGTCGTGCGGGTCATCGAAGGTGGGAACAATCGCGCTGCCGTTGCAGAAATAGAAGTTGATGTACGAGGCCGCCATCCGGTCACCCGCTTCGCGTGGGAGCGTGCCTTCCACCGCATCCACGCCTTCGGCTTCTTCGGGGGTGATGAGGATGGGATTGGGCTGGTGAATCTTGTGGATGGTGAATTTGCGCCCTTTGGCGTCGGTCTGGCTCATCAGGTAGTCCAATGCCTCGGCGGAGCGTTCGTACTGCGGGTCGCTCTTGTCATCCGTCCAGGTGAGGGCGATTTCGGCAGGGCGCAGGAAGCAGGCCAGGTTGTCCACGTGACCGGTCGTCTCGTCGTTGTAGACTCCGCGCGGAATCCATAGCACTTTTTCCACGTTGAGATAGTCTTTCAGCGCGGCTTCGATTTCTTCCTGCGATAAATCGGGGTTGCGGCCCGGGCTGAGCAGGCACTCGGCGGTGGTGATGCACGTGCCTTCACCGTCCACGTGAATCGAGCCGCCTTCCAACACAATCGGGGCTTTGTAGCGGTCAACGCCCTCGATTTCGAGGACTTTTTGGGCTACGGCATCGTCCAAATCCCAGGGGAAGTAGAGACCGTTGTAGAGGCCGCCCCAGGCGTTGAATTTCCAGTCAATGCCGCGCACTGCGCCCTGGCCATTGACGACGAAGGTCGGGCCGCAGTCGCGCATCCAGGAATCGTTGTTGGAGATTTCGACCACGCGCACTTCAGAATGAAGATAATCCAGGGCAGGCTCATCTCAGGGAAGAACAACTGCGAGAAAACCCCTGCAAACAGCACATAGACCGAGGGCATCCACAAAGCGACGTTATCCAGTAATACCAGGTCGTGCGGGCGGCCCACTTCTCGCCAAAGGCACGCCGCACCCAGGCATAAATGCCGCCCTGCTCCGGGTAGGTAGAGCCCAATTCGGCGGTAATCAGCCCATAGGGGATGAAAAACAGAAACAGCGTGATGAGATACCAGGACACGCTGGATGCGCCAATGGACGCCGAAGCGCCCAGCGTATCCAGCACGATAATCGCGCAGATGGAAAAGAGCGTCATATCCACAGCGCGCAAAACTTTCTTGAAACCTTTGGAGTCAGATGGGGAACTCATATTTTTTCTCCTTGCTATGTGGCAAACACTCTCAAAGTACATCACTGCGAGCGAAGCGCATGTCCCAATGCGTAGCATGGGAAAAGCAGTCTCTCAGCCGGAAAGGGGATTGCTTACCCTTCGGGTACGCTTCGCGGTCGCCGCTCGCGGCGGCTTGCAATGACATCCTCGCAACAGAGCATTTTCTCCTTGTAAAGTCAATGCCAACCACAATCGTGTGGGAGGCTTTCACCCGATGCCAAATCCGGGACGATTGAGCAGCGCCTCGATTTGCCCTTTGTGATAGGCTTTCAGTTCTTCGGAGGGATGCTTCAGGCGCGGGTAGAGGAAATAAACCAAAAGACCCTTTTCGGTGTGCAGGCGGTTCTCCGATTGGTCGAAGATGATCGAGCGGGGATGGTCCATCACCTCGTCAGTGGCTTCCACGCCGCGCGAGGCGGGCAGGCAGTGCATGAACTTGCAGTGCGAGGGGGCTTTGTTGAACAGGTCGAGGTTGACCTGGTACTTGGGCATGAAAGCGGCGCGGCGTTCGGGAATCTGGTCTTCCTGGCCGACCCACCACCACAGGTCGGTGTAAATGAAATCGGCCTCGCGGACCGCCTCGACCGGGTCCTCTGTGACCGTGATCGTGCCGCCCGATTCCCGGCAATTGGCCTCCGCCCAGGCAATCCACTCGGCGGGCGCCTGGTATTTCTTCGGCGCGGCGTGGGTGAAGTGCATGCCCAGTTTGGTGCAGATGAGCATCAGCGAAGAGAGGACGTTGGTGGCGTCGCCGATGAAGGTCACATGCAGGTCTTCCAGGCGCTTGCCAGCAGGCATGTGTTCGAGCATGGTAGTCACATCGCAAACGACCTGGGTAGGATGGTTGTAATCGGTCAGGCCGTTGATGACTGGCACATCGGCGTGTTTGGCGAGTTCGGTCACGGTCTCGTGCTTGAGGGCGCGGCAGAAGATGGCGTCGCACATGCGCGAGAGGACTTTGGCGGTATCGTACATGGACTCGCGCACGCCGAGGTGAATCTCACCCGGCTTGAGATAGAGGGCGTGGCCGCCCAGTTCGGTCATGGCCACCTCGAACGAGACGCGCGTGCGGGTGGAGGGTTCTTCGAAAATCATGGCCAGCGAAGCGCCCTCCAGCAGTTTAGGCGTGCAGCCTTGCTTATCGGCGGCTTTGATGCGGCGGGTGAGTTCGATCATGTCGAGCAGTTCTTGTTTGGTGAAATCTTGGGTGTCAATGAAGTGGCGAAGAGTCATGGCAGGTGTCCTTTCTGCTAAATTATTTATTCCGTTTCGGAACTATAAAATTCCGAATACATCATCATTATACATCCTTGACGGGAGAAATAATAGTGATAAATGTCACTATTTCCCCCAAAAAAGAAAACCGCTCCGGCTGGAGCGGTAAAAGTCGCAGCAAGGGGACTCCTCGCACCTATTCCAGGCCAAAATCCTCGCGAGGTGGCAGCCATTCATCAATGTTGCGTAAAATGCGTGGCACAAGCGCATAACGGCTCACAGTCACACCAGGGATAGATGGCAGAGTCTTGCGCAAAAATTCGCGCAGGGCTTCGTTGTCCTTGAAACGCGCCTCGATCGAAATTTCTTGCGACCCCTGCCCAAAGGCTACATAGGTGATTTCGGGCATAGCAAACAAACTCTGGACAATTTCTTCTTCGCGAGCCGGGTCAGCCTCCAGCAGGATGTCAGCAGCAGTCACATAGCCAAAAGCCAGCGGGTTAAGAATTGCTGTCAGCCGGATGACGTTTTCGGCCACCAGACGGTCAATGCGTTTGCGC
>Ga0209162_1003184_pt1 | contig 13470 bp, 11 predicted proteins | sample YNPNPMetaG_FD_187121 | JGI IMG/M metagenome (GOLD analysis project Ga0209162, IMG submission 187121) | Anoxygenic and chlorotrophic microbial mat microbial communities from Yellowstone National Park, USA - YNP NP MetaG (SPAdes) (version 2) ...
GTAACTGTTCAGCCATGTCATTGCGAGCCGTTTTCTGGCGAAGCAATCTCCCACTTATCAGGCCAGATTGACCGCTTGGGGATTGCTTCGTCGCAAAGAACGCTCCTCGCAATGACATACCCAACAGTTTTGATGCAAGACTGAACAGTTACGGTAACTGAATATAAAAATGGCTTCCAGGGCAAGATTTCTCATCGTAGCCGGGGCTTTCGACCCAAATCACCCCCTTGTGGGCCTTGACGATCCCTTTGACGATGGCCAGGCCAAGGCCTGCTCCCCCTGCTTTGAATTTTGTTTTGCCTGACGAATGCAGTGACACTTTGCCGGTTTGGTAGAACTTCAGGAAGATGGCTTCTTGCTCTTCGGGCGCAATGCCGATGCCAGTATCATGGATGCTGATTTCAATGGCATCCTGTCCCAGGCGAGATTGTGCTGCCGGCACATTGCGCCCTTCAATCCAGACTTTCCCGCCATCTGGCGTGTATTTGATGGCATTGATGACCAGGTGGTTTAAGGCCTTGTAGAGCATTTCGCTGTCGCCCATTACGGTCAGGTGTGGCTTTTCCCATGTCATCGTCAATTGAATGTGGCGCTCCTCCAACGCCGTGGACAGAGATTTGACCAGTTGGCGGGTGAGGATAGACAAATCCACTGGCTGGGGGTTGAGCTCTTTGGAGATGACTTCCACCTTGAGCACATCCAGCATGCTATTGACAATTTCATGCAAGCGTTCGGCGCCAGTGTAGATTCCGCTGGCCAGTTGTTTTTGATGGGGCATGGCCTGAATGGCCTGGTCTTGCATCAGCATTTGAGCGTAGCCATGCAGGATTGTCAGAGGGGTGCGCAATTCGTGGGCAATAATCTCGATGAAGTCCGTCTTGGCGCGGTCAATGCGTTCCAGTTCGCTATAAGCCTGCTGTAAGGCCTGGGTGCGCTCAGCGACGATCTGCTCCAGGGTTTCGTTGAAGACCAGCAAATTATGATACAAGCGGGTGTTTGTAAGTGCAACTGCTGCCTGACCGCCCAGGGTGGTGGCCAGTTTGATTTCCTCTTCGCTGAAAGGTTCCCCTTGTTCGCGAGCGAGAGAAAGCAAGCCAATCACCGTATCTTGCTGGATAAGCGGAATTCCGACCCACGATCGCGCCACGGGAACTCCTGTCAGGTTTTGCCAGGTCTGACGTTGGCTGACATCTTCCAGGAGCAACGGGCAGTGCGAGTGGTCAATCTGGTCGAAAATGTCGTCTCCGTCAATGCGGAGGTCTTGCAAAGTGATCTGCAGAGGAAAGCCGCGGCTGGCCACAGCCTGCAAGGCATTGTCCTCGCGCAGGAGCACGGCAGCACGGTCGTAAGGGACAATTTTTACCAGTTCCTGCAAAATCAGATTCAAGACTTCCGAAAAATCCAGGGTGCGCGAGATGGCATGAGCCACATCGTACAGGATTTCTGCTTGCGAACGTCGCCTGGCTTCTGACTGATAGAGGGAGGCGTTTTGCAGAGCAATGGCTACCTGGCTGGCCAGCAGTTCCATCACCGGGATATTTTTGGCGCTGAGGACCTCAAGGCGTTCGCATTGAATATCGAGTACGCCCAGCAATGAATCGCCCATCAGCAGGGGGAGAGCCAGTTCGGTGCGCGTATTGGGACTCCACTCATTTTGCAAGTAATGGGGGTCATTGCGCACGTCGCTGGCAAAATAGGGTTGCCGTTGTGTTGCTGTCCAGCCGATGATGCTGTTTGCATCCTTTTTGATAGCCCAACCGCGCTTCATAAGTTCATCGGCGTTTTGTCCGCTTGCGGCGCGGATGACAAGGCTGTCGCTGGCTGCATCCAGCAGGAAAATTCCGACGAAGGAAAAGCCGTATTGCTCTTTGATGAAATGGACAATGGCGTGCAGAAGCGAATTGATGTCAAGCAGGGAGATGATTTTCTGCCCCACGCCAATGCTGGTCTCCAGTTCAATGGCGCGGCGTTGGAGTTCTGCCTGTTGCAGACGGTCTCTGATGCGTAAACGCTCGAGCCGGACGAGGGAGGAGCGGCGTGCCGAGAAGGCAAGAGCCGAGACGGTCATCCCAATCACCACGGCGAAGCCGAAATGGATCCAGGAAGGATGAGGGGGAGACATCAGGGCCACCAGCAACCAACCGCCCAGGCTCAAGCCATAAGAGAGAATCAGCCACTTGCTTGAGAGAAAGAGTAACCCCGCTCCAATTACAAGCAGAATGACATTCGTAGTTTGCAGTGGATCAGAAGTCAGCCAGAGGTGAAGCAGGCTGTTGAACAGAATCAGGCCCACGATGACCAGACCAAGCGGATTGGCCCACGCCAGGGGAATCGTGTGCTTGCGCACGTAGAGGTAAAAGCCCAAAAAGAGCAGAGCAGTTCCCGTAGCCACCCCGGCCATCAGGAACTTGATGCCAGCCGGTAAGACCAGAAGATGCCCCACTGTGAGCAAAGCATACAAAATCCCAAGCCCCAATGTGACAGGCGTAAGCGAGTCGCGCAGGATGCCGGATAAGGCGGTTTCGACTTCAGCGTCATCTACCTTGAACTCTGCTTGCAAACGGGAAGGCGATTTTCCGGGGGATGACATGACAGGGCCTTTTCTGATCAATCGTACCTGGCTAAACAAGCACCTCGTTTTCAGGCTGCGTTCGGAGCACTTTGGTCTCAGCGGGTAAATTTCTCACTGGCATCGTCCAGCGCCTGGATTTCTTCCGCCGTCAGCCGCCAGCCTTTGGCTCCCGCGTTCTCGATCGCCTGGGCCTCGTTCTTCGCGCCGGGGATGGGCAAAGCCCCTTTGCAGATCACCCAGTTGAGCGCTACCTGGGCGGGCGTTTTCCCGCCGTGCTTCTGCCCGATTTCGGTCATCAGGCCGATGAGGCGCTGTAACTCCTGCAGATATTCGCGTTTGGTGTTGCCGCGCATGGCAGGAGGCGGATTTTCGGGGGTGTATTTGCCGGTTAGCAACCCCTTGGCCAGTGGACTGTAAGCAATGACGCGAACCCCCAGTTCTTTGCAGCGCTCGAGTAAGCCGTTTTTCTCGATTTGACGGTTGAGCAAGTGATATTCCACCTGATTGGATGCCAGCGGAATGTTATGTTGAGCCAGCACCGTATAAGCACGTTGCATTTGGGTTTTGTTGTAGTTCGAGACCCCAACCGTGCGAGCCTTGCCTTCTTGCACAACGTGTGCCAACTCTTCGGCCCACACTTCGATCGGGACAGGGGGGAATGGCCAGTGAATCTGATACAGGTCCACCCGTTCCAGCCCCAGTCGGTCGAGGCTGCGGCGCAGGGCGTGTTTCAGCGCCTGGCGGCTCAATCGCCAGGGGAAGGGCATGAACTTGGTGGCCACCAGCACGGGGGTTTCTGTCGTTTTCAAGAACTGGCCCAAAAAACTTTCCGAACGGCCTGAGCCGTACACTTCGGCGGTATCTACCAGGTTCACCCCCGCTGCCAGCGAAGCGCGAAAAGCCTTTTCGATGTCTTCTGCGCCGTAGCCGCGCCCATAATTCCAGAAAGTCCGGTCGCCCCACGCCCAGGCCCCCAGTCCGATTTCTGCGGTGTGCAAAAATAGCGTTTCTTTTGCAATTTCTGCGGCCATCTTCCCTTCTTCCTTCTTCCTTCGTCCTATTTCCTTCTTCCTTACTCTTTCCTCTCTCCTCTCCTCAATCTCTGGTATCGTTCCACATCAGGCGTCTTCAGGGAATACTCACTCTGCATCAGCGGGGAGGAGATGATGAAATCGGCACTGGCGCGGTTGCTTGCGGTAGGAATATTATACAACACTGCCAACCGCAGGAGGGCCTTAATGTCGGGGTCGTGCGGTTGGGGTTCGAGCGGGTCCCAGAAAAAGATGAGAAAGTCTATTTTGCCTTCGGCAATGGCCGCGCCGATTTGCTGATCGCCGCCCAGGGGGCCGGAGAGGAAACGGGCCACAGGCAGGTCCAGTTCGCGGCTGAGCAGGTCGCCGGTCGTGCCGGTGGCGAACAAAAAGTGGCGTGAAAGTGTCCCCCGGTTAAAGCGTGCCCACTCCAGCAATTCGTGTTTCTTGTTATCGTGGGCCACCAGAGCGATGCGTTTTTGTGCGGTCAGGAGCCTCTCCATGGCGCCTCCTAAAGTTTAATTGCCCGCGTGGCAATGTAGGTCGGGTGATATTTGCTGATCGGCGAATCGGGGCAAATATCTTCATAGAAGCCGATGATGGCAAATCCAGCGTCGGTCTGCCCGCCGATCTGATCGGTCAGGGTGTGGCCGAACTCAAGCGGCGTGCCCTCTTCTATGTAGGCCAGCAACTCCTCTTCGCTGAAGGCTTCCAGATCTGAGTAAGGGATGGCATAGCGGAGAGTCAGCGTTTCCTGGTCTTCGAGCGTGGTCCCGAACAGGTAATAGACCGGGTTGGCAAAGCCCGCCAGCAACAGACCGCCGCGCCGCAGGACACGGTAGGCCTCCCGCCACACCGGGCGGATTTCGGAAATGAAGACGTTTGAGACAGGGTGGAAAATCAGGTCGAAACTCTCGTCTGGGAAGACCGACAGGTCGCGCATGTCGCCTTCCACGGTACGGATCGGCAGCCCCTCGCGCACAGCCACTTCCTCGTCGCGTGCCAGTTGGGCCGGGGAATTATCGAAGATGGTCACATTGGCACCCAACGCGGCAAAAATGGGGCCTTGTTGCCCGCCGCCACAGGCCAGCCCCAGCACGTCCAGCCCGCGCAGCGAGGGCGGGAACCAGTCGCGCGGTACGGGCTTCGTCTCGGTCAGCAGAACGGAAAATTCCCCCCGCCGCGCGGCTGCGATGACCTCCGGCGTGACCGGAATGGTAAATTTATTCCCCTGGGCCACCTGGCTGTCCCAGGCATAGCGATTGTATTCACGCACGTTGATATGGAATTTTTTTGATTTCATGCTTGAGTCCACTGCAAAAACCTGTTTTACCACAAAGGGCACATTTGAGGTTCAGACCTTTTTGCAGGAGAGTCATGCTTCTTTTGGTGAGATAGAAAGCCCCCGCTCAACAACAAACGGGGACTTTGCAGCAAATCAAGTCTTTATTTGGTTGGCGTCGGGGCGGCTAAACCTGACCAGGTGAATACCCGTGGCGTGGACGCAGAGCCGGCCGTCGTCCAGATGGGATCGCCGCGGTCGTCGGTGCCGGTCTGGCGGACGACCACCACCCACCAGCGCATCACGTGGGGCGTGCTCTCCTGGGGGCGGAACGTCGCGGGAACAATGAACTTGGTGTCAGAAACGTAATCCACAATCCGGCGACCGGTTCCAGCGGTCACGTCCTCGACGGTTACCTGATAGCGCTCGTTGTCGCGCAGGGTGCCCACCGAGGCCCATTGCAGGGTCACGCTGTTATCAGCCAGAGTGAACGGTGCTCCATCAGCCGGCAGCAGCAGACTGGGAGCATTGTAGGGCGGCGGTGGGGTGGGGGTGGGCGAAGGCCCCGGCGTGGCCGCGCGCATGCACAACGGAATAATCAGCGGCTGGTCGAGATAGACGTTGTCGGTGCTTAACCCGTTCCAGTCTTTGATAGCCTGCATCGGCACGTTGTAGTTGGCTGAAATGCTCGAAAGCGTATCGTTGGCCTGGACGGTGTACGAAACGGTCTGGCAGGCGGCGCGGGTGGCCGCGGCCGGTTCCAGGGTCGCGGTGGGCGGCGGCGGAGGCGTCGGCGTGGGGCGCGGCACGAGAATCGTCTGGCCGACAATCAGGTCGGTGCAGCTAGAGTTCAGTTTGTTGGTCAAAATGATGACATTGGCCGAAACGTTGAAAAAGGCCGCAATCGAGTAACAATTGTCTCCTGTTTTGACTACATACTCGTAGGGCGGTTCTGGCGTCAGCGTGGGCGTCTCGGTCGGCAACAGTGTTTCGGTGGGCGTCAGGGTGATGGTAGGGGTGTTGGTTGCTGTCGCAACTTCGGTGGGGCGGACGATCCGATCGGTCGCCTGGAATGTGAAGAACAGCCCCAGCGCGCCGAGCAAGATGGCCGCAGCCAGCAAAATCAGCACCACAGGCAGGCTGAGCGTAATCTGCGGCATGCGTGCCCCCTGCACGGCTTTTTGTGCCTTGGCTTTGGGTTGTGCAACGGGATTGAATTCGCTGCCGCACACCGGGCAACGGGTCGCGTTTTCGGCTACACGTGTGCCGCAAGTGGGGCAGAGTTTGGTCGTTTGATTTTCTGGGCTCATACGAAGGGCCATTATACCACGAGCAGGCATGGGCTTCGTCCCTTTTCGCCACAGGCACCCCTGCGAAACGTACCCCATGGATTATAATTTGTCCGCCATGACCAATGATCGTTCTCTTTACCAAACCATGCTCCTCATCCGCCGCTTCGAGGAGCGCATTCTGACCGAATTTTCGACCGGCAAACTGGTCGGCACCACCCACACCTACATTGGCCAGGAAGCCGACGCCGCCGGAATTTTCTCTGTCACCGATTCCGAAGACGTGGTCTTCAGCAATCACCGCTGTCACGGGCATTTCCTGGCCTATGGCGGCGACCCGTATCGGCTGGCCGCCGAACTGATGGGCAAGGCCACCGGCCTGGTCGGCGGGCGCGGCGGCAGTCAGCACATTCACTGGCGCAACTTCTACTCCAACGGCATTCAGGGCGGCATTGTGCCAGTAGCGACTGGCATGGCCCTGGCCGAAAAAGAAAAACAAACCGGCCACGTTGTGCTGGTCTTCATCGGCGACGGCACGCTTGGCGAAGGAGCGCTCTACGAAAGCCTCAACCTGGCCGCTCTCTGGCGTCTGCCGCTCCTGGTTGTCCTGGAAAACAACCGCTATGCCCAAACGACGCCGGTCGAGAAAGCCGTAGCCGGTTCGATGGCCGGACGCTTTGCCGCCTTTGGCATTCCCGTCTGGGAGGGCGAAACCAGCGACGTGCTGGAAGTGCGTGTCCTGGCTGCGGAGGCGCTTGCCCACGTGCGCGGCGGCGCGGGACCGGCAGCCCTGATCCTGCACACCTACCGTTTTATGGCCCACAGCAAAGGCGATGACCCCCGCTCGCCCGAAGAACTGGCGCGCATCCGTCAATTCGACCCGCTGACCATCCACGCCCCCCGCCTGAGCGAATCCGAACGTCAACAGGCCGAAGCCGAAGTCGCTGCCCTCCTGGCCGACGCCTTCTCCCGCGCCGAATCCGATCCCCTCCCGGCCCTCACCTCTGACCCTGGCCTCTGACTCCTTCCTTCTTCCTTTTTCCTTCCCACTTCTCCCTTCTTCCTTCTCCCTTCCCCCTTCTTCCTTCTCCCTTCCCCCTTCTTCCTTCTCCCTTCCCCCTTCTTCCTTCTCCCTTCCCCCTTCTTCCTTCTCCCTTTTCACTTCCCTTATGCCCACCGTCCTTGATCGCCTCAACTCTGCCCTCCATCACGCCCTCGAAACCGATGAGCGCGTCTACCTCCTCGGAGAAGACCTCCTCGACCCCTACGGCGGGGCGTTCAAAGTCACCCGCGGCCTTTCGACGCGCTTCCCTGACCGCGTCCTCGCCACGCCCATCTCCGAAGCGGCCATCGTCGGCGCGGCGAGCGGCATGGCTCTGCGTGGCCTGCGCCCCGTGGCCGAAATCATGTTTGGCGATTTCGCCACCCTGATTGCCGACCAGATCGTCAACCACGCTGCCAAGTTCCGCTGGATGTACAACGACCAGGTGAGCGTGCCGATGGTCGTCCGCGCCCCGATGGGTGGGCGGCGCGGCTACGGCCCCACCCATTCCCAGTCGCTCGAAAAAATGTTCCTCGGCGTGCCGGGCCTCAAAGTCCTCGCCCCCAACACCCTCGGCGACCCTGGCGACCTTCTCCTGGCCGCCATTGCCGACGAGGATCCCGTCCTCTTCGTTGAGCACAAACTGCTCTACACCCGTCCCCTGCTCACGGCGGGGCAGGGCGACCTGGCCGATTTCCGCCTCGAAACCGGCGGCGGGGCGTTCCCCTGGTTTGTCCTCCACCCGCCCTATCCTCCGCAGGTCACGATTGCCTCCTACGGCTACAACTTCGAACTGGCCCGCGCCGCTGCCCTCGACCTGATGATGGAGCATGAAATCTTTGCTGACCTGGTGGTCTTCTCCCAACTCAGCCCCTTCGACCTGACCCCGCTCTTCGCCTCCCTCGAGCAGACGCGCCGCCTGCTGACGGTCGAGGAAGGGACGCTGACCCTCGGCTGGGGGGCTGAGGTGGCTGCCCGCGCCGTCGAAACGGTGGACCGGTTACGGGTCCGGCGCGTGGCGGCACGCGACCTGCCAATTGCCAATTCCCGCCCCCTTGAAGATGCCATCCTGCCCCAGGAGAAGGAGATCGTCCAGGCGGCCCTTTCCCTGCTTTCTTAATCTTTGTGTTCCTTTGAGTCCTTCGTGGTGGGAATACTTGACTCTCCTGCAAAAAGGTCTTGAACCACAAAGGACACGAAGTACACAAAGGATTTCTGAAAGGCTCAATTGAGAATCTTGAATTCCGGCGCACAATTGTTTGAAAAAAACTTCGTGCTCCTTTGTGCCCTTTGTGGTAAAAAAGGTCTTTGCAGTGGACTCATACTTTCTAACTTGGTGAAACATGCCTGCAATGAAAATCCCTGTTCCGCTCCTGAACGCTAATGAACCCGAAGCCCGCCTGATCGCCGTCCACGTGCGCGACGGTCAGCGGGTGCAAAAGGGCCAGATTTTGTTCACGCTGGAGACTACCAAAGCCGCCGCCGACGTGGAGTCGCCGCAGGACGGCTTCATCCGCCTGCAGGCGCAGGAGGGTGATACCCTCCAGGTGGGCGATTGTCTGGCCTTCGTCACCGAAACCGCCGACGAACCCCTGCCCCAGCCCACGGGCGAGACCCCAGCCGCGGCCCCTTCGGCCCTGCGCATCACCAAACCGGCGCGGGCGCTGGCCGAATCCCTCGGCGTGGACCTGGCCTCCCTGCCCACCGACTGCCTGGTGACCGAGGAAGTTGTCCGCCAGTATGCCGCGGCATCGTTTTCACTCTCCCTGCCGCCTGCCGACAAGCCCTATCTGCTCATTTACGGCGCCGGCGGGCATGCCAAGTCGGTGATGGAAATCGTCCGCCAGACTGGCGAGTATGCCATTGCCGGAATCGTGGACGACAACCCCGCCCTGACCGGCAAACAGGTGCTGGGCATCCCCGTGTTGGGGACGCGGGCGATTTTGCCGGCCCTGCGGGCGCAGGGCGTGACCCTCGCCGCCAATGGGGTGGGGGGCATCCTCGACATCAACGTCCGCGTGCGCGTCTTTGAGTTGCTGGAAGCCGCCGGATTTACCTTGCCCCCCCTTGTCCATCCCCGCGCCACCGTCGAGCCGAGCGCTCGCCTTGGGGAGGGGGTGCAGGTCTTCGCCAATGCCTACGTTGGCGCTGAGGCCGAACTGCAGGCGCGGTGCATGGTCAACACCAGCGCCGTCGTCTCCCATGACTGCGTCATCGGCGCGTACTCCCACATTGCCCCCGGCGCATTGCTGGCTGGTCACGTCCACGTCGGCGAGCGGACGCTGGTGGGCATGGGTGTCACCACCGCGGTGGGCGTCAAAATCGGTGCAGGGGTGCGCGTGGGCAATGGGGCCATCCTGCTCGCGGAGGTACCGGAGCGCACCATCATCCAGGCCGGGCGCTTTTGGACGGGCAAGGCCGGGGAGCAGAAATGAGCGTCATCACCCTCACCACCGACTTCGGTCTGCGGGATGGCTTTGTCGGCACCATGAAGGGCGTCATGCTCGGCATTTGTCCCACCGCCCAACTGGTGGACATCAGCCACGACATCCCGCCGCAAGACATCCGTGCCGGCGCCTTTGCCCTCTGGCGCGCCTATTCCTTTTTCCCGGCCGGGACGGTGCATCTGGCAGTGGTGGACCCCGGCGTTGGCACAGCGCGCCGGCCTCTGGCGGCCCGCCTGGGCAATTATTTCTTCGTCGGCCCCGATAACGGCCTCTTCACGCCCATCTACGAAGATGCAGAGAAGAACGGCTGGCCGATGGAATTTGTCCACCTGACGAACGAAAAATACTTCCTCCCGAACATCAGCCGTACCTTTCACGGGCGCGACCTCTTTTCGCCGGTCGCCGCGTACCTGGCGGCGGGCGTCCCGCTCGCGGACCTGGGGCCTGCGTTCCGCGACCCCGTGCGTCTCTCCCTGCCGAAGCCGGAGCGAACTGCCGACGGCTGGCGCGCACACATCACGGTGGTGGATCGCTTCGGCAACTGTACCACCGACCTGCCTGCCGCGGCCGTGACTGACCCGGAAAACGTCACGTTCCGCTTGCGCGGACGCGAGATTCGCGGCCTCGTTCCCTCGTATGGACATCGTCAGCCGGGTGAACTGGTTGCCCTGGCTGATAGCGAAGGGTTCATCGAGATCGCTGTCGTCAACGGCAGCGCTGCCCAGGCGCTGGGAGCGCAGGTTGGGGATGTGGTGGAGGTGTTGTGTGTGTAGGTCACACTTCAAAAGTGACCTATTTGCGGTAGAGAGTAGGTCACGTTTTGAACGTGACCTACTTGTGGTAGAGTAATTTGACAATGTCAAGTTAAACTCTTGTTCTATAAACTCTACGCATTTTGTCACTGCGAGCAAAGCGAAGCAGTCTCCTGGCTTGCAAGGAGATTGCTTCGTCGCAAAAAACGCTCCTCGCAATGACAACTATACGAAAAGATGACATTGTCAAAGTAATCACGTTTCAAACGTGACCTATTTGCGGTAGAGAGTAGGTCACGTTTTAAACGTGACCTACTTGTGGTAGAGTAATCACGTTTCAAACGTGACCTACTTGCGGTAGAATAGAAACGTTCCCCCACATTGCGTGTTATTCTTTGCGAGTTTCCATGGCAGCCATTTCTCCCCTTGTCGTCGAAAATCTCACCTTTCGCTACCGCGACCGCCAGGAACCGGCGATCCGGAATTTGTCCTTTGAGGCGCAGGCAGGCGAAATTCTGCTTATCGCCGGCGCGAGCGGCTGCGGCAAGACCACACTCATTCGCGCCATCAACGGCCTGATTCCCCGTTCCTACAAGGGCGAGGTGTCGGGCCGAATTCTTTTGTATGGGCAAGACCCTTCTGGCTGGCCGCTGTCGCGCATTTCCCAGATGGTCGGCACGGTTCTGCAGGACCCGGAGCGGCAAATCCTCGGCACGAAAGTCTTGCACGAGGTCGCCTTTGGCCTTGAAAACCTGGGCTTGCCGCGCGCTGAAATTCTGAGCCGGGTGGACGAGGCGCTCAGGTATCTCAACATTTCCTACCTGCGCGACCGCGAGACGTTCAACCTTTCGGGCGGGGAAAAACAAAAAGTGGCCCTGGCGGGTGTGCTGGCGATGCGTCCGTCCATCCTTCTGCTTGATGAACCGCTTGCCAGCCTGGACCCGGCCTCGGCCCTCGAAACCCTGGATATGGTGCGCCGCCTGGCCGATGAGGGAATGACCGTGCTGATGATCGAGCACCGCGTCGAGGACGTGCTGCGCATTCGTCCCGACCGGGTGATGTTCATGGCGGAGGGACAAATTCGCTACCTTGGGCCTGTGGAGGGCCTGGGAGAAGTGGTCAATTACCGCGAAGTGAAACTGCCAGCACCGGTCATCATGGCGCGCGCTGCCCAGGATCTGCCTCCGGCGGCGTTGAACATCCTTCCAACGGCGGCAGGCGTCGGGTCCGAGACCGAACCGCTTGTTCGCTTTGAAAATGTCGCCTTTGGTTACGACGAACGCGAAGTCTTGCACGAAATTAACCTGGACATCCGGCGCGGCGACGTGATCGCCGTCCTGGGGCCAAACGGGGCGGGCAAGACGACTTTCGTCAAGCATGCCATCGGCCTGCTCAAGCCCAAATCGGGGCGCGTCCTGGTGCAGGGGCGAGATACGAAGGAAGCCAGTGTGGCCCAGATTGCCAGCACCCTGGGCTACGTGTTCCAAAGCCCAAGCCACATGCTCTTCGCACCCACTGTGCACGAGGAATTGGCGTTTGGGCCAAAGAACCTGAAACATCCTCAAGACCAGATTGAAAAGGAGGTAAAGGAGGCGCTACAAATCGTCAATTTGTCGGAAAAAGAGCAAGATCCCCCACTTGCGCTGTCGTTTGGGCAGCAGAAACGTGTCAGCATTGCTGCTATTTTGGCGATGCGCTCTCGCATTCTGGTGATGGATGAGCCGACGGCTGGACAGGATTACTTCAACTACATGAACTTCATGGACGCCATCTTGCAATTGCCCGGTTTCGAAGCCATTTTATTTATCACGCACGATGTTGACCTGGCGGTGATTTATGCCAACCGGGTCTTATTGATGGCCGAAGGCCGGATTGTGGCTGATGGTGCTCCGGCAGAGGTGCTGGCTGATTTCAAACGCCTGGAGGCTTGCCGGGTTGTTCCCACCAGTTTGCTGGCCGAAAATCTCAAACTCTGGCCGCGTACACAACGTTTCTTGCGTGCCGAAGCGCTGGCGCACCTGTAATTTCTGATTTCTATCTTTTGCAAAAAGGAGAGTGCTCATGAACAAAAAACTTCTGAATGTGACCCTGGCCCTGGTGGTCGTTCTGGCCATTTTCCTGGTGCTGGTCTGGTTTGTAGGAAACGTCCTCGGTGTAGAGCGTTTCCAAACGGGTGATAATCCCGTTTTGCGCTTTGTGTTTGTCATTGTCGGCTTGCTGATTGCCCTGGCAGTCTATTTCTTCACCAAGGATAGCAGGGCCTGGGAAGTCGGCACCCGTGAAGTGGTCTGGATGGCAATTGGGGCGGCGCTCTATGCGGTCTTCTCCTGGCTGTTCAATGGCACTGTGTTTGTTGTTCCCTCGGTCAGCCAGGTGGCCCTGCGCCCGGCCATTGCCATTCCGATGTTCTTTGGCTATGCCTTTGGTCCCATTGTGGGCTTCTTCAGCGGCGCGGTCGGCAACATGTTCGGCGATGCCCTGACCGGCTTCGGCCTCTATCCGCAATGGAGCATTGGCAACGGCCTGGTGGGTTTCATCGCCGGCCTGCCCATGCTTTTCTCGGACAAGAAAAAGAGCCTGGACAGCGTCCTCATTGCCGGCGGCGTGCTGACGGCGATTGCGACAATCCTGTATTTCCTGAATCGCGGTGAATTGAATCAGGTGGTCTATCCGTTTGACCAGCCAGTTTCTTTGCTGGCCGGTATTTCCGTTGTAGTCGGTTTTGTGCTCGTGGTTATCGTGCGCTTTGTATTTGGCAAGAATATCGACATCGCTGCTGCGGTGACCTGGGGCATGCTTGGCAACATCCTGGGCATTGGTTTCGCCGCTATCTCCGACATCTGGATCAACGGGTACTCCCCAGTCACGGCCATTGTCGGCGAGTTCCTTCCTGCGGCTGGCCCGAACCTGATCTTTGCCGCCATCCTCGTCCCCCTGCTGGTGGCTGCTTACGCCGCTGTCCAGAAGCAATCTGGGCGTTAGAAGATAGAGAGGAGAGAGAAGAGAGTAGAGAGTAGAGAGTAGTTTGACAATGTCAAGTTAAACTCTTGTTCTA
>Ga0209162_1003189_pt1 | contig 13460 bp, 9 predicted proteins | sample YNPNPMetaG_FD_187121 | JGI IMG/M metagenome (GOLD analysis project Ga0209162, IMG submission 187121) | Anoxygenic and chlorotrophic microbial mat microbial communities from Yellowstone National Park, USA - YNP NP MetaG (SPAdes) (version 2) ...
ATCATGCGCCCAGATAGAGAAAGCGGCGACACGTCGCCGCAAGCCAAAAGGGAGAAAGCGGCGACACGTCGCCGCAAGCCAAAAGGGAGAAAGCGGCGACACATCGCCGCAAGCCAAAAGGGAAAGAGCGGCGACACGTCGCCGCAGTCCAAAAGAAAGGGATGGGTTGGCCGATGGTGTGGCTCTTGCTGGTCGGGGCCGGGCTGCTTGCCTGGACGGTGACCTGGCGTGCGTTCCGAAGCGGCCGGCTGCGTGCCCCATGGCATCGGGATGTGGCGGCATTGCTGGCGCTGGCTTTGGCCACGTTGGGCTGCTTCTGGCGCGTGGCGGCCGGACAGAACTGGATGCCCGCAGACGGCGGCGACCTGGTCTCGTTCCTGTTCCCGATCTACCGCTTTGCTGCGGCCACGTTGGCCTCCGGCGACTGGCCGCTGTGGAATCCCCACCTGTACGCCGGCGCGCCGCATGTCGGCGACATCCAGGCGGGCTTCCTGTATCCTCCTCATCTCGCCCTCTTTCTGTTGCGGCCCGATTTCCCCTATGTCGCGCTCCAATGGCTCAGCATGGCGCACATCTGGTTTGCCGGCGCGGGCATGTACTTCTTCCTGGTCCACGGGCAGAGGGTGCGGCGCATCGCGGGACTGGCCGGCGCGTTGATCTTCATGTTCTCCGACGGCTTTTTCGTCCATTTCGGCAATCTGAACTACAACGCGGTGATGAGCTGGCTGCCGTGGGTGTTTTGGGCCTACACGGGGAACCGGCAAGCCGGCCGGCCCGCGGCCTGGGATGCGCCGACGATGGCACGCGCCGCAACGCGCGGCGCGCGGGCCGGCGTGCTGTTGGCGGTCGGATCGCTGGCGGGGCACATCCAGGCGACCCTGTTCATCGCGCTGGCGCTGACGTTCTACAGCGTGCTCTGGCTCTTCCTGCATCGGGAAGAACCGGCCCCCGGCCCGCGCATCGCCGCGATGGCGCTGCGCCTGGTCGCGTGTGGGCTGGTTGCCTTCCTGTTGGCCGCGCCCGTCCTCTTGCCCGCGGTCGAGCTGTCGGGCCGCACCGCGCGCGCGGCCTGGAACTATCAGCAGACGGCCGGCTACTCCCTTTCGCCGGCGCAATGGATCGGCTGGCTGATCCCGGGCTTCTTCGGCCGCGGGCCGCAATTCCACTGGGGATTGTGGCCGCGCGTCGAAGCGGGGTATGTGGGCATCTTGCCGCTGGTCCTGGCCGGACTGGCGATTGCGCTGCGGCGCGAGCGTCGCATCTGGCTGTGGGCCGGGGTGGCGCTGGCGAGCTTCGTGCTCGCGCTCGGCATCTACGCGATTCCGCACGGCTGGTTGACGCTGGTGCCGCCGTTCGGCCAGCTGCGCGCGCCCGGCCGGCTGGTGATGGTGACCGGCTTCGCGCTGGCGATGCTTGCCGCGTTGGGACTGGACGCCGGCCTGGAGCCCCTCGACGACCGGACGGCCGCCACCTGGACGGCGGTCCGCCGCGCGCTGGGCCGCATCACGGCCGCGGTCTGGGCGATCGCGGTGCCGCTCGGCTATCTGGCGCTGCTCCTGACGCAGGATCGGCCGGCGGACATGGTCGCCCACATCTCGGTGACGCTGATCGCGCTCATGTCGTTCGCCGGCCTGTTGGCCGCCAGCCTGCTCTGGGTGATCGCCCGGCGCAACGGTTGGGCCCGGCCCACTACGTTGGGTTGGCTCGCGGCGGGGCTGATCTTCCTCGACCTGACAAGCCTCGCCGCGTATCAGGACCTGGGGAACCAGGATCCCAGCCTGAGCTATCGGCAGGAGCGCATCGTCGGCTTTCTGCAGGGGCAGGGGGGCCCCTTCCGCATTGATACCAGGACGGCGATCCAGCAGGAATGGCAGCCCGATACGGCGCTCCTGTACGGCCTGGAGGACATAGACGGCATCGCGAACCCGTTGCTCCTGGCCGATGTGGGCCGCTATTGGGACAACCTGGGCTCGCGCTCGACGCCCCTCTATGACCTGCTGAACATCCGCTACGTCATTGCGCGCAAGGACGCGCCCCTGGACTGGAGCAAGTTCGCGCTGGCCTTCGACGGCGATGCCCGACTCAACGTCTATGAAAACAAAAACGCGCTGCCGCGCGCCTTCTTCGTCCCCCGGGTGCAGGTGGCGGCCGATCACGAAGCGGCCTGGGCGGCCATTCATGCGGCGGGCTTCGATCCGCGTGTAACCGCGGTGATCGAAGCCGCGTCCAATGTTCAGGTGGGGGGCAGGGGCCAGGTCGTGGAGATCCGGCCCGGGCCGAACCGCCTGGCGTTGCAGGTGATGGCGGACGGCCCGGCCTTCCTGGTCATCAGCCAGGTCTGGTATCCGGGCTGGGAGGTATGGCTCGACGGCCGGCCCGCGGCCCCGCCTCTGCGAACGGATTACCTTTTCCAGGGCGTCGCGGTGCCGGAAGGCGTGCACCGGATCGAGCTGCGCTTCGCGCCCTTCTGGTGGCGCGTGGGCTGGTGGCTTTTTGCCGTCGGCCTGTCCGCGCTGATTCTCGGCGCACTGGCGGCCTGGAGGACCCGACGCAAAGAACAAAGAAGCAATGAGGTGAACCATGTTGATCGAAGCACCGATCCATGTCAATGAGGCCAATCTGCCGCGCGTGCTTGCCGCGCGGCTGCCGGTCATGCTGGTCTTCTGGCAAAACGATTGCGCGGCGTGCGAACGACTGGCGCCGGCGCTGGAGCGGCTGGCGCGGCGCTATGCGGGCCGCGGCCTGGTGGTCAAGGTCAACGTGGCCGACGAACCCGGTTTGGCCCGCCGTTTTCGGATCGACCGGCTGCCGACGGTGATTCTGTTCAATCGGGAGGGCCAGGAAACGGCGCGCGCGGTGGGCGCGGGGCCGGAAGAAGGATGGGCGGCGTGGCTGGACTATCTGACGGGCAACCGCAAGGAACGGCCGACGCTGCCGTCGGGGCCGAGCGCGCCATTGTATCGGGAGACGCCGCCTTCGCCGGCCGATGAAGCGGCGCCTCCGCGGGCATCGGCGGCCGCGACCGGTGCGGGCGCCGCGACCCGGCCGATCACCGTGACCGATGCCTCGTTCGATCAGTTGATTCGCACGAGCCGCGTGCCGGTGCTCATAGATTTCTGGGCGCCCTGGTGCGGGCCGTGCAAGATGATCGCGCCGGCGGTGGAGGCGCTGGCGCGCGAATTCGTCGGCCGCGCGGTGGTGGGCAAGCTCAACGTGGACGAAAATCCGGAGGTCGCCGGCCGCTTCGGGATCATGAGCATCCCTACCCTGTTGATCTTCAAGAACGGCCGGGTGGTGGATCAGATCGTAGGGGCTTATCCGGCGCCGGAGCTGCGCAAGCGGTTGATGCGGCAGTTGTAGCAAAGTACGGCGAACTTAAGTTCGCCGTACTTGTAGGGCGAACTTAAGTTCGCCCTACTTGTGGGACGAACTGAAGTTCGCCCTACAGGATGAGCGCGTAGGGAATCGAACCCTAAACCCGCGGCTTAAAAGGCCGCTGCTCTGCCTATTGAGCTACGCGCCCGACGGACAAGAGTATACCACAAGATACGCGACGCGCCAAACTCAGTAGATCACAGATTCAAGCTCAGAGGGGGTCTGTGACCCCCGACCGCCGGTCACAGACCGGCTTGGAGCAGCAAAATTGCGATCTACTGAAACTAAGCGAGCTTTACCGCGTAGCCGGGCGCAACCGCCTGCAACAGGCGCCGGGGGATGCCGTTCGCCTGGGCGATCTGCGCGTAGATCGCAGCGCTGGGCCGGGCCGTGCGGCTGCCGGTCTCCGGGTCCAGGGCATAGAGGCCGAACTTGAGCGCCCAGGCCGCGGTCCACTCGAAGTTGTCCACCAGCGTCCAATGGTAATAGCCCCGCACATCCACCCCCTCCTGGATGGCCCGCCAGGTTTCGAGCAGATGCGTGGCGATGAAACGGCCGCGCACGTCGTCGTCGGCATCGGGCACGCCGTTCTCGGTGATGTAGATCGGCTTGCCGTAGCCGGCCAACGCCTTCAGCGACAGGTATAGCCCCTGCGGGTCAATGATGCCATACGGTTGGCCGTCGGGGTTGGGGTCGCTGAACTCGGCCCGCGGATCGAAGAAGGTGCGCGCCAGGAAGGACGTCGGCCGGTTCGCCGCGAACGCGGTCAGGATGGTGGTGTAGTAGTTCAGGCCGATGTAGTCGCACGTATCTATCAGATAAGTCACCTTCTGGCCGTAGCCGATGAGGGGCGTGAGCCGGCCCTCGGTGATGGCGGCCAGGGTCGAGTTGTTGGCGATCTGGTTCATGTTGGCCGCGGCCCAGCGGTCGGCGGCGCTGGTGGGATCGGCGGGCAGGTGGAGCCGCATGTGATGCGCCAGGCCCACGCGCGCGGCCGCCTGAAGGCGGTGGATCGTGCGATAGGCGCGGCCGTGCGCCAGCAACATGTTGCGGAGGACGTTGATCGTGCGGCGCAGGCTCTTGACGCCCGGCGGGAAGACGCCGTCGAAATAGCCGCTGGCGGCGTACACGATCGGCTCGTTGACCGTGCACCAAAGGGTCACCTGGTCGCCCAGCGCCTCTACCACGCGGCCGGTGAAGCGGCTGAAGAAATCGGCCACCAGCGGGTTCTCCCAGCCGCCGATCTCGGCCAACCAGAGCGGATCGGTGAAGTGGTGGAGGGTCACCATCGGCTCCAGGCCGCGCGCGCGCAACAGGCGCACCATCTCGGCGTATTTGCGCAGCGCGGTCTGGTCGAAGAGGCCGGGCTCGGGCTCGATGCGGCTCCATTCGACCGAGAGGCGCAGGCTGTTCAGGCCCAGCTCGGCCGCGCGATCGAAGTCGGCGGCCGCGACTTCCAGGTTCCACCAATCGGTGGCCTTGCCGCTGCGCTGGTTGGCGTGGATGCGCCCCGGCTGCTGTTCCCAGGCGGCCCACTGGTTGTTGCGGTTATGGCCCTCGTTTTGGTGCGCCGCGGTGGCCACGCCCCACAGGAAGCCGGCGGGCATGCGATAGATCAGGCTCTCGTCGCTCATCTCGTCCGCCTTTCTCAGCCGGTCTCCAACGGCGTTTCGTCCACGGCCGGCGCCTCTTCGCGCCGGCCGAACGCCACCAGCTCCACGCCCGCCTCGCGCAGGAACGCCACGGCATTCTCGTCCGGGTAATCGCCGGCATAGACCACGCGGCGCAGGCCCGCGTTGATGATCATCTTCGCGCAGGTCAGGCATGGCTGATGGGTCACGTAGATCGTGCCGCCGGCCACGCTGACGCCGTGCAACGCGGCCTGGATGATGGCGTTCTGCTCGGCGTGCAGGGTGCGCACGCAATGGCCGGCCACCATCAGATGGCCGACATCGTCGCAGTGCGGCAGGCCGGCCGGCGCGCCGTTGTAGCCGGTCGTCAGGATGCGCTTGTCCTTGACGATGATCGCGCCCACGCGTGCCCGATCGCACGTACTGCGCTTCGCCACCTGAAACGTAATCCCCATGAAATACTCATCCCACGACGGCCGACTGTGTACCATACCTACTCACCCCGTGCCGAACTGCCGATCCCCCGCATCGCCCAGGCCGGGCACGATGTAGCCGATCTCGTTCAGGCGCTCGTCCACGGCCGCCAGGTGGATGGCCACGTCCGGGTGTGCGGTATGGAGTCGGCTGATTCCTTCGGGCGCGCCGATGATGCCGACATATTTGATGCGTTGCGCGCCCCACTTCTTCAGGATGTCCACCGTCGCCACGGCCGTGCCGCCGGTGGCCAACATCGGATCGAGGATCAGGCACACCTGCACCGTCGGCGCGACGGGCAGCTTGTTGTAGTACTCGACCGGCCGCAAGGTGCGCTCATCGCGGAACAGGCCGATATGCCACACCTCGGCTCCGGGCATCATCTCCCAGATTCCCTCGACCATGCCCAGCCCGGCGCGCAGCACCGGCACCAGGCCGATGGTCTCGGTGAGCTGCTGACAACGGGCCACCCCCATAGGGGTTTCGACCAGCACGGGCGTCAGGCCCAGATCGGCCGTGGCCTCGTAGGCCAAAAGGATCGAGATCTCCCGGATCAGTTCTCGAAACTTCTTCGGTTCGGTGCGCTTGTTGCGCAAGATGGAGAGCTTATGTTGGATGAGCGGATGGCCGGAGACGAATACGTTATCTGGCAGCATAGGCGAGGTTCCCTTCTATGTCGTTCAGGGGATATGAAAAACGGGTCAGACCGCTCGCCTGCGAGCCGCCTGGCCCGTTCTGATAGATGCAACCGACGCGATCGCCGATGATTCGTTTCACGATCTGCACCCACATCCGATCTGTCCTACTGCAAATCTTCTTCGGCCCTCGTCATCAACCCGCGCTTGATCAGCTTTTCGACCTCGACCTGGCATTGGACGCACAGGGTCGCGTCCGGTCGCACCTCCAGGCGCTCGGTCGGGATCTCCTTGCCGCAGCGTTCGCAGATGCCGTATTTCCCCTTTTCGATCAGGCGCAGAGCGGCTTCGATGCCTTCTTTTTTGCGCTCGAGTTGGCTGAGGAGCGCGACGTTTTTCTCGCGCTCGATGAGATCGGGATCGCCTTCTTCTGCGTCTACATCCACTTCGGTCTTCAGCGCCTCGCGCAAGCGTTCCAGCTCGCCGATCAAACGGGCGCGTTCCTCCAGCAATTTGCGGCGCTCCCGATGGATGATCTGTTCTCGCGTCGCCATGTCTCAGACTCCTGGCCCCTACATGTGATCTACTGCTATCGTCCGGCTGGGGTTGGCTCGCCCGCGGCCGAAGTTGGCCTGTTATACCACAAGTCGCGGCGTTCGTCAACCGTGCGGACTGAGCAGCGCATTAAAAACAAATCGGCAGCCCCATCAGGCCGCCGACCGATCTGAAGCGATTGCCCCCGTTTCGCCCGTCGGGCGTATTCCACGACAATCGCCGGAGCTCCTCGAGGAGGACTCGAACCTCCAACCTTGCGGTTAACAGCCGCTTGCTCTGCCAATTGAGCTATCGAGGATTGCTTTTACAGCTTCTATTATACTCAATCCGGCCGATTCGTCAAGTCACGCCAGGTAGTCCCGCAGCTTGCGGCTGCGAATCGGATGGCGCAACTTGCGCAACGCTTTGGCTTCGATCTGGCGAATGCGTTCGCGCGTGACGCCGAACTCCTGGCCGACCTCTTCCAGGGTGCGGGCCATGCCGTCCTTCAAGCCAAAGCGCATCTCCAACACCCGCCGCTCCCGCTCGGTCAGGCCGCTGAGGATCTCGTTCATCTGCTCTTTGAGCAGGTGACGGCTGGCCTGGTCGGCCGGGCCGGGCAGGCTATCGTCTTCGATGAAATCGCCCAGCGAGCTGTTCTCCTCGCTGCCCACCGGCGTCTCCAGCGACATCGGCTCCTGGGCGATGCGCATGATGCGCCGCACCTTGCTCGCCGCGGCCTGGAGCCGACGATTGAGCGCCGGATCGAGCGGCTGCCCCAACAGGAACGCCTCTTCGATCGCCCGCTTGTCCTCCGGCGCCAGCAGATCCATCTCCAGAGCCACCTCTTCGGGGGTCGGCTCGCGGCCCAGCTCTTGCATCAGCCGGCGCTGCACGCGGATCTGCTTGTTGATGCTCTCCACCATGTGCACGGGAATGCGGATCGTGCGCGCCTGATCGGCGATGGCGCGGCTGATGGCCTGGCGGATCCACCAGGTGGCATAGGTGCTGAACTTGTAGCCCAACGTGGGGTCGAACTTCTCGACCGCGCGCAACAGGCCGAGGTTGCCCTCCTGGATCAGGTCGAGGAACGACATGCCCCGGCCGACGTAGCGCTTGGCAACGCTGACGACCAGCCGCAGGTTGGCCTGCGTCAGGCGCTGTTCGGCCTGGCGGCCGCGCTGTTGGATCTGGCGCAACGTCTGGCGGGTCTCCTCGTCCAGATCGGGCTCCTCCTGGAGCCGACGGGCGGCCTCTTTGCCCTCGCGGATGGCCGTTGCCAGCGCTACTTCGTCTTCGCCGGTGAGCAACGCCGTGCGGCCGATCTCGTGCAGATACATCCGAACCGGATCGCTGCTGAAGGTGGGATCGTCCCAGTCCTCGATGACCTGCTCGAGCGGCTGGCTGGCCTCCCATTCGATCTCCTGTTCCAGCTTTTCGTCTCGCTCGATGAACGGCGCGAACTCGTCCTCTTCGGCGGGCGGCAGCGGCAAGGCCTCGGCAATGCCGTCCGGGCCGACCGCGATGCGCACCTCGACCAGGTCCTCGGCGTCGAGCTCCTCTTCCAGGTCTTCTTCGCGCAGTTCATCGTCGAGCTCTTCGTCCGGTTCAGCTTCGAGGGGTTTTTCCCGTATCGGCTTTGCCGAAGACGCGGCTCGCGAAGAACGGGTAGTCCGGCGTTGTCGCTCAGGGCTCATGGCAATCTGTCCTCAACAGAAACCCCTTCACAACTCATCCTGGGCCGTTCGCGGCGGCCGCGCTCCTGACCTCTCGAGAGGCCTGAGCCAGCGCGCCGGCCATGGTACGTGAATTCAGCAGCTTCTGCAACTGTCCGATTTGCACCGAACAGGATGTGATCAATTCCTGAAACGGCCGGAGCTGATCTCGCTGGCCGCTCTCCTCCAACTCGCCGATCAGATAGCGGAGCTGCGCCACCTGTTGGCGCAGGCTATCCTGCCGCAGCCGCAACACCAGGTCGCCCATGTCCTTCAGCAGCTTTTCATCGGTCAGGTCGGGATGACGCCGAATCTGGGCCAGCGCCTCCTGGCAGCGAGGCCAGAGCGCCTCCGGCACAAGACTCGCGAGGTCATCCGTTGTTCCGGCCAGCACGACGGCCAGGTTGGCCTGCAAAGCCGCGAGGACGGCCCGATTCTCGGTATCGCTGAAGTCCTCCGGGCTGAGGGGCGACACGCGCAACTCGATGAGCTGCGCATCCAATGCGGCCCACAGGTCGGGCCGGCCGAGCAGATAGCCGAGCAGCAACATCTCGCGGCGCCGGCTGGCCGACGCGCGATCCAGCACCGGCTTGAGCGCCGCGGCCGGCCGGGCAGACGGATCGGCTTCGGCGGTCGGCCGGGCCGGTTGATCGGCCCCCGCGGCCGGCGTCTCGTCGCTGCGCCGGCGCGCCTCGGCCGCGGCCGGCCGACGCAACACCTGTTCGGCCACCAGTCGCTCGTCGGCCTGCACCAGCCGCGCCAGCCGCTGGATGTAGTGATCGCGTTCGACGGCGTTGCCGATCTCGCGAATGAGGGGCGCCATGCGCTCGACCGCGTTCGCCTTGCCGCGCGCGGTGGTCAGGTCTTCCTCCTGGCCGACGCGCGCCAGGTAATAATCCACGATCGGCTGCGCCTCGGCGATCACCCGACGCCAGCGCTCCACATCGGCGCGGGCCAGCTCGTCGGGATCGAGGCCGTCGGGCAGCGCCGCGATGCGCAATTGCGCCTTGAGCCGGCTCTCCTGGCGTACCAGGCCGGTCGGGCCGACGGTGGGTTGCCACACCCGTTCCATGGCCTGGCGGGCGGCTTCCAGGCCCCGCATGGTCGCATGAGCGCCGGCCGCATCGGGATCGAGCGCCAGGGTCAGGTTGCTGGAATAGCGCCTGAGCAGGCGCATCTGCGCGTCGGTGAGCGCGGTGCCCATGCCGGCCACGACGTTGGCCACCCCCACCTGGTGCGACATCAACACGTCCATGTACCCTTCGACGAGCACGGCCAGGTCGGCCTCGCGAATGGCCTTTTTGGCCATGTCCAGGCCGTATAACAGGCCGCCCTTGTCGAAGATCGGCGTCTGGGGCGAGTTGATGTATTTCGGCTGCGGCCGCTCGGGGTCTTCGCGCAACACGCGGGCGCCGAAGCCGACGGCCCGGCCCTGCACATCGCGGATCGGGATCATCAGCCGCCCCCGGAAGCGATCGTAGTAGCCGCTTCCGTCCTCGCGACGGATGATCAGGCCGGCCTCTTCCAGCTCGGCCGGCGTGTAGCCCTTGGCCAACAGGCGATCCTTCAGCGCGTCCCAGCTATCGAGCGAGTAGCCGAGCTGCCAGTTTTCCCACGTCTGGCGGACGAAGCCGCGGCGCTCCAGATAGGCGCGGGCAATGGCCGCCTCTTCCGAGCGGACGAGCAGGTAGTGATAATAAGTTGCGGCCTCGGCCACGATCTGGCGCAGCCGTTCGAGCTTCTGTTCGTCGGCCGGAGCGGCGCCCGCCCGCGGCTGCAACTCGACGCCGGCCCGTGCGGCCAGGAGCGCCAGCGCCTCGCCGAAGTCCAGGTTCTCCCGCTTCATGATGAAGGAGAAGACATCGCCCCCGGTGCCACATGCGCCGAAACAGTGCCACGACTGGTTTTCCGGGAAAACCACAAAGGAGGGGGTCTTCTCGCTGTGAAACGGACAAAGCCCCTTGTAGTTTCGCCCCGACTTCTTCAGCGGGACATATTGAGAGACCACCTCGACGATGTCGAGGCGTTCCTTCACTTCGTCTATCACGCTCATGGATCGTCTGATCTCTCGAGCACACGCGCAGTGAACGATGGAGGGCTGCCTGGCCGTTTCGCCGCTGATGCTTGCCGGGTACATCCCACGGACAGAGACATTATACAGAAGGCGGGACAGGGTGTCAATTAACGGCTATGGCCGCTGCATCTCCGCCTGGAGCAAGCGGCCCGCGCGGTCGCCGCGATCGCTGACGTAGAGGATGCCCCGGTTGCGGTCCACCGCCAGGCCGAAGATGGGCGCCGCGCCGCGCGTCGTCGCCACGGCCGCCGGCTCCCACGCGTCCGGGCGCAGGTCGTAGGCCAGCACGCCGGTGCTGTCGCCGATCAGCAGGCGCTCGCGGGTCGGGTCGAGCGCCAGCGCCGCCGCGGCCGTCAGGGGACGGTCGAGAGTGGCCGGGATGATCCGGTCCACGCGGCCCGTGGCGGCGTCCAGGATGGCGATCTGGCGGTAGCGCGGAGCCAGCAGATAGAGCACGTATACCTTGCCGGCCGCGTCGTCGGCGACGAGCCCCTGTGGGTGTCCCAGGCCGCCGAGCGATGTCACGCCGAGCAGCGCGCCGGTGGCCATGTCCAGCCGGGCAACGCCGTCGCCGCCGCTGAGCGCAACGAAGACGCGGCCGTGCGCGGGGAGGGTCGCCAGCGCATAGGGCCCCGGCCCCACAGGCGCCACCGCCACGCGCGCGAGGTCGCCGGCCGCGAGCACGTGCACCGTCCCTTCCTGCGTATCGGCTGCGAAGAGCAGATCGCCGGCCAGGGCCAATCCGCCGGGCTGGGCGAAGCCGCCCGCGATGGCCAGCGGCTCCAACGTGCGGCCGTCGAACGCCAGGATCGCGGCCCGGCCAACGCTGGCCACATAAACGCGACGATGCGCGGAATCCACCGCGAGGCCGGCCGGCTCACGGCCCACCAGCGCCTGCGCCAGCACCTGTTGTCCGGCCGGATCATAGCGCACGAGCGCGTCCCGGGTCAACGCGTAGAGGTCGCCCGTAGATTCGTCCACCGCCAACGCCTGCACGCCGGTCAGCGGCCAACCGGCCGCGGCTGCGACGAGCGCCCGGCCGGCCGATCTGGCCGCGGTCGGACCGGCGGAGGCCTCGATCAACGGCAGGTGCAGGCGATAGCGGCGGGTAGGCGTCGCAGTGGTGGTGGGGGTATTGGGTATTGGGTATTGGGTATTGGTCGGCGTCGGCGTTAATGTTGGCCTCGCTGTCGGCGTTGTCGTCTTCGTGACTGTGGCCGTCGGCCTTGGCGTATTCGTGGCTGTGGCCGTCGGCGTTGAGGTTGGCCTCGTCGTCGGCGTTGGCGTATTCGTGGCCATCGGCGTTAACGTCTTCGTGGCCGTAGCCGTCGGCGTCTTCGTTGGTGTTGGTGTGGCCGTCGGCGTCGGTGTATTCGTTACCGTCGGCGTATTCGTGGCTGTCGGCGTTAACGTCTTCGTCGCCGTGGCCGTCGGCGTCGGTGTATTCGTTATATTCGTTGGCGTATTCGTTGCCATTGGCGTGGGCGTATTCGTTGTCACCGGCCGGGGATAGTTATCCTCGATGATCGTGACGGTATCGTCCCCGCCGTTGCTCACATAGACGCGCGCCGCGGCCTCATCCACCGCGATCCCTTCCCCGGCCCCCCGGCCGACCGGCACCCATGCGAGCCATAACGTGGTGTCTTCATCGTAGATGTGGAGTTGCTGGTCGTCCGCGCACACCACGAACAGATGCCCCGAACGCGAGTTCACCGCCACCTGATACGGCGTGCAATTCAGCGGCATGTCTTTGATCACGCGATCGGTCGTCAGGTCAATGATCGTCACGCTGCGGCCGTCCCGGTTGGCGGTGTAGAGCCGGCTGCGCACGGGATCGAACGCGATGCCATACGGCCCGCCGCCGGTCGCGATCTTCTTTTGCAGCGCGCCGGTCGCCAGATCGTGCACGCTCACGGTGGCGCCCAGGTGATTCGTCACATAGAAACGGCCGCGGCTCCGGTCGAGCGCGATGAACGAAGGATGTCCGTCGCCGCTCACGGTGGCGATCGCTGCGCCGGTCGGCCCGTAGAACAGGGTGATCGTATTGCTGTCGAAGTTCGCCGCGTAGACGATGCCCGTGGCGCTGTCCACCGCCACGCCGTCCGGCTGTCGGCCGACCCCAATGCGGACCGCCGGCACATCGGAATCCACGTTCACCCGGCTGACATCGTCGGTGAACTTGTTGGCCACATAGAGCAGGCCACGGCCGGCATCGAACGCCGCGCCGTTGCCGCCGGCCGCGGCGCCGAGGCCGATCGTACGCACCACAGCGCCGGCAACCCCGTCCAGGACAGCAACGGTTGAACTGCGGTGATGGGCGACGTACACCAGGCCGGTTCGGCCATCCACTGCCAGGCCGTGCGGTTCCTGCCCCACAGCCACCGTGAACACCGGCCGCGCTACCGGAGTGATCGTGGGAGTGTTAGGGATTGGGGATTGGGTATTGGTTGCCGTGGGCGTCGCCGTCGGCGTGAGCGTAGACGTTGGCATCGGCGTATCCGTCGCCGTGGATGTCGGCGTGGGCGTATTCGTTGCATTCGTCGGTGTATTCGTTGACGTTGGCGTCGGCGTGTCGGTAGCCGTCGGCGTCGGTGTATTCTTTGACGTTGGCGTCGGAGTGTCGGTAGCCGTCGGCGTAAGAGTGGGCGTAGACGTCGCCGTCGCGGTGGGCGTATCCGTCGCCATGGATATCGGCGTGGGCGTATTCGTTGCCGCCGGCGTGGGCGTATCCGTCGGCGTTGCCGTCGGCGTCGGCGTATCCGTAGCCGTGGATATCGGCGTGGGCGTATTCGTTGCATTCGTCGGTGTATTCGTTGACGTTGGCGTCGGCGTGTCGGTAGCCGTCGGCGTGAGAGTGAGCGTAGACGTCGCCGTCGGCGTAGGCGTATCCGTCGCCGTGGATGTCGGCGTGGGCGTATTCGTTGCCGCCGGCGTGAGCGTATCCGTCGGCGTTGCCGTCGGCGTCGGCGTATCCGTAGCCGTGGATATCGGCGTGGGCGTATCCGTCGCCGTGGATATCGGC
>Ga0209162_1003191_pt1 | contig 13457 bp, 15 predicted proteins | sample YNPNPMetaG_FD_187121 | JGI IMG/M metagenome (GOLD analysis project Ga0209162, IMG submission 187121) | Anoxygenic and chlorotrophic microbial mat microbial communities from Yellowstone National Park, USA - YNP NP MetaG (SPAdes) (version 2) ...
GAGGGGAAGGGGGCCAGGGGGTAGGGGTGAGGTCCCATCGCTCGGCGGGGGTCTGTGACGCTCGGCGGGGGTCTGTGACGCTCGGCGGGGGTCTGTGACCCCCGCCCGTGGGGGATAAATCCTCCCGCAGGTTCTAAAACCTGCGGGAGGGTGGCGATACCGCGGCGGAGAGGGGAAGGGGGCCAGGGGGTAGGGGTGAGGTAGTTACACCGCAGAGGCGTGCGGGCCTGGCGGTGAGAGAGGAACGGATGGAAGCGCATGATCTGAACGACGAGTTGCGGCGCCGCCGCCAGGCGCTGCGCCAGGGGGGAGGCCCCAGGGCAATCGAACAGCAGCACGCCAAAGGGAAACTCACCGCCCGCGAGCGGATTGACCACCTGCTGGACCCCGGCAGCTTTCAGGAGATCGATCCCTATATCACCCACCGCCACACCGCCTTCGGCCTGGATGAAAAGCGGTTCCCCGGCGACGCCGTCGTGGTCGGCCTGGGGCGGATAGAGGGCCGCCAGGTGGCCATCGCTGCCCAGGATTTCACCGTCATCGGCGGCTCGTTTTCAGAAGCGCAGGCCCAAAAGGTGTGCAAGGTGCTGGACCTGGCCATCGGGTCCGGCTTTCCCTTTATTTTCCTGAACGATTCGGTCGGGGCGCGCATTCAGGAAGGGGTGTGGAGCCTGGCCGGGTACAGCGAACTGTTCTGGCGCAACACCCAGGCCAGCGGGGTCATCCCCCAGATCAGTGTGATGCTCGGCCCGTGCGCCGGCGGATCGGTGTACTCCCCCGGCCTGACCGATTTTGTCATCATGACGCAGGGCCTCAGCTATATGTTCATCACCGGCCCGGATGTGATCAAGACGGTAACCGGCGAGGAGGTGGATTTCGAGAGGCTGGGCGGAGCCCAGGTCCACGCCGCCGTCAGCGGGGTGGCGCATTTTGTGGCGGCTGATGAAGGGGAGGCTTTTGCCCTCACCCGCCGCCTGTTGAGCTATCTGCCGGCCAACAACGCCACGCCGCCGGCCCGCCGCCCCCCCACCGATGACCCGGCCCGCGCCGATCCGGCCCTGGACAGCCTGGTGCCGCTGGAGGACACCCAATCCTACGACATCCGCCAGGCCATCACCCGCATCTTTGACCTGGACAGTTTTTTCGAGGTGCAGGCGCTCTTTGCCCCCAATGCCGTTGTGGGCTTTGCCCGGCTCAACGGCGAAGTGGTGGGGGTGGTCGCCAATCAACCGGCCTGGCTGGCCGGAGTGCTCGACATTGATGCCTCCGACAAGATCGCCCGCTTTGTGCGCTTCTGTGACGCCTTTAACATCCCGCTGGTCACCTTTGTAGACTGCCCTGGCTTTATGCCCGGCACGGTGCAGGAACATGGCGGCATCATCCGCCACGGGGCCAAGATCGTGTATGCCTATTCCGAAGCGACCGTGCCCAAGGTGTGCGTGGTCACCCGCAAGGCTTATGGCGGGGCCTACATTGTCATGAGCAGCAAATATGTGCGCACCGATCTGGTCTTTGCCTGGCCGACAGCCGAAATCGCCGTGCTGGGCGCCGAGGGAGCGGCCAACATCCTCTACCGCCGACAGTTAGCCGAAGCCGAGAACCCCGAAGAGCTGAAGGCCCGGTTCATGGCCGAGTACCGCCAGCAGTTCGGCAGCCCCTATGCGGCCGCAGCCAGCGGCCATGTGGACGATGTGATCCTGCCCCGTGAGACGAGGGCCAGGCTGGTGGCCGCGCTGGATTTCCTGCGGGATAAGCAGGCAGCCTCGCTGCCCAAGAAACATGGTTGTATGCCGGTGTAACAGTTGGAGATTGGAGGTTGGAACGTGGGGGCGGGGTTGATGGGGGTGCTGGTGATCACTGCTGTGGGCATGACGTTGCTGTTCCTGGCCCTGGCCTTTTTCTACGGCCTGTTGTCGTTGCTGACGGCGGCGATCCAGGACCGGAGCCGTGAGCCTGAGCGCACCGCCGCCCCAGAGCCGGCTGAAGAGGAGGCATGGCTCCAGGCCGCAGCCTTGGCCGTGGCCCTGGCCCGCGCCGAGGCCGAACTGACGGCCAGCCCGACGATGGGCGAAGCAGCCGCCTCCCTGCCGGTAAGCCCCTGGTGGACACTCCACCATCAGCGCCGACTGGCTCCCCACCCCACCCGGAGGAGTGGATGAAACGATACCAGATCACCCTCAACGACCGCACCTTCGATGTCCGGCTGCTGTCCGATCCCCGCCAGGAGCAGGTCCAGGTCGAAATAGATGGGCAGACCCTCACCGTCAGGGTCAGGGTCGTTCCTCCGGCCGGGCCGCTGACCGCACCCCCCTCTGACTCCGCCCCACCTGCCCCCCGGCCGGCAGAGGCCGTTCTGCCTGCGGCGGGCACGCTGACCGCCCCGCTGCCCGGCACGGTCAAGTCGGTCGCCGTCCGGCCCGGACAGGCGGTGGCCAGGGGGGATGAACTGCTGGTGATCGAGGCGATGAAGATGGACAATCTGATCCGCGCCCCCCAGGAGGGGATCATCGCCGATCTCTATGTCGCTCCGGGCCAACGCATCGCCCACGGCGAGCCGCTGTTGAGCTATCGCCGTTAGCTCGACAATGTTAAATGAACGTAAATGGCGGTCAAGGTGGACCTCACCCCATCCCCCACCCCCTTCCCCTCTCCGCCGCGGAGAGGGGAAGGGGGCCAGGGGGTAGGGGTGAGGTCAAATCGAACATTGTCGAGTTAGCAACCTGGTGGAGAGGCGATCCGGGCTTGACTATTTGGGCGAAAAGAGATATCATAATCAAAAGACGCATTGGGAGAACAGGCTCTAAACCGGCCGACAGAGAACGATGAAACCGGTACACCTGGAAGTGATCGCCCCCATGCCGCAAGGGCCGGACCTCTGTAGCTCCTGTGAGCTGATCCTGTCCGAGGCCGGCATGGGAAGAGATCCGGCCGAACGCGCCCTGGCCGAGTATCCGCCGGAATGGCAGGCCGATGTCCGAAGGCTGAGGGAATGGGTTTATGATCTGGCCGGACGCTATGGCGAGCGGCTGCTCATTCAGGTCATAGACCCGCAATCGCCGGCAGGGCTGCTCAAGAGCCTGCGCTACCGGGTGCGGCGCTACCCCACCTTCATCGTCGCAGGCAAAAAGAAGGTGGTCGGTTGGGAACGGGAGCAGTTGGAAATGGCGTTGGCCTCGGCGCTGGCAGGTGAAGATGGATAGGACGGCCTGGCGGGAAAAAGCACGACAGCTCGTCCACACCCTGGGCGAGATGTTGTACGGCATGACCGTCTACGAGATGGTCCGCGACCTGAAGAAAGAGCGGGGCCTGATCGAACGGCTGTTCATCCTGGCCGTGTTCGGCGACGTGTTGGGGGTGCCGATCCTGCCCCCCTACTACGCCCTGCGCCTGCTGCCCTACGTGGTGCCGAACATCCAGGGCTGGCGTTATAGCCTGCTCCGCGAACGGGACCTGACCGATCTGTGCGATCAAGAGATCACCTGAGGAATGCGGAATGGGGAATGCGGAATGCGGAGTGCAGAATCCCCAATACCCAATATCTAATACCCAAAAGTGTGAGGAGATTGAAATGACGGAGGAAGAGCAGAAAAAGCCAGGCTTTCTGGAGACGGCCAAGAGCATCCTGTATGGCATGGCCGGCCACGATATGAGCCGCTATGCGCTCAAGACGCGGGGCAGCATGGAGCACCTGTTCATCCTGATCACGATGGGGGACCTGCTGGGCATCCCCATTTTGCCACCCTATTACTCGTTGCGCATCCTGCCCTATGTCGTCCCGCAAATTTCCACCTGGAAACGCCGGATGCTACGCGAGCGGGACCTGACCGACGCTCTGGCGTGACAGGGGCATCCTGCATCATGACCAAGGAGGGAACGTTGTCACTACGGAAAATCTTTGAGGAACACCCCGAACGCCGGTACATCATGTTCGGCGGCAAAGGGGGGCTGGGCAAGACAACCTTTTCAGCCGCAACAGCCTACTGGCTGGCAAAGCAGGGCCACAAAGTGTTGGTCTTTTCGGTGGACCCGCAGGCATCCCTGTCCGACATCTTCCAGCGGGACATTTTCGGCAAGGGCGCAGTGGAGATTATCCCCAACCTCTACGCCCAGGAGATTGACGCCGACCAACGGATCAAGGAGTATCAGAACATGATCCGGCGCAAGATCCTGGATATGTACGGCCTGGAGCAGGTCCCGGAGGAGATCGAAAACTATATCCAGGCCGCTGCCGCCGAACCGGCCATGGAGGAAAGTGCCATTTTCGACGCTGTGGTGGACATTGTCGTCAGCGCCGAGTACGACTATTATATCTACGACCTGGTGCCGCTGGGCCATGCCCTCTACTATCTGAGCATGGCCAGCGTCTACGATCAGTGGATTGACAAGATCACCGCCCTGCGCGCCGAGATGGAGGAATACAGCCAGGTCGCAGCCATCATGCAGCGCAAGAAGGAAACCGAGGAGGATGCCATCCTCCGCGAGTTGCAGTATATCAAGGAGCGGATCAACAAATCGTCCGGCATCCTGACCGACCGCGAGCGGACCGCCTTCTTCTTTGTCGTCATCCCGGAAGAGATGGCGATCCTGGACACCAAAAAGGCAGCCGGCCTCTTTGCCCGATATGATGTGCCGTTGTCGGGCTATATCGTCAACCGGGTCATTCCCGAAACGCTGGCCCAGCAACAGATCCCGGACTACCTGCGGCACCGGCTGGAGATGCAGAAAGGCCATCTGGCGACCATCAAGCGCGAACTGGGCGACGAGGTGCTGGCCTACATCCCGGAAATGGAACGCGACATCACCGGCCTGGGCATGATCGAAAAGATGGCCTACGAGATGTTCGGAGGGTAAAGACCATGATCACCAAGAACACCACTCAGTTCCTGGCCGAGCATCCCGGCCTCAAGTATGTCTTTTTCGGCGGTAAGGGGGGAGTAGGCAAGACCGTCCTGGCCGGCGCGGCTGCCTTGTGGTTCGCCCGGCAGGGCAAAAAGACACTGCTGGCCTCTACCAACCCGGTGCATAGCCTGACCAGCCTGCTGGGCCAGGATGTCTTTGGCCGGCACACACCGGTCGCCGGGGTGCCCAACCTCTTTGCGTACGAGATTGACACCAAAGACACGATCGAAAAGTCCAAGAGAGAGATCCGGGAAAAGATCGAGTGGTTCCTCAGGTACGCCGACGTCAAAACCAAGGCCGACGAGTTTGTCGAGTCGGCGACGATGAACCCCGCCTTTGAAGAATCGGCCATGTTCGAGAACATGATTGACCTCATGTTCGAGGACAAATATCAGGTCTATGTCTTTGACACAGCCCCGACAGCCAACGCCCGCCGCCTGCTGGGCATGTCCGACGTCTACTCGATGTGGGTCAACAAGATGGTCCAGAGCCGCCAGGAGGCGATGAGCCTGCGCGAGCTCCTGTCCTACAGCAAACGGAAAAAAGAAAAAGACCCGCTGATGGAGTATCTCCTCAACCTGCGCACCCGGATGGGCCATGCCAAGGAGCTGCTGACCGACGCCGAAAAGACAGCCTTCTTTTTCGTCACCCTGCCGGAGGCCCTGCCCATCGCCGTCATCCGCCGCTTCATCAGTTGGTTCGACGAATTCGGCATCCCGGTCGGCGGCGTGGTGGTCAATATGGTCATTGACAGGAGCAGCCTGACCGACGAAACACCCGATTTCGTCAAGAACCGGGTAGCGATGCAGGCCGAATATATGGACGAGATCGGGCGCATCTTCCCTGACGTGCGAGCCGTGCTGCCGCTGTTCGACACGGAGGTCAGGGGGGTGGAGATGCTCAGCCGGACGGCAGACCACCTCTTTGCCTGAAAATCGGAGCAGGGGAAGGCGTTGCCTTCCCCTGCCCGGAAAACTCTTACAGGGAGCGAGATGGGAAACCTGGATCCCACTCTGTTGCTGGTTCTGATCGCCTGCCTGTATATCCTGGTCTTTGGCGGGATGTCGTTCCTGCGCCGTGAGGGGCTGTCGGTGCAGTTTGCTCTGGAGGTGGTGGCACTCAGCATCCTGCTGATCGGGGGGTCCTGGCTGTCCGGCATCGCGCTCAACCCCATCCTCTTTCTGCTCATCCTGTACCTGGTTACCATGCGCTCCCGGCTGATCGTGGACGTGGCCAACCTGCTGGTCCGCCAGGGACGGCACAAGGCCGCCTTTACGCTTTACCGGTTGGGGCTGGCCTGGTGGCCCGATGCCTCGTCACGGCTGATCGTGCTGGCCAATCGCGGCGCAGCCGAACTCTACTGCGACCAGGTCGAACCTGCCATCCACACCCTGGAGAGTGTGCTGAAGGAGGAAAAACAGCCTGGATTGGGCCTCAAGTACGAGGCAGCCTGCCGGTACAACCTGGGGCTGGCCTACGAAGCCCACGGAGAAACGGCCAGGGCTGTGCAGCAGTTCAACGAGGTGATTGACCTGCTGCCCGGCTCACCTTATGCCCGGGCTGCTCAGGCGGCCCTGAAGCGCCGCAAGAAGGATGCGTCAGGTGGAGGATGAACCGACTCAGGCCAATCCTCCGCAGGTGTCAGGCACCTGGAAAAGTGGCTCAACGCGGGTCTGTGACCCGCGTTTCATTCCCCTCCGGCCTGTTCCTCCTGATCCTGCTCCTCGCCGCCTGCGGACATCCCCCCCTCCCCGCCGACGGCCCGACCCCGACGGTGACCGTCCCGCCCGGCATGCCCGTCGTCATCACCCTTGCCGGCTGGTTCGACGCGGGCACACTCCCCTTCCTGGACGGGGAGATTGCCGACTTTGAGGCAGCCAACCCCGACATCCGGGTCGGGATCCTCGAAACGCCCAGGGATGCGACCCAACGCCGGGAGCAGTTTGCTGCCCTCCTGCAACAGGGGGACACCGGCGTTGACATTTTGCTCCTCGACGATAGCTGGCTGGCCGGTCTGGTCGCCGGTGGCGGGCTGACCCCCCTCGACCGATATGCCCGTTCCCAGGGCCTGTCCCTGGCCGATTTCCTGCCCGCCGCCGTAGAAGCGAATCGCATCCACGGCCAGTTGATGGCCCTGCCCTGGATTGCCGATGGGGGGGTGCTTTACTTTCGGGCCGACCTGCTGGACCGGTACGGCTACACTCCCCCCACCACCTGGGCCGAACTGCAACGCCTGGCCCTCGACCTCAAGGCCAGGGAGGGCCTGCCCTCCGGCTACGTGTGGCCGGGGGCAGCTTATGAAGGCCTGACCTGCAGCACCCTGGAGTTTGTGTGGGCATCCGGCGGCGATCTGCTGGACAACAGCGGACAGTTCCTCTTTGACAGCCCGGCGACACGGTCGGCCCTGCAGCAGATGTCGGACCTGATCGCCTCTGGAGCCTCCCCGCCGGAAGTGACAGGATACCAGGAGGGGAAAACAGTGGCCGCCTTTCAGAAGGGGGAAGCGGCCTTGATGCGCAACCGGGCTTACGCCTGGGCCATCCTCAACGCCCCCGATTCGCCGCTGGCAGGACGGGTGGGGATGGCCCCTCTGCCCGCTTCCTGCCTGACGGGACAGAGCCTGGCCCTGTCGGCCCACAGCCTGCACCCGGAACAGGCTTTTCGCTTCATGGCCTTCCTGGTCGGCTACCAGGCCCAGGTCCGCCTGGCCCTGCAGACAGGCCAGCCGCCGGCCCTGGCAACCGCTTATGAGGATGAGGCCCTGGCCGGCGATCCCTTCTTCGCCCACCTGCCGTCGGCCCTGGCCGGCGCCCGACCCCGCCCTCAAACGGCGGCTTACCCCCGGCTCTCGGAGGTGATTTATACCGAGGTGAACCGGATGCTGTCCGGCCAACAGTCGGCCTCTACCACCACAGCCAACATTCAGCGGCGCGGCGAGGAAGCAATCCAAAAGCGGTAGGAATGTAGGGCAACTGCGAGCAGTTGCCCTACTGGCGGCGCGCTGGCCGCCCGGCCCCCCCCTGAGCCGCCCGGCACAGGGCCTCGTAGACCGGCATGGGGTTGAATTCGGGGTCCACCAGAGCAAAGTAATAGGCTGGCCGGTCGGGGGGGATGTCCCCCACCTGGCGAAAATACCAGATGTTGACCACCCCCAGCCAGGGCCAATGCTCTCGCGCCCAGGCGATGCCTCGCACGGTATAGTCGGCCTGTTGCTCTGCACTGACCCGTTTCCAGGTCAGCAGCTCTGCGGGAAAGAAAGCCGGCGCCGCATTCCAGCCATATTCACTGATCCAGATCGGCTTGTGGGCATCGCCATACCTTTCCATAATGGCCCGTTGGAGCTCCACCCGGCGGAAATTCAGCACGTCAGGGGCCGGCGGGTCTTCAGGCGGACGGTCCAGGCCAAAGGCGTTGGCCGAGAGGATGTCGAAATAGTCGCCCGCGCCGGCCTGGTACATCTGCTCCAGAAAGACCAGATCGTTGTGATTGCCCCGCATCGAGGCATCCTCCAGGGTGATGGCCAGCGGCGCGCTGAGGACCACCACACCCGGATCGGCTTCTTTAGCCCGCCGGTAGGCCACCTCCAGCATCCGGGTATAGGCCACAGCATCCACCCGCCGAAAACCCCACTCGGCGGTCAGATTCGGCTCGTTCCAGATCTGCACATAGCGTACCCGGCCCCGGTAGCGGCGCACAAACTCGTAGACGAAACGGCCATAGTCGGCCAGATCATCGGGGGGGCTGGCCGGCAAGGGGTTGGATGGCCGCGCCCAGGCCGGCGGCCGGTCCAGCCGGGCGATGATCTGCATCCCATATCGCTCAGCCAGGGCGACGATGCGGTCATATTTGGCCCAGTCGAACTGACCTCTCTGCGGCTCGATCTCTTCCCACGAAAACTGCTGCCTGATCCAGCCGATGCCGGCGGTCCGGGCCATCTCCAACGTCTTTTCCTGCTTCCAGGACTCCACCTCGCGGTCGAGGAAAAAGTTGGCCCCGTACGGGTTGGGCGGGATGGATGGGGCCCGGCTGAGGAACCAGGCCAGGCCCACCATGACGATACCCACCACCCCCAGGGACAGCAACCCCATCCCCAGCACTGTGCGCCGGCCTAACCGATTCTCCATGATTTGACATCCCCCACGAAACCGGCTATACTCTGCTTCGCTGGTATCTCGACCATCCGGGTCTCAAAGCCGGTCTGTGACCGGCTTTCGGCAGGGTCACAGGCTCAAAGCGGACCACGGCCCGCGATGGTCCAGCGGGAGCAACCTTTGAGCTTTGATTTTGTAAACAGGCTCCGAGACCGCCTGACCGGAGAGAGAACGACCCTGATGGCCTACCTCCTCATCACCGGGTTGCTGATCCTGCTCCTCTACCCGGCCCTGGGGTGGCTGGTCCGCTCGTGGCTGAGCAACCCCTACTACACCCACGGGTTTCTGATACCGCCCCTGGCGGCGTTGCTGGCCTGGCGCCACTGGCGTCCTCTGATCGCCGAGCCCCGCCAGAGTGAGGGCCGGATCGGCCTGCCGGTCACCCTTGTCAGCCTGGCAGCCGTGGTGTGGGCCCTGCGCTGGCAGAACTATGTCGTGGCCTCTCTGGCCGGTGTGAGCCTGCTGTTCGGCATCCTTCTGTACCTGGAAGGTTGGACGCGCCTGCGGCACTGGCTCTTCCCCCTGTTTTTCCTGACCCTGATGGTGCCGCTGCCGTTCGTGGACCGGGCCAGCCCCTGGTTTGAATCGTTCACCGCCCATGCGGCGGCCGGATTGGCCCGTCTGGTCGGCATCGCCGTGGTGCAACAGGGCGGCGAACTGAGCCTGCCAGGCACCACCCTCGTCGTCGGTGCGCCGTGTAGCGGGCTGCGTTCGCTGGTGGCCATGTTCACGGTGGCAGTGGGCTGGATCTACCTGGTAGAAGGTCGGGCGGCGGCCAAGGCGCTGCTGCTGGCCGCCGTTGTGCCCCTGGCGCTGTTCAGCAACGTGCTGCGCATCGCCATCCTCCTGGCTGTGGCCCTGCTCTGGGGCCAGAAGCCGGCCCTGACCTTCTACCACCACTGGTCCAGTCCGGTTCTGTTTCTTCTGGCACTGGGGCTGCTGCTGGCCCTGAGCAAGGGGGTGGGATGCGGGCAGATACGCGACGATCTCTTCTGATCATCGCCCTGCTGCTGCTGGCGGTCGGATTCACCTGGGGGCAACGGTGGGGGCAGGCCATCCGGCAGCCGGCCAGCCTGCCCCTTGCCGGCGAGGGACAGACCGAAACGTTGGGGGCTGTCTACTTTGTGGACGTGGAGGGCTGGTATCGCATCACCCCTTATGAAACGGCGGTGCGCTCTCCCTACGACCTGACCGCCGACACAACCGCCGAGATAGCCGCCGCCCTGCCAGCTACCCTGGGCCAGTGGCAACAGGTCGGCGCGGACGAGTTCATCGGCGACGATCCGGCGGTCCTGTTCTACCTGAAACACCCCACCGTCGCCCTGGAACGGACCTACCAGCATCCATCGGGCCAGAGGCTCACCCTGGCCCTCGTCGGCAACAGAGGGGAGGACAGCTTTTTGCTGTTCAGCCACACTCCCCAGACCTGCTATCCGGGCCGCCTGTGGAACGTCGTCACCAGCCGGCTGGAATCGGCCCCTCTGTCTGACGAGGGGGGCCGCCCCATGTACGTGCAATATCTGCTCACCCAACACGCCCAGACCGGTCAGAAACTGATGGTCCTGTACTGGTATCTGTGGGGCGACCCCCAACGCGACTCCCGCCAGGGGGTGCTGTCCATGCGGGTCAACCTGCTCGTGCCCCCCGGTCAGAGCGAGGAAGCGGTCCTGGCCCGCGCCTGGGACTTTATCCGCGCCCTGTTCCCGGCCACCGTGCCCTGGGAACGATTCTAAGAGCTGGTCTGAAAACCACCAGGGACACTAAGAATTTATGTCAATTTCCTCTCATTTCTTTGTCCTGTGTGCCTTTGTGGCAGACTTTTCAGACAAGCTCTAATAGCGGAGCAACGCTCCGATCCCGCCCGCCTCCTCCAGCTTCTGGTTGCCGCGCACGATCTCCACCTCGACGCCCTGTTCCAGGGCCCGGTGGACCATCGTATCCACAATATCCTCAACAGATTCTATCTGACCGCCGCACAGGGGACACTCCTCCCGTTCCACCAGCATCAGGTAACGGCAGTTCTGGCAGCGATACCCGGAAGCTTCAAGGCCGGCGGTGACCAGCAGCACCCCGACCCGATGCTCCTGGAGCGCAGCCAGTGTATCGGACAGGCCGGCCACTCCCCCACTGCCCCGCTTCCAGCCGGCAATCATCCTGTCCACCAACTCGGTCTCGCGCTTCTGGGCCACCTGTTCGATCAGGTCCATCGAACGGGATTGCACTTCGGCCACCGGTGCCCCAGAATCCACCACAAACGAGCCGATCACCATATCCTGGAGCGATTTAGGCAACAGGTCATAGAATTGACGGACGTTGGCCTCGGTGCCCCCCAACACCAGGCGGGTGCAGCCGTTGCCGGTGCAAAACGCAGCCGTCGCCTCCACCGCCTCTTTCAAATTGCGCTGGACGACCGCCTCCTCTCGCCGCGCCGAACGCGCCGCCCGACCGCCGCGCATGCCGGTAATGCCCGATGCGCCGCCATGCTTCAAGCGGCGGACCTCCTCCCCCAACGTGCCCGATGCCTCCACCAGTTCGCCCAGGTTAAAAAGGAACATCCGCGCCCCTTCACTATCCACCAGAATCACCCCATACCGGCCATAGGCATCCAGCACATCGGTCAACGGCTTGATGTAGGGCCGGTGATAGACATATGCCTCGTTATGCACCGGCACAGCCAGCGAATAGGCCCGCCAGAAATCGGCATCCCGACACGAAAAGACCGCTACCCCCTTGCCCTGCCAGTCATATTCAAAATCGAAATAGCGTTCTACCGCCTCAATGTCAGCCGGATTGGCCTCATCCGCCACCTTCTTGAGCAGGGCCCGCATGTTCAACTTGTATTGGTCGGCCTTCTGCTGGGTCGGATCTACGTTCAGATACAGGCTGAGGACCGGAGAACGCTCACTTCGGAACTGAACCAACTCATCCATATCTTGCCTTGTGAACATTTTCCCTCCCTTTTCTCTGTAGGGCAACTGCTCGCAGTTGCCCTACACGAGCAGTTGCCCTACACGAGCAGTTGCCCTGCTAGTCGCTGGGGCGTTCCTCCAGCGTGACGTCAATCTGGCGTTGCCTGCCGTCGCGCACAACGGTGAGTGTCACCACATCGCCCACGCTGGTGGAACTGGCCAGGTAATTGATGATGTCATCGAAGCGCTTGACCGGCTTATCGTTGATGGCCACCACAATATCCCCGCCGGCCAGCATCGGCACACCGGAGACGACCACCTGGCGCCCTCCACCCCGCAGGCCGGCCTTGTCAGCCGGGCTACCCGGCTCTACCTGGGCAATGAGCACCCCCGTCTCCACCGGCAGGTCCATGGCTTCAACCATCTCCGGGGTGATGGTCCGCCCCCGTACCCCGATCCAGGGGTGGCGGTAGCGCCCGTGGGCGATCAGCTCCGGCACCACCCGCTTCACAATGTCCACCGGAACGGCAAACCCGATCCCGGCGTTGGCCCCGGTGGTGGAGCGAATAGCCGTATTGACGCCGATGACCCGCCCCTGGGAATCGAGCAAAGGTCCCCCTGAATTGCCCGGATTGATGGCCGCATCGGTCTGGATCACCTCGGCCAGTTGGAAATCGCTGTTGTCTTGTGGCAACGTCCGCTCCAGGGAGCTGATGATGCCGACCGTCACCGTCCGCTCCAGGCCGAAGGGGTTGCCGATGGCGATGGCCCGTTGTCCCACCTGCAAGGTGGAGGATTGGCCCAGTTCGACCACGGTCAGTTCCTCCGCCGGCACGTCAATCTTGAGCACCGCCAGATCGCTGCCGGGGTCCGCGCCGATCAGCCTGGCCGGGACGGTCCGCTCGTTGGCCAGGGTGACCAGCAGCTCTGGGGCGGCCTTCGCCACATGGTTGTTGGTGACGATGTGCCCCTCCCTGTCAATCACAAAGCCGGAACCGATGCATTCGCCAAACTGATTCCGCGCCGTGATACACACCACCGCCGGGCTGACCCGGGCATATACACGGGTGACAATCTGCTCCTCAATATCCACTGCCTGAGCGGCCTGGTCGGGGGGCAGCGGCGTGGGCGTCAAGACAATGGGGGTCGGTGTGGACCTCAACGCCACCGGCGTGGAGGTCGGCGCGACGGTGAGCCTGGTCAACTCGCTCAAGTTACACGCCAGCCCACTGAGAGCCAACAGAGCCAGAATGAATAGAACTCTTATCTTTTTGCCCATCATCTGAACCTGAACCTCCGCTGATGTACTTGGGGAGAGCCAGACCGGTTTGGGTCCGGCGGCTCCTCACGGGGCATATTGTACACCGCTTTGCTTGAAAAATCAAGCCCCGCCCCCCACCGGCTTTCCCCCCTGGCGGGGGTCACAGACCCCCGCCGAGCAACGGAAGCCCCGCCCCCCACCGGCTTTCCCCCCTGGCGGGGGTCACAGACCCCCGCC
>Ga0209162_1003193_pt1 | contig 13452 bp, 13 predicted proteins | sample YNPNPMetaG_FD_187121 | JGI IMG/M metagenome (GOLD analysis project Ga0209162, IMG submission 187121) | Anoxygenic and chlorotrophic microbial mat microbial communities from Yellowstone National Park, USA - YNP NP MetaG (SPAdes) (version 2) ...
CCTTTTTTAATATTATATCATCTAATCCCCCCCCAGCAAGAGAGAAACTGTGGATAACTGCCATTGTTGTTTGCGAGGCTTAAGCCGAGCAATTACAACAATGAGCACCCAGCACTTATTTATTCCAACATAGAATTTTTAATCCTTTGTTTGAGATGTGTTCTTGATTGTCCGTAATCCTTGAGTTTATGCTCTCTTTTTCGCGCATCAGATTCTGTTCGGTATGCCTCATAATAAATTAGTTCCCAATTCTTATCCTTTCGTTTATGTTCGGCTAAACGGCGACGTAAGTTATCAGTATATCCGTAATATAATTCCTTGCTAACTCTATGTTGAAGGCAATATACATAAAACATTGGAATAAATAAGTGCTGGGTAAAGACTTTCTAACGAAAAATCCTGCGTCTTATGGCCTGGATTTTTCGAGAAAGATCTTTATTTTTTCTACTAATTCGTCAATTGAGGTTTTGGCTTTGACAAAATATTCAATCGCCCCCAATTCTTGACCCCTGGAAACATCTTCCGGCTGACCTAAATTGGAAATGATAATAATCGGCAATTCCTGTCCTTGCATTTGCGGGTCCTGACGAATTTCCTCCATTACCTCAAAACCAGACTTTTTCGGCAAAATTAAATCTAAAAGAATTAAATCTGGCTTAGTTGCTTTTAACAAACTCAAAGCCTCCTCACCGTCTCTGGCTAAATTAACCTCGAATCCTTCCTTAAGAAGTCGGTTTTTTAATAAGGCAGAAAGAAATATGTCGTCTTCAACGAGTAGAATTTTGCTCATAGAAGCAGAGTTACGCGGATTAGTACGCTGAAATAAGCGGAAAAATGCTCGTAGAAGCTGAATTACGCGGATGAGTACGTGGAACTACGCTGATATATAATTTCATTCAGCGTTTAATCAGCGACTTATCAGCTTCTACATTATTATATCAGAACTTTTTTAGTTGTCCCACTGTCTCGCCGAAGGCGAGACACACGAAGCACCACTAATATTGAACTAAGCACCACTAATAATAAATTAATAAATTTTTTAGTGGTAATTAGTGTTTATATTCGTGGCCATTAGTGTATCTTGTCTTCAGCAAGACAGAGCCGAAACTTAAGGCTCCTCGGCTAATGCCTTCGATGATCGACACTAAATGTAGTTTAGTTATTCCACGCACAGCTTCCGCTACGCGTGCCTTGTTACGACTTCACCCCTGTCACCGAGCTTACCCTGCTCCGACTGAGGTCGGAGTTTAGGTACTCCCAGCTCCCTTGGTGTGACGGGCGGTGAGTACAGGACTCGAGAACGTATTCACCGCGCCATGGCTGATGCGCGATTACTAGCGATTCCGGCTTCATGAGGGCGGGTTGCAGCCCTCAATCCGAACTGGGACCGGCTTTGATGGGATTGGCTCCGGCTTGCGCCTTAGCGACCCATTGTACCGGCCATTGTAGCATGAGTGTCGCCCAGGGCATCAGAGGGCCATGCGGATTTGACGTCATCCTCACCTTCCTCCCCCCGAAAGAGGGCAGTCTCAGCTGACACTTGTAACAGCTGATGAGGGTTGCGCTCGTTACCCCACTTAAGGGAACATCTCAAAACACGAGCTGACGACAACCATGCAGCGCCTGTCCTAGCGTCTTTGAAAGACGATCATCCTTTCGGACAATCTTCGCTAGGATTTCAAGCCCTGGTAAGGTTCCTCGCTTATCGTCGAATTAAACCTCATGCTCCACCGCTTGTGCGAGTCCCCGTCTATTCCTTTGAGTTTTAGCCTTGCGGCCGTACTTCCCAGGCGGTCCACTTAACGCGTTAGCTTCGCCACTGAGAGGGTCGACACTCCCAATAGCTAGTGGACATCGTTTAGGGCGTGGACTACAAGGGTCACATTGTTACTTCGCAACAAAATTTTCAATTTTCAATTTCTAATTTTCAATCAATTTTCAATTTTAAAATTTTAAAAATTAAAATTTTGTTGCGCGATACGAACATTTCTGTCGTATTCTTGCCATTACTGGCAAGGTCGGACTATATCTTCATCCGCTTGAATTTTGGTTACCAAAATTCTGACGGAGTTTGGCGTATAGTCTCTACGGAGCCCCACCTAAGTTTTACATGACAAATTATAAACTTTGGCGGGTTCCCTCGGTGTTTTCCACAAAAAGTGGATCTTCACCGATATAGCCAAATAGTCAAGTGTTGTTACCAACACAAGAGACACTGTTGTCGCTCTGCATTATCCGCGTAAATCTGCGTTTTGATCCGCGTGAATCCGCGGTTGTGCAAAGCACAACGATTATCTAATCCTTTTTGCTCCCCACGCTTTCGCGGCTCAGGGTCAGGAACGTCCCAGTAGAATGCCTTCGCCTTGGGTGTTCCAGCCGATATCAACGGATTTCACCCCTACACCGGCTGTTCCATCTACCTCTGGCGTCCTCTAGTTTTCCAGTATCCAATGCGGCCTCAGGGTTGAGCCCTGAGATTTAACATTGGACTTAGAAAACCCCCTACCCGCGCTTTACGCCCAATAAATCCGGATAACGCTCGGGGTCTCTGTATTACCGCTGCTGCTGGCCGGGTAGTAGAAGTTCGACCTGCGCCGAAGGCGCAAAAAATTGTCGAATGTAAAGTAGCCATTCCGGGTATGAAACTTTTCGAACAATGAAAATGTTTGGACTCTCATAGTCGAACTTTCACTACCCGGCTGGCACTCTTGCTACCTAACTTGGACTATATCATCACCCCGACTTATATCGGGGGTCTCGCGTATAGTCTCTGAGGCGCCGTTTTCGCTCGAATTATTCGTTTTTATTCGTTATCATTCGTTCAAAATTCGGGCGATTAACGTTGCCTGCTGATTGTCTATCTAGGCGTCCTGATATTTTAATTCTATCAAGAAATCCCTGATGTTTTAATCAGGAAATTCAGCGGACCTAAATAGAGTTCCCAGCATATAGCGAGATTTTCCTATCCGATGTTACCATCGGAACTCTGCGCCTAATCCTTTTTGGATCCACAGAGTTAGCAACCCCTTATTCTATTCCTACTATCAGTCGTGTCTCGCTATCGCTCGCCACGATCGCTGATTCATGCTGATAAAAGCGGATTTATGCTGATAAAAATCAGCATCTATCAGCTAAAATCCGTATAAATCAGCGGTGTCGAACGTTAGTGAGACACGACTTTCTCGGAATAAAAAGCGGTTTACAACCCGAAGGCCTTCTTCCCGCACGCGGCGTCGCTGGTTCAGGCTTTCGCCCATTGACCAATATTCTCGACTGCTGCCACCCGTAGGTGTACGACCCGTGTCTCAGTGCCGTCGTTGGGGAACAGCCTCTCAGCTCCCCTACCCGTCATCGCCTTGGTGAGCCATTACCTCACCAACTAGCTGATAGGACCTAGGCCCCTCCCCGAGCGGATTGCTCCTTTACTGGTAACCGATTAGTAAATAAAAGAAATTAGAAAGCCGAAAATCGAAAGTAGTATCGAAAATGGAAAAGCGAAAAACAAATTTTTTTCTTCGCCTCTCAAAACAATTTTCTATCTTCCTTTAACGATTTTCGAATTTCGAAATATTCAATAATCTTTCATTCACTAATCGATTACCAGACTATTGGGTATTAGCCCATCTTTCGATGGGTTATTCCCATCTCGGGGGTAGGTTCCAAGGTATTACTAACTCGTTCGCCGCTATGCCGCTGCTCCGCAGCAGCACACTGATTTACACTGATTACGCTCGGATTACGTTCGCTTCGCTCGCCACACGGATTGACACGGATATTATTTTTATCCGTGTTTATCCGTGTTGCGCCGAAGGCGCCTCTATCCGTGTTTATCCGTGTGCCGATGCGAAGCATCGGCATCGCTCGACTTGCATGCCTTATCCACGCCGCCAGCGTTCATCCTGAGCCAGGATCAAACTCTCAAATTTTGCCCACGAGTACAAGCTCAGTGAGCGAAGTGCGAGTGGCTGCAAAATTTAGAGCCCCGCCCTCTAAGCATAATGTAAAATTTTTACGCATAGAGGGCGGGGTCCTCAAAATCGCAGCCGCTCGGCCTTCGCCTACGGCTTGCCCTCGCGGGCGGATTTTGGGACAACTAAAAAAATTCTGACTTGACTATTTTTAATTTTCAAAGAACTTGCCAATTTCTGAAATACATTTATCATTATAGAAATCAGTAAACTATTGTCAAGAGAGAAAAACAATGCTATCTTTATAGAAGCAGAACAACGCGGATGAGTACGCGGAAATACGCTGAAAACGCTGAACCTGCGCCGATGAGTATGCTGAAAAATCAGCGTCAATCTGCGTACTTATCAGCGTAAGTCAGCTTCTACAAAATGAAGAAAGATATTCATCCTCAATATTATCCTAATGCCAAAGTTCGCTGCGCCTGCGGCGCTACTTTTACTATTGGCTCAACGAAACCAGAAATTCAGGTTGAAATTTGTAGCCAATGCCATCCATTTTATACTGGTAAAGAAAAATTAATTGACACTGCCGGCAGGGTGGAAAAATTTAAAGCGAGAAAAGAAAGAGCTTTAAAAAGTCCAATTAGGAAGAAATCAGAAAAGAAAGCGGTTAAAAAATCTAAAAAATAATAATTAAATTAAGGCGGCAAAACAACCTTTTTTTAATTTAACCAATTTAAATTAGGTCGCTGTATTGTTTTTGTTATTTTTAAGAAATTAGAGTGTTATGCTATATCACAACGCTTATTAAGGCATGTAAATCGTTCCATATTTTGTGCGCTTTGGTCTCCCTTTGGGCAATTTTCTAATGGGCCTGCGATCGATGCTATATTCTTTTCTCTTTCTTTCTTTTTTACTTCTCTCTAAATAACTCCTATACTTATTTTCAGTCATTGCTTTTTTAATAATGTTAATGATTTGCGAAGAAATAAAAAGTTTTCTGCTTATTTTTCTGGGTCCCTTTCCTGATATAAGCTCTTTTAAAGTAGCGGCTCGCATTACCAAATTGTGGCGCCCATGAGAAGTCGTCAACAATTTCAACAATTCCTCCGATTTTATTATTTTAAACCAACACGCATTCTCCCATTCCTTGCGAGAAGAATATTCGCTAATTGATGGCAGATTTATTAATTGTTTTTTTATTCAGAATACGCAATTAATTATACCTTAATTTTACTTCAATATTGCGCTGTTACTCTATAGCACAACATTCTGATGAATCCTATTCTAGAATCTACTATTAATCTTATAATCTTATTCGAGAATTTACTAATTCTAGAATTTATTAGAATCTAATTTATTCTAAAATCTATAAGAAAAAAATAGTAAGAAACGAAAATCAAGTAAATAAAGAGGGTTCAATGCTCGCCTTGAAATTTGGTTGATTTTGCGCTACAATTTAGAAGTTAATTTGCTAATCACAAGATATAAAAATATGTCGAACAAAGTTATTTTAGAAATCCACGCCGGAGCCGGAGGCGATGAAGCAGCAATTTTTGCTGGCGATTTAACCAGTGGCACGAATTAAAAAAGTCAAGACGACATTAAAAAATTAAAAAACTATAAAGGTCGTCAAAACTAAAAAGCAGTCAGACGATCCGAGGTATCTCCGAATTTACACATTTGTATTCGGATTAACTCGGATAGTAAATGGCCCAGAAGCGGTGACGAAAACCGTTTTAATAATCGACGACAACAAAGATCTTGACGAAATTTATGCCACTAAATTAAAAGCTGAGGGTTTCAACGCGGTTACAGTTTCTGATCCAGAAGAAGGTCTACGTCAAGCACAAAAATTAAAACCGGATTTGATTCTGCTTGACATCGTGATGCCAAAAATTAACGGCTATGACCTTTTCTTAAAACTCAAAGAGAATCCCAAAACAAAGGATATTAAGACGGTGTTTATAAGTGCTTATGTCAACCCTGCCCCCTGGGGACAAGTGGCTGATAAACAGTACGCGCTACGAATAGGGGCACAAGGATTCTTAAGAAAAGAGATGTCCTTAGATGATTTTATCTTGGAAATCAAGAAGATTTTATCATAACAGGCAGCTCAACATAAAAATTTGACCCCCTCCCCTCGCCTTTACTTTCAGCCCAGATTTTACCATTGTGGTCAGCAAGTATCTGCTTAGCGATATATAAACCTAAACCCGCGCCCAAAATCTGCTTTTCTTCAACACCCCGCGAAAAAGGCTGGAATAATTTCTCTTGTACTTCTTTTGATAGTCCAATACCAGAATCGCTCACTATAACTAAAACCTTGTTTTGATTTTTAATATTCGGCATGACCTTCTGGGGATTTGCTTCGCAAAAGTGACATTTGACATTTACACGAACAAATCCTTTTTCTGTATACTTAATCGCATTATCGATTAAATTTCTAAAAACCTGACTGAGTTTATATTTGTCAGCATTTACAAAAACTTCCTCTGTTATTGGTTGAAACTCCAAACTCAATCCTTTTCGTTGAGCAACAAACTGAAAATCGTCAATAATTTCTTTTAGCATCTTATTTAACTCAAGTTTTTCAAATTCGTAATGCATTCTACCATCTTCGATATGGCTGAGATCTAAAAGATTATTCAGCAAATCTATCAATTTGTCGGCGACTGAATGAATTTTATTAATAGTTTCATTTATTTGTTTTGTCCCCTTAATTGTCCCTTCTTTAACCAAAGATGAGTATCCTCTGAGCGCAACTAAAGGATTTTTGATTTGATGAGCCACTACCGAGAGGAGTTCGGATTTCCGCTGGCTCAACTTGCTAACTTTTTTAAACGCTTCCCTAATTTCTTTTGTCTGCTCCTCAACTTTATCTTCAAGTTTTTCAGTTAATTCTTCTAGGGCCTCACTGGTTTTTCTTTGAGCAAAACAAGCTTGGATAAGTTTATCCGTGCTTTTATTAAAAAAATAGCCGTAGATAATAACAAAACTAAAAGTAGTCAAAAGCGTTAACTCAACCTCAGAGATTTTTCCTTTAATAAAAAAAGAAAGAATGATAAAAAAAACAATTAGAAAAGCGCTAATTGTTTGATACTGTAAAAAAAGGCAATCCTTAAATCTTGATTCACAATACTGACATCGTTTATAGGGATTGGCTTTGAAATTTCTGATTAACCAACAGTTTTTATTAAGATATCCCGGCTCTCCTATTTTTGGTTTTAATGTATTTTCTGTTTCGCGATTTCTTTTATCTTTTTCCATTACTTATTTTTTTTATTAAAATTATTCATCTTCAAAAAGTTTTGTACTTAAATATTTTTCTCCGCGATCAGGAAAAATAACCACGATATTTCCAAAATCCATTTCTTTTGCCTTTTGAATGGCTACATAAAGCGCTGCGCCGGAACTTATTCCAATAAAAATTCCCTCCTTTTTTATTATCTCTCTTGTCATCAAAAAAGCATCTTCATCTTCAATTATCACCTTTTCATCTATTTCTTTGAGATTTAAAATTGGTGGAATATATTCTTTGGTAGACCTTAATCCTTCAATTCTAGTCTCCACTCTCGGTTCCACTCCAATAATCTTTATATCAGAATATTTCTCTCTCAATCTTCTTGTCACACCCATAATCGTTCCGCCAGTGCCAATTCCAGCCACAAGAATATCGATTTTCTTTCCTTTCATTTGTTCTAAAATTTCTTTTCCGGTGCCTTCATAATGAGCCATCCAATTTGCCTCATTCTCATACTGATTAAGTGAAACTAAATTTTTGTCTTTTTTTACCAATTCTTTAGTAAATTTTACAGCAGCCTCTCGCCAATCCTCTTTTTTGACCAAAATCAATTCCGCACCAAATGATTTAATCATTTTTCTCCGTTCCACACTCATTGTCTCTGGCATCACAACCTTAACCTTGTATTCTTTTACCGTTCCCACCATGGCCAAACTAATTCCAGTATTACCACTAGTTGGCTCAATTATTGTTTTTTCTTTAGTTAAAATACCATCTTTTTCTGCTTTCTCTACCATTGCCAAAGCAATTCGGTCTTTAATAGAACCCGTAGGATTAAAGCCCTCAAGTTTAGCAAAAATGTTAACTCCTGGATTTGGATTTAATTTTTCAATCTTCACTAAGGGAGTATTACCAATTGTCTCTAAAATATTTTTCATTTTGATTCAAAAATTTTTTTGAATAAAATGTACGTTAAAGTGGCTAAACAAAACCCAGTAAAAACAGCCAAAAACATTAACAAATCTGTTATTAAAACAAAAATCCAAGCGAAATCAACAAACTTTCCAAAATAAATAAATAAAAAACCCACTAAAAGAAAAAGCGCCATTGCGGCAAAAACAAAATTCAGCTCACTAGTTTCTTTTACAACAGGTTCTGATTTGTCTTTTAATAATTTTCTTAAAAACAAGGCGTGAAACTGATAAGGAAAATCAAGTTTAATAGAGAAAGTTCTTAAAAACATTAAAATAATAGTTAGTAAAAGCAACCATTGACTGCGAAGTAAAAAGGAAATTAAAGCTAAAATAGCGTAGACTATTCTACAAAACTTCAAAGAACTCTCATAAATTAAACATTGCTTGGAATAAGAAGCAAGTGGGCATTGCATTTGATTTTGGTTTGTGTTATTCATTGTTTTGATTCGTAAAATTCAGCCTCTGCCTTTATTTGATTTACTAATTTAAAAAGGCTATTTGCTTTAAGCGGTGAAAATTCTCCTCTTAACCCTATTTTATCAATAAAATAAAGATCTACATTTTTAATATCTTCTGGTTTTTGACCAGAAAAAATTCTTATTAGCAAACTAATAATCCCTCTTATTAAAGGAGATTTGCTATCAACCTCAAAGAAAAGTTTTCCATTTTCAAATCGGGAATGAAACCATGTCTTTACTTGACAACCTTTAATAATATTTTCTTCTGTCTTATATTTTTCATTCATCGCCGGAAGACTTTTTCCTAATTTACTCAAATAATTATACTTTTCCATCCAATCTTTGAAATTCTCAAATTCTTTAATAATTTCTTCTTGGATTTCGTTTATTGTCATTTTATTTAAACATTTTTTGAATTTCTTTTAAGGATTCACAAAAATAATCTATTTCTTCTATTGTATTATAAAAAGCCAAAGATGCTCTAACGCTTCCATCAACTCCATAATGATCCCAAATAGGTTGGGTGCAATGATGGCCAACGCGCACCGCAATGCCTTTTTTGTCTAAAATTATTCCCGTATCGTAAGCAGGAATATTCTCCAACAAAAAAGAAAAAATAGAAACTTTATTTTCTGCGGTCCCATACAGCGTTAATCCTTTTATTTTCATTAATTTTTCAGTTCCGTATTCTAACAATTTTTTCTCATAATTTCTTATTTTTTCCATGCCAATGCTTGTTAGATAATCTAAAGCCACACCCAATCCAATAGCGCCAATGTAATTTGGAGTGCCAGCTTCAAATTTAAGAGGCAATTCAGTGTAAATGGTTTTTTCAAAAGTCACTTCTTCGATCATCTCTCCTCCTCCTTGATACGGTGGCATTTCCTTTAGCCAACGCTCTTTTCCATACAAAACTCCAATTCCAGTAGGTCCGTATATTTTATGTCCTGAAAAAGCATAGAAATCGCAATCTATATCTTGAACATCGAGCGGTTCGTGCTGAATCGCTTGGGTTCCGTCTATCAAAACTGGAATTCCTTTTTCATGAGCAATAGTAACAATTTCTTTAACTGGATTGATGGTGCCAAGAGAATTTGAAACATGAACAATTGCTACTAATTTTGTTTTAGGACCAATCAATTTTTTATATTCATCTAATAACAATTCGTCCCTATCATTGAAAGGAATCACTTTAATTTTCGCTTTTTTTCTTTGGCAAAGCATTTGCCAGGGGACAATATTGCTATGGTGTTCCATTTCAGAAACAATAATTTCATCACCCTCTTTTATATATGCTTCTCCAAAAGAAAAAGCCGCCAAATTAATAGAATCAGTGGTTCCTTTGGTAAAAATTATCTCTGAAGTTTTTTTAGCATTAATAAATTTGCGAACCCTTTCTCTTGCTTCTTCGTACATTTTGGTCATTTCTTCGCCAAGATAATGGACCCCTCGGTGAACATTACTATTATATTCAGAATGTAATTTGTTTATAGTCTCTATAACAAGTCTGGGTTTCTGGGTGGTGGCGGCATTATCAAAATAGACAAGAGGTTTTCCGTAAATTTTCTGGTTAAGGATCGGGAAATCATTCCTTATTTTTATTACATCAAAATCCAATATTTTATGATTATTTTTCGTTTCGTACATTAACATTATTAATATTCATTATTAAAATATTATAGAATACTATTAAAATATATTATAGTAAATATCCCACTATAAATACTTCTTTAATTGGCTCTGATATCTTTCTTCTTCTTTTAATTCAGTAATTGTTTTCCATAATTTTTTCACCAATTCATCTAAATCAATTTCTTTTCTAATATAATCCGTCGCGCCACTTTCTAAAGCGAATTTTTTGTTAATCTCAATAATTTTCTCTCGTAGATCGCCCTTGCCAGTAAAAAAAAACACTTTAATATTTTTGGTTCTTTCGTCCGCTTTAAGCTTAAAAAGCGTTTCCACGCCGTCCATCTTGGGCATCACCACATCTAATAATACAATCTCCGGTTTTAATTCCTTAACTAAATTAAATCCCTCAACGCCGTCTTTTGCCTCTTTAACTTCAAAACCGCTCGCCTCTAATTTAGTTTTTACTATTTCTCTAATGTCTGCTTCATCGTCCACGATTAAAACTAAAGGTTTATCACGCATTTTATTTAAATAAATTTATTTAGCCGAAATTCACTTCGGCGAAAATTACTCAACGACCTTTAATTTAACATAAAATTGACTTCCCTTGCCCTCTCCTTCTGATTCTGCCCAAATTTCTCCTTGATGCGCTTCTATAATTTGCTTGGCAATATAAAGACCAAGACCTGTCCCTTTAATCGTGCGTGTTTCTTTGGCGCGCACAAATTCATCAAATAAGTTAGGCAGGGATTCCTTGGAAATACCAATGCCTGAATCCGCTACTTTTATTATAACATTTTTTTGCTGTTGATTGTCTACTATTGATTCTAAACTAATTTTTATCCATCCTTTTTCGGTATATTTAATGCTGTTGTCAATAAGATTTTGAATAACCTGCCTTAATCTTTGCTCGTCGGCTTTTATCATAATTTTAGCATCTTTTGGTTCTTCAAAAATTATCTCTAACCCCTTATTTTGAGCCGGCAACCTTAAATCATCAATCACGCTCTTTACTAAATCAACAATATTAATCTCTGTAAATTGATAATCCATCTTTCCTTCTTCAATTTTGCGTAAATCTAAAAAGTCGTTAGTCAAATTAATGAGGCGGTCGCAGGCGTCTTTGATACGGCCCACGGCCTCTTTGGCTTTTTGGGGAAGATCGCCATAACTATTTTCATAAAGCAACTGGCTAAAACCTTTTATCACAGCCATTGGCGTTTTAATTTGATGAGAAACAAAAGAAAACATTCCAGTTTTAAGTTTATCTATTTCCAATAATTTTTGATTTGCCGCCTTAAGTTCATTAGCCAAACACCCCAATTCTTCACGCTGTTTAACTTCTTTCACTACACTACGAATTAATAAAATACCGAAAACAACAATTAAGGCCAATAAACTGCCATTAATAAACCAATCTTTAATGGTCTCAGAAAGAAGTAAACGGAAAAGCAAAAAAATCCAGACCGCAAAAACTAATAACTCAGTAATAACAATTTTAATATTAAATAGTTGGTATTTTATAATTGCATAAGCTGTAAATCCTAAAATAATCAAAGTAGAATAATCCCCAAAGAAATAAAAACGAGCATTGCCGAAAAATATCGGCAATAAGATATTAAAAATAATGTTTGATATAAAAAAAATAAATAAACCTAATGAGAAAAATTGTATTTTTTCATCTTTAAAAATAATTTTATCTTTAAAAAGAAGCCATAAAATCGCGATAATTATAAAAGTTATGCCGATTAAAAAAGGAATCATCAATGAACCGTAAATAATAGAAAGAATATCATCTATTTTTTGAAATCCGGCAATAATTAAATCGCTAAATCCGGTAATAAATGATAAAATCAATCCGATAATAACAACTAACTTTGTTAAAAGTTTATATTTAATTTCTTTGCCAATTAAATTTAATGTCAAAAGATAAAGAAAGATAAAAAATAACGGGGTAACAAACCATGCAATTTTTAAAGATATTAAGCCAAAATTATAATAATCTTGGCTTAAAACACGAGGGATATAAGCAAAATTAACCCAACCCAACATAAAAATAGTGGTCCATAAATAAATTTTATTAAGTTTTGCCCTTGGATTATCTCGATAAACAATAAAAGCTAAAAATATTGCAACGATATCAATTGCAATAATTAAAATTTTACTTAAAAAAAATCCCGTAATTAAATTTATAAACATTTTATTTCAAGATCAATTCACCAATATAAACAAACAATGACCAATATATAAATTCACCACTCCCCAATATAAAACCAAAAAAATTGCCGTTTTTAGCCAAGCTAAAAAAATAAAAATTCCATATTGCTAAAAATACAAGAAATAAAATTGATGGGTGAAGCGATAATGATGGCATAGCAATATATAAGATTGGCAAAGATAATGAAGTAAATAAATTTATTACATTTATAATTTTAAAAACTTTTTCTTTTCCTAATACAATTCCTAAGGTTAATAAGCCTTCTTTTTTATCTCCTTCTATATCTTTAAGATCAAGAAAAAATTGCATCATTAATCCTCTTAATAAGGTAAATATAAAAAGAAGCAATAAAATTAATAATGTTGTTCTTGTTAAAGAAATCTGATAATAAATATTCGGCAAAATAACCAATAAAGAAAATACTAATGAAACATAGAAATTTTTAAAAGCAATGATTTTTTTTGTAAGTCCTTTAAAATAAAGAGGATATAAAAAACCGAAAATAGTAACTAAAATTATAAAAATTGCGGCATAAATATTGCTAAAATAATATAATAAAGAAATTAAAATTAATAATCCGATTATTAAAATACTAGGAATATATTTATAAATGCTTTTAATATGCTTACTTCTTATTGGATTTGTTAGAAAATCAACTTCAAGGCTTCTATATCTATCATGAAGATAAATAAGATAAAAAGATAAATAAACAATTAATAATAAATCCCAAGTTATTTTGATATTTAATAATTGTCCGGAAAAAATTACAATCGCTAAAGACCCCCACGTTTGAAAATGGCCATTATAAAGAATTTCATTAAAAAGAAATTTAAAAAAAGTTATCATTTATATTTAAATTTGTAATATAAAAGTCCAATAGAACAAATAAAAATATTCATATAAACTATAAATTTATCTTGAATTGGCAATGATAAACCGTAAAGAATTAAAAATAATGCCTGTAAAAAACAACAATTAAAAACCAAAGCGATAAGTCGCGAGTTTCTTTTATTTTTAT
>Ga0209162_1003194_pt1 | contig 13451 bp, 10 predicted proteins | sample YNPNPMetaG_FD_187121 | JGI IMG/M metagenome (GOLD analysis project Ga0209162, IMG submission 187121) | Anoxygenic and chlorotrophic microbial mat microbial communities from Yellowstone National Park, USA - YNP NP MetaG (SPAdes) (version 2) ...
CCGGGGTTATCTGTTCACTGTGCCCCTGGAGCACCTACCGGCCCGGCTGACGGCAACGGCTTCGTTATACATTCAACAATTCGGCCCCTGGGGGGTGGCCATCAGCCTGTTCGGGCTGTGGTGGTTATGGGGGCAGCGACGCGCCCTGGCCGGGGCCTCGTTGACCGGCGTGGCACTGTACACGATTTACGCGATGGGGTATAATACCCCCACGTCATACGTCTACCTGATCCCGGCGTTCCTGGCCGCCGCCGTGTGGCTGGCAGCCGGACTCCAGGCCCTGGCGCATCGTTGGCCCGGACTGTGGCCGCTGGCCCTGCTTCTGCCCGCCCTGGCCTTGATCCTGAACGTCGCCGGGGCCGATCTGCACGCCGACTATGCGGCGCGCGATTATGCCCAGGCGGTATGGGCAGCCGTGGAACCCCAGGCCATCATCGTGACCGGCGCCGACGAGCACACCTTCACCCTGTGGTATGCCCAACTCGTGGCCGGGCAACGACCAGACGTGGTCATCGTGGACCGTGATCTGCTGGCGTATGACTGGTATCGGGCCGGCCTGGCCCGGCGCTACCCGGACCTGAACGTGCGCGACGCGCAAGATGAGGCCATGCTCATCACCGCTCACATCGCTCAGCGACCGATCTATCTGACGGACCGGCCCGGCCCGGCGGGCTATGAGCTTGCGCCGGCTGGCCCGATCTGGCGCGTGGAATCGCCCCCGGAGGTGCGCCGCTGATGTCCAACCGACGTATCGCGGCTCTGGCGCTCCTGGGCGTGCTCGTGTTGGGTCTGGCGTTCCTGGGCTACAAGGCCGTCAAGGTTGTGCCGCCACTGTTGTCGCTGCGCGGTCACCTGGCGACGCTGGAGATGCTGGCCTCGTCTGGCCGGGCCGACGGCGTTAGCGAAGCAGAAGTGCATACCGGTGTCCAGGCCCTGCGGGGCGTTCACAAAGACCTGGAGTGCCTGTACGGCGAGTTCGTACTGGTCCTGCCGCTGCTGCGCGGCCTGGGCTGGGTGCCGGCTGTGGGAGGCGATCTGGCGGCCCTGCCGGACCTGGCGGAGCTGGGCCTGCGGCTCACCGATGCCGCGTCCACCCTGGCCGAGGCCGCCGAACCATACGTAGCCGGCCTGCTTCAGACTCAGGCCGGTGGCGAGGGCCGCGAACTTCTGCCCCGGTTCCTGATCATCCTGCCGACCTTGCAGCCAGCACTGGCTCAGGCTCAATCTGAGGTGGACGCTGCCGCCATCGCCGGGGCACGTATTGACCGCCGCTCGCTATCGCCGGGGCTGGCCCGGCAGATCGAGCGGCTGGATCGCTACCTGCCCCTCCTGCAACTGGGCCTGACGGTGGCGCAGAAACCGGAGCTCCTGGGGGCCAACGGCCCGCGCACCTATCTGCTCATCGCCCAGAACAGCGACGAACTGCGGGCCACCGGCGGCTTTATCAGCGGCGTGGGCGTGCTGACCCTGGACCAGGGCCACATCACCAGTCTCAAGTTCTACGATTCGTACCAGGTGGACGATCTGCGGCAGTGTTACCCCGATCCGCCGCCGGCCCTGTACACCACCATGCTGGCCGAGTTGTGGCTCTTCCGGGACGGCAACTGGTCGCCGGACTGGCCTACCTCGGCGCGCACGCTGGAGAGGCTCTACGAGATCGGGCAAAAGCAACCGGTAGATGGTGTCATCGCCCTGGACCTGTACGCGGTGCAGATGCTGGTCGAGGCCGTGGGGCCGTTGCAGGTCGCCGGGTTCACCGAGCCGGTCACCGGCAAAAATGTCCTGCGCCTGATCCGCCAGGCCTGGGAGCCGGACCCGGGGCAGGCAACCGGCGAGTGGTGGCGGCAGCGCAAGGACTTTATGGGCACTGTCGCGCAGGCCATGCTAGATCGGGCGTTGGACGACCCGGGATCGCTGAACCTGAGGCAGGCGGCGATGGCTCTGGAACGCGCGCTGCGGGAAAAACACCTGCTGGTCTACCTGCATGACCCGCAGATGGCGCGTTTCCTGGCGGACCACGGCTGGGATGGGGCTATGTCACGCGCCGGGGGAGATTTCCTGGTCGTGGTGGACAGCAACGTGGGATTCAACAAGGTGAACCCCCTCATCGAGGAGCAGATCGCCTATCACGTGCGCCTGGGCGACGAGGGCCGGCCGCGCGGGCAGGTCACCCTCAGCTACACGAGCCGCTCAACGGGCGGCGCGCCGTGCCTCCAGGAGGGTCGTTATCTGCCCACCTACGCGGAGATGATGCATCGCTGCTACTGGGACTATGTGCGGGTCTATGTACCGGCGGACAGCGTGCTCATCCAGGCGACGCCGGCCCCCTTGCCGGAGGGCAGCCTGTTGGCGCGCCAGAAAGGCGGCACGCCCGGCCAGGACACGGTCCGGGCGATCCCGGCCGAGGCCGACAAAACGGGTTGGAGCGCGTTCTTTGTCCTGCCGCCCCAGGGGAGCCGGGACCTGGCCTTCACCTACGAATTGCCGGGCACTGTGCTGCGTCGTGAGGGCGACCGGGTGTATTATGACCTCTGGGTCCAGAAGCAGGCCGGCACCGACGCCTGGCCGGTCATCGTAAGAGTAGAGTTGCCGCCGGGGGCGCAACTGCTGGCCGCCGACCCGGAGCCGGCATCCGTGCAAGGCCACATCGTGACGTTCGAGTTCCGCTTATCCGAGAATCGCCATGTGGGATTGAGCTATCGCCAATAGAGCGTCAGGGAGGAGCTACCCACGCGCGGGGCGCGCCCCGTGGCACGAAAATACGCCGGTGTGCTCGCGCGGGGTCTGCGACCCCGCGCCGGCGGCGGGTTACACTCCCGGTGGTCGCCGCCGCGAGCCAGGCCGGGGGGCTATTTTCGAGGGAGGTTACCCATGCCTCGTAGAATTATACTCAGTAAATGGAAATTTGTGCTCCTCGGCGGTCTGCCAGGCCCAGGCCTGACTGGGCGACAGCCGAGCGCACAGCGCGCGGGTCGCAGACCCGCTTTGAGCGACTTTTTCCATCTACTGAGACTTGTTGAGCGACTACTCATCGCGATCCTGGGGGTGGGGCTGGCCCTCGCGTTGCTGAGCAGCGGGGGCGGGACCTGGGCTATGCCGGCGCAGTGCGCCTCCCGGCAGACGATCCCCACCAGGACACCCACCCGGCCGCCCGGATCGCCCACCCAGCCGCCAGCCACCCAGCCACCTCCTACGCAACCACCACCGTTCACGGTTACGCCGGCAGCGACGAGTATGGCGGGCACCGCGACCAACACGCCGGCAGCGACGAGTATGGCGGGCACCGCGACCGTCACCGCGACCAACACGCCGCCTGCTGCCGTGCTCACGGCAAGTCCCATACTGCCGACCCGGCCTGTCACGCCGATCCAGTCACCCAGTCCGACGGGGGCCGGGGGTCTGGGCGCGACGGCCACCACGGAGGTGACCAGCCCGTCGCCAGCACCATCGGCTACGGCCACAGTCGCCGCGCCGCCCAGCCCGACCACGGCACCTTCGGCGACGCCCAGGCCCATCTCTTCGTCCACCGGGATCGATGTGCCTTGCTGTGTGGCTGGCATCGTGGTGTTCCTGTTGATCTTGATCGCCCTGGTCTACTGGCGGCGACGATCAACCAGGAAGGACACAGCATAAGTGACCAGTACCCGATCATGGGGCACGTGCGGCCTGTTGCTCGCCGGGTTGTGCGCGATCGTGCTGTCTCTGGCCGGCCTGCCCGTTTCGCCCTCACAGGCCGGCCCCACCCTGAACTATCGCTTTGGCTTTGGCAAGACGGCGCAGCCGCTGGAAAGCTATGACCCGGCCCTGCTGGCCCAGTTGCGCGCCGGGATGTATCTGGACTGGCAGACGATAGTCCAGCCCCCACGGCCCAATGGCATAGAATACGTGCAGATGCTGCGCGTCAAGCAGGTCAAGACCGATTCCCGCTACGATGCGCCCTACAGGGTCCCGTATACCTATACGGTATGGCCCGCCTGGGAGAAGCTGGCGGACTGCGTCCGCGCCAACCCCGGCGCACTGTGGCTGGTCGGCAATGAGATGGACCGGGTGGATTGGGACGCCGGCCACCAGGACGAATGCCTGCCGGAGGTCTACGCCGGGGTCTATCACGAAGCCTACACCCGGATCAAGGGCTGGGACCCCACGGCCCAGGTCGCCATCGGCGGGGTCTGCCAGGTCACGCCGTTGCGCCTGGAGTACCTGGATCGCGTCCTGGCGGCCTACCGCACGCGCTACGGGACCCGGATGCCGGTGGACGTCTGGAACGTACATGCCTTCGTCCTGCGCGAAAAACGCTGGCACGAGGGCTGCCCGGACTGCTGGGGGATTGACGTGCCGGCCGGCTCATCGGCCGCGGCCGGCGTACTCTATGACATCCGCGATAGCACGAATCTGGAGGCTTTTAAGGAACAGATCATCGCCTTTCGTCGCTGGATGCGCGACCATGGTGAGCGCGACAAGCCCTTCATCGTCAGCGAATACGGCGTGCTCATGCCCTACTGGGTGGAGGATGAGGACGGCCGGGCCTTTACGCCGGAGCGGGTCCGCGATTTCATGTACGCCTCGTTTGACTACCTGCAGAGCGCCACGGACCCGGATTTGGGTTGTCCGGCCGACAAGGATCGCCTGGTGCAGCGTTGGGTCTGGTACAGCCTGGATGGGGACCCGGAGGTATTCGGCGGCAATCTGTTCGACTCGACGACCCGGCAGATGACCACCCTGGGCCGGTATTGGGCCGCTTACGTCAACGACCCGGCCCGGATGCCCGCGCCCCAGGTGAACCTCTTCCCGGTGCGGGCCTGGGCCGGGTCGGCGGCGGATGGGATGACCTTGCACGCACTGATCGGCAACAGCGGCAGCCTGCCGGTGGCGCAGAGCTTTGCCGTGCGGTTCGAGGACGAGGCGGGGCAGACATTGGGTGAGGTCGCCGTCCCTGGCCTGCGCTGCTGCGGGGATTCAGTCACCGTGGCGGTCCAGTGGGCCGACGCCCCGCCGGGGGAGCAGCGGGTACGGGTGCGGGTGGACCCGGCCGGTCAGGTCGCCGAGCCGGACCGGGTGGACAACGAGTTGACCGTGCGGGTGCAGGTGGTGGATTCCCCCCTGCCGACCCCAACGCCCACGGCAACGGCCACGCGGTCCACGTCGTCCCCCACGGCAGTGCCCACATCACCGGCAAGCACGCCGACGGGCGTTGTGCCGGGCCTGGTCAGGGCATCGCCCGCGCCGCCGGAACCGCCGGCGTCCACCGCCTCGAGCGAAGCGAGCGGAGCGAGCCAGACACCGGCGCTGTCCCCCGGCGCATCCGGGGAGCCATGGCCCGCTGCCGATTGGTGGTTGGGCGGTCTGCTTGCCCTTGTTGCCTTAGGGATGGGCATTTTCTTACATCGCCGCGAGCAGCGGAAAGGAGACCCAAGATGAACGCACCGGATGAACGGTACACCTGGGTGATCCTGTCCATATTGGCGGGCAGCTTGCTGATGGCCCTGGTCTTCTCGCTGGGGCCGGCCAGTTGGGCCGCGCCGGAGCAGAACCCCTATCGCCAAACCGTACCCACCCGCCCACCAGGGTTCACGCCCACGGCGTGGGTCTACCTGCCCTATGTGGCGAAGCAGTACGCGCCGGGCGGTGTGGCCACCGGGGGATACGTGAGCACCATGCCCGGCCAGCCGGGGTCTTATCTGCCGTTAGCCACACGGTGAGATGTCAGCGCATCCCCTTTGGGCCAATCTCGGTCCTTACTGCCAGGGGGTAGGGTCTTGCGGCGGCGAAGCTGCCACAGTCCCCCAATCCCTCGGCCCTTGCTGGACTACGCAGATTCGTGGGTGCTCTAAGTGGGTGTGTCACCCGCGCCCCACATCCTGGTGGTGGAGCGGCCTCTCAGCCCCACCGACGGGGGGGACACATCCCCTTTGAGCCGGTGTGCCCCTCGAATCTGCGTTGACCCACAAGTTCATCCATACTGAACGGAATAACCACAATCCACGGAGAAGAAAGGTCATGCGACATACCAGGGTAAGTTGGCCTCATCTGGCTGGACTGGTACTAAGTGTGGGCAGTGCATTGCTGTTCACAGTGCTGGTATTCCTGGGGCCGGTCGGTTGGGCGTCGCCGGGACAGAACCCCCAATATCAGGACACGCCTACACCGTATCAGATATACATGCCCCTGGTTTTCAGGAACTATCTTGCTCCTAACCACCGCTTTGGGTTCGGCACGGTGATGAACCCGATCTCCGCGTATGATCCCGCCGAGATCGCCCGCCTGCGAGCCGGGATCTACACGAGCTGGGCGGTTCTAACCGCTCCCGCACACCCCAATGGTATGGAGTACGTTCAGCTAGTACGACTCCACCAGAAGAAGCAATGGGATGCGTATAACGCTCCCTATGTGATCCCCTATACGTATACGTTGCAGACATCATGGAGCCTGATCGCCAGTGCAGTCACAGCCAATCCCGGTTCCCTGTGGCTGATCGGCAACGAGATCGAGCGGATCGATTGGCCCGGTGGCAGGCAGGACGAGATGTTGCCAGAGCTATACGCCCAGGCCTACCACGAGATATATACCTTCATCAAGCAGCGGGATCCCACAGCCCGGGTCGCCATCGGTGGCGTGATCCAGGCCACGCCATTAAGATTCAAATACTTGGACCGGGTCCTGGCCGCCTATCAGTCATTCTATGGACAAAAGATGCCCGTAGATGTCTGGAATGTCCACGGCTTTATCCTACGGGAAAAACATTACTATGACGGCTGCCCGGATTGCTGGGGGGCCGATATCCCCGCCGGGTTGACCGAGACAGTGGGGATACTCTATGACGTTGATGACGCAGATGATCTTGACACCTTCAAGCAACAGATCATCGCATTTCGCCAATGGATGAAAGACAAGGGCGAGCGGGACAAACCCCTCATCGTGACCGAATATGGCCCGCTGATGCCCTTTTTCTCCGAGGAGCGCATACGCGACTTTATGTATGGCACCTTCGATTTCATGCAGATTGCCACGGACAACCAGATTGGGTATCCAGCAGACAACAACCGGCTGGTCCAGCAGTGGATGTGGTATAGCCTGGACTGCGACCCCAACAGGTTCGGCGGTCGCCTGTTCGACCACGAGACCAAGGCGATCACCCAGTTGGGTTTATACTGGGAAGCCTACGTGAATGACCCCACGCGGATGGTTACCTCGCGCTGAGAAGAAGGTCCTACGGGGATCGCAGATATTATGAGGCTAGGGTTTCGAGCCGGAGAGAGTTTGGGTAGAGAAGGCGATGAAGCGCAAATCGCCCGGGGCGGGAGCATGGTTCACGTAGCGGGTACCAGAGGTATACGGATCGCCCTGTAGATCGGCCCAGATGGTGAAGGCATCGCCGGCTACGGCTTCGGGGGCCTCGAAGTAGAAATAATACGTCCGGCCCGCGGAGTCTGGCAACGGCTCGAACGTGAAGGAGTAGTAGGTGTTGTCCGCGATGTCCTCTGCTGGCACGGTGATCGTCACCAAATCTGCTACACCGGATGGGGCTTCGCGCAGATGGAAAACCAGCGGATGGTGATTCTGCCGGGCATAGGTAGCCAACATCACGTCAATCCGCGCCAGATTTGGATAGCGGCAGGCGAAGGTCTGACCGTGGGTGGTGGAGCCCCAGATCTCGCCCACCGGCGTGTTCGAGTAGTCTTGAAAGGCGCTGACCAGGGGACTCTGGTGGTAAGTGGGAAACAGAAAACCGGCCAGACACCACAGGTTGAAGACGAGCAGGCTGCCAACGATCAACAGCGCGCCCGTACGCTGAAGCCACTTCCGGGTTGCGCCCAGCAGACCCCAGAGGACGAGCACTGCCAGGGCTGGCAGCGCCGGGAACAGAAAGCGGCCTTGAGGTTGCCAGTAGGAAAAATTGAAGCGAATCACGCTACCGATCAGAAACAAAACAGCAGCGAATAATATTAGTATGGCATTGCTCTGAAACCTGTCCAGGCTGTGGCTTCGTCGTCCCAGGCTCCACAGTGTTAGTGCCCCACCCAACCCCATGAACGCCATGGCATTAAGGAGATCGCGCAACAGGTTCGGGATGGGGAGCGACAGCCAACCGAAATATCCCCAGAAAGAATGGGTTAATATAATGAAAAAGTCATCCCAGGAAGCCCAGGGCATCTGTCCTACTCGAATCTCAGGGGTGAGGTTGTGCAGTGTGCCTGCCCCAGCGCCCGGCGCGAGCATGTAAAACAGCCCCAGGATTGCCAGCAGTGGTACACAGAACCAGGCGCAAGGCTGCCAGAAAGACCGTCGCGAGTGGACGAATCTAATCCGCACTAATAACGCGAGCACGGCTACAGGGAGGAGAAACAGCAGGGTCAACTTGGTCATTAGCCCTATTGCCAGCGCAGTGCCAGCCAGAAACAGCGAGCGGCGTTCTGCTCCCGCATCTGGAGCTTTCACGGCCCACAAGAGAGCCATGAGCTCCAGGCCGGCCAGGGCATTAGCCAGAGTGTCGTTGCGAATGGAGCCATTGAGAAAGGTGACTTGGGGGATGAAAGCCGCCAGCCCGGCGGCTCCCAAGGCCAGGGCCCCGTCTTGGGGAAAGATAGCTTTACTCAGGCCGTATGTCGCCAAGACGGCAAAAACGCCCAGGAAAGCAGACAGCGCGCGCAGAACATAGATCGCCATTTGGTCAGGAGCGATATTCAGGAAGCCGGCTCGTTCGGGCAGAAAGAGAACAGAGGAGTGCGCTGGGAATAAGGGGTTAAAGGGAGGAAATTCAGTGGGTAGCCAGGTTGAATCTATAGATTTGAGCGCCTCCAGGATAAGGGCATCCAGGATATAGTAAACTGGCGGATGGTGCCATTCGTAGGCGGTGATCGCATAGCCTTCCCAATAATGACCGCGCTGGGGTGAACTGGGCGGGGGAAGTTGGTGGAAATCGCTCAGGTACCTGGCATATAAGAAATGAGCGGGTTCATCTGGCGTCTCCCACGGTGGAACTACCAAACCGTAGGCGAGTGACAGTGTGAAGTGGAGAATTGCCAGCCCGATCAGAACCGCTTTTTCTCGCACAATTATCTCCTGCGCCGTAACTGCCTACCCTGTACCCCCCGCAAGTTAGCCTCCAACCTGCGGGGAGGGTAGGAAACGAAAGCCATTTTACCGCAAAACCATGGCGAGGACAAGGGCCTTTGGTTTCAGTAAAGCGACACAACGTAGCAAAAGAGCCACCCCAAAATATCCGGCCGGCGATCCAGCTTGATCACGTCTCCAAACGCTTCACCCTGCACCCGGAGCGTGCCCGCTCGTTCCAGGACGCCTTCATCGGCCTGGTGCGCGGCCAGCGCAGCCGGAAGCAAGAATTCTGGGCGCTGCGTGACGTGAGCTTTGCGGTGCAGCCCGGCGAGACCCTGGGCCTCATCGGCCCCAATGGCTCCGGCAAGAGCACCATCCTCAAGCTCATCAGCCGCATCCTGACCCCCACCGAGGGCCACATCACCGTCAACGGCCGGGTATCCTCGCTGCTGGAACTGGGGGCCGGCTTTCATCCGGACCTCACCGGCCGCGAGAACATCTACCTGAACGGCTCCGTGCTGGGCCTCAGTCGGCGGGAGATCAACGAACGCTTAGATGACATCATTGCCTTCGCCGAGCTGGAGCGGTTCATAGACATGCCGGTGAAGCACTATTCCTCCGGCATGTACATGCGCCTGGGGTTTGCTGTGGCCGCCCACGTGGAGCCGGACATCCTGCTGGTGGACGAGGTGTTGGCGGTGGGGGACCAGAGTTTCCAACTCAAATGCTATGATCGCATTGCTGACTTGCGGAGCCGAGGCGTTACTATTATCTTCGTCTCCCACAGCCTGGAGGATGTGCGGCGGTTGTGTACTCAGGCGATCTGGCTGGAGGATGGAGAAATACGGAGCCAAGGCTATGTGGACCAGGTGATCGAGCAATACCTGAGCCGGGTCATGGCTCGCGAGGAGGGCCAACTGGCCGCTCAAGGAATGGCCAAAGGGCAGAGGGAGCGTTGGGGCAGCGGGGAGGTTCGCATTGTTGACGTGGAATTCTACGATCAGACAGGTCAACGTCGGCACATCTTCACCACCGGCGAAAGGATGCGGGTCCGCATCCGGTACGTGACCACAGCCCGGATCGAACGGCCCGTGTTCGGCGTGGCGATCTACCGCGCTGATGGCCTGCACATCAATGGCCCGAACACCCGGTTCTCTGGCTATGAGATCCCCATGGTGGAGGGCAAGGGAGAGCTATGGTGTACGTTCGAGATGCTCCCTCTGCTAGAGGGCCGCTACTGGTTCTCTGCGTCGGTCTATGACGAGACGTGTACCCATCCTTATGATCATCTGGACCGGGTATTCCCATTCCGGGTGCAAGCGGGCGCTCAGGTGCAGGAACGCTACGGCACAGTCTATATCCCCTGCCACTGGCAGCACATCCCGGCGGCATAGGGCCTCGCCACAGGAGAGTCATGGTTAATAGCATTGATTACGCTTTCCTGCGCTTCACCGGCGTCTTGCCAGAGAACCAGCGGCGCATCCAGGGCTTCTACGTGCCTTTCTTCGCGGAGTGCAAGCGGGTGCTGGACCTGGGGTGTGGAGATGGCGACTTTGTCGGCCTCTTGCGCGAGCAAGGCATCGAGGCCCTGGGGATTGATCGAGACGAGACGTGCTGCGCTACCGCGCGGGACCGTGGACTGCCCGTGCATTGCCAGGATGTCTTCGAGTATCTGCGCGAGTGCGAAGCCGATAGCATAGATGGCATCTTCTCCGCACATCTGGTGGAGCACCTGCCCTACGAGGCCGTGCTCGAGTTGCTCCGGCTCTCCCATCGAGCGTTGCGCCCTGGTGGGCTAATCCTCCTGGTGACGCCGAACGCCCGTAGCCTCTACACCCATCTGGAGAGCTTTTACATGCACTTCGGGCACGTATCGTTCTATCATCCAGAGTTGCTGCGCTTCTTACTGCACTACGTCGGATTCTCCAACCCCCAGGCAGGCGAGAACCCGGAAACCGCCACCCCGTTGTGGGGTCCGTTTCTCCTGCCGGGAGAGGTATCCCCCCTGTCCACATGTACTGGTGAACCTGGCGCTCCCATCCGCTATGAGTTGCTGCTGCCGCTCCCTGGCGATAACTGGGTTCGCCGATGTATTCGGCAGGTCAAGATGTTCGCGGTGCACCTGATCGTGCAGCCATACCTGGATCAGATCGTTCCCCAAATCAATGCCCAACTGGCCCAGCTCAACCGATTATTGCGCAGCCTGGATCGGCCGGTAGAATGCTATGCCTGTGCTACCAAGCCGGATACCGACGAGTAATAAAAATTGAAACAACTGGAGGAGGTCATCATGATCGAAGGTGTAAAAATCATCCCCCTAACGGCCCACATGGACGACCGGGGCTACCTCATCGAGATCGCCCGCCGGGCAGACGACAGCGAACCCCACGCCGTGGTGCATCGCTTCGGCCAGGTCTACCTGGTAGGAGACATGGTGCGCGGTACCATCCGCGCCTTCCACAAACACCAGGAACTTTGGGATTGGTTCTTCATCAGTCATGGCAGCGCCAAGTTTATCCTGCGTGACGACCGCCAGGACAGCTCCACCTATGGAGAGATGATGACCGTCATCGCTGGCGAGCGCAATCCCCGGCTCATCGTCGTGCCGCCGGGCGTCTACCATGGCTGGATGTCCCTGGAGGATGATACCCAGATGATCAGCACCGCCAGCGAGGTCTACAACCGCGAGAAGCCGGACGAGGTGCGTATCCCGCCGGATTCCTTCGGGGACGTGTGGACGGTGAAGGGGAAATAGGATGCGCAAAGTGCTATTGGTGGGCGGAGCCGGCTATGTGGGCGCCATCCTGGCGGAGGAGCTCCTGGAACGCGGTTACGCCGTCAAGGTGCTGGATCGGCTCTACTACGGCGAGGAGGGCCTGCGGGACATCCGCGACCGGGTGGAGTTGGTCGTGGCGGATATGCGGGTGCCACCGGCCGGCGTGATGGACGACGTGGATGCCGTGGTAAACATCGGGGGATTGTCCAACGACCCCACCGCCGAATACAACCCCCGAGCCAACTACGAGATGAACACGTTGGCTACCCAAAGATTAGCAGAGATCTGCAAAGAGCAGGGCGTGCGGCGGTACGTGTTTGCTTCTTCCTGCTCGATCTACGACCGGGGCGTGGGAGACGAGGACCGGGACGTGTTGCTGGACGAGGAGTCCGAGGTGCGCCCGCGCGCCGCTTATGCCAGTTCCAAGTATGAGGCCGAGCGCGTCTTGTTGCGCATGGCCGATCCGGACTTCTGCCCGGTGATCCTGCGCAAGGGCACCATCTACGGTTTCTCCCCTCGGATGCGGTACGATCTGGTCGTGAACACCTTTGTCAAAGATGCTCTGTCCAAAGGGGTGCTGACCATCCACTATGGCGGCGAGATGTGGCGACCCCTGGTGGACGTGCGCGATGTGGCCCGGGCCTACATTGCCTGCCTGGAAGCTCCAGAGGATAAGGTTAAGGGGCAAATCTTCAATGTCTCCTATCGCAATATGCGTATCTCCGAGCTGGCCCTGCGTGTGCGTGCGGCATTGGCCGAGATCGGCGTGTCCGTCCAGATTCAACCGGATTACGGTTATCGGGGGGTGCGCAATTATCGGGTAACCACCACCAAGATCAGCCACATCTTGGGCTTCCAGCCCATCGTATCAGTGGAGGAATCGGTCAAGGACATGGTGGAAAAGGTCCGCCGTTATGGATACACCGATTTCGATAACCCGCGTTACTATAATATCCGTTGGATGCGCTTGCTGGAAGAGGCGGACCGGATCATTCGGATCACGGGTTCGGTCTTTGAGATCCCGAAAAGCGGATAGATCAGTCTGAAGATAGCGAGACTTTATGCCCACAGTGGATTTATTAGAACTGCCCTTCGACCAATACCAACGGTACAATACCGTCCGGGCCGTGGTGGAGTTGATCCACCAGCAGCACCAGGGTTCCCCACGACTGCGTATCCTCGATGTGGGGGGGTACTTCCGCACCCTCACCGGGCAAGACATACTGCCCCTGTCGGAGTTCCTGCCGAACGATGACGTCATCGCCCTGGACATGGTGCCCTGCTCGCTGCCGGGCTATATCCGAGGGAACGGCGCTCAACTGCCCTTCCGCGACGGCGGCTGTGACGTCGTGGTCACCTGTGATACCCTGGAGCATGTCCCTCCTGCCCAACGGGAGGCCTTTGTCGCCGAACTCCTGCGGGTGGCGGCCGGCTACGTTATCCTGGCGGCCCCTTTCGATGACGAACGGACCCGCCTGGCCGAACAGGTCGTACACGAGTATCTGAAAGCCGCCTTTGGCGTCGAGCACGCCCAGCTGGAGGAACACCTGCGGTACGGGTTGCCCAACCGGTTTGACCTGCGGTCCTGGCTGGCGCAGCAAGGCTGGTCCTGGGTGGATTT
>Ga0209162_1003199_pt1 | contig 13437 bp, 9 predicted proteins | sample YNPNPMetaG_FD_187121 | JGI IMG/M metagenome (GOLD analysis project Ga0209162, IMG submission 187121) | Anoxygenic and chlorotrophic microbial mat microbial communities from Yellowstone National Park, USA - YNP NP MetaG (SPAdes) (version 2) ...
CCATGGGCCCCTGCCGCATCAACCCTAAGAAGCCCGACGAGTCCCGAGGTGTCTGCGGGGCCACCATGGACACCATCGTGGCCCGCAATTTCGCCCGCATGATCGCCGGGGGGTCCTCCGCCCACTCTGACCACGGCCGAGCGGTGGCGGAAACCCTGATCATGGCGGCCAAGGGAGAGACCAAGGACTACGAGGTCAAGGACCGCATCAAGCTGCTGGAGGTGGCTCTGGACCTGGGCATCGAGGTGGGCGACCGCGACGTCAACGACATCGCCCTGGAGGTGGGCGAGCGCTGCCTGGCCATGTTCGGGCAGCAGGAAGGCGAGTTGGCCTTCGCCCAACGCGCCCCCGAGCCCCGCAAGGAGATCTGGCGCAAGCTGGGAGTCTTTCCCCGCGGCATCGACCGCGAGGTGGTGGAGATGATGCACCGCACCTCCATCGGGGTGGACCAGGACTACGAGAATATCCTGCTGCAGGGCACCCGCTGCGCCCTGGCCGACGGCTGGGGCGGCTCCATGGTCGGCACCGAGCTGCAGGACATCCTCTTCGGGACCCCCACGCCCCTGGAGAGCAAGGTCAACCTGGGGGTGCTCAAGGAGGACGAGGTCAACATCATCGTCCACGGCCACGAGCCGCTGCTCTCGGAGATGATCGTGCTGGCCGCCTCCCTGCCGGAGATGCAGGAGAAGGCCAAGGCGGCGGGGGCCAAGGGCATCAACCTGGCGGGCATCTGCTGCACCGCCAACGAGGTGCTAACCCGCCACGGCGTGCCCATCGCCGGCAACGTGCTGCAGCAGGAGCTGGCCATCCTCACCGGGGCGGTGGAGGCCATGATCGTGGACGTGCAGTGCGTCTACCAAGGCATCGGCCAGATCGCCAGCTGCTTCCACACCGACATCATCACCACCTCCCCGCGGGCCAAGATGCCCTACGCCAAGCACATCGAGTTTCATGAGGACCACGCCCTGGAGACCGCCAAGCGGATCGTCTCCGAGGCCATAGACAACTTCAAGAACCGCGGCAAGGTGCAGATACCCGACGTCACCGAGTCCCTCATCGCCGGGTTCAACCACGAGTACATCAACTACATGCTGGGCGGGAGGTACCGCGCCTCCTACCGGCCGCTAAACGATGCGGTCATCGACGGGCGCATCCGCGGCGTGGTCGGCGTGGTCGGCTGCAACAACCCCCGGGTCAAACACGACGACATCCACGTGCGGGTCACCCGAGAGCTCATCGCCAACGGCTGCCTGGTTCTGATGACCGGCTGCGCCGCTCAGTCGGTGGCCAAGGCCGGCCTGATGCTCCCCGAAGTGGCTAGGGAGATCTGCCCGCAGGGTCTGTGGGAGGTCTGCGAGGCGGTGGGCATCCCGCCGGTCCTGCACTGCGGATCCTGCGTGGACAACAGTCGCATCCTCATCGCCGCCACCGCCATGGTGCACGAGGGCGGGCTAGGCGACGACATCAGCGACCTGCCGGCGGCGGGCTGCGCCCCCGAGTGGATGAGCGAGAAGGCAATCTCCATCGGCCAGTACTTCGTCACCTCCGGCGTATATACCGTCTTCGGGGTGAAGTGGCCCACCCTCGGCAGCAAGGCCGTGACCGACCTGCTCTTCGAGAAGTACAAGGATCTCTATAAGAACTGCTGGGACTTCGAGCCCGACCCGGAGAAGATGGTGGGTAAGATCCTCAACGTCATCGACAACAAGCGCGAGGCGCTGGGCATCTCCGCCAAGCGGGAGAGGGTCCTCTTCGACATGGCCATGAGAAGAGAGCTGGAGGTCTGATAGATGAGCAGGATAATCGCAACCGCGGCCATCAAGGGAGCCTACAAGGAAGTTGCCGAAGCAAGGCGCATGTTCAACGAGACCCTGGAGGCGGCGGGGGCCACTGCCAAGGTGGAGTTCCCCAACACCGCTTATTACTTGCCCATAATCTACGGGCTATCCGGGATCAAGGTGGAAAAGGTGGAGGACATGGCCAAGGTGCTGGAGCTGTGCGACCAGCTGCTCCCGCCGATGCCCAAGGCTCGCCACTGGGTGCCCTACCTGGGGCACACCCTGGACGCGGGGATCGCCACCCTCTTCGCCGGCGAGATCATCGAGGGCTGCAAGTACGTGACCAACCCGCCGGTGGACGACGTCTGGCTGGGGGCGGCGGACGACGTGATCATGCGGGAGCGCGGTGTGGAGTTCGTGGACGGCACCGCCCCGGGGTTCTGCGCCCTCACCGGCCTGGCCTCCAGCGCGGAGATGGCCGAGAAGATCGTCATCGAGCTGCTGGAGAAGAACCTCTACGTCTGGATGAGCGGCCATATAGACGGTAAGACCATCACCGAGCAGCTGCTGGAGCGCGACCGCCAGCTGGGATGGGACACCCGCACCGTGCCTTATGGCAAGGAGATGTCCTCCGCCGTCTACTCCCTGGGCTTCGCCGCCCGCGCGGCCATGTCCTTCGGGGGAGCCCAGCCGGGCGACTTCAAGAAGGTGCTTCGCTATAACAAGAACCGCATCTTCGCCTTCGTGCTGGCCCTGGATTACGTGGATGAGCAGAAGTACGCCTACGCGGCGGGGGCCATCAACTACGGGTTCCCCACCATCGCCAACACCCCTATCCCCCAGATCCTTCCCACCGGCGTGTGCACCTACGAGCACGTCGTCTCGAATGTCCCCGAAGAGGAGATCGTCCAGAAGTGCGTGGAGGTGCGCGGTCTCAAGATCCAGATCACCAAGGTCCCCATCCCCATGGCCTACGGGCCGGCCTTCGAGGGCGAGCGCATCCGCAAGGAGGACATGTACGTGCAGTTCGGCGGGAACATCACCCCTGCCTTCGAGTACGTGCGCATGCGGGAGATGGACGAGGTCACCGACGGCAAGATCGAGGTGGTGGGCCCGGAGATCGACGACGTGGAGCCGGGCAGCGCCCTTCCTCTGGGTATCGTGGTGGAGGTTGCCGGGCGCAAGATGCAGGAGGACTTCGAGTCCATCCTGGAGCGCCAGTGCCACCACCTCATCAACGGGGCCGAGGGCATCTGGCACATGGGCCAGCGCGATATCGTCTGGACCCGCATCAGCAAGAAGGCCAAGGAGAAGGGCTTCAAGATCCGCCACTACGGGGAGATCCTCCATGCCAAGCTCCTCTCCGACTTCCCCGCCATCGTGGACAAGGTGCAGGTGACCATCTACACCGACATGGCTGAGGTGGAGAAGTGGCTGGAGATCGCCCGCCAGGCCTACCGCTACCGCGACGAGAAGACCGCGGGCATGACCGACGAGTCCGTGGACATCTTCTACTCCTGCACCCTCTGCCAGTCCTTCGCCCCCACCCACGTGTGCGTGATCACCCCGGAGCGACTGGGGTTGTGCGGCGCTTACAACTGGCTGGACGGCAAGGCCGCCTACGAGATCGACCCCACCGGCCCCAACCAGCCCATCAAGAAAGGGGAAGCCATCGACGAGGTCAAGGGGCAATGGAAGAACGTCAACGAGTTCGTCAAGGAGAAGTCCGGGGGGGTCTCCGAGAAGTTCAACGCCTACACCATGATGGAGGACCCCATGACCTCCTGCGGCTGCTTCGAGTGCATCGTGGCTTTCCTGCCCCTGTGCAACGGGGTGATGATCGTCAACCGCGAGTACACCGGGATGACCCCCTGTGGGATGAGCTTCTCCACCCTGGCCGGGTCGGTGGGAGGCGGGGCCCAGACCCCCGGCTTCATCGGCATCGGGAAGGTCTATATCACCTCCAAGAAGTTCATCAGCGCCGATGGCGGGTTCCAGAGGATCGTGTGGATGCCCAAGATGCTCAAGGAGACCCTGCACGAGCAGCTGACCAAGCGCTGCGAGGAGATCGGCGACCCCGATTTCATCAATAAGATAGCCGACGAGGATGTGGGGGTCACCGAGGAGGAGATCCTTCCCTGGCTGGAGGAGAAGGGCCATCCCGCCCTGACCATGGATCCCATGCTGAGCTGATCCCGGGGAACGGGGGGAGCCTCCGCTCCCCCCTCGATATAGATCGAATGTCAAGATGCAGGTAACGAGGTCTTGAGAGGAAGGAGAGGGATATGGGACTTTCAGGCCTGGACATCTTCAAGAAGCTGCCCAAGACCAACTGCAAGGAATGCAACTTCCCCACCTGCCTCGCTTTCGCCATGAAGCTGGCACAGGGACAGGCCAACCTGGACGACTGTCCTTACGTCTCCGACGAGGTGAGGGCGGAGTTGTCCGAGGCGGCGGCGCCGCCCATCCGCGGGGTCACCGTTGGGGTGGGCGACGAGGCCTTCAAGGTGGGGGAGGAGCTGGTGCTGTTCCGCCACGAGAAGACCTTCTTCAACCCCACCGTATTCGGCGTGCTCATCTCCGACGACATGCCCGACGAGCAGGTGGAGAAGCTGGTGAACCAGGCCAAGGAGTGCGAGCACGAGAGGGTGGGGGTCATCCTCAAGGTGGGGACGCTGGCCCTCAAATGCGCGTCAGGTGACGCCGGGAAGTTCGCGGCTCTGGTGGAGAAGGTCAAGGGGATGACCTCCAAACCCCTTATCCTCATGAGCGAGGACCCGGCGGCGCTCAAGGCGGGGGCGGAAGCGGCCGGCGACGTCAACCCGCTGCTCTACGCGGCCACCGAGGCCAACGCGGAGGCCGTGGGCGAGTTGGCCAAGGAGAAGGGGCTCCCCCTGGCGGTCAAGGCGTCCGATTTGGGCAAACTGGCCGAGCTCTCGGAGAAGCTCACCGGGATGGGCCTGAAAGACCTGGTGCTGGATCCGGCCCCGCGCACCCCTAAGGAGAGCTTCACCGACCTGGTGGCCATCCGCAGGGCGGCGCTCAAGGACAAGTTCAAGCCCTTCGGCTACCCCACCATCACCTTCCCCTGCGAGGAGACCGACGACGAGCTCTACGAGACGGTGCTGGCGGCTCTGTACACCTGCAAGTACGGCGGCATCGTCATCCTCTCCCACGCCGAGCAGTGGAGGATGTACCCGCTGCTGGTGCTGGCACTAAACGTCTTCACCGACCCCCAGCGCCCCATGGCCGTGGACTCCAAGTTCTACGAGATCGGCAACCCCGACGAGAACAGCCCGGTCCTGGTGACCAGCAACTTCTCCTTGACCTATTTCATCGTCTCCGGCGAGATCGAGGGGAGCAAGGTCCCGGCCTGGCTGGGCATCGTGGACACCGACGGGCAGTCCGTGCTCACCGCCTGGGCCGCCGGCAAGTTCGTGCCCGAGGCCATCGCCAAGTTCATCAACACCTCGGGCATCGCCGACAAGGTCAAGCACCGCAAGCTGATCATCCCCGGCTACGTGGCCCAGATCTCCGGCGAGCTGGACGAGGAGCTGCCCGACTGGGAGATCGTCATCGGCACACGCGAGGCCGCGGACCTGCCGGCTTTCCTCAGGCAGTTCTCGACGACTTGAGGTAAGGCGCCCCGGGAGGAGCCCCCTTTAGGCGGGGGGGCGGCCGCGGGGATGAGAAGCGCCGGACGCGGCAAGGATCGGAGATAAGAGGAGGAACGACAGATGATCATCACCAAGTCCAAGCCCTTCGAGGAGGTGCTCAAGGAGCTGGAAGGCCAGAGCAAGGTCTTCATCGTGGGCTGCGGCTCCTGCGCCACCACCTGCGAAACGGGGGGCGAGCCCCAGGTGGCGGAGATGAAGGCCAAGCTGGAGGCGGAGGGCAAGACCGTCACCGGCACCGTGGTCTACGAGGAGGTCTGCCACGAGCTCAACACCAAGCGCAAGTTCCGCGAGAACAAGGAGGCGGTGGAGGCGGCCGAGGGCTTCCTGGTCATGTGCTGCGGGGCCGGATGCCAGTCGGTGCGCGAGGCCACCGAGAAGCCGGTGCACCCCGCCTGCGACACCGTCTTTTTGGGCAACATCCTGCGCCTGGGTAACTTCCAGGAGAAGTGCTCCCTCTGCGGGGAGTGCGTGCTGGACTACTTCGGGGCCATCTGCCCGGTGACCCGCTGCCACAAGGGCATCCTCAACGGCCCCTGCGGCGGCACCGACAACGGGAAGTGCGAGACCGACCGGGAGAAGGACTGCGCCTGGACCCTCATCTACCAGCAACTGGAGAAGGAGGGCAAGCTGGACCGCTTCCGCCGCATCTACGGCCCCAAGAACTGGCAGGCCAACATGAAGCCGGGGCGGGTCATCTTCGAGAAGAAGGGAGGCGAGGAATAATGACGCTGCTCATCGACAAGCACACCAAGCCTTCCATCCAGGAGATCCTGGAGTCGGGGACCTTCCTGGTCACCGGGGAGATCGGGCCGCCCAAGGGCACCAACATCGACGAGATGATCCACCACATCGACCTGCTCAAGGACAAGGTCCACGCCATGAACATCACCGACAACCAGTCCTCGGTGATGCGCTATCCCTCTTTGGCCACCGCCATCCTCATCAAGGAGCGGGGCGGGGAGCCCAACCTCCAGGTGACCTGCCGGGACCGCAACCGGCTGGCCATCGAGGCCGATCTGCTCTTCGCTTACACCCGGGGCATCCGCAGCGTGCTCTGCCTCACCGGCGACTCCATCCCGGTGGGCGACCACAAGGACGCCAAGTCCGTCTTCGACCTGGAGAGCGTCCAGCTGCTGCAGCTCATCCGGGCCATGGAGGAGGGCAAGGACCTGGGGGGCAATGAGCTCAACGAGCCGGTGAAGTTCTACAAAGGGGCCATCGTGACCCCCGAGGCCAACCCCATCGAGCCCCAGATGATCAAGTTCGAGAAGAAGATCGAAGCGGGGGCCCAGTTCTTCCAGACCCAGGCGGTCTACGACATGGACAACTTCAAGCGCTTCATGGAGAAGGCCCGCAAGATCGACGACAAGGTGAAGATCTGCGCCGGCCTGGTCCTGCTCACCGGCCCGGGCCAGATCAAGTACATGAACAACAACGTCCCCGGCGTCTTCGTCCCCGAGGATCTGGCCAAGGAGATGGAGGAGGCGCCCAAGGAGGAGCGCCTGGCCACGGGCATACGCATCATGGCTCGCCAGATCCGCATGTGCATCGACGAAAAGCTCTGCGATGGAGTGCACATCATGGCCATCGGCAAAGAGGACGTGGTGCCGCGCATCCTGGAAGAGGCCGGGGTGGACATCAACCAGCTGTGACGAACGGAGGGGGAGCGCCTCCGGGCCTCCCCCTCATCTCGCGTTGACATGGGACAGGATGGGAGCCGGGGTAGGGGCATGCGCACCTTCAACGGTCAATGGACGGCCACCGCCATCGGCAGCCTCCCACATACCGACGAGGCGGAGGCGTGCCGGTTGACCCTCGACTGCCTCGAGGAGGCGCCGGCCTGGCCGCAGCTGCCCCGCCGCTCTTTCCTGGAGAACATGTACGTGCAGTACAGCGAGGGCCTGCCGGGAAGGGTGGTGGATGTCGAGGAGCGCCGCATCTGGTGCGAGGACCTGGAGGGCCACTGGGAGGAGGTGGAGGCCTTCCTGCGGGAAAGCGAGGAGGGCGGGGGCGAACGGTTCGCCATATCCCCCGCGTATGCCGCGGGTCTTCACGCCTTCGTTAGCCGGGTCAGCGAGGGGGATCGCGATTATCCCTTCCTCAAGGGCCAGGTGACCGGCCCGTTCAGCTTCGGGCTCACCGTCACCGATGCGGCCGGGCGCCCTATCATCTACAACGATACCTACGCTGACCTGGTGGTGCGGCTTCTGGGCGCCAAGGCCCGCTGGATGAGGGACCTGCTGACCTCCACTGGTCGGGCCGGCAGGGTGCTCGTCTTCTTCGACGAGCCCTACCTCTCCATGGTGGGCTCGGCCCTGGTCAGCGTGCAGCCGGAGTTCGTGGTGGAGGCGCTGGACCGCTGCGTGGAAGCCGCCGGCTGCCTCACCGGGGTCCACTGCTGCGGCAACACCGACTGGTCGCTGCTGATGCGGACGAGGGTGGACGTCGTCAACTTCGACGCCTACGAGTACCTGGAGAACCTGGCTCTCTACCCGCGGGAGATAGCCGGCTTCCTGGAGCGGGGGGGGACGCTGGCCTGGGGCTTGGTACCCAACGACCGCAGGGTGGAAGGCGAAACGGTGTCCGGGCTGAGGGAACGGCTCGAGGAGGGACTGGCCCTCCTGGAGAAGAGAGGGGTCCCTTCCGCCCTACTGGAGCGGGGCATGTTCATCACCCCCAGTTGCGGCATGGAGGGAACGGACGAGAGGACGGCTGCCTCCGTTTATCGCATGCTGGAAGAGTTGGCCGGGGAGCTGAACCGGGGATGAGAGTGACTGCGGAGAAGAAGGCAAGCGGGATAATCCGGCCGTCGGAGGCGGCGGAAGGGGCGGGCCGCTTGCCTCGCTGGCTGCTGCAGCCGGTGAGGGCGGGGCGGGCCATGAGGCAGGTGGAGGACGCCCTCTCCCGCCACCGCTTGAACACGGTATGCCGGAGCGCGCGCTGTCCCAACCGCATGGAATGTTTCTCCCGCGGCACCGCCACTTTCATGATCTTGGGCGACGTGTGCACCCGCCGCTGCGCCTTCTGCGGGGTGGACAAAGGCACCCCGGCCCCCCCCGATCCCGGGGAGCCGGAGCGCCTGGCGGAGGCGGCGGCGGCCCTGGGCCTGCGCTACGTGGTGGTCACCTCGGTCACCCGCGATGACCTGACGGACGGCGGGGCCGGCCACTTCGCCCGCACGGTGGAACGGCTGCGGTGCGTACTCCCGCAGGCGGGGATCGAGCTTTTGGTGCCCGATTTCGCCGGGAGGTGGGAGTCCCTGCGAATGGTCCTGGAGAGCCGCCCCCTAGTCCTCAACCACAACTTGGAGACGGTGGAGCGGCTCTACCCCCTGGTGCGGCCGGGTGCCTCCTACCCCCGGTCGCTGGGGTTGTTGGCCCGTTCGGCGGACTGGCCGGAAAGGCCCCTGGTGAAGAGTGGTTTGATGGTGGGGCTGGGGGAGGACAGGCGGGAGCTGCGCCGGACCTTCGCCCATCTGGCGGAGGCGGGATGTGATATCCTGACGCTCGGGCAGTACCTGCGTCCCCGCGCCGGATGCCTGGAGGTGCGGAAGTTTTACCGCCCGGAGGAGTTCGATGAACTCAAGGCGGAGGCGGAGGAATCGGGTATACCCCGGGTCTTCTCCGCCCCCCTGGTGCGGAGCTCCTACCGGGCCGAGGAAGGAGCAGGACGGTAAGTCAGGCCGGTCAAGGCCGCAAGGAAAAAGGAGGAAGGAATGATCATCATCGGCGAGAAGGTCAACGTGATGATGAAGGTCATCGGCAACGCCATCAAGGAGCGCGACAAGAAACCCATCCAGGAGATGGCCCTGCTGCAGGCGGAGGGAGGGGCCAACTGGCTGGACATCAACCTGGGACCGGCCACCAAGGAGGGCCCGGAGAAGATGCGTTTCGTGGTGGAGGCGGTGCAAGAGGTGACCGACCTGCCGCTGGCCCTGGACACCATGAACATCGAGGCCATGAAGGCCGGGTTGGAGACGGTGAAGGGCGAGGTGATGATCAACTCCATCAACTCCATGCCCGAGCGCATCGAGGCGCTCATGCCCCTGGCCAAGCAGTACGACGCCTGGGTGGTACTGCTCACCCTCAACGCCGAGGGCAACGTGCCCCGCGACGCCAACGAGCGCCTGGAGGTGGCCTACAACCTGGTCACCGCGGCCCAGGAATACGAGATACCCCTGTCCAAGTGCCTCATCGACCCCATCGTCCTGCCCATCTCCGTGGCCCAGGACCAGGTGCACGCGCTCATCGACACCATGGACATGCTGCAGGGCCTGAACGCCGAGTTCCCCGAGCCGCCGGGTTCGGTGGTGGGACTGTCCAACGTGTCCAACGGGGTGACCGACAAGGAGGTGGCGGAGATAATCAACCGCACCCTGCTGGGGGTGCTCATGGCCAAGGGGCTCACCGCCGCCATCGTCGACCCCAACGACGATAAGCTCATGGGGGTGGCCAACCGCAACGAGGAATACGCCATCATCGAGAAGGTGGTCAACGGGGAGAGCGTGGACGAGAGCGATCCTCTGGCGCAGCAGGTCATCAAGACGGTGCGGGTGCTCACCGAGGAGACCCTCTACTGCGACGCTTACCTGCAGCTGTAGCCGGGCGGAGAGGTCCTTGGAAGAGCAGGGAGGAGCGACATGGCAGAGGAGTGCGCGTGCAGGCAGCGTTTCGCCCCTGTGGACGATCTGGCTCCCCTGGAGGAGATCCTTAATAGGTACCGGGGCGAGCGCGGGGCGGTCATACCCATGCTGCAGGACGCCCAGGAGGCCTACGGGTACCTGGACGAGCGCATCATGCGGGAGATGGCCCGCCGGGCCGGCTACCAGCTCAGCCAGCTCTACGGGGTGGCCACCTTCTATACCCAGTTCCGCCTGCAGCCCATAGGCGAGTACCTCATCAAGGTGTGCCACGGAACCGCCTGCCACGTGGCCGGCGCTCCCCTCATCACCGAGGAGGTCTGCAACCAGCTGGGCATCAAGGAGGGGCAGACCACCCCCGATGGCAAGTTCACCCTGGAGTCGGTGATGTGCGTGGGGGCCTGTTCGCTCTCTCCCATCATGATCGTGGGAGAGGACACCTACGGCAAGCTCAAGCCCACCTCCATCCGCAAGATACTCAAGGGTTACTACGGGGAGCAGGAGAAGGGAGCGGAGGCCGAGGATGAGTAAGAGCGGCGTCAAGGAAGCCAGGTACAAGCTGGTGCTGGGCTACGGCACCTGCGGCATCGCGGCGGGAGCGGCGGCGGTGAAGGAGGCCCTGGAGGCCGGGGCGGGCTCCTATGACGTGGACCTGGACATCGCCGGGTGCATGGGGTTCTGCTACCGGGAGCCCATCGTCGAGGTCATCGACCGCCAGACCGGCTGCTCGGTGACCTACGGCGACCTGGACGCCAAAAAGGTGTCCCGGCTGCTGGAGGAGCACGTGGGCAAGGGGGCCGTCATCGAGGATTGGGTGGTGCGCAAGAGCGACGACGCCGCCTGCGGGGAGGGCGACTTCCTGGCCAACCAGCACCGCATCGTGCTGCGCCACTGCGGCCTGCTCAACCCGGAGAGCATCGAGGAGTACATCGAGCAGGGGGGGTACGAGGCGGCGCGCAAGGCGCTCACCACCATGTCCCCCGAGGAAGTCATCGAGGAGGTGGGCAAGTCGGGCATCCGCGGACGCGGAGGTGCGGGCTTCCCCACCGGCACCAAGTGGGGTTTCGCCCGCCGCGCGGCGGGCGACGTCAAGTATCTCATATGCAACGCGGACGAGGGCGACCCTGGCGCCTTCATGGACCGCAGCGTCCTGGAGGGAGACCCCCACGCGGTCATCGAGGGGATGATCATCGCCGGATATGCCATCGGCGCCCGGCAGGGCTACATATACTGCCGCGCCGAATACCCTCTGGCCCTCAAACGCCTGGACATCGCCATCGCCGCCTGCCGGGAGCGCGGCTTCCTGGGCCGGGGGATATTCGGCACCGACTGGGACTTCGACATAACCATCAAAAAAGGGGCCGGGGCCTTCGTCTGCGGTGAGGAAACCGCCCTCATCGCCTCCATCGAGGGCAAGCGGGGCATGCCCCGCCCCCGCCCGCCCTTCCCCGCAAACCAGGGCCTGTGGGGGAAGCCGACCAACATCAACAATGTGGAGACGCTGGCGGCCATCCCCTGGATCATCGAGCATGGGGGGGAGGAGTACGCCAAGCTGGGCACGGAGAAGAGCAAGGGCACCAAGGTGTTCTGCCTGGCCGGCAAGGTCAGGCGGAGCGGGCTGGCTGAGGTGCCCATGGGCTACACCCTGCGCCAGGTCATCTTCGACGTGGGAGGCGGGGTGCGGGAGGGCAAGCGGTTCAAGGCGGTGCAGATGGGTGGGCCCTCCGGGGGGTGCCTGCCCGCGGAGCTGCTGGATACGCCGGTGGATTACGAGGCCATCACCGCCACCGGGGCCATCATGGGTTCGGGCGGGATGATCGTGGCCGACGACTCCACCTGCATGGTGGACCTGGCCCGATACTTCCTCTCCTTCACCCAGGAGGAGAGCTGCGGCAAATGCGTGCCCTGCCGCATCGGGACCAAGCGCATGCTGGAGATCCTAACCCGCATCTGCGAAGGCAAGGGTGAGCCGGAGGACATCGAGCGCTTGCAGGTGCTGGCCACCGACATCAAGGCGGCCAGCCTGTGCGCCTTGGGAGGGACCGCGCCCAACCCGGTGCTGACCACCTTGAGGTATTTCCGCAACGAATACGAGGACCACATCCTCAACCACCGGTGCACCGCCGGTGTCTGTCCGGCCCTCATAACCCTGTCCATCGATCCCGAGACCTGCACCGGTTGCGGCGCCTGTGTCAAGGTCTGCCCGGTGGAGGCCATCAGCGGGGAGAAGAAGCAGCCGCACAGCATCGACGCTGATAAGTGCATACGCTGCAAGCTGTGCATGAGCCGCTGCCCCTCGAGCTCCATAGCTGCCTCTTGAGGAAGAGCTGGCTGGACGGCAGCGGGGAAAGTCGCAGTAATCATCGGACGCGGGGCGGAAAAGGCGAGCGGAGCGGATCCCCGCTGCCTCTCTCGCTGACTTGCGCGTCATCAGCTGGGAAAAGATAATATAATGAAGACCGCGGACGGAAAGGGAGACCAGAACGGGGAAGAGGAAAAGACAGGGGAGATGTGACATGAACCTGGCCCATATCTTGGAGAACACCGCCCAGAGCAACCCCACCGCCCCCGCCCTCGTCTTCGGGCATGAGACCATCACCTACGGGGATCTGATCAAGAGGGTCAAGCAACTGGCCAGCGCCCTGGTCGGCCTGGGCCTGGGTGAGGGGAGCAGGGTGGCACTGCTCATGCGCAATGTGCCCGAGTTCGTCGTCTCCTACTATGCGGTGCTCTCTTTAGGCGGCACAGTGGTTCCCCTCTGCTACATGTGCCTGGCGGAGGAGGTGGAGAAGATCGTCTGCGACTGCGCCACCGATACCCTCATCACCAACTTTGAGTTCGACGACGTGGTCAAGCAGCTGCGGGCTTCCTCCTGCGCCCAGCTGGCCCGCATCATCGTCAGCGACTGCCCCGAGCTGGAGGACGTCATCAACTACCAGAAGCTGGTAGAGGAGGCCTCCGGCGACTTCAGCATGGTGGAACGTGATGCCGAGGACGTTGCCGTGTTCCTCTATGCTCCCACCGGCGCCAAGGTGGTCAGGGGTTGCATGCTCACCCACGGCAACCTCCGCTCCAACATCGAGATGGTAGTGAAGGCCGCAGGCATCGGTCCAGAGGACGTGTGCATGGGGGTGCTGCCCTTCTTCGCCGCCTATGGCCAGACGGTGGCCATGAACGCCTCCCTTTTCGCAGGGAGCCGCCTGGTCCTGCAGGAATCCTTCATCCCCGGGGAGGTGCTCAAAGCCATCCAGCAGGAGAAGGTCACCGTCTTCTGCGGAGTACCCACCATGTATGTCTACATCATCAACCACCCCCTCATCTACCAATACGACCTCTCCTCGGT
>Ga0209162_1003217_pt1 | contig 13378 bp, 11 predicted proteins | sample YNPNPMetaG_FD_187121 | JGI IMG/M metagenome (GOLD analysis project Ga0209162, IMG submission 187121) | Anoxygenic and chlorotrophic microbial mat microbial communities from Yellowstone National Park, USA - YNP NP MetaG (SPAdes) (version 2) ...
CCTACAACCTCATGAGTCTTTTCCGTCAGGCTGTGATGGGAACAAAGGTGCAGCACCAAATGAAAACCCTTAGGTACAAGGTTTTTGCTATAGGTGGTTATATGATAAAAAACGGAAATAGCCGTATCCTAAAACTCTCCATGCAAATGAAAAGGAGAAATTGGTTCAAAGGCCTTTGGAGCTCAACTAAACTAATGAGTTGGCCTTTCCTTGTGCCTTCGTAATTCTAATGACGGATCTGGGTTAAAACAACGCATGCATCGGGCTTGTAAAATTGTTGACTTACCGATACCTTATCGAGCCTGCGTTGGATCGTTTTAATGGATACCCCATACTTCAATGCTAATTGGCTATAGGTTTGTTTTCCCTCAGTATACTCTTGCCAAGAACCTTATTGTCTAACCGTTGCTCACTTAAAAATTGACGATGGCAATCGTTACACTTATAAATTTGGACTCCACTTTTTAGTCCATTTTTCTCCGTCCTTTTCGAACCGCAGTAAAAGCAAATTTTTTATTCATGGCTTTCAAATGCACCAAAGTTCGATATTTATTGACATTTATCCACATGACAGCCTGAAAAATGTCCATCAAGTCGTATATTTTGTTCTCCTTGCTTCCTTTTAAGTATCTCTGTTGGTACACAATTAATACCGGAATTATGTCTTAATTTTGGATGAATTTTAAAAAATACCCAACTTTAGGCATTTTTCCGATAAAAATATTTTATCAAATCAATTATATTTTATCATAAATATTTGATATTAAACGTATTATAAAATTATAACATTTCCTTGTTCTTTTTACAGTTTTTTTATATTTGCAACAAAGTACCCATTTCGTTGTGATATATGCAGCAAAGTAAACGTTCTACATTGGAAAAAGAGGTTTGGAAATCAATTCCTTACACTGATCATAAATATGAGGTAAGCAATTTTGGGCGGGTAAAGAGCTATTGCCAGGATCAGAAAAATGGGAAGTTACTGAAACCATCTAAAATCAGTGGATTTTATGTGGTAAGTCTTAAAGTTGGAGGTAAAGCGCGGCACTACCTTGTTCACAAGCTTGTTGCAGAGGCCTCTGTACCTAAAGAAAAAGACTCGGATGAAGTAGTAATTCACCTCGATTGGGATAAAAGCAACAATTATTATAAAAATCTGAAATGGGTAAGTAAAAGTGAGTGCTATCAGCGCATGCATAAAAAATTGCAGGAGGAACGAAAGAAACGGGGCAAGGTGATAACCTATTCCAAGCTCAAGGCAGAAGAAGTCTCACTGATAAAATCGATGTTAGCAAGGGGAGTAAAACAAAAACTGATAGCAAAAATGTTCTGTGTCAGCCAAATGCAAATTACCCGAATCAAGATAGGCGGGAACTGGAAGGAGATTCCACCTGTTACGCAAGCTGAACATACAGAATCAACGAAAGTGGCAGAAAATCCAGGATCATACAAATAAAAAAGGGGGTAATTCAACCCCCTTTAACTTTTTGACAGCTACCCGCTTACTTCTTAGCGTTAGCTCCCTGAGCGTTAGCTTCCTGAGCTTTAGCAGCGCTATCAGCAGCAGCTGCAGCAGCGATAGAGTCAGCAATCTTCTGCTGCTGAGCCTGAACAGCTGCGATAGAGTCAGCAATTCTGGTAGAGTCAGCAATTCTTTGAGCTTCTTTTTCAGCGGCGCTAGGACCACAAGCAGCTGCAATTAAAGCAGCAACTACAGATACAACAAATAATTTTTTCATAATCTTTACATTTTAATTAACACCACAAATTTAATACTTTTTTTAATTCTTTTTAATCACTTTTTAATTTTTTTTCAAAAAAGAAATTTTTCCAACTAATTCAATATCTGTTAATTATAAAAACAAGGTTTTGAAGCCCAATCCGATTCTATTGAGATTATCCAAATATCCCTTACTTGGAACGCCATCCGTATTAACAATGGTTTATGAGCTTGTTGTGCTTAATCTTTATGTTCTTTTACAAAATTATATTGTATATTCGTTGTAAAATAATAAAAAATTTGCTACCTTTAAGTAATATTACATAAGCTATGCAATCATGAGAGGCGATTTAATAAGCTATTTAAGGCAACGTTATGCCGAACGTGAAAGTGAGCAGCAGGGCGAAGGCCCTGTAATTACCCTATCACGGGAATATGGTTGTGCAGTCAAAATAGTGGCGCAGAAACTTACAGAAAAGCTGTCCCAGAAAAAAGATAAATGGGGTAAAACTCACGGCTGGAAATGGTATAGTAAGGAAATTCTAGAAGAGTCGGCAAAACAATTACAGTTGGATCCCTCGGAGATTGCTCATGTGTTTAATTACGAGAAAAGAAGCTCGCTGGAGGAATTTTTCAATTCGTTTACCCATTACTATCCCAGTGACAAAAAAATTCGCAATACCATAGCAAAGGTAATCCGTGAAATAGCCTTGCAGGGACATGCTATTATTGTTGGTCGTGGTGGTATTGCCATTACCCGTGATATTCCACGTTCGTTACATATTCATCTCCATGCGCCTCTCGAATGGCGGGCTATAAGAATAAGCGAAAGGTACAATTGTTCCATTGAAGAAGCTAAAGCACAATGCATTGATATTGATAAAAAACGGGAAGAATTTAAAAACTACTTCGAGGGAAAAGGAACTGATTATACCTGGCCCGACCTGACCATCAATTGTATGACCCTCACAATCGAGGAAATTGTAGAAATAATCATAAAAGCTGCTGAGCTTAAAAATCTGATATAAATTACCCTCCTTTTTGTTTCACCTTAAAACCCTCTGCAATAAGAAGCTGCTTGACTTTTTCCATAAAATCACCCTGAATCAGTATTTCGCCTTCCTTTACTGTACCGCCGACACCGCAACGGGTTTTGAGCATTTTTCCGAGTTTTTCCAGATCTTCATTAGTGCCAACAAAACCGCTGACAAGGGTAACGACTTTCCCTGCCCGTTGTTTACGATCGCGTGAAACATATAATAATTGCTGTTGTGGCGGTAGCGTTGTAGCTTCTTCTTCGTGTTGATATTCATACTGAAAATCAGGACGGGTGGAATATACTATTCCTTCCCTTTGCTTGTTTTTCTTTGATGACATACTACAATTCTTTTTGATAAGCCAGTACATCGAGCACTTGTCCCAGCTTTTCCCCAACTTTCTCGAAATGGGCTACTTTCTTATATCCCAGTCGTTCAAAAAGTTTGATACTGGGAAAATTATTGCCCGTGACCAGGGCTATCAGATTTTTTATGCCACTGTCCTTTGCTTCTTTCTCAAGAAAAGCAAGTGCTTTAGGACCAATCCCCTTATCGCAAAATTCGGGACGTAAATAAATGGCTACTTCGGCAGTACGATCGTATGCCTGACGTTTTTTAAAATGCGTATAATAACAAAATCCTGCAGGTACCTCATCACAGAGAATCAAATAGGAACGATAGCGAGGATGATTTATATAAATGTATTCCTTCAACTCGCTGATAGTAATCAGTTCGGTATGAAATGTAGCTGTAGAATGATGGATATAATAATCATAGATCTCCTTAACCGTAAGAAGATCTTCCTCGTTCAGGGGTTTGAAAGAAAGCTGATACAACATGGCTTACGCTATTTTATCAAAGTTAGCGAATATTTTTTATAATGCTGCAAAAGTAACACAGAAAAAACCTAAATTCGCCAACTTAAGATTCAAATTATTAACATCAACAATATCGGAGAATTTATTAAAAAAACAGTGTATGATAAATTTCCGAAAGGCTGACAGGATAGTAGGTTGGATAGTTTTTCTGATAGCTGCTGTCACGTATATTTTAACTGCTGAACCAACCGTAAGTTTATGGGATTGCGGCGAATTTCTTGCAACTTCGTTTAAGTTGCAGATTGGGCATCCGCCGGGTGCTCCTTTTTTTATGCTGTTGGCACGGTTTTTCTCGCTATTTGCAGGAACCCATGTAGAACTTGTAGCACGGCTGGTGAATTATTCTTCAGCCTTAGCCAGCGCCTTTACCATCTTGTTCCTGTACTGGAGTATTACTCATATAGCCCGCCGCATCGTTCTTCAAAACAAAGAAGATTTAAGTCTTACCGATAGCATACTGGTTTTGGGAAGCGGTGTGGTAGGTTCTCTTGCCTATACTTTTTCGGATACTTTCTGGTTCTCGGCCGTAGAAGCAGAGGTATATGCCTTATCGTCGCTCTTTACTGCCGTGGTATTCTGGGCAATATTGCGCTGGGAAGATGCCGAAGACGAAAGATTGGCCAACCGTTGGCTAATTCTTATTACTTACCTGATGGGATTGTCGATTGGCGTTCATCTGCTGAACCTGCTGGCTATCCCTGCAATCGTGATGATTTATTATTTCAAAAAATATCCTTTTTCCTGGAAAGGAGCAGTCACTGCCTTTGTTCTTTCCATCGCCCTGTTGGCATTTGTGATGTATGGATTTATTCAGGGTTTTGTAAAATTGGGCAGCTACTTTGAGCTGCTATTTGTAAATACCTTTGGTTTCCCGTATAATACCGGTTTTGCCATTTATTTCCTTCTGATTGTAGCCTTGTTTGTAGTTCTGCTTAGATATGCCTATCAAAGGCAAAAGTATTGGTTACAGATGTTTGCCCTGTCTCTGATGATGTTGCTGATCGGATATACCTCCTATGCAACAATACTTATACGATCCTCGGCCAATCCATCGCTCAACGAAAATGATCCCAGCAATGTATTTGCCCTGCTTTCTTATCTTGACAGAGAACAGTACGGTGACCGCCCCTTACTTTACGGTCCTTATTATAATGCCCCTATTGTCGATGCCAAAGCCGGAAAGCCAAGGTATGCGGCCCTGAATGGACGGTATGAGATCATAGGTTACGATTACGATATCACGTACGACAAGCGGTTTATGACCTTTTTTCCGCGAATGTACAGCACCGATCCCAATCACATCAAGGTGTACAAATCATGGGCAAATATCAAAGGGAAACCGGTGGAGGTTTCGGAAAACTGTCAGATCCGAACAGAATACGTACCCACTTTTGGCGAAAACCTAAAATTTTTCTTTACCTATCAGGTGGGACATATGTACATGCGCTACTTTCTGTGGAATTTTGTCGGTCGTCAGAACGATAATGACGATGGAGGAATACTTTCGGGCAATTGGATCAGTGGCCTACCCTTCATCGACAAAAAACTAGTAGGGGATGAGACCTTACTTCCTTCATCGCTACGGCAACATCCTGCTCGGAATACTTATTATTTTCTGCCATTTTTACTGGGACTGCTTGGTTTGTTGTACGTAGTTGACCGATCGCGGAAGTATGCTTGGGTTACTATTTTACTATTCTTCTTTACGGGGCTGGCTATTGTAATGTATCTTAATCAGACTCCCCTTCAGCCGCGTGAGCGAGATTATGCCTATGCAGGCTCGTTCTATGCGTTTGCTATCTGGATCGGACTGGGCGTACTTGCTATAGGAGAAAAAATTATCCGCGGGAAAAATCAGAGCCTTAAATCCGGGATGGTTGTATCATCCTGTTTACTATTGGTACCGGTACTTATGGCTAAGGAAAACTGGAACGATCACAACCGCAGCAACCGATATCTGACCCGTTCACTGGCATACAATTATCTGCAATCGTGTGCTCCCAATGCTATTTTGTTTACCTATGGCGATAACGATACTTTTCCGCTTTGGTATCTGCAAGAGGTAGAAGGAATTCGAACCGATGTCCGCGTAGTAAATACCATGCTCCTCAACAGCGACTGGTACATTGATCAGATGAAGCGACGGGTGTATCAGTCCGATCCACTGCCCATATCGCTTACCCGTGAACAATGCCTGGAAGGGCGACGTGCACGAATATACCTGCTCGATCAGATCAAAGAACCCATAAATGTTCGTCAGGCGGTCGCCTTTGTTGCCAGCGACGACCCACGAACCAAAACCATACCGGGATACGATGAAAGCATTGATTTCATTCCCGGCAAAAGCCTTTTGTTGCCTGTTGATACCTTTAATGTATTCCAATATCATGTGCTGCCGCGGAACCTTGCCAAGGCAATGGATACTGCCATCATTATCCAGCTAAAATCGAACGCTATCACAAAAAGTCAGCTGGTAATGCTCGATATCATTGCCAACAATGCATGGAAACGACCTATATATTTTGCATCACCCTATCCCGAAGGAACCTGTTGGCTCGATGAATATCTCCAACTCGATGGTTATGCCTACCGGCTGGTACCCATCCGTACCCCTTACAATTCGCCGATCGACTGCGGCCGAATCAACACCGACACCCTTTATCGTAACCTGATGCAACGGTTCGATTACCGACAAATGAATAACCCTAAAGTTTACATCGATAATTTTCATTCCCGTACCCTGTCGGCGGTTCGCTTTCGCAATAACTTTGTGCGGCTTGCCAATGCTTTGTATGCTGAGCATAAAAAAGATTCGGCCATGAAGGTACTCGACAAATGCATTGCCTTACTCCCATTCTCAAAAGTCGAACATGAATATAACTCCATCCTTATGGCCCGTATTTACCTACTGTGCGGATCAAAGGATAAGGCGATAAACATTATATCCGATTTCAGCACGCAGGTGAAACAATACTTGACGTATTTCAATTCGCTCGATGCAACTCAGCGCATGATGTGTGGGTATGATATAAATTCAAATCTGTATTATCTGCAGCAATTAGCTGCTGTATGCGATGAATTTAAGCTGGGCGATGTAGCTGGCGTAAAATCCCTAATAATTCAGTATCAACTGTTGGACGATAACCAGTGATCTATGAAAATAGTGTCGATCAATACCTCGGCTCGAACGGGAGGGGCAGCTATTGCTGCTTACAGGATTGCCGAAGCCTTGAACAGAAATTCAGATATCGAAGTTACCCTGCTGGTACAGCAGGGTAGCACAAATTCTATGGTAGTTACGACAACACACACACGCTGGAAAAGATATCTTAACTTTATCCGCTTTGCCTACGAAAGGTTTTTGTTCTTTCTACGTGAAAGTTCGCCACAGGTGCGTTTCCTTTTTTCAATCGCTAATACGGGTGAGGATATCTCCCAACATCCGTTGGTACAGCAGGCCGATATCATTCATCTGCATTGGGTAAACGGCGGCTTTTTGTCGCTGAAAGATATTGAAAAACTTATCAGCCTCAACAAAACAGTGGTTTGGACACTGCACGATATGTGGCCATTTACAGGCGGATGCCATCACAGCGGAAGTTGTAACAACTATCAGCACCAGTGTGGTAATTGTATGTTTCTGAAAAAGCCACATCCACATGACCTGTCATACCGTATCTGGCGGCGAAAACAGGCATTTTTATCCCATGCCGACAATCTTGTCATTGTTACCTGCAGCCAATGGCTGCACAATTGTGCATCAAAAAGCAGTCTGTTCCGGGACAAACCCATCTATACCATCCCCAACCCCATCGATACACGGATTTTTACCGCCCTCAACAAGCAAGAGTGCAGGAAAAAACTTGGTTTAAATCCATCGAAAAAATATATTCTTTTTGCCGCACCTAATGTCAACAATTATTTCAAAGGGTTTACTTATTTTGTTGAAGCTGTCCGAATTTTTGCCAGGGATTACCCACAGAATAATGATTTGCCCGAAATTATTATTGCCGGCAAGGTAAAGGATGCCAGTGTATTTACCTCACTGGAACTACCTTACCATTTACTGGGTGTTATATCGCCCGATGATATGCCCTTCGTATACAATGCAGCCGATTTGTACGTTACTTCTTCTCTACAGGAAAATCTACCCAATACCATTATGGAAGCAATGGCCTGCAGTGTACCGGTGGTTGCCTTTGCGGTAGGCGGCATACCCGATCTGGTTGATCATAAGCACAATGGCTGGCTTGCCCATTTTCAATCGGCTCAGTCGCTTGCCGAAGGAATTCGCTGGTGCCTGTTCGAAGCCAATTATAACCAACTGTCGGTCAGATCCCGAGAAAAAATTGTAAGAGAATTTGACCTACCGGTAATAGCAGAAAAGTACCGAGAAGTTTTTGAACAGGCTAAGAAATAAATTTTTTTAACCGCATTATTCCTTTTGCTCGGCGAAGTCTGTGACCTCGCTGCACGTAAATGTTGGTCCCGACACCTGCGCAGCGGATAAATATTGCCGATACTTCCAATACTCAATCTGGTCAATCGTAGTCCTACCTTTTTTCCCTTTTGTGTTCTTTGCGTCTTTTCTTAGCGACCTTTGCGGTAATTATAATAATCACATATTCGGCAACTTGTAATTCTTTTCGAATAAACGGAAATATATCTTATGCCGTATGTATATCATTCACCCTGTGCCTAATTGAATTTAAAAAAATTGGTATCAATCGATACGATGGAAAAATTTAATTTATATTTTTGTTTTAAAGATAACACATGATTTGATTTATCTAATTAGTTTGAAGTACTCCCCTTCTTTCCTGTTGGGTTAACATTTTTCCTGCTGGCCAACAGCAGATTTCAGATACATACCATCCCAACTGTCAACATTTGTCTCACTCAATCGGCTCAAAGTATATCCGACGGATATATATATTTTTATGGTTATTATGCCGAAAACAAGCCTGCTATTCAGTATATCGCCTGGCCTGAACTGGGATTTTACCACAAAGATATCTATAATCGAAAAAGAAATATTAAGGAAAATGTTAATCAAGTTATTTATAATGCCAATCTTCGCTGTGGTTTTGATGTACATTTAAGCGAAGATTTAATTTTTTCGGTTTCGGGTAATTTACAGTATACGATCAATGATTTGAAAAAAAATTCAGAGTCCACTTACAAGGATCTCTTTTTAAGTCAAACGAACACAAGTTTTTTACCCATACCCGAGAACGACCCCCATATCCATCCATACAAGAAAACCAGAATTTTGCAGTTCGGGGTTACAGGGGGATTTATCTTTAAGCTTTAGCAGGATTTGCTAACAGGAATTTATTGTAGGGCAGTTATAGCGTTTGACATACTACTGACACCCTGTCAGAAGGGTAGCCGAAGTGTAGAGGTGCAGTATCTCGAGCACTTCGGCTACGATCCTCGGTAACAGGTTTACGGCAGGTTGGGTACTGTCCAGTTGACCCATTTATCTTTGTCAAAAGTAAGATTTCCATCGGTTTTCATGATATGGGTATCGTCGGTACCGTTGCCGATAAGAAATTTTTTAACATAAGCCTGTAATTCGGGAATCTGAGAGTCGGAGAATCCGCAATGATCGGAATGGCCAACTTGTGAGAACCCCATATAATCAGGTATGCCGAGGGCTTCCCACACATAATGGGCGACATTGGCCGTAGTCCATGTGCTCAGATTCCCCAGCCATTCCATCGAAGTATTTTCGATTACCAGAAGGGCACGGGGTGCACAAAGAGCCATGATCAGATGATGATCAAATGGTAGCTTGGTGGCGGTATTGGCAAATTGTCCGAAATCGGACCGGAACCAGCAATTTTCGGTTACAATCTGCGAGAGTGTTTGTACGCTTTGGCCAGCGGCTTTTTGTGCGTCGGATACGCGCCAGCTGGCTGCTCCTCCCGACCCCGATTCCTGTGGTATAGTAAGTTTAATGCGTTCGTCGAAGGCTCCGGCCACCAATGCTCCCTTACCATATCGTGAACAACCCGTTACTCCAAGTATTGCAGCATCGATATTGGCCTGCGGAGTTTTTTCAAGGGCATCGATCAATCGGCTTACCCCCCATGCCCAGGCCATCAACGCTCCTGCTGAATGATTGCTGCAATAAAGATCGTAAAATTTGCCCTTTCCGCGGGAACCCGTACTTTTTTGCTCAGCGATCTGGTCACAGGGGAAAGAAATGATAGCAACTCCCATATTGGAAAGCTCGGTATTATTCAGAAAAGAATAACCAATGCCAATCATAGCCGGATAGGGAGCACTACCCGTTGAAGGATAGCTGATGATACAATCGAATGAAATGGTTTTACCATTTTCCGTAACGGTTACCGTAAGGGTATTGGTATTGCTGTTAAACGAAGCCGTTGTGGCCGAATATGGAGTGCAGGGTTTGTTGCCGAACTCAAATTTCTGAGCCAAAGCTGCAATTTCGGCCCGCCGGCAGGTCCAGTCGGCGCTGGTGGTTACTTTAGAACCATCGAGAAATGTAAAAGGATCGGGCAAATTGGGGTTTGTGGGTAGTTCGTTGTAAGAGGGGAGTTGAGCCATCTGACAACCCGGAGTCTCGCAGTAGTTTTCATCATTGTCGGAGCAGGGGATACCAACTTGCGTAATCTTAATTTTAGGTTGCTGCTTGACTTTGTCCCCAGTGAAAGTAAGGGTAATGGTACGAGGTTGCGAAATGATCATCGTCTCGTTGGTCTTGACCGTAATAGTTGCATTGCCGGTGCCCGAAATCGGATTCAGGGTAGCCAGTTTTGTGGTGTAGAAAGTGTCCAGCTGGTGTTGGAATTAACGGAAAAGGTTACCGTATTATTTGCTTCAGGTCCCAGAGTAAGGGAAGTTGGCGACAGGGTAAGGTAATATTGGCTGCCACGCTGTACCACTTCGATGGTATCGTTGTCGGCCTTTTTTGCACTAAGCACCTCAAAAGCTTTTCGTATGGCAGTATCGGTATTGCTTGTCAGAGCTCCGATAACCACCTTGCCGGATTGTGTTCCGGAGTTAGGATTGACAAAGATCCAGTCGGCCAGTACTTCGAGCGTCCATTCGCCCGAACAATAAATCTGTAAGGTGTCCCGGCTGTTAGCAGTCGAATCGAGTTCAATCCGGCGGGGCAAAGCATACAGCTAACCGCCTTGGGTTACCTGTATGGTTTTGTCGTCGACACCTTTTGCCTTAATGGTTATGGTCACCGTTCTTACCGACACGTCGGTATTGGACGAGGCAGCCACAGTTACCGTACCATTGTTCTGCCCCGAAGCGGGTGTAACGCTCAGCCAGTCAGCATCGCAGGTAATTGTCCAGCTGGTATTGGAAAGTACCGTAAAACTATCGGTACTATTGGCCAGCGGGGCAAGCGCAATGGATGTAGTGCTTACCTCCAATTCCGGCTAAAATTCATCATCACACCGGATGATAGTGTATACCGATAGCAAAAGAGTCAATAAAATCAGTTGTTTTCTCATACGTGTACAGTTTTTACATTCGAAGTTATTCACTGATTTTACATGTTAAGGGTTATTTCTTTCTTTTACCCCCTATAAAATGGTCATGAACTATTTTTACCCTTTTTCGACAATTTTGAAATTACTACAAAAGTCCCAAATACGATGTTGGGGTATTCGGCACAAATTTATCCGATAAATAAGGTTTAATTCAGAGTAGCAGAGAAAAGTACGAACCTTGGAAATTAAAACTAAAATAATTGTAACGAAAAAATAGGTAATAGACACAACAAAAAAGCATCAGTTTAACGATTTATTTTAATAAAGTTAAAATTCATTTAACAAAATGCATCATTATTTTGCCTTATTTTGAGGCAACAAGAAAGGATAATAAACCCTTTATTATATCTGATTTTTTAATGGGTTCATTCAATTTACAATCAAAATTTGAATTGAATAAACAGCTGGTAAAAAGGATTCCCTACATTATTTCGGGCATTATTCTTCTGATGTTGCTGCCATTGATTGGGCAAGTACATTTGTTTGACTGGGATGAAATTAATTTTGCAGAGGCTGCCCGTGAAATGTTGATTTTAGGGGATTACCTTACTGTACGAATTAATTATCAGCCCTTTTGGGAAAAGCCGCCCTTATTTATTTGGATGCAGGCCTTGTCAATGCATATATTTGGGATAAATGAATTTTCAGCCCGCTTTCCCAATACGATAGCTGCAATATTTACGATTTTCTTTCTGTGGTACATAGGCAAAAAGGTTTTTTCAACCCGCTTCAGCATTCTTTGGAGTGTAATATATATTGCCTCGATCCTTCCGTTTTTCTATTTTGGCACAGGTATTATCGACCCATGGTTCAATCTTTTTATTTTCGCTAGTATCGTATTTCTGATATTATTCTTTGAACGTACCGGGAATAATTCAGGTACTTACTATTTGCTATTATCAGCATTTTGCATTAGCCTTGCTATTCTTACCAAAGGTCCTGTTGCCCTGTTGCTCTTAATGTTGATTTTTGCAATATGGTTATTTATTAATAAGTTCCGTGTTAACGCCACACTTTGGCATTTAACTGTATACTTTTTTATTGTAGTCTTTGTAGGAGGATTCTGGTTTATTTTGCAGATTTTGACCGGGCATGGAAATTTGGTTTTAGAGTTTATCCATTATCAGTTAAGATTAGCCTCGACAGCAGATGCAGGTCATGGAGGTTTAATATTTTATCATGTAATTGTACTCCTTGTTGGAGTATTTCCCGCCTCAGTTTTTGCAATTCCGCTCATTGGAAGCAAAATCAAAGATAACATTTCTATCCAACGCCAATTTGCCTTGTGGATGCAAATTACGTTCTGGGTAACTTTGATACTTTTCAGCATTGTCAAGACTAAAATAGTGCATTATTCGTCGCTTTGCTACTTCCCCCTTACTTTTTTGGCCAGTTACTACGTTATATCACTCATTGAAGGCAAAAACCATTATCCAGTATGGTTACACAGGTGGTTTGGAATACAATCGGTTATAACTGCTTTATTGCCTGTATTGGTAATATTAATTTTAAAGAACAGATTTTGGTTTATCAACACGGGCAGGATACAAGACCCATTTGCGATAGGAAATCTTCAAGCTGCTGTGAATTTTGTAGGAATTGAATGGATAGGTGGAGGAATTTTATTTTTCCTAGCTATGCGGGCACTACAATACCTTAAAACACGTCAATATTTTCGTGGTACAATATTGCTATCCGTTGGAACACTACTTTTTACATGGTTATCAATGATTTTTTTTGTTCCCCAAATAGAAACAATCACCCAAAGAGCAGCTATTGAGTTTTACAAAAGTAAACAACAGGAAAATTGTCTTGTTATGACTTTAGGGTTTAAAAGTTATGCGCATTTGTTTTATACTGCAAGAACCCCCGAAGAGAGCAGATTTGTATCACTTGGAGAGGAGCTATACAAAGGCAAGGCACCCATTCCTGTATATGCAGTAGCAAAAATACACAGGAAAGATACATACCTCAATAGGTATCCTATGCTTCGTGTATTGTACGAAAAGAATGGATTTGTATTTATGCAGGTCATTCCATCCGAAACGAGTATGTCTGTAGATAACACAACAAACCAATGAAAAACAAAATCATGCGGGTTCCATCCGGCCGATGGGTTAATAAAAAGATCGTTTATGCAACCAACTGGCAGTCATTAATTTAAATACTCCTTTCGGATAGATGTCTGAAATAAAAAAAAAAAAA
>Ga0209162_1003222_pt1 | contig 13365 bp, 10 predicted proteins | sample YNPNPMetaG_FD_187121 | JGI IMG/M metagenome (GOLD analysis project Ga0209162, IMG submission 187121) | Anoxygenic and chlorotrophic microbial mat microbial communities from Yellowstone National Park, USA - YNP NP MetaG (SPAdes) (version 2) ...
TCGATGAAGTACCCATCGAAGAGCGGCTGGCACAACAACTCGTCGATCTTGGATATCTCAACCCATGGCAGGCGAAACAACTTCTCGAAGGCCGGACAAAATTCAGCCTTGGTCCTTATAAGATTGTCGATTCTATTGGGCGGGGCGGGATGGGTCAGGTCTTCAAGGGGGAACACACCATTTTGGGAAGGGTTGTCGCCGTTAAGGTCCTGCCACGACATAAATCGAATCCAGAAGCCGTAGAGAATTTCCTTCGGGAGATTCGGGCACAGGCGCGGCTGGATCATCCTAACCTCGTACGTGCCTACGATGCGGGATTGGATGGAAACGTCGTTTATCTGGTGACCGAGTATGTTCCCGGAGTCGATCTGCGGAAGCTGATTCGGCAACGAGGTCCGTTACGAATGCATGCTGCGGCGGCCATCATTTCCCAGGTTGCCTCAGCATTGCAGCATGCGCATGAACAAGGATTAATCCACCGAGATGTGAAACCGGGCAATATCCTTGTGACAAACGATGGGCAGGCGAAGCTCCTGGATCTGGGATTAGCGGGTCCTCTGGGACAAGAGGCCGTCAACGATCCGCGCTACGGCCGCATCGTGGGAACCGTGGACTACTTGTCACCAGATCATATTCGGGAACCACATAAGCCGACACCGGCTTGGGATATTTATTCGCTCGGATGCACGCTTTATTACGCCGTGACCGGAAAGGTGCCTTTCCCGGGTGGCACGACCGGCGACAAGCTGCGTGCCCATTGCGAGTTGAAACCCCTGGATCCGCGGCGGCTTAATCCGGAACTCAATGCGGCCTTTGTTGACGTCATGGCCGACATGATGGCGAAAGATCCTCAGGAACGAATCAGCTCTGCGGCCGAAGTTGTCAGACGGCTGCGGCCTTTTGCCCCCGGGCCTTATCCCCTCGACGAAACATGTTTCTTGCGGTCTCACAGCCATCGAACCCGGCGGAAACTTTACGTGGCTCGGCCTTTGCCTGTCGAGACCATCGCCCTCCCGGAGACAAAACCCAATTTCAGTCAACCCTTCATCGAGTGGAGTGGCGAAAGCGAGGCCACCTCGCTCAGCCAGGCTTCACGTCGAACCGAGGAACTCTCAGCGGCACCGGACAGTGTTGCACCATTTGAGCAGCCAATCCGTGGACAAACGCTGCTGGGACCCCTGATTCTGTTTCTCCTCATACCTGCAGTTCTCGTCAGCCTAGTTTTTTTACTCTGGACTCTTCTCGGTCGTTGACGGCCAGCTTGAACGCAAGAAAAACTATGCAATGGTGGGTGCGTCGCATTCCTCGGTGAAGCAATGTGCAAGATGGAGGGACGCGCTTGTCGTGCTCGTGTCGGAGGCGCGTGCTTGTCGCTCGCGCTGAAGCGGAATGGATGATTAAACGGTGTTTTGCGGACCCGACAAGCGGGTCCCTCCGACGGTTATGCTGGAATCAGCCGGAGAGCAGCAGAACCGTCATACCAAATAGGATGAGCGAATCTGCTTGATCGCGCGGCAAAGGATAGCGCTGGCGGCGCGGATCTCCTCCTCCGTATTGAACCGACCGATGCCGATGCGAATGCTGCATCGTGCCTCGACCTCGCTCAACCCGAGGGCAAGTAACACGTGGCTGGGACTTGGATCAGCGGCGTCGCACGCAGAACCGGCGCTCAGGGCAACCTCCGGCACATGCAAGAGCAGCGTTTGGGCCTCGATCCCGGAAAACTGCACGTTCAAGTTTCCGGGCAGGCGATGTTCCAACAAGGTCAGGTCGGGACCGTTGACCCGAACAGAATCACCCAACTCTTCGTGGAGTAACCGAAACATCAAATCTCTGAGATTGGCAAGATGATTTCTTTCTTGATCGAGACGATCGATGGCAAGCTCAACTGCCTTTCCAAAACCAACAATTCCCGGGACATTGAGCGTTCCGCTGCGAAGGCCACGTTCATGGCCACCCCCAAATACAAGCGGTTCGAGTCGTATCGGTGGAGTGCGTCGCCGCACAATGAGTGCCCCAACACCTTTGGGACCGTATATCTTATGTGCGGAAATACTCAGCAGATCAACATCCCACTGCTGGAGATTAAATGGTATTTTTCCAAAAGCCTGGGCTGCATCCACATGAAGCCAGATGCCATGCTTGCGGCAAATCTGAGCAACCTCTGCAATCGGTTGAACCGACCCGATTTCATTGTTGGCAGCCATGATGGAAACGAATCGTGTTGTTGGCCGAATCGCGTTCAGGAATTGATCGACATCCAGGCAGCCAGCCCGCGGGTCGGTCTTATCCCTTACCGGAAGGATTGTGACGTCCCGCCCTTCCTTTTTCAGTCTTCGAAATGGCTCCAGCACGGAGCTGTGTTCGATAGCCGTCGTGATGAAATGAGAATCTGTCGGTAATTGTCGCGCAGCACCCAGGATCGCCAGGTTATTGCTTTCTGTAGCACCGCTGGTGAAAACGACCTCATCAGGCGTCACACCGAGTGCGGCAGCAATCGCGGCGCGACTTTTTTCAATGGCCGAGGAAGCTGCCTCTCCAAAAGCGTGCTGCGAAGCGGCATTGCCGAATACTTCACAGAAATAGGGCCGCATCGCATCAAAAACTTGAGGATCGCAAGGTGTTGTCGCGTGGTTGTCCAAATAAATCGCTAATCGTCCCATGGCAGAAAATAAGCAAACAAGATCAGGTGGTATGGGGGACTTCAATTCCAAAAACACCTTTCAGCGCGATTTGAGACCACGTCTCGAATTCGTTCCAGTATTTCACGAGGTCCCGGACGGGCAGAAATCCGTGGCTGACAATGTCTTTCTCCCGTGGCCTAACCGCGGGGCTTGAGACCGTGCAGCGATAGACAATTCCCAGATGAACACTACCGACAAACGTCGTGTCATCATTGATCAGCCCGACACACTCCATGTTGTAGGGAGTATCGATAATCACCTCTTCGTTCAGCTCGCGCATCACGGCCTGCATGATCACGTTCTCTTGGGCTTCTGCATCATCCGCGGAGATATGCCCCCCTATGCCAATACTCCGCTTTCTGTGAAGTCTGGCCTCGCCCTGGCCGGTCCCCCGCGTGTATGAAAAGAGATGCCAGGCCCCTTCCGTATCGTAACAAATGATCACATAAGGAATGAGTTGCTTAAACTCGGGATCAGGTTCAACTTCCGCGCGTGGGCGGAACGACATCTGCGCGGGGTCAAAAAGATGGGTAACGTACCGAGAAATGTCCGAGCTAAACCCCTGGAAATGACCGAGCTTACGAAACAATGCCGTGGGCACAACAAGGACTTTTTCTTGATCCGTTTGTGAAGCCATAAGTCGTTCTTCCTGTTATCAATCCATCGGATGTCTGGACGATTGTTGTCAGTGTGGGATCTCAAAAAAACCTGCAATTCCTTCATAAGATGAGCATTGCATCACCATAACTATAGAAACGGTATCCCTCGCAAATGGCCTCTTCGTATGCACGTTTGATGAGTTCATCGCCCCCAAAAGTCCTCACCAGAACAAGGAGAGTGGTCCGCGGAAGATGGAAATTGGTCATGAGGACATCCACTGCCCGAAACTGATATGGTGGTCGGATAAAAAGGTCGGTTCGTCCTGAAAACGCCCGCAGTTCGCCGTCTGAGGCCGCTGTCTCTAGAAGCCGCGTAACCGTCGTCCCCACGGCGACAATCCTGCCCCCGTTGCGGCGGGTTTGATTAAGCTGCTGGACAATCTCCTCCGGAATACTTCCCCACTCAGGGTGCATTCGATGCTCCTCGATTTGGGATGCCTTGATGGGGACGAATGTTCCAAGACCAACGTGGAGCGTCACGTAAGAAATCTCAACCCCGGTGTCGCGCAATCGCCGGAGCAGCCCCTGGGTGAAGTGGAGACCAGCCGTAGGTGCTGCCACGGAACCCGGGATCTCCGCATAAACCGTCTGGTAGCGGCTGCGATCTTCCTCAACCATCTGTCCGCCGCGAATATAAGGCGGGAGCGGCACGCGGCCAACCCGGTCCAGGACCTCCCACGTGTCTTCCGATGTGTCAGGACTGACAAGCCAACCGCCCTCAGTTATCCGTCCGATCACAAACAGGCGAATTGCGTCGTGCCCCTGCCGATCGATCAACGTGATCGTTTCCCCAGGCTGGAGCTTCCCCCGCGTCTTTCCTATCACATGCCACACGCCACTCGCATCAGATTCAACGAATAGGCCCTCCCAACGACCACCGGTGGCCGTGCGATACCCGACCAGTCGAGCCGGAACCACTTTCGTGTTATTCAAGACCACCACGTCCCGCGGACGAAGGATCTCTGGCAAATCTCTCACATGGCGATGCTCAATGGCACCTGTGGCGCGGTCCACGACCATAAGCCGGGCGTCCACCCGATTGGGAAGCGGACTCTGGGCAATCAAATGCTTGGGAAGCTCGTAATCGTATTGGTCGGTATCAATCATTCGGAAACAATGGCACTTTGGATGATCGTTCGGAGGTTCTGCGAGATAATGTCCTTTTGCCACCATTGCTGCGCCGTCTTATGATTGTACGGCAGTTCAGCAATTCTGGGTATAACGTTCCCGTAACTTAGTTGTGAATGGAACTTGCCGCAAAACGCCACACGATCACGAACTGGTTTTCGCAAACGGTAGGACTGGGACGAAATCAGGGAATTTCGATAAAATAAAGAAAACCAGAGGTGATGAGTGTCGTGCCGGTAACGACCAAACCGATCGAATTGGAAAGGAGATGGCACCATATGGAGCGAGAAATCATCAACCGGGCGGAGGCCATTCGTGAGCGACTGACCCAACTCAGGGACTCTCTTTGACTACGCCAAGAAGAAGGCACGGGAATCTGAGATTGAGCAGGTCATGTCGCAACCCAGTTTTTGGGGCGATCCGGAAAAATCACAAGAAATCGTCGCCGAGCTGAAGTCGCTTCGCGCCATTCTCAAGCCTCTCGAAGATGCGTCCAAACAACTGGATGATATCGACGCAATGATTGAGCTGGCGGAAGAAGACCCCTCTCTGGAAGAGGGTCTCCCCGCCGCAATAGACGAACTCGATAGGCTTGTCGAAGATCTCGAAATCAAGGCCTTGCTGAACGGTCCGCACGATAATTGCAACGCGATCGTCAGTATCAATGCCCGGGATGGTGGGACGGATGCCCACGATTGGGCTGAAATGCTTCTGCGGATGTACATCAATTGGGCCGAAGCCCATGACTACGAAGTCGAACTGCTTGACCGAATTGACAATGACGTGGCGGGCATCAACAGCGCCACAATTGCGATTCGTGGACCCATGGCCTACGGATACCTGAAGGGTGAAACCGGTATCCATCGTTTAATTCGGATAAGCCCATTCAATGCGGAGGGTAAACGACAGACGAGCTTTGCCGCGGTTGATGTCTCGCCAGAGATCAAGAACGAGAGTGAAATTGAGATTCGCGACGAAGACTTGCGTGAGGATGTTTTCCGTTCCAGTGGCCCTGGTGGACAGCACGTCAATAAAACCTCGAGTGCGGTCCGCCTGACCCATCTTCCTACAGGGATCGTCGTTGCCTGCCAGAGTGAGCGAAGCCAACATCAGAACCGCGCCATGGCTATGAAGATGCTCCGCGCGAAGCTTGCTCGTTTGGAAGAGGAGAAACGAGAAGCGGAACTGGCCGCCAAATACGAAGCCGCACCAAAAGTGGGGTTTGGATCGCAGATTCGCAGTTATTTTCAGCATCCCGAACAACGCATTAAGGATGCCCGGACGGGATACACAGAAACCAGCTTTCAGTCGGTCATGGACGGTGAGATCCAGGGCTTTCTCGATGCCTATCTCCGCTGGAAGGTGGCAGAAGACAGTGCGCGAGTGAAAGCAGCCGGGGCTAGCAAGAATTGAGAATCGTCCGTCTTGGCCGTTGTTTCCACGGCTTTGAGAAACAGCCCTGCCTGCGATTGAGGGATCACAACGCTGAGTCACTCCCGTCAGCTCAGATGGCTTGTTGAGGTATTGGCCATGGATTTTGAGCACCTTCGAAGTCTTAGATTCGAATATGAAGATCAGTTTGTCGTAGTTGAAGGGGATCGGCCGGAGTATCTGCGGTTCAAAGGGAAGGTGGGCCGGGTTAAGACGATCAATTGCAACGGACGAGCACTCGTCCAGTTTGATTCTGAAAGCGACCGGGGATGGTACGACATTGATCTTGACTTCCTGCACGTTATTGAGCCCCCTCAAAGTGACCCAATATCCAGGGCACCTCTTCCACCATCGGCCGAGAAATTGTCTCATCCCACAGAATACAAGCCTTCAGCCCTCGAGCTGGCGAGACAGTCAAAGGGGCAACCGCAACCGCCGGAGGCAAGAACCTAGATACTGCTCCATGCCCCGTGAGATAATGCGCGAAAATAGCGGGCGAGTTATTCCCGCAGCGATTTCCGTATGTCAAGTGACTAACGCGCAAATCGACGAACCTTTGCAACGCGAAGGAATCATGCAGGCCTGTATGCGCTGAATTGGCGGGACTTCACACGTCAGTGACGAAGCCTTCAATTCACGTCTGGGATTTCTTATCGGCTTTGTTGACGATAAACTGGTCACAGTATTCGGAGTGTCTGACAAGATAGCACTATAGTTGACGGGACCTCTGTCAAGGGCAACCCATGAATCACTGCAGAGTTGTTGCGTGGCCCATCGGGCGGATTTTCACCAGCTTTTCAGTCGTGGGCATCGTCGTGGCATGCATCGCGTGCGGAGATTGCCTGCCGTGGGGGCCCTTTGACGATTCCGTCGCACAAGCAACTGAGGCGGAGTCATACATCAATCGTGCTGCAGACATCATTTCGGCTCGCCGCGAGTCGCACTCGTTTGCCGCTGCGGAACTCGCACTTCAAGAGCAAGCTGCCAGCCAGGCCGGTCGAACAAGCCATGGAGCAAATCAAGCCGATTGGCCACAATTCCAACAAAACGCTCAGCGGCACGGGCATGTGCCCCACGAAGTATCCCCGCCACACCGGGCAAGGTGGATATGGTTTGGCCCGGAGTATGTCCTCCGCAATCGCGAGTCGAAACACGCTCCCGGTTGGGACGCTGACCTGCGGAGTGAGGAAGGCCGGAGCTTGCCGATGCCGAAAAGCCTGCCGTTTTGTTTCGCAGACTCCATGCAACCGATTTGCGCTGCAGGTCGGTTATTCGTCGGGGATTGCCAGGGAAAAGTCTACGCTCTCGACAGCGACGACGGCCGGACGTTGTGGACAGCTGATAACCCCGGGGGATCGTTGTGGCCAGGGGTCGCCACCGACACAGTCGTGGCCTTTCCCTCGATTCTGGGATATGTAACCGCTTGGCGGGCGTCTGACGGACAATTCCTTTGGCAATTTGACACAGGCAAATCGATCACGAGTGCACCGGCCCTGGTAGGGAACACCATCTACGTGGCGAGTCAATCGGGCCGGGTCCACGCCCTGCGGCTCTCGGACGGCAAAGAGCTTTGGAGAAGCGAAGACCTAGGCGCCCCGGTGCAGGGTGGCTTGTGCGTCGCCAACGGAAAAGTATATGTCGGCACCGAGGCGATGGAGGCCGTGGCACTAAATGCCAATACCGGTAAAATCCTGGCAAGAAGCGAAAAGCTCATGGGCCAGAGCTTCCGTTTGGTCTGGCCTGTGGCTGTCGCTGACCGCGTGATCTTCACAGCCGTACCGATTATTTGTGTGGGCAGTGAGTACGTTAATGATCCGGTAATTGCAGGAAGGGACCCCAAATCCAATGTAGGCTGGGATCCAGAGCTGAAGCCCGGTTATCCCGACGTTAAAAGTGAACAGGTTGCCCTTCGCCGCTGGTTGAGCGGAGACGGAAAAGTATGGCAAACACACTACGCCCTTCGCGCAGACAATCTCAAACAAGACTACGTCATCGCTACTGGTGTCACGGAAGGTTGCGGTATGCCCCCCAACCCTCCGGCCATTGATCACAAGGGAAGGCCCTTGCTCTGGTGGGCATCCGGATACGGAACGATCATCCGCAAGTGTGGGTTCGGCACCAATTTCACCACCGACATCAGCGCCCTGGACTTGCAGACTGGTGATCGGATTCTAATTGATAATGGTCGCTACGCCGATCAGACAACCGAGACAGATAATCTTTACGCCATGAGCACCGGCGGCAAGTACCTGTATTTGCGGCAGAATTTTCGCGGAACCAGTGTCATCAATTTGGAAACCTCAGAACACCATCGGATCAGTGCGATTTATCGGCGCTGGGATGGCGGCGGGTGGCAATCGCCGATCAACTACGCCCAGGGTGATGGCGACAACGTCCGTGTGCCACGTACACCGCCTGCCCCGTCCGGACGGGTGGCACCCATCATCGCTGAGGGAAGACTGTACTTTACCGAAAACTTCTGTGTCACCTGCGTGGAGACTGCCAAATGAGCCTGGCTGGCACTGTTTGCCGCGTTTGTCTGGGACTTGCGATATTCAATTTCCCGATCCTGTTTGCTGCGGAATGGTACGACAAATATCTCTGGGAAACGCCCCGCGTGACAAATATCGACGGCATTGCGACTGCCGATCTTGTGGCAGAGCTCCAGCGCGAAGTGGACAAGATTCTCGACCGCCCACCACTGGCCCCGTTGCGGCTGAGTTACGCCGATATCCCCTATGAGGCCTACTGGCTGTACTACGAGCGCGGCCGAATTGTGACAACTTTGTCTTACGCTTATCCTCACGTCACGACTCAGCAGCAGGAACAAATCCGTGAATATGTCCGCAACCTGCTTTCTAATCCGCAACACGCACCGTATGAGGAGGGAATCCTCAGGCCGATGGATGGCGTCAGTCGGGCGTTGCACGGCCAGTTGATTCCCGAAGGCCGCTATATCAGCGACTACGGGCATTGCCCTACCCTGCACGTGCTTTACGGCTTGTGGCTTTATGGCGATCGCAGCGGCGATTGGCACGCGGTAGAGCCTTACTGGACCCAGATTAAGACACGTTATTTGCGTGGTTTGGAAGAGCCGAGACTATACGGACAGATGGGCGCCCATATTGCCATGGCACGGCTGGCAAAGAGATTTCATGATGCGGAACTTCTTGCCCAAGCCGAACAAGCACTGGCAAATGATTTGGAGGAGGGCAAGGACATTTCCCATATTGTGAATCGTCTCGATCGGACCCGTTTTGCTCATTTTCGCGAGCCACGCAATCGCGGGAGCTTTCCCGGCGACTGCTGGATCTTCCTTGATGCTTGCCCAGAGATTCTGCGATACCTCAATGACACCCAAAGGGACGAGGTTTTGCATCGCATTGACGCGATCAAGGGGCGGTATCCTTTCTGGTGGTTGTATCAAGCGCCGTACTTTACGCGGTGGACCGGGGATGAGGGCGTCGGCGTCACCCCCGAATTGATCGGCGTGGTTTTCCCAGTCGAGCGATGGATAGCCAAGACCGAGCCGCGCGAGTTGGCAAAATTTATGCGATCCACTCCGGTGGGGATTGGCGATTGTTACTGGCTCGAATCGCTGGTTCAGGCTATTGAGGCGTTTGGCGATCTCGAGTGGAAAAACGTGGAATAGGTTCACAGTGATCCGCAAAATCAGGGATAGTTCCCACCATTCCCCTGCGGGCCTTGATCACAAAGGGTAGCCGCAATTTGATTGTGGCTGGCCGTTGTGTGAGCAGCGACCGGCTGGCAAATTCCCGACTGCGTGTGCAGGCGTCATGCATGGCCATGGGACAGGCAGCCGGAGCCGCGGCCGCGCTCGCTACAAAGGCGGAAGCTACACCGCTGGAAGTTCCGCTCAAGAACATCCACAACCTGCTCCGCAGCCACGGCGCGATCATTCCAGGCGATAGATGATGAGGGTACACTTTCTGGTTCCCCAACGTTGAATTCCGTTATCAGTTAGTTCTGTCAATTGACAGGTCGAGATGGCACGTGAAACAATTATTTCCGCCGCAGGACATGAAGGAGAATTGCTCATGCCTAGATATTCAAAGGCCATATTGGTATCGTTGTTAGCCTCACTGCTTTTTTCTCTTGCAATTCCAAACGTCGCGCAGGAAATACCTGCCAAATACATGCGTGGCTGGCGAGAAGATCCCGGATTGTGGGGAAACAACCCGCAGATAAGAACCCAGGCCTGGATGCTGGCAGCAGCAGGGCTGGACTCTGTGCTTGGGAAGATTAACACGACGAAAGTCCTGCAAAACCTCCGGATCGCCCAGGAGAAAAGCGGAGACCGTCGGGGCTGCTTCTGGTGGCAATGGAGTGACCGTAGAATCACCGACACAAACTCTGGCTTTTTTACTACACTGGGCCTTTTGACGTTGGTCCATACTGGCGAAGGGCAATTGAACCCCGAGCAACGGCAACTGCTCGATGAACTCCTCAGTGAGGCTCGCTACTGGTTTGACCGCGAAACCAGGAACCTTGAGAATAACTTGAGATATCCCAACAAATGCCTTGGAGATGTCGCCTGCATGTGGCTGATCGCGGAGCACTTTGGCACTCCCACTCCTGAGCACCACGGAATCCTGAACAAAGCCCTGGCCTATTACCGTGACAGCAACTGGGGCTGGGGCGAACACATGAGTGACATCTATGCCCGTGTTCTTCAGGACGAATTACTTGCGCTCTTTATGTGGGGCCGCTCGCTCTCTCCCAAACAAAGACAAGAGGTGTGGAAGCTTTTTCTCGAGCTGGTGGCCATCGATGATATCTTTGATAATGGCCCTCGAGTCCCCACCATCCGCAGTTACAGTGCGGCCAGCTCTCCGACGCGCACTCATTACAGGGAGCTTTTGGTCCCGTGGGATCCAAATAGCGCCAAAGACGACCACCAGCCTTTACGGGCAATGGCCTACGCTAGCAATATCCCCACACTGATACCGGAAAAGCCGAAACCGCCGCGTTACGCGGAAATTCCCTGCTACGGCGGTGCCCACGCCCTTGCCACACGCACCGATGAGTGGCGTCTGGGGGCGATGAGCTGGTACCCGATCATGGAAGGCATTGAACACCGCACCTGGGGGTTGTCATGGCAAACCATGCCTGTGGCCTACTGGCGGGATGAGGGCGACTGGGGCTTCCTGCAGTGGGAATCGGTAGTTGACGGTATTTCGCGGACACATCCGCAGCCCTATTCGTCGAGTTTTGGAGGCGCTCCCAAATCTCTTGCAGATAGTGAACCCGGGATGATCGGGAAGACCTACGCGGTCCGCAAGGATGATGGGTTCGTCATCCTCAGACGTTGCCAACGTTCCGATCAGTGGACCTCTTTTAAAGACCGCTTTCGTTTGATCAACAGCTCGGCTGTGCCGATAACCCACAAAACCGCCGATTGGAACATCCTGGAGCTCGACTACGGTTCCGGCGATAAACTCCAGATCCAATTTCTTCCTCTCCTGGGCCAGGGTTCGCAAGCACTGGTGAAAAACGACTACAACGGATACGACTGGGAGTACAGTTATCATCTGGTCGGCGCAGAGTTTGCCGCCTTGTGGATCATTCAGCCCCTTCGGGGAAATTCCGCCCCGCCTGCGGTCGAGAGGAATGGCGAGAGAGTGACGCTCCGTTGGACAGACGGAGACTTGCGCCATTTGGATATCGACCTCAATTCGTCAGATCCCATGAAGGTGATGCAGGTCAAGGTGTCCGACACGAAGCCTCGTGATTAATTCGAACCCGAAAGGCCGGTTTTGAAATTTGCGAAGGAGGATGGCCATGTCACAGCGCGTTCAGTTTCTCCGTCAGACAGCCGCCGTTTTCTTGGCTGGGATTTCAATGGTCGGCCTGACGCCAGGCTTCGATGCAGTTTTGACAGCCCAAACAGTGGACCTGCGATCGGTGTTGGGGGACACCACCATGCCGCCGCCCGACGACATCTCGCAAGTCTATCCCTATGGCATAACGGGCAAGACCCGGCCGTCGCTGATCAAAGTCAATTACGAAGGTCAAAAACCTTATCACAAGCATCGCATCCAGCTCAGGATCTTCCAGGGCTGCCCACAGATCGAAATCTCTGAGGGCGGCCGACTCTGGGCCACCTGGTTCGGCTCCAACATCCAGGCTGAACGTGCCCCGTTCCATAAAGACCAGTTCTCGGTCATCGCCACGTCGGGGGACGATGGGAAGACCTGGAAAGAGGTCTTCATCTTTGACCCAAGCGAACTCCTCGGTGCCGGGGCATCCGACCCACTGCTTTGGAAAGACGCCCAGGGCAAAATACGTCTCGTGGTTCATCGGAACCTGGATCTGAAAGGCCAGGATGAGTTCGAATCCTCCGCCTGGGAATTTACGATGCTCGATCCGGAGAATGAATATACCGAGTGGAGTGCCCCGCGCCTTCTTGGAAACAAGAACATGTCGGTGATGAAGCCGCTCGTCTTTCCTGATGGTACTATTCTCCGGTCTTTAGACGACTTCCGATTGGTCGGCAGTCCCGACAAGGTGCGAATTCGATTCTTGAAGGAGGACGTCACCGGTAAGCCGATATTCGTTGCCGAACTACCCCCAGACCCAGATGCATCATTTGCGGAACAAATGCCCATCATCAGAAGAGACGGGAGTCTCTTCACGTTTTATCGCGCTAGAAAGGGACAAAAGTTTGCGGAATCATTTGATGGGGGCAGAACCTGGAAACCCGGCGGCTACTATCATATGCAATTCTCGATCGACACAAAGTGTGTCCTCAAAACACTACCTTCGGGAAGGGTCTTGCTCGTGGCCAACGACGTTCAGATCAAAGAGACAAACGGCAAGGGCATCTTCTGCTTCACCGACGAAAACGGCACGGAACACGAGGTGGAGTCCGCTCGCACCCGTATGACGGCCTATTTGAGCGAGGACGATGCCAAAACCTTCCCGCATAAACTGCTCCTGTGCGACGATGGCGTTATCAGCTATCCTTCGGTAGCACTCGGTAAGGACGGATCCATATACATCGTCTATGACCAGGGGCGCGGTACGATCGGCCAGCACACGATCTTCCTATCGAAAATCAGGGAAGCCGACATCGTTGCAGGCAGACTCGTCAGCGGTGAGAGCTTCCTGAATAGAATTGTGAGCCGCCCAAGCGATCAGGGCGGTGGCCGCCGCGAAGGTGACCAGATTTAATCTTGCCAAGAAAAGCTACATATTGTCCATATACCTAGACCACATAGTCGCCATTTTATCGTAGTGATTACACAATATCAGAATCACTTTGTTCTTGCCGAATTGTACTCTTTATCGTTTGCTGCTAGACGCCCGGTTTACCATCTGGTCTAATCGTGGCATTAGATAGAAGAATGACGTTTCGAGGGGGCTTGGACGGCGGCTTGAGCGGCTTGTGTGCGTGTTTCAATCCGCGCCCTCGCACGGAGGGCGACCGACGAGCAATTACG
>Ga0209162_1003224_pt1 | contig 13358 bp, 7 predicted proteins | sample YNPNPMetaG_FD_187121 | JGI IMG/M metagenome (GOLD analysis project Ga0209162, IMG submission 187121) | Anoxygenic and chlorotrophic microbial mat microbial communities from Yellowstone National Park, USA - YNP NP MetaG (SPAdes) (version 2) ...
GACGGCCTCCTGCCAGGCGGCGCAGAGTTCTTGGGGAGGAGCGTGGCGTGCAAAGCGCAGGGCGGCGAGCACGAGCCATGCGCAGGCCAGGTCAAAAGCCGCGCCGAGAGGTGCGAGGAGGTCGATAGCGGCGCTCAGGTCGGTCTCGGCGGCGGTCAGGTCGCCGCACAGCCAGCTTGCACGGGCGCGCTCGATGAGCGCGTTGCCTTGCGTGTGACGGTATCCCACGCGAGTCGCAAAGCTCAGTGCATCGTCAGCCCAGGCGCGGGCAGCAGGGCCATCGCCCGCGGCGCGGTGATAGCGGCTCAGGCCGACGCGCAGCATGATGTTGATCCAGGGCTCGCCGGTGGCCTCGGCAATGGCGCGGGCCTGGGTGTAGAGGGCATATGCCCTGTCCCCCTCGCCCTCATCCAGAGCCAGGTAGCCTGCCAGACACACGGCATAGCCCTGGTATGCTGAACCAGGCGGGGCCTGATGCTCCAGCGCATCCAGGGTCGCGCGGGCCTGTTGTTGCCGACCGGTCAGCAGGTATACCCAGGTGATGAGAGTCAAGGGGTGAACGAGCCACTCCGAAAAGCCCTCTTTGCGGGCGATGCGGCGGGCCTCTTCATCGGCAGCCAGTGCCAGCTCGAACTGGCCACGCGGCATATAGACGCCGGCGGCCAGGTTATGGAGAGCACGGAAGCGCAGCAGGGAATAGCCGGACTCTCTGGCCAGGTCGATGGCGCGCCAGTAGTAACCTTCGGCTTCGGTCAGAGAATCGGTCTCTGCGCTGCACGCTCCCAGCCTCAACAGGGCCTCGATGTGCGCCGCTGCATGGGGGGGAGTCATGGCCAGGGCTTCCCCCGCCAGCTCCCTTGCTTCCTGGTATTGACCCAGGCGAAAGCGTACCCTGGCCAGACAGACCAAGGCCTGGGCGACGAGGTCCGGCTTATCCAGGCGTCTCGCTTTTTCCAGAGCCTCACGCGCCTTGCGGAACGCTGCTGCAATGTCGCCGCCCCGCTCAAGAGCCAGGCTTTCGTCAATCAGTTCGGCAACAGAAGAGCCGGGCCTTTTTTTACCCTCTGAACGCTCCTGAAGGCGGGTCGGCATGGCCTGTTCTCCCGTTTCTATGGCTGCACTCAAGGCAGCCATCCTGGACGAGTTGGCCGGGCCTGCCACTCCTGGGCGATTACAACGCCAACCTGAACACAATCGCCGCCGCGATCACACCTGCCAGCAGCAAATAGCCGGACAGGCCATCCTCGAACATGGGAAATGCAATGCCCATGCCGATGGCGTCCATTGTAGGACCTGTTCGGATACCTGCAATGAAATAAACGATCCAGAACCAGACAGACAGACCGATCGCAATGAACAGAAATAACCTGGTGGTGATGAATTGCAGCCAGTCTGGCAGCCAGGGGGGCGCCAGGAGACCGAGCACCGTCCCCGCCAACGCCGCCAGGGGAACCAGCAGGTAGAGCGGCAGGGTCAACAGAACAAGAACAGCATTCAGACAATTGGACACTTTGCGATCTCTTGTTGCTCCTGGAGGAGACAAGAGTTCCTCGCGCCCGACAACAGGCACAGGGATATTGTATCTTGAAATGCCGGTTTTATCAACAGATCCCCGAGAGATCTGATTTGACAAACCTGGGCCAGCAGGGTTATAATTGAGCCGAGAAACTGACGCGGGCGATGAGGCTCGCCCTTGACTGCCGTTCTGGCTGATAGCTTCTATGGAGAGACGGTCTCTCTATAGAGGCTTTTTTCTTTGGATGGCAGGAGAATGTGTAACAGGAGAAGTCAGCGTGACCTTTCGCAGTATCTTGGGTGTTCAAAACGGCGATCAGGACGAAACATCGGGTTGGCCCGATTTCTTTGCTGACCTGAACCTGGATCAGGTCATCGAAGCCATCACTGCGCCCAAACAGGAATATCGCCTGGCTCCCTTTTTCTGGACGACGCTGCGCGACCCTGAGGCTGTTCGCTACCGTCAGCAAGTCATGCAGGACCTGGAAAATGAGACCTTGCTGGCGTACATCAAGGCATTTGCCGAAAAGATGAGCGTCGTGCGTCGTTACCTGGCAATGGTGGAAAAGCTGTACTTTGACCGTCACAAGAAAGGATGGGTCCTGGAAGCAGCGCTGGTTTATGTTGATGCTGTGACAGCTCTGCATCACAACCTGGCCCATGCCCCGCTGAAGGCACAAGGCTTGCTGTCCTTCCGAGAGTGGCTGGATCGCTATGTCCAATCGCAGGCGTTCCAGTCTCTTGCCGCAGAGAGCCGACAGGTAAAGCAAGCTCTTTCAGAGCTGAAGTACAGCGTGGTGATCGAGAGTAACAGGTTCAGGGTAAAGCGATACGAGGGGGAGACGGACTATAGCATCGATGTGGAGGAAACCTTTGCCAGATTCCGACAGGGAGAGGTCGAGAGTTACCTGGTGAAATTTCCCGAGCGGTCTGGCATGAGCCACGTCGAGGCGAAAATCCTCGAGTTCGTCGCCAGGCTATATCCCGAACCCTTTGCTGCGCTGGATCGCTTCTGCGCCGATCATTCCCATTTTCTTGACGAGACCGTTCAGTCTTTTGACCGCGAGATTCAGTTTTATGTTGCCTATCTGGACTTTATCGCTGACCTCAAACGCAAGGGATTGCCCTTTTGCTATCCCCAGGTGAGCGCTACGGACAAGGAAGTGTACGTGCGTGATGGCTTTGACCTGGCGTTGGCGCATTCCATGCGTTATAGCGACGGCGCCATCGTGCTCAACGACTTTGATCTGGAAGGGCCGGAACGCCTCATTGTCGTCACCGGTGCCAATCAGGGAGGCAAAACGACTTTTGCCCGCATGTTTGGGCAGTTGCACTATCTGGCCAGCCTGGGCTATCCTGTCCCCGGCCGGGAGGCGCGCCTGTTTCTGTTCGACCACATCTTTACCCATTTCGAGCGGGTAGAAGATATCCGCAACCTGCATGGCAAGCTCGAGGATGATTTGATCCGCATTTACGACATGCTCTCCCGCGCCGCGCCTGATAGCGTCTTTGTCCTGAATGAGATTTTTACCTCGACAACCCTGCGGGATGCGCTCTTTTTGAGCAGGGAAATCGTGGCCCGGCTGATGGATCTGGACGCCCTGGGCGTATGGGTGACTTTTCTGGATGAGCTGGCCTCGCTGAGCGAAAAAACGGTCAGCATGGTGGCGGCCGTGAATCCCCAGGATCCGGCCGTTCGCACCTTCAAGATCGTCAGGAAACATGCTGATGGGTTGGCTTACGCCTTCTCGCTGGCTCAAAAACACCGCCTGACCTATGAGCAAATCAAGGAGCGGATTTCATGATGAAGGTTTTCCTCCTGTATCCTGACCGGGACGTGGACCTTTCTGGGGAATTGCCGCCCAACGCGGCGGATCTGATCCAGGACCTGGCGTTGAACACGCTGTTCGAGGCCATGGCGCAGGGGGACAGGTTTTTGTTTGAGGTAGTCCGTCGGGTCGTATTGTCCAGCCTCCATGAGGGCGATACCATTTCCTATCGCCAGGAAATCCTGAAAGATTGCCTGAAACATCCTGATGTTGTCCGGCAGATATACAACATTCCTCTGGAGTTCCTGGAAAGGAAGCACAGCCGCTGGCTGTGGGTTTCCTCTCGTCACTCGAGTCCAGCTTCCATCTTGAGCAGCGCGCGCGAATTACTGGCGGCCTCTCTCGATCTGCTTCGGCGGCTGCAGCAGATAGCCGAAGAGTATGCCGGAGCTTTCGAATCGAGGGGATTCCGCCGCTTTTTTGCCATGATTCAGCAGGAACTCTGCGACGAATACCTGACCACAGTTGAGCGGCACATCGAGGCGCTCCAGTTTCCCAGGGGTGTCCTGCTCAGCGCGCAGGTGGGAAAGGGCAACGAAGGGGCCAATTACATTCTCTGCAAGCCGAACGGCGCGGGTCAGAAGTGGCTCCGGCGCGTTTTCGCCTCGAAATCGTATGCTTATTCCCTCCATCCCCGTGATGATGCAGGGGCGCGAGTGCTGGGAGAATTGCGGGACAAGGGCATCGCGCGGGCAGCTAACGCCACCGCCCAGGCGGCTGACCATATTGAAAGTTTCCTCAACGTGCTGCGATGGGAACTGGCATTTTACCTGGGCTGTATGAACCTGTACGAACAACTCGAGCTGTTGGGAGAGCCCCTTACTTTCCCCCAATCCGCGTTTGCGGACGAGCGGCGGTTTTCATGCACGGGCCTGTACGACATCTCGCTGGCGCTGACGATGAAGCAAAAAGTCGTGGGCAATGATGTCGCCGCGGACGGAAAAGAGCTGGTGATCATTACCGGCCCGAACCAGGGAGGGAAAACCACCTTCTTGCGCAGTATTGGCCTGGCCCAGTTGATGCTGCAGGCCGGCATGTTTGTCCCGGCGGAATCGTTTTCGGCCAACCTGTGCTCTGGCCTCTTTACGCACTTTAAGCGAGAAGAGGACAAGACCATGAAAAGAGGCCAGTTCGAAGAGGAGCTGAAGCGCATGAGCGCCATTGTTGACCTGGTCAGGCCCACTGGCCTCATTTTGCTCAACGAGTCCTTTGCCAGCACCAATGAACGCGAAGGTTCTGAGATTGCAAGGCAGATCGTGAGCGCCTTGCTCGAAAGGGGCATCAGGGTCTTCTACGTTACGCACCTCTACGAGCTTGCCTCCGGTTTTCAGGAGGAGGAAAGCATCCTTTTCCTGCGCGCAGAAAGACTGCCAGACGGAAGGCGAACTTTTAAGGTCAGGGAAGGCAAGCCGCTGGAAACAAGTTATGGCGTAGATTTGTATAGCAGGATATTCGCCGCCGAGGGGTGCATGGTGGAGGGGTGTTCGTAGCCGCTCTGCGAGCGGCGCCGTCGGCCTGAACACGTCGTCTCAGGCGGCCAGACGGGGGTCGCAGACCCCCTGCGAGCGAAATCTGTGAAATCTGTGTAATCTGTGGCTCAGCAGCTCCCAACCGTCGGCCTGAACACGTCGTCTCAGGCGGCCAGACGGGGGTCGCAGACCCCCTGCGAGCGAAATCTGTGAAATCTGTGTAATCTGTGTAATCTGTGGCCAAAAAACGGCGGCCCCCCTGGCGGGGGTCACAGACCCCGCCGAGCAAGGGATGCCCCACGGCGGCGTTCTGCTGCGAGCACCCGGGTTGAAGGCGGTTTGTCAAACTGCTCGAAGCCTGGTATAATCTACGAGTGAATCCCGACGGGTATCGTAGGTGAAGGAAGGTTCGAATCGGCAATGCGGTGCATGACACAGGACGCCTCGTACTGGGAAGAGCTGAGCATCACTTCTCAGGACCTTGACTTTCTTAGCAATTTGCTGGTCGAACGCGAAATCCCGCTCTCGCTGGACGAGATGGCGCGGGCGCTGGTGGTGCACCGCTGTCAGCAAGAGGAAGAGCGCATCGCGCACGAGTTGTCCAAAGGGATGCTCTACCTGCCCAAGAACAGCTATCAGCCCGGCCAGGTCGTCGTTTTCCCCGCTTTCGAGTTTGCCGCGGCTGAGGTTGTCGACACGCGGGAGGGACACAACCCCGAATATGGCGCTTTCCGCGTCATCCGCGTTCGCTTCCCCAACGGCCGCCTCCGTGAGTTTGCCTCGGAGCTGGAGAGCCATCCGCTCAACGAGGCGTTGATCGATCAGAAGGGCGAGGTCGCTTCGCCGGAGGAATTGTATCAGGAGCACGGTCCACGCGTGCGCGCTTTGCTGAACGCGCGCCTGGAGGCGGAACCGGCGTTCATCCGCCTGGCTAACGAGTGGTTCCTCAAGGAATTGCTGGTCGAGATCAAGCCGGGCCAGCTCAACGTGGCCGAGGCCGTGCTGGACGTTGCGGGCGGGGGGCCGCTGCCGACGGAGAAGCTGGCCGGCGAACTCGATTTGCCCAAAGAGATCGATCCACGGCTGGGTATCTTTTCGCTCAACTATGCCTTGCTGGAGGACGAGCGCTTCGACGAGGTGGGGCCGGCTGGCGAGGTGTTGTGGTATCTGCGGCGGCTCGAGCCGGCTGGCGTGCTGAACCCGCCGTCGCGCCTGCGCCCACGGCAGATGGAATATGACCGCCGCCTGCTCGACGAGGCCATGCTCAGCCTGGAGCGTCGTCTCGACGACGAATGGGCGGAGGTGGATACCTCGTCCGAAGGCGAGGGACGCGTCACGGTGGTCCTTTCGTATCCCCACCTGCGCAGTGGGACGTTGCCGCTCTCGCCGCGTCTGGCTGGCATTTTCCCGACGGGGCGCACGCACCGCATCCGTTTCCTGTTCCGCGATGGCGACAGCGGCCAGGAGATGGAGGGGTGGGTCGTGCGGGAGCGGCGCTTTGTCTACGGGCTGGGCGAATGGTACGCGCGGCACAACCTGCCCATTGGCGCTTACATCGACCTGGAGCGGGCGGAGGAGCCGGGGGTGGTGATCGTGCGCCGGCGGCCGACGCGTCTGCGGCGGGACTGGGTGCGGGTTGCTGCGGTCAACGATGCCCGGTTGACTTTCGAGATGCGGCCCTTCCCGCTCTCTTGCGAGTATGACGATCAGATGGTCATTGCGGTGGAGGATTTGACGACCCTTGATGCGGTAGGGGAGCGCGTGCAAAATAACCGCCTCTCGCTGGCGCAGGTCGTTGCCGAAATTTTCCCCGAGCTGGCCAAGTTGAGTCCCCAGGGGACCGTTCACGCTGCCACGCTCTACAGCGCCGTCAACGTGGCGATGCGTGTGCCGCCTGGACCCATTTTCAACGTCCTGCGCGAGTCCTACGACTTGATGGGGGACAACTACTGGATCAGCCGACGGAGAGGCGGCTGAGAGGGAAAGCATGGCGAACATGGAAGTCTCTCCTCGAGTTTTGCGGCTGGTCAAGCCGACGTTGGATACGCCTTTCCACATCGACCATGGGTGGTGGGAGCGGAATGACCGTGAACTGCGGGTGGAACTGCGTTCCCATCTGTGCGCCGAGCACCGCCAGGTCTATGCGGATCACTATGACACCGAGGTGATCGACTGGGTAGACCCCCGCACGGCGGAGGTGATGCGTGTGGATGGGTTGCAGCACGTCGTGCGGGAGCATTGCAGCCGCCAGCCGGACTTTGTCGGGGACCATCTCTCGCTGGTCGACGTCGTGTTTCGCATCTTTTTGGCCAACGGCAACATGCCTTTGACGCCGCGCGAACTGGCCCGCATGACGGGGAGATCGGCGGAGACGATCCTGCGCACGCTGGGGGGGCGGGTGGTTTACAAGGGGTTGATGCCGGTTGCCGAGGGGTAACTGCGGTGTCTTGTCGCCCTGTCAGTAGCAGCCGCGTTGGTCGGCTGCTTTTGTTTATGAGAGAAACGGATGCGGGGTTTCATAGCAGGCTGGCTTGACAGGGTTGCGCAGGTCGGCTAGAATAGCTTCGAGCCCCCGTAGCTCAATGGAAGAGCACCGGCCTTCTAAGCCGATGGCTGTGGGTTCGAGTCCCGCCGGGGGTGCTGAGAAAACGAGAGCATCTTTGAGTACGTGGCGCGAGGCGAAGGCCAGGGACATCGATGCCTACATCCGCCAACAGACCGGCCTCTCGGCCGATGGGCTGAGAGAAACTGAAGGAGTCGCTGCCCTGGCGCGCCAGATCGAAAGCTACTCTAGTTCGAGCTCGGAATACTCCACCAGCCCTCACCCCCTGTAAAGTATAAGCAAGACATCTCACAAGTCAACAACTTTGACCGCGTGTCCGCTGTTGACTTTTCCGCCGAGAGGTGATAAAAAATCGGAAAGGGGCTGATGGCCCGGAAACAGGAGGCGAGCGATGAAACGGCTGACCTTGACGGCATGTGTGGTGTTGTTGGCCCTCGGCGGTTGGGCGGGACTGCGCGCCTATGCCGCTGGCGGCACCTACTACCTGCGCGGCGAGCAGTGCGGTTGGGGCGGCGGCTGCCTGCTCTATGACGACGGCACGAATGGCGACCGCTTTGCGGGCGATTTCATTCACTCGCTGAGCTACACGGTCAATTCGCCGCTAGGGAACAACGACGAGTACAAGTTCTACCGCAGCGACACGGGCAAGTGGTTTCCCGATCCGGGAGCGAACCAGACCTTTGATTCCACCGGCCCGTGCTCCATCTACCTGCTGGCGCAGGGTAACCCCTACGGGATCACAATCGCCGATGGCGCTGACCCTTATGCCGCCGTCTCCTGCGACGCTGCCCAGAGCGATTTCAGCCCGGTCAGTTTCCTGGGCAACGAAAGTTTTGCCAGCGCCAGCGAGAGCTATGTCAACGAGGGCAGCACGATCAACCTGCGGGTGGAGGTCTACGCCAACGGCCTGACCAATGCCGGCTCCGCCACGGCTGGCGGAGCGGTGCTGGTCCAGTTGGAATATCGCCAGTGGAGTGCCAGCACCCAGAACTGGGGGAGCTGGAACACCTACGGCACAGCCTTCAGTTTCGAGCAGGACGACGGCGACAACTGGCAGTATCTGCTTTCGTCTGTCTCTTTCAGCGAGGGCATCTATGAACTGCGGGCCACCTACACCGATTGGAGCGGCGCCACGGGAAACACGGGCAGCAACACAATGGTCCTCTATGTGAGCGACGCGACCCAGACGCCGCACTCGATCCAGGTCAATGGCAACCTGGACGACTGGCGCAGCAACGAAAGTCAGAGTGGGCGGGATGGCGTGACCAATTACCTGACCTGGGACGAGCGCTATGTCTATGTGGGCTGGAACGGCGGCGGAACCAGCGACAAGTGCATTGTCGGCTTTGACATCGACCTGGGTTCCTCCAACGATACGGTGGCTTACGGGGGGGCCGCTTTCCCGGCGACGGGGCATCCCGACTATGTGCTCGAGTACAACAAAAACACGGACGCGACGTACTTTTTCACCCGCAGCGGCAGCAGTTGGGGCACGTCGGATACGACCGGCATCCTCGCGCAGGAAGGATCGGGCCCTGTCTGCGAAGCGCGCGTTCCCCGCAGCCGCCTGGGCGGCCTTGTTCCTGGCGACGATCTGGGCGTCGTGATCTACCAGAGCAACTCGGCCAGTAGCTGGGTCTTTGGCGCTTCGCCTGTGGAGGGGAACAGTTCGGGTGGTGCCCTCCAGTATCTCAACGCCCAATTCCACTGGCCTTCGACCGGCAGCAGTATGGCTCCCAACGCTCCTGGCGAGGGCGGGCGCAGTGAGGCGGCGCTGCAGTCAGTGAGCGGCGGCGTCAGCGGCAGCTATACTTTTGGCGCCACAGGGGCTGCTGTGGACTTTCCGACCAATGAAGATGCGCCGGACAGCAACTGCTCGATTACCGCTCGTGTCTATGAGAACCACAAGCCGCCCGATACCAACGGTTCGGTGCAGCGCTATTACGACATAACCAGTGATTGCAGCGCCTACAGCGCCGATCTGACGCTCTCTTATGCCGACGGCGAACTGAACGGCAACACCGAGGGCGCTCTCGATCTGTGGCGCTGGACCGGCAGCGCCTGGGAGCAGCATGTCATCGCCAGCGGCGACCGCGACACGACCAACAACCGCCTGACGGAGCGTGACGTGACGGCCTTCTCCCGCTGGGTGATGGACGACAACAGTCCCACCGCCGTCAGCCTGCTCGGTTTTAGCGGGCAGGCGCAGCGCAGGGGGATTCTGCTCCGCTGGGAGACTGCCTCCGAACTCGATCTGGTCGGCTTCAACCTCTACCGTGCACTGCGGCCCAATGGCCCCTATCTCCAGCTCAACCCTGCTCTGATCCCGGCCCAGCGCCCAGGCTCGCCTGTCGGCGCGGCCTATTCGTGGCTGGATCGCGGCGTGCGCGCCGGGCGAATCTACTACTACCGGCTGGAGCAGCTCAGCATGGCGGGCGAGCCGATCCTGCATGGCCCTATCGCCGTGCTGTGGCGCCAGCGCGTCCCGCCTTGGATTGGGCAACCTGTGCCTCAGGAAGGAGCGCCGGTTGACCTTTCCGCTCCCCCGCTCTATACTGCGCCTCGAGCAGAACAGTAACGATGGAGGGTAGAGATGGATTTCGAGAAACTCGGCGCTTTCTATCTGGGCAAGGAGTATGACCTGGCCAAAGGCAGGCTGCTCGACAATCTGGTGATGTACGACGCCCGTGACCTGACCACCCACGGCGTCTGCGTGGGCATGACCGGCAGCGGCAAGACCGGCCTGTGCATCCTGCTGCTGGAAGAGGCCGCCATTGACCACGTGCCGGCCATCATCATCGACCCCAAGGGCGACATCACCAACCTGCTGCTCACTTTCCCCGATCTGCGCCCCCAAGATTTTGCCCCCTGGATCAACGTCGATGACGCCCGCCGCAAGGGCCTCTCGCCGGAAGAGTTTGCCGCCAAACAGGCCGAACTGTGGCGGAGCGGCCTGGCTGAGTGGGGCCAGGACGGCGCGCGCATCCGGATGCTGCGCGATTCGGCCGATTTCGTCATCTATACCCCCGGCAGCGACGCCGGCGTGCCCGTCTCGATCCTCCACTCCTTCGCTGTGCCGCCTCTGAGCTGGGAGACCGATGCCGAGCTGCTGCGCGAGCGCATCCAGGGCACCGTCAGCGCGCTGCTGGGCCTGGTCGGCATCGACGCCGACCCCGTCCGCTCGCGGGAACATATCCTGCTCTCCAACATCTTTGAACACTTTTGGTGTCAGGGCGAGGACCTCGACCTGGCCAAAATCATCCTGGCCATCCAGAATCCGCCTATGCGCCAGCTCGGCGTGTTCGATATCGATACCTTCTTTCCCCAGAAGGACCGTTTGGGCCTGGCAATGAGCCTCAACAACCTCATCGCCGCGCCGGCCTTCCAGAGCTGGCTGCACGGCCAGCCGCTGGATATTGCCGGCTTTCTCGCCACGCCGACCGGCAAACCGCGCCACTCGATTTTCTACATCGCCCACCTCAGCGACGCCGAGCGCATGTTCTTTGTGACCATGCTGCTCAACCAGGTCATCACCTGGATGCGCACCCAGCCGGGCACGACCAGCCTGCGCGCCCTGGTCTATATGGACGAGATCTTTGGCTTTTTCCCGCCGGTGGCCAATCCGCCCAGCAAGCAGCCGATGCTGACGCTGCTCAAGCAGGCCCGCGCCTTTGGCGTCGGCGTGCTGCTCACCACGCAGAACCCGGTCGACCTGGATTACAAGGGCCTGACCAACGCCGGCACCTGGTTCATCGGCCGCCTGCAGACCGAGCGGGACAAGGCGCGTGTGCTGGAGGGGCTGGAGAGCGCCTCGTCGCAGGCCGGGCAGTCGCTGGACCGCGCCGCTTTCGACCGGATCATCTCGGCGCTGGGCCAGCGCGTCTTTTTGCTGCACAACGTCCATGAGGACGCGCCGGTGGTCTTTCAGACGCGCTGGGCGCTGAGCTATCTGCGCGGTCCCCTGACCCGCGACCAGATTCGTCGGCTGAAGGGCGACCGCATGCCCGAGCAGGTGGGAGCGCCTGCGGCAGCGGCGGCCGCTGCCCCTGCTGCTCCGGCCACTGCCCCCGTTGCAGTACCTGTTCCGGGGTCGTCGGCTCTGCTCCATGTGCCTCCTTCCCTGGCCACGGGTTTTCAGCAGGCTTTCATCCCCGTGCAGAAAGGCCCCTCGGCGGCGGTCTCGGAGATCGAGCAGCGCGAGGGCGGCCCGGTTGAGGTTGTCGAACGGCGCCTGCTCTACCGGCCGTCGATCCTGGGCCTGGGCCGCGTGCACCATGTCGACGCGCGACGCGGCATCGATCATCATGAGCAGGTGGCTCTGCTGGCCGAGCCGCCGCGCGGCGCCGGCGTGGTGGCCTGGGAGCGGGGACGGGTGCTCGAACTGACGCCGCACGAGCTGACCGACCAGCCCGAGCCGGATGCGCTGTTCGAGCCGCTGCCCGAATCGATCGCCACGGTGACGGCGTTCAACGCGCTGAAGAAGGACCTGACCGACTACTGGTACTACAACCAGAGCCTGACCCTTTTCCACAGCCCGCTGCTCAAGGCCTATTCGCAGCCTGGCGAGAGCGAGCGAGATTTCCGGACGCGGCTGCAGCAGACGGCGCGCGAGCAGCGCGACGCCGAGGTCGACAAGATCAGCCAAAAGTACGCCCAGCGGCTGGCGACGCTCAAGGAGCGGCTGCGCCGCTACGAGGCGACGCTGGCCCGCAAAGAGGCCGATGCCGCGGCCCGTCAGCGCGAGACGCTGGTCTCGGTCGGCGAGTCGGTGGTGGGGCTCTTTATGGGCCGCCGCGCCACGCGCGTCGCGTCCACGGCCCTCAGCAAGCACCGCCAGGCACAGTTGAAGAAAATCGAGGTCGAAGAAGCCGAGGAGAACGTCGAGGCGGTGCGTCGGGAGATCCAGGAGCTGGAAGAGGCGCTGCAGAAAGAGACCGAGGCGGTGCGCGAGCGCTGGGAACAGGCCCTCGTCTCCTTCGAGGAGGTGCCGATCAAGCCGCGCCGCAGCGATGTCGAGGTGGACCTCTTTGCCCTGGGCTGGGCGCCGCACTGGCTCATCACCTCCAAGAGCCGCAGCGGCGAGACGCGCAGCCAGGTCGTTCCGGCTTTCTAGGGGGGCGGGTTCCGCCCTACGTCCTTTCGCTGCGACGGTTGGCCATCCAGGCCCAGATCGGCGGGATGGGTGCGGCAAGCGCCAGGAGGCCGGCAGCCGCCATCACCAGCCCGCCGACGGCGCCTGCTGGCGGCAGGACGATCCCCAGCAGCGCCAGCAATCCGCCGAGGCACAGGATCAGTAGCGCCAGCGGTTATGCCGCCGCAGGAGGGGCATTTGAAGGTGCGCGTCTTTTCGGCTTCTTTCTTTGGCGCTGGAGCGTACAGCATGATGCCGTCCACCTGTGAGGGGACGGGCGCAAAACCCGGCGGAGGTGCCCATGCGACGGTGGCGCTGTGCGGTTCTCTCATAGCGTGTTTCCTGTTATGGTTGGCTCGCTGTGATTGTACGCCAGGAGAGCACAAGCGTCAAATTCCATCGCTGTCACCCTGAGCGCAGCGAAGGGTCTCGTTGCGACACAGATTCTCCCATTGCTCGGCAGGAGTCTGTAACCCCCGCTGGTGAGGCCCGCCGGGTCACAGACCTGCCGGGAGCAGGGCGGGACATGCTGGTCTATGGCGAGTCGTTTCCCCTGGCGCGGCTGGTGGGCTTTAGCGTCGTCTGGCTGGCGCTGTTCGTCTTTGCAGTCGAGGGTTTTGTTCACCGCTCGACGGCCGACCGACCCTCGTCGCCGCGCGGTCTCTGCTCCCGGGCAAGGGCAGCTTGCAGCATTGTCCCTGCCGAACGGAAAGGATGAGGCTTCGGCGATATGCGATGTGCGATATGCGATATGCGATATGCGATGTGCGATATGCGATAAAGGGGATGAAACGACACGCAGGGCCCGTAAGGACCCTGCGCGTCTGAGATGAGAAGCTCCAGGTCTAGAT
>Ga0209162_1003225_pt1 | contig 13357 bp, 6 predicted proteins | sample YNPNPMetaG_FD_187121 | JGI IMG/M metagenome (GOLD analysis project Ga0209162, IMG submission 187121) | Anoxygenic and chlorotrophic microbial mat microbial communities from Yellowstone National Park, USA - YNP NP MetaG (SPAdes) (version 2) ...
CTAGTATCTATACAGGGATAGAGTGGGCGCGTCCGTTTCCTCCCGCCACTTCTTCCACTTCCAACGCCGTCTTCGCCTCCGGCATCAGAGCGAGCTCCAGCACTTCGTCCAGGTGCTCAACCAGCACAAAGGAGAGTTCCTCGCGCACTTCCTGCGGCACTTCGTCCAGGTCTATTTCGTTGGCTTTGGGCAGGATCACCGTCTTGAGGCCATGGCGGTGCGCTGCCAGTACTTTCTGTTTGACCCCGCCGATGGGCAGCACCTGGCCCTGGAGCGTCACCTCGCCTGTCATCCCCACATCCCCGCGCACGGGCCGGCCGGTCAGATAGGAGACCAGGGCGGTTACCAGTGTGACCCCTGCTGACGGACCGTCTTTAGGAATTGCGCCGGATGGGACGTGCAGGTGGACAACTTTGCCGTCCAGTGCGTCCTCGGGTAACCCCAGCCGTTCCAGCTCGCCCTGTACGTAGCTGAGCGCAATGCGGGCCGACTCCTTCATCACATCACCGAGCTGTCCGGTCAGGATCAGCTCGCCCTTGCCCTTCATCACCCGCGCCTCTACAAAGAGCACCTCGCCCCCGGTAGGCGTCCAGGCCAGGCCTGTGGCGACGCCCGGCAGCCCGGTACGCAGCGCGGCTTCATCGCGGAAGCGCGGCTTGCCAAGGAGTTCCCGCACTCTCTCCTCGTCCACGACAATATGGCAGGCTTCGCTGCACGTGGCAATTTGCGTGGCTACTTTGCGCAGGGCACGCCCGATCTCACGCTCCAGGTTGCGTACACCGGCCTCGCGGGTGTAGTCGCGGATGATGGTCTTCAGGCTTTCCGGTGTGAACTGCACCTCATCGGGGCGCAGTCCGTTGACCTTGAGCTGGCGTGGCACCAGATAGCCCTGGGCGATCTGGATTTTGTCGTATTCCGTGTAGCCGTCAATCTCGATCACCTCCATACGGTCGCGTAAGGCCGGAGGGATGGTGCTGAGCGTGTTAGCCGTGCAGATGAAAAAGACCTGGCTGAGATCGAAATCCACATCCAGATAATGATCCCTGAACGCGTGGTTTTGCTGTGGGTCGAGCACTTCAAGCAGTGCGCTGGCCGGGTCGCCTCGCCAGTCGGTGCCGATCTTATCCACCTCGTCCAACATAAAGACAGGGTTGCGGGTGCCGACTCTTCTGAGGGCCTGAATGATCCGACCGGGCATTGCACCGATGTATGTACGACGGTGGCCGCGTATCTCGGCTTCGTCGCGCACACCGCCCAGGCTCATACGGGTGAATTCGCGTCCCAGTGCGCGGGCGATGGAGCGCCCCAGGCTGGTTTTACCGACACCCGGCGGCCCGACGAAGCACAAGATAGCTGCCGCTCGCTCATCATCGTCATCATCAACTCCGCGCTCCAGACGCAGTTTGCGTACCGCCAGGAACTCCAGAATGCGTTCTTTGACCTTTTCCAGCCCATAATGATCCTCATCGAGAACCTGTCGGGCGTGATTCAGATCAAGGTTATCCTCCGATAACTTGTGCCAGGGCAGGTCAAGCAGCCAGTCCAGGTAGGTTTTGATCACCCCGGCTTCAGCGGACTGCATGCTCATGTGCGCCAGCCTGTCCAGCTCCCTTTCGGCCTCTTTGCGGGCCTCCTCTGGCAGGTTGGCCTCCTGGATCCTGGTGCGATAAGACTCTATCTCCGATTCCTCATCTTCCTCACCAAGCTCCTTGTGGATGGCCTTGAGTTGCTGGCGCAGGAAGAACTCCCGCTGCACTTTTTCCATTTCTGATTGGGCCTGCTCACGGATTTGCTTGCCCAGCTCCAGGACTTCCAGCTCGTGCTGCAGTATGCCCAGCAGAGTGCGCATTTGGAGGGAGAGCGTCTCGCCGGCCAGGATTTTCTGAGCAGGCTCGATCTCCATACGGATGTTGGAAGCGATGATGTACAGCAGCAGGCTCAGATCGGTGACCTGCTCCAGCATATCCACGACGCCGTCTGGAACCTGTGGAAGGAAGACAACCAGGCGTCTGGCCAGGACCAGTAACTCGCGTCTGAGGGCCTCCATCTCGGTGGCGTCGCCCTCCTTCTCCGGCCACAGCTCCGCATGTGCTTTCAGATATGGCCCTTCGGTCAACCATTGGGTGATGCGCACCCGCGCCAGGCCACGTACCAGCACCTGATAGCTCCCGTCATCAACGCGCATGGCACGCTCGACCTGAGCCAGGGTACCCACCTGATAGACGCCTTCGGGGCCGGGTTCCTCGACCGTCGGGTCTATCATGGCTACAAGCACCACCAGCCTGTTGCTCTCGATCACGTCCTCTATCAGACGCACGGAGCGTGGCAGCCCGACCGAGAGCGGCATGACGGAATAAGGAAAGGCCACCACATTGCGCAGGGGCAGCACAGGCAGCTCCGGCGGAAGCTCGGCGGCCTCTTGTTTACCCTTTATCTGGATCAAAGGCATTAACACCTCTATCACCCCTTTAACGCTTAGTTTGCTCACATTATCACACCTCCATGTTGGAAATGTATTTTCATTACGTTAGATTTACATTAGAGAGCGGTTATATAGTGGAAACGACTGGTCTCTGGGGGGTAACGGAGGGGTTGACAATTGAGTGTATTGGTCCATACTTTCGGGGGCGGTTCATAATCGGTTGACACTCCAGTGATGCACCGGATGCCGCGATTGAAATCGGCCTCTTGGGGTAACTACCTACGTGCCGACTAAAGTCGCCCGCCATAGGCCTTCGGCCTGCGGTCGGCACGGCATCCCTCAGTTAGCGCTGCAGGCAGCCGATTTGCGAGGCAGCCTTAAGTGTAAACCTTCGAGGAGAAAATGAACCATCCCGCCTTTCGGATGACGCTCGGGGATCGAGCCTTCAGGCAGAAAACCTTGCTGAAGCCTCTACTCTGGCGCCTTTGAAAGTATTGGTATCTGCCGGGGTTTGTAGTCCGTAGTCCGAAGTCCGCCTACTCCGGTGCCTTTGCGAAAGTATTGGTATCAGCCCTCGGACCAGGGCACGTAATCCTGGAGGATGGAACCGCCGATGAATTCGCGCAGGATAGAGTTGTCAGGGACAACGTCGGGAGCACAGGTCTCAAACCATTGGAGGAAGGAGAGCAGTCTTTTCGCCTCCACCCGACGCGGGCTGGAAGGCTCGACCTGGAGCAGCAGCGGTTCAACTAACGGTTTGAGGACTGCCAGTTCGTACACCAGCGCAGAGTTGAACATCACGTCTGCGTGCTCCTGGTATGGGAAGATATAGCGTTTTTCCCCGCGTCTGACGCTTTCCCATCGGTTAAGCGTCTCTTCGGCCGTGTAGCCACGGTATGTGGCGTCCCGCACGATGCGGCGGATCAGGCGTGTATCTGTAGTGGGGACACGATTATGGCGATCTATGTTAAGCTGCGTCAGATCCGAGACGTAGATGCGGAATGTGCATTCGCGGGGTATGGAGTAGGCCAGACGAGGATTCAGCCCGTGGATGCCTTCCACGATAATGATATGATCTGATCCCAGGCGTACTTTTTTACCGCTGCTGCGCGTGCCTGTCTTGAAGTCGAAGTGGGGAAGCTGCACTTCTTCCCCATGCATCAATGCCAGCAGATGCTGGTTGAACAAAGACAGATCAAGAGCCTCCAACGCCTCGAAATCATAATCGCCATGCTCGTCTCGTGGTGTATACTTCCGTTCCACGAAATAGTTGTCCATCTCCAGGGGGAAGGGCCGGATGCCGTGAGCGAGCAGTTGAATGGACAGCCTTTTGGAAAAAGTGGTCTTTCCGGCTGCCGATGGGCCGGCAATGAGCACCACGCGGATGCGGTGTGGGTGGTGCGCGATTTGTTCGCTGATGTGAGCTATACGTTGCTCATGCAGCGCTTCCGAGACCAGGATCAGTTCCTGAATCCGTCCACTGGCGATGGCGTCATTCAGGTCGCTTACAGATTCCACACCCAGCAGGCGCAACCATTCGCCGTACTCACGGAAGACCGCTGTCAACTGAGGGTAATCGTGCACGGGTAGCAGCTCTGTCGGGCGGTGGCGGCGTGGATACTGAAGCACGAAACCAGGCGGCCAGGGACGCAACGCAAAGTAGGGAAGGTAGCCGGTCGAGGGCACCATGTAGCCGTGAAAATAGTCGCGAAAGCCGCCCAAGGTATAAAGCGTGAGGTAATCCTTACGCCGATGGGCCAGCAGCCGTACTTTTTCCGCCTCGCCACGGGCACGGAATAGCTCGACGGCCTCTTCCAGAGGCACCTCTTCCCGCATTATGGGGATATCCGCGGCGACCAGCTCTCGCATACGGGTCTCTATACGTGCCAGCTCTTCCAGGCTGAACGGTTCCCGGCCGCGCACCTGGCAGAAGAATCCCCCGAAAGGCATAGTGTGGTCCACATATATCTGGGCCTCAGGGAAAAGTTCCCGTGCTGTGGCTACCATAAGGAAGGCGAGGGAGCGCCGGTAAATGCGCACTCCGTCGGAGTCGGAAAGGTATACCGGGACCAGGCTGGCGTCTGTGGAAACCTGGTAGGTTAGCTCGCGCAATTGGCCGTCAAGCAGTGCTGCAATAACCGGTACTTCGCTGTTGCCTAGAGCAGTTCTGACGTACTGTTCTATTGGCGTTCCTACCGGAGCCTCAAAGATACGGCCGTCTGGAAAACGTAGCTGTGCTGTCTCACGAGGCTGTGCTATCCATACTGGAAAGTTAGAAGCGGTGTTACGATATACCAAGGGGCAACCTCTGGCAGGGCGTACACGGGTGAGACAAATTGTCCCCTCTGGTGACAGGCAGTTCAGGTCTCAGGCGGCGTCAAAACGGCAGCATAATCCGACCGGTTACCAACAGTGCCATACAGCCGCACAGCGCCACGTCCAAAAACAGCATCAGCGCGAGCACGAAACGTTGCATCGGCGGCAGGTTCAGGATGGGCTGGTAGAATGGGCCCTTCCTGACCTGGGCGTAATACTCCTCGCTGGCCTGGATTAACTGTTCCCGTATATTCTCCAGTTCATCTTCAGGCCCGGCCTCAGCCTCCTGATCGGGCCGTACGAGCTGCTCCTGGAGGTCTTCCACGATGTGCTGAGGCCGCACTGACGGTTGCTGCTGTTGTGCCAGCTCGCTCAGTTGCCGGTCACGTAGTTCGGCAAGCCAATCAGGCAGTTTACCTTCTTCCATCACACTCACTCCTTCCCGTGCCCGCCCATCAATTGAGCAGCCAAAAAGCCCCGGCGAATCAGGCTGCCGGGGCTGGAGAGGCTCGCTTTTTAGTTTTTAAAAGGGGACGCCTCAGGCTTGCAGCTAATCAATCCCGACGACGTCTACTGCCTGAGGTCCTTTGGAAGTGTCTTCCATCGTAAACTCTACTCGCTGCCCTTCGCGCAGGTTGCGGTAGCCTTCGCCTCGGATGGCAGAGTAATGCACGAAAACGTCCTCCTCCTGCCCATCAGGGCGAATGAAGCCATATCCCTTCACACGACTGAACCACTGGACGGTTCCCACAGTACGACCATTGTCTTTCATTGTTTTCGTTCCTCCTGACTGATGTTACTGCGCTACTCCGGGCAGGTACCCCCGCTGCCCTCTCCGTACAAGGGGTATACAGCCGGAACAGCTTAAGGTGCAAGATACCACAAATTCGGCGAGTTGTCAAGGTGGTCTGTGGGTGCGCGATGTAATCACTGCAATGCGCATTGCTTTTGCATGAGGGGGAGATGGTCCATTCGACCAGGGAGCAGTATGGTGGAAGAGAGATATGCCTCCCCGGCTAATGGTTTAGCGATCAGGTGGTCCAGGCTGTCAACGCTTCGTTCCAGAGGAGGCTTCTTCCATCCTGCAATATGGCTACTTTTTGCTGGCGAGCCTCATCTTCCGCACCCGGAGTAGCCCGTTCACCGGCCACCACCGGTACGGCACGATAACCGGCCTGTCGAAGCAACGCCGCCCGCCGTCGCGCCCGTGTCACGTCCCCCTCGTCTACTACCGCGGATACCTCTACAGCAAGCCATATCTCTTCTGCTTCAGTCTGTTGCCGGGGACGGCCCTGCACGATCAGATCCACCAGGAGCACGTCATCGAGTTCATTAACTGTCAACTGGTTCTCGAGCTTTTCCCACAACTCATTCGGGTCAACCACTCTCGGCCGCCGCAGCAGACGCCCAAAATATGCCGGAGCTTTGTCGCGGTAGGCGATTTCCAGCACTCGCCCTTTCAGGCTGCCCAATTCGTCCACAATCTTTTGCTGAGACATGACCAGGGCACGCACCTGCTCAGTCAGAAGGAAAATGTTTGATTCTGCCCGGCTCAGGCGCTCTTCCACATTGCTAAGGCGTTCCTCGCTCCGTCGCTGCGCCTCGGCCAGCGCCGCCACCGTCTCTTCAAGCCGGTTCAGACGCTCCTCAGTGCGTCGCTGCGCCTCGGCCAGCGCCGCCACCGTCTCTTCAAGCCGGTTCAGACGCTCCTCAGTGCGTCGCTGTGCCTCGGCCAGCGCTGCCACCGTCTCTTCAAGCCGGTTCAGACGCTCCTCAGTGCGTCGCTGTGCCTCGGCCAGCGCTGCCACCGTCTCTTCAAGCCGGTTCAGACGCTCCTCAGTGCGTCGCTGCGCCTCGGCCAGCGCCGCCACCGTCTCTTCAAGCCGGTTCAGACGCTCCTCAGTGCGTCGCTGCGCCTCGGCCAGCGCCTCGACCCGCTGCTCAGTGCGTCGCTGCGCCTCGGCCAGTGCAGCGACCTGCTGCTCAGTGCGTCGTTGTGCCTCGGCCAGCGCTGCCATCGTCTCTTCAAGCCGGTTCAGGCGCTCCTCAGTGCGTCGCTGCGCCTCGGCCAGCTCCTCGACCCGCTCCTCAGTGCGTCGCTGCGCCTCGGCCAGCTCAGCGACCTGCTGCTCAGTGCGTCGTTGTGCCTCGGCCAGCGCTGCCATCGTCTCTTCAAGCCGGTTCAGGCGCTCCTCAGTGCGTCGCTGCGCCTCGGCCAGCTCCTCGACCCGCTCCTCAGTGCGTCGCTGCGCCTCGGCCAGCTCAGCGACCTGCTGCTCAGTGCGTCGTTGTGCCTCGGCCAGCGCTGCCATCGTCTCTTCAAGCCGGTTCAGGCGCTCCTCAGTGCGTCGCTGCGCCTCGGCCAGCTCCTCGACCCGCTCCTCAGTGCGTCGCTGCGCCTCGGCCAGCTCCTCGACCCGCTGCTCAGTGCGTCGCTGCGCTTCGACCAGTGCAGCGACCTGCTGCTCAGTACGTCGCTGCGCCTCGACCAGTGCAGCGACCTGCTGCTCAGTACGTCGCTGCGCCTCGGCCAACGCTGCGACGATCTGCTTCAGCTCGCTGAAATCCTCGCGCGTGACACCGGCCGCATGCACCTGTGCCACTACCTTGTCCAGCACGTTCAGCAGCGTCCTTACGGTGCGCGCGTCAAAGACTTCTTGTAATTCGGCCTGTAATGCTTCCCGGTCAATCAACACCAACCTGGCTTCACTCACTTACCCCTCCTGATCACAGGTGACTTACCCCGGCCTGTCTCGAGAGTAAGCGTTTGCTCCGACGATTTTGGAGAGCATATGGGGCTGTTTCGATTCGTATCTGTTCAGGCGGTGACTGTGGGCGAGGCGTTCCTTACCCGTACACCTTTTTCCGCAGACCTTTGGTCAGCCTCTACCGACCGGCGCGGAGTGCCTGCATGGACCGATCAATCAGCCTGAAAGCTGTTTTAATTCTACCATACTTCGGCGTTTATTCAAATGGGGGTACAAGAAGCGTACCAATGGACGGGATCGCGGAGGCGATGCGCAGATGGCACACCCTCCCGCGCCTGACCCCGATCGGGATGCAGCTACCTCTGGGTTCACCGTTCGCGGAAACCCGTACGTATGCGGCGATTTTCACCCCAGCACCCGCCGGAGAATCTCCGCCAGGCGCTCCACTTCAAAGGGTTTGCGGACGACCGCCGCCACGCCGGCCTGACGGACGCGCTCCACCTCCTGGTCCTCGCCGTAGCCGGTGATGGCGATGGCCTTCAGGTCCGGGTTCTGCCGCCGCAGCGCCTCCACCAGCGCCGCGCCGCCCATCCCCGGCATCACCACGTCGGTGAGCACCAGGTCCACCCGTTCGGCAGCGTACACCGCCAGCGCCTCCCGACCGTCCGCCGCCTCCAGCACCCGGTAGCCCAACCGCTCCAGCACCTCCCGCCCCGCTGCCCGCAGTGCCGCGTGGTCCTCCACCAGCAGAATCGTCTCCCCACGGCCGTGGGGGACGGAAACCGCCTCCCGCTCCTCCGGGTAGAGCGTCGCCCGTTCCAGCGCGGGCAGGTAGACCCGGAAGACCGTCCCCTTCCCCACCTCCGTCTCCACGCCGATGTACCCGCCGTGTTGCTGGACGATGCCGTAGACCTGCGCCAGCCCCAGCCCCGTCCCGACGCCCCGGGGTTTGGTCGTGAAGAACGGCTCAAAGATGTGGGGAAGCACGTCCGGCGGGATGCCGGTGCCCGTATCGGCGACCTCCAGGCAGACCCACTCGCCCGGCCCCATCCCCGCCAGCGGCGGCCTCTCCCCCGGCCCCACCATCAATCGGAAAAGGCCCAGGCGGACCTCCCCGCCTTGGGGCATCGCGTCCCGCGCGTTGAGCACCATGTTGACCACCGCCTGGCGGATGCGGGTCGGGTCGCCGTTCACCAAAAACGGCCCCTCCCCCGCGACCAGCCGCAACCGGATGCTTTCCGGAATCGTCCGCTCCAGAATCTTCACCGATTCTTTGAGGAACGGCACCAGGTCCATCGGACGGGCCTCCATCGGCGCGCGACGGCTGAAATCCAGCACCTGCTGCACCAGTTGGGTGGCCTGCCGGGATTCGCCGATAATGATCTGCAGGGGCTGGGCCAGGTCGGAGGGCAGGTCGGGATGCCCCTGCACCATCTGGGCGTAGAGGATGATGGTGGTGAGGAGATTGTTGAAGTCGTGGGCGATGCCGCTGGCCAGTTGCCCCACCGCCGCCAGTCGCTCCTGCTGCTCCAGTTGTGCCTGCAGGTACCGCTCCTGGGTGACCTCGCGGATGACCAGCACCCACCCGCCGTTGGACCCAATGCCGGATACCGGCCGGGCGGCGACCTGGAAGACCCGCGGGGGGCGGCCGGAGACGACAATCTCATGCCAGGCCGTTCCCGTCGGGAGGGTCAGCAGGGATGAGAGCGGGCGGTCCGCCAGATGGGTGAGCGTATCGCCCACCCGGGCGTTGTTCAGAACCGACAGCATCTCCTCCCCCGCCGGGTTGGCCAGCAGGATGCGGTGGTCGCCGTCCAGCAGGAGGACGCCCTCGGGCAGATGCTCCACCAGCGCGGCCAGCCGCGCCTCCTGCGCCGCCAGCGCGGCCCGCAGGTCGGCCTGATAGAGGGCGACGGCCAGTTGCGCGGATACTTCCCGCAGGACCTCCACATGCCCGGCGGTCAGCGCGCCCGGGGTGGCGGAGGCGACGGCCAGCCAGCCCCGCAGTTCCCCGCCTGCCAGCAGGGGCACCGCCACATAGGAGCGCACGCCTGCGGCCAGGAGGGCCGCCTCGGCCAGCGAAGGGGCAGGGAGCGCCTGAATATCCGGCACGAAGAGCACCTCGCCCCGCTGACTGGCCTCAATCTCCTTCTCCACCCCCACCAGCGAGAAGCGGAACCCGGCACCGATGGGAATTCCGCTGTCGGCGATGCCCGCCAGGACGATGCCCTCGCGGGCGGCCCGGTTAAATGTCACCACTCCGGCCCCGTCGCAGGGGACCAGGCGGCGGACGTGCTCCAGGGCCACGTAGGCGACCTCTTCGGGGGAACGGGCGGCCAGGATGGCCGCATCCAGCGCCCGCAGCGCCTGCAGCCGCTCCGCGTACCGCCGCAGGGCCTCCTCCGCCCGCTTCCGCTCCGAGATGTCGGTGAAGACGGCCAGGGAGCCCACAAAGCGGCCCGTCTGGTCAAAGCGGGGCACGCCGCTGACCAGCACCGGCAGCCGCTGCCCGTCTTGGCGCAGGAGTTCCAGTTCGTAGCGGTCGCTCCGCCCCTTCCGCCGCCGCCGGTCCGCCGCCCGGATGACCGCGCGCTGGTCGGGCGGGACCAGGTCCTCCTGCGAACGGCCAATCCAGTCCTGAGGCTGGCCGCCCACCATGGCCGCCGCCGCCGGGTTCATGAAGGTCAGGCGACCGGCGGCGTCGGCCATAATGATGCCTTCGGACACAGAGTTGACCACGTCGGCGTTGAAGGCGGCCAGCGCACGGGTCTCCTGGAAGAGGCGGGCGTTCTGGATGGCCAGGCCGATCTGATGGGCCACCGTCTGCAGGAGCGCCACGTCCTCCGGCGTGTAGGCCGCGCGGCGGTAACTCTGCACCTCCAGGAGCCCCACCACCCGTCCCTCCACGACCATGGGGACGTAGAGGGCGGAGAGGGCATACGGCCCCTCGCCGACGACGATGGCCCGCCCCTCCTGGTAGGCCGGGCTGAGGTCGGGGATGATTTCCGGACGGGCCGTGGCGATGGCCCGGCTCCGCCCGGTGGGCGCATCCGGGACGTGGGTCAGCGGCGGGAACTGGCTCACGTCCAACTCCGTATCCCCTTCGGCCATAAAGGCGGCGGTGATGAGTTGCCGCTCCGCGTCAAACAGGGAGATGCCGAAGACGGGGGCATCCACCAGTTGCCGGACCCCGTCCCGCGCGATGCGGTAGATGGCGGGGAGGTCCAGGGTGCCCGCCAGTGCCCGCCCGATTTCGTTGACAATGGCCAGTTGGCGGGCCCGGTGCTCCGCCGCCTGACGGGCCCGGGCGGTGGCGATGGCGGCGGCCGCCTGCTGACCGAAGAGGGCCAGCAGGCGCATATCGTCTTCAGTGAACGGCGGTTGCTCCGGCTCGCGGGCGACGGTCAGCACGCCGATGGGCGCTTCCTGCCAGGCCAGGGGGATGGCCGCCACGGCCCCTACTGATTGGCCGTCAAAGAGCGGACTGCGTCCCTCCCACGTCCGGTAATCGTCCACTTTCATCGGGCGCTGCTCCTGGAACGCCCGTCCGGAGAGCCCTTCCCCCGGCCGCAGGTGGACGCCCACGTTCTGGCGGGCGATACCCTCTCCCACCACCCACTCCAGTTCATCGGCGGCGGGGTCGTAGAGGTAGATGCCGCCGCCCCGGGCGTGCAGGAGGGCCGTGGCCCGCCGGATGGTCGTCCCTAACAGTTCGTCCAGGGAACCGGTGGCGGCCAGGCAAAGCGCGTTGTCGTAGAGGGCGCTCAGTTCCTGCATCCGCCGGGAGAGTTCCCCGAAGAGGCGGGCGTTTTCCAGGGCGACGGCCAGTTGGTCGGCCAGCGCGCTCAGCGCCTCCAGCGCGACCAGGTCAAAGGCGTCGGGGGTCGTGGCCTGGACGTCCAGCACGCCCAGAATCCGCTCGCCGTGCTTCACCGGCACGGCCAGTTCGCTGCGGGTGTGGGGGAGCGGCTCGTAGGGGAGATAACGAGGGTCCTTTGTAACATCCGGGACCAGGAGCGGGCGCCCGGTCTGGGCCACGGTGCCGATGATGCCCTGCCCCGGTTCCAGCCGATAGCCGATGGGAGGCTGGCCGTCCTCGTACCCACCGTGCCCGGCCGCCAGGACCAGCCCGGCGTCGGTGAGGAGGAAGACGTTGACGTTGTAGGCGCCGGTGATTGCCTGCACCGTGCGGACGACCTCCCGCAGCAGGGTGTCCTGGTCCAGGAAGGAGGCCATATGTCGCACCGGCCGGGCAATGGCCATGAGGGTGGAGGCCAGGCGACGGGTCTGCTCCTCCGCCCGTTGCCGTTCCCTCTCCACGGCCAGGCTGTGGAGCGCGAAGGCGATGTCCGAGGCGACTTCCCGGAGGAGGTCCGCCTCCTCCGGGATGTCGGCGAACCGGCGGGGGCTGCGGACGCTCAGGACTCCGTATATTCTATCTCCGTATTCCAGCCGCAGGGTGAGGGTCTGCCAGTCCGGCCGCTCCGCCCGCAGGGGACAATCGCCACAGATGTCCTGCTCGGGGCCGGTCACCACGATGGCGCGGCTGAGCAGCGCCTGGCGGGCGCAGGCGGGGAGGTCTCCGCGTTGCCACCGTTCTATCAGGGTCGGGAGCGCGTCCTCCCGGAGGCCGGCCGCGGCCGCCGCGATGAGATTCCCCTCCGGGTCCAGCGCCACGCACCAGGCGGTCAGGTAGCCGCGGGTCTCTATCAGGTTCCGGCAGACCTTCTGGAGCAGTCGGAGGGGGTCCTGCTCCCGGAGGATGGTCTGGTTGACGTTGCGGATGGCCCGCAGGAGGGCGTTGAGGTGGGCGACGCGGTCCTCGGCCTGGGTCCGTTCCGCCAGGTCCTCCAGAAGGCGCCGCACCCGGGCCGCTTCGCGCGCGGGGGCCGGGAGTTCGTGGAGGGGAACGTAGTGGTGGTTTTCGTAGACCTGTCCGCCGAAGGCGACCAGGGGGTGCCGCCAGAGCATGTCCAGCAGGAATTCCGGGCCGAACTGCCGCCGGTCGTACTGGCATAGGCCGACGAAGGGGAGGTCGGGGAGGAGGTCGTTGACCTGGGCTTCGTACTCCAGGAGTTGTTCGGTGCCGGGCATCCCGCGCAGGGCCCAGGACATCTCGCCGGTGATGCGCAGGCCGGTGAAACCGTCGGCCAGGGCGCTTTCCGTCTCCGCCCGCAGGAGGGCCAGCATCCGGTCGGGGTCAAAGCGGTCGCCCTGGAGGTAGGTCTCCTGCGCGGTCCGGAAGACCAGTTGCCCGCGCGCGACGGCGGCGTCACCGTCCACTCCGGCGTCCTGGAGGTATCCCCGGATGGTCTCGGCAGAGTGGGCATCGGTGACGTAGACCACCCGCTCGCCCCGCTCCAGGCCCTGGAGGAGGAAGGGGGTGATCAGCGCCCGGTGCTCCTCCTCCGATTCGTAGAGCCCGCAGATGTGGGACGATGACGGAAAAAAAGGAATTGCCTGTATAAGCATTTACCATCAGGTTACCGTGCCGTTGTCAGCCTGTTGGGGGTACAGAGAGTTGCGCAATTATATCCACCGTCTGACCGCTCTGGACCAGGCATTCTTGCTGGCCCCATTTGCTACATTCTTTTGGAGCTGGTCCGACGTATGTATTATACCATAGCCATATGATTCAACCAGTCTGGTAGCGGGTGATCCCGGCTGGGCCGCTGTCCTGATTACAGCGCTCACCTTTATCGTAGCAACGCAGGCTGTAGCGCAGGCCCGGTGGGTGCCGGACCAGTCCCGCGGCCCCGGCCGGCGAGGCCAGGTCGCCGGGCGGGTCGGCGGCCAGGGCTGGCCCGTAGGCCGGGTCAGGCAGGCCGTCCAGGGTGACCGTCGCGCCCTGGGCGGGGAGGGGGGCGGAGAAGAGCAGCAGGACGCAGGATGCAGGACGCAGGATGCAGGA
>Ga0209162_1003226_pt1 | contig 13355 bp, 13 predicted proteins | sample YNPNPMetaG_FD_187121 | JGI IMG/M metagenome (GOLD analysis project Ga0209162, IMG submission 187121) | Anoxygenic and chlorotrophic microbial mat microbial communities from Yellowstone National Park, USA - YNP NP MetaG (SPAdes) (version 2) ...
TGTGGGCAGTGCCACCATCATCGCGCCCGCCGCCGTGAGGGGCACGTCGCGCGAATAGCGCCCCTGGAAGAACGCCAGGCCCAACGGCAGGGTGCGCAGGTTTTCATTCGACACCAACACGAGGGCCTAAAGTCGTTCCATGTCCACACGAACAGTAACACCACCAGGGTGAGCACTGCCGGTTGTACGAGTGGGAAGAGCACCTGCCACAAGGCCCGCCAGCTATCGCAGCCGTCCACTTTGGCGGCGTCCACCAGGTCGCGGGGCGCACCGGTTCGGCCAGGTTGTGCCACTCCTGCTGGAGGTCCAGGGACGGTGGGAGGGAGTCGGGGTGGTCGGGGGCGTGGACCGGCGCGGCCAGCACGGCCAGGGCGCGCAGCATGCGGGCGGGATCGCGCCCGGCGGCGCGGGCCTGCCTCGCCGCCTGGATCATCACCTGCCCGGCCTGGATGATGACGTTCTGCGACCCCGCGACCAGGAGTGACCCCGCCACATCACCACCAATCTGAACACTACCGGAAGATGAGACCGACATAATCCGTTGGGGGAAAATCGCAGGTTACAGAAATTATATACCAGGCCGGCAGGAAGCCAAATGACCGCGACCGCATCGGCTCAACAGAGCCAGGGCCGGCAGGCTTCTGCGCGCAACAGGGCGCCCCGGCGTTGCCCTTCCACAGTGGCGTGGCCGGATACCGTGATCGGTCAGGTTATGGTACAATTCGACGTAACGTGCGTTGTGGCTGGCCTCCTGTGCACGTCGCCGGCCTGAGACTTAAACCTCCGCCCACTGCTGTGCTCTGTTTGGGAACTCACGAATGGCGGCGACTGTGCCAGGGCGGAGAAAGCGATCTGGTAGACGGTCAAATCTTCGACAAATCGGGGAGGAAACCTGATGAGATTCAAACGTATCATCCCGTGCCTGGACTTTAAGAACGGCCGCATCGTCAAGGGTGTCCACTTTGTAAACCTGCGCGACGCGGGCGATCCGGTGGAAAACGCCCGCCTGTATAACGCCGAGGGTGCCGACGAGCTTGTCTTTCTCGACATCTCAGCCACCATCGAAGGTCGTGCGACGATGGTCGAGGCGGCGCGCAGGGTAGCAGAGGCAATCTCGATCCCCTTCACTGTCGGCGGCGGTGTGCGTACCATCGAAGACATACAGCGGCTGCTGGAGGCCGGCGCCAGCAAAGTCGGCATCAATACCGCTGCCGTGCGCACCCCCACCCTGCTCTCGGAAGCTGCCACACGCTTCGGCAGCGAGCGCATCGTCATCGCCGTGGACGCCAGGCAGGTCGCCAAAGACCCGCCTCGCTGGGAGGTCTGCGTGAGTGGCGGGCAGGAACCCACCGGGCTGGACGCCGTCGAGTGGGCTGTGCGCGCGGTCGAGTTGGGCGCCGGCGAGGTACTGCTCACCAGCATTGATGCCGATGGCACGCTCGGCGGGTACGACATTCCGCTCACCCGCGCCGTGGCCGAGGCAGTGTCAGTCCCTGTCATCTCCAGCGGCGGCGCCGGGAAACTGGAGCACTTTGTCCAGGCGCTTACCGAAGGCATGGCCGATGCCGCTCTGGCAGCATCCCTCTTCCACGACCGCGTGTTGAGCATCGGCCAGGTCAAAGCATACCTGGCAGCAAGGGGAATACCGGTGAGAGTGTGATTATGGCAGAACTGGATATAAACTTCGATGCCCGGGGATTGGTCACAGCCGTGGTGCAGGATGCCACAACCAATGAAGTGCTGATGGTGGCCTGGATGAACGCGGAGGCCCTGAGGCGCACCCGGGAGACCGGGCAGGCACACTTTTGGAGCCGCAGCCGGGGAGAACTCTGGCACAAAGGTGCCACCTCCGGCCACTTCATGCTCGTGCACGAAATCTGGGTTGACTGTGACGCCGACACACTGCTGCTCAAAGTGACGCCGCAAGGTCCGGCCTGTCACACAGGTGCGCGAAGCTGCTTCTACAGGAAACTCGCCGATGACCGGTAATCAAGCTGATATACTTGACGAATTGTTTGCCGTTATCCTTGACCGTAAGGCACATCCGCGCCCTGGCTCTTACACAGCCTTTTTGTTCGAACAGGGCGAGGATGAGATTCTGAAGAAGGTCGGCGAGGAAGCGATGGAGGTGCTGCTGGCTGCCAAAGGTCAGGGAGATGCCCGCCTCATCTCCGAAATCGCCGATCTTTTCTATCATACGCTGGTGCTGTTGGCCTCCCGGGGACTGAGTCTGGACGATGTGCGGAGAGAGCTTGCCGGCAGGCGGAAGTGAAGGGTAAGGTGTACTGGAAGTATTCGGGAGAGCAGAAACCGGGGGATCCCGCAATAAGTCCAGTGTGAGGATTCAACCCAACCGAAAAATCTCCCTCAAAGCAACCTTGACCCACACCGGTGCCCTTTCTGGCAAAGTTGCCACCCGTGCGATTGGAAAACCGCAAAGACCTGGAGAAATCTTTGCGGTGAATTCAATCTAACTGCACAGGTCGCAAAGTTGTGGATAATACGCTCATGAGTCCACTGCCAAAAGGTCATTTCACCGCTGAGACGCAGAGCACGCAGAGGTTATGTTTCTACCGCGCCACCGACGCCGACCCGCTGGCCTGTCTGCGGCGGGGCTATGACGTCCACGGCGTCCCGCTCTGTCCGCACGGCTGCTCCCTCGCCTCAACGGCCGCGACTACCAGCGCAGCGACAGCAAAGGGTTATACCGTCAGCGTTGTCTTCACTCCCCCCAGCCGGACATCCCGGCGCTCCTGGGAGAATCGTCACCCACAGACTGCCCCTACCTGGTGCGTGTCGGGCTTACTCTACCTGATGGCGACATCCGGCTGGCCCGCGACCACCCTGTGGGATCCCCCACCTGGAAGCTGCGCGCGGGCCGGCGCAGCTACTCCGACAACCCCGGCGCCGATTTGTTGCGCCAACTGCCCCACCGGGCCTTGAAAATCTGGCGGGCAATTAACTAAACCCATCGGTCGTGCTCTCGCCCCCCCATCATGCATACTTATTCCGGAATACCAGCTCCCCTGCAGGCTTGACAAGCACCCTCTCATATGTATACTTGACACCGTGATGGATGATTCAGGGCAAGACACGTTAGAGCCACCCGTGGTCAGCTCCCAGGAGAGCACACGGCCCCCAGGTCGCGCAGCAGGCAGGCTGTGGAGGCACATTGTCCGGGCCTTTACCTGGCTGTTCCGGCCTGACAGGGTAGAACAGCCGGTGATTATCAGGCCGGGTGCCCTGCGCCTGCTCCTTCTGCTTGTGCTGGGCAACCTGATCCTCCTCGTTATGCTGGCCATCAGCCTCTACCGCGCTTCCATGATGACAGTGAAGGTAGAACAGGTCCCGGTATATATCCCCGTCACCATCACCGTGACGGCCGGCTATACCCTGCCACCCACGCCCTCCCCGACCCCTTTCGGCAGCGGCGGGAGCATCGCGTTTACACTGCGTCGCAACGGCAACAGCGACATTTACCTGCTCAACCAGGCGGACAGACAACTGGTGCGTGTGACTTATGACCCGGCCGAGGATCGGGATCCGACCCTATCTCCTGATGGAAATTACCTTGCCTTCGCCTCCAACCGCTCGAGCAACTGGGACATTTATCTGCTGGACCTGCTCAGCGGCGCGCTGATCCGCCTCACCCACGATCAGGCCTTCGATGCCGGTCCACGCTGGTCGCCTGATGGACAGTGGATCGCCTTTGAATCGTACCGGACCGGTCAGCTTGACATCTTCGTGATGAGCACCTCCGGCGAGCAGGTGCGGCGTCTCACCTTCGACCCGGCACCGGAGTACGGGCCGGCCTGGTCGCCTGATAGCAGAGCCATCGCCTATACCGCCTTCAAGGACGGCAACAAGGACATCTACGTTCGTTTGCTCAACGGCCCGGCCGAAGCCATTAACGTCACGCAAAGCCCGGACCTCGATGAGGACGAGCCGGCCTGGTCTCCTGATGGCACCCGCCTGGCCTACGTAAGTGGTCCCCCGGGCAACCCCTCGATCCACGTCACGGGCTTCGACTGGGACACGATGAGCATTGACCGGACCAAAACCGAACTCTTCGGCACAGGGATTTCGCCAGCCTGGGCGCCAGACGGGTTGAGCTTTGTATACGTCCACCGGCGGGGGGCGGTGAGCCACATCATCGCAGCAAGCACCACAGACTGGGCACTGTTCCACGAAATCCACAACGTTGAAGGGGCGGTACAAGACCTGACCTGGGCAACCATACCACTCTCCCCCCGCCTCATAGCCCGCGCCAGAGCAGGCGCCCCCGCCGATGAATTGCCCCTCTACGTTGAACTGCTTCGGCCAACGCCCACCGCAGGTCCACCTTACCAGCTACTGCCGATCCCCGGGGTCCTGGTGCATGGCGGCACCACCGACAACGAGCGCACCATGCTGATCGGGCCGGGTAGTGCAGCCGCAGAGGCAGGTGGCACGGTGACGGAAACCGGTAAAGTTGTAAAAGAAGAAATCCCGGAGGAGGCCCGTCTTTCGGACCGGGTAAATGATAGCTTCAACGCCCTGCGCCAGCGCGTGATAAAAGAGACCGGATGGGATTACCTGGCCAGCCTGAGCACTGCCAGCCTGCCGATGACCTACACACCCTACTCCGGCCAGTCAAGAATGACCTGGCATGTATGCGGCCGGGCTTTCAGCCTGGATCGCCGCCCTTACGAGGAGGAAAACCCACCCCGAATCGAGCTTGTAAAAGAAGACGTCGGTAACGTCACCTATTGGCGCGTATTCATCCGCGCTTCCCGCCAGGATGGCACTATGGGCGAGCCACTGCGTACAGGTGTATGGGACCTGAATGCCCGTCAGGAAGACGGAAAGGCGCTGACGGAAGGGGGCAGGCTCAAACCGTACATCCCCTCAGGCTATTATGTGGACTTCACCACACTGGCTGGCGACTACGGCTGGGAGCGCGTGCCGTCGCTGTGGCGCTGGCGTTACTTCTGGCCGGATATATTGTGGTGGCGGTATCAGAAAACCGGGGGCCTCACCTGGTGGGAATGCATGCAAGAGCTTTTTGAACCCGCCGCGATAGAAGCTGCCTTCGGACCAATCCCGGCGGATAAGAGAAAATGAGCATCCTGGTCCTGACCGGGGAGCGGGGGGTGGGAAAAACGACCGTCTGCTACAAAACCGTGGCGCTGGCGCGGACTGCAGGCTACAGGTGTGCAGGCATCATCACATTCAGCCGCCCCGATGACGAGAGAGAGGTGCTCGATGTGAGCACGGGAGAGACGCGTTGTCTGACCGCAAAGCCGGACACAGCGTCGGCAGTCCACCAGGGACGGTTCTATTTTGATCCACACGTGCTGGAGTGGGGTAACAGAGTTCTGGCCGCTGCCCTGCCCTGTCACCTGCTCGTGGTAGATGAGCTGGGACCCCTTGAGATAGAGCGGGGGGAGGGGTGGGTGTGCGCCTTCACAACACTACGAGAAGCTGCAAAGGTTTCCCCGCTCTCCCTGCTCGTGGTGCGTCCCGAACTGGTGGCAAGAGTATGCTCAATGTTGCCCGTTGAAGCGACGATCACGGTCAACGCGGCGAACCGGGATAGCCTGCCCTATGCGCTTTTGCACACCCTCAAGTCTCCTGGCCCGCTTTTGCATAGAGACCGCCCGTTAACCTCACCGGGAGACTGAAGCCACAAGCAGCGCCACCTGCCTGCCCAGTTCCACCGAGTAATTTGTGCCCCGATCCCATGGATAGACCTGACTCATATTCGCCATCCACAGGCCGGGTACAGGGGTGTCCAGAGATGGGATCAGACGCGAATGATGCACCCCCGGTACCGGCTGAGCATACTCCTCGGTGACCAGCCAGCAATCACGCACCCAGTCGCGTGAGAACGAGGGGTTAATCTTAAGCAGGCCGGGCAGGTAAATCTCGAACAATTCTTCCTTGCCGAGCCTGAAGTGAGGATGTGTTGGGGGAAGATAGTCCCCGCAATAGACAATATGGTCACCTCCGTAGTGCTCCGGCGAGATGTAGTTGGTGTGCTCGACCAGTGCTATGAAGGGAAAGCCCTCCCCTCTGGGAAGGTTGATCCAGTAGTGACCGTCGGTCAGTGGCCGCCTGAGCGCCAGGATCAGGGACAATGCCCCCATAGACCGCAGCTCTCTCAAGCGGGCCACATAATCGGCGGGCAGTTCAGGGGCAAGCTCGCACAGAGCTTGAGGAGAACAGGTAGCGATGACCTGCTCGTGAGCTTTTGCTCCTGCCGGCGTCTCCAGTTCCAGACGACCGCCTGCCAGCCGGCGGATGCGATGGACCGGAGTTGCCAGAGCGACTTCCCCTCCCTGCTCGCGTACGCGCTCTACCAGCAAGTCGGTAAATGCCTGGAATCCGCCGACAAAGTAGCCCAGGGCTGCAGTACGCTTGTGCAGTCGGGCCCACATCCAGGCCATGTTGATCTCGCGGTAATATTCCTCCCCGAACTTGCTGATGAGCAGCGGCTCCCACAACACCTCGTAGGCACGCGAGCCAACCCGGCGGCGCATCCACTCATCGGCGGTGACGCGCTCAAAGTGCTTCCAGCGGCGCACCTGGGTGAGATAAAATCCCACCAGACCCGCCCGCAGCCGGTCGAAAAAAGGGAGAGGTGCAAAGCTCAGCATACGCAACGCGCGGTGCACTGATGCGAAGGGAATAAACGCCAACGCCGGCACGGGACTGTCAAGCGGGTAGAGTTTCCCGTGGTAATACAGGCTGGTGGTAGGCCGTGGAAAGAAGACTTTATCGCGCGCTCCCAGCTCGCCGATCAAATCCAACACATAAGTATCTGAGGCGAACCAATGATGATAGAAACGATCGAGTGGCCACTCCCAACGTTCGTCACGGAAGCCCGCCGCCAGACCGCCCGCATAATGTCGCGCTTCGTAGACGGTGACGGTATGGCCTCTCTTTGTTAACTCGCAGGCTGCTGTGAGGCCAGTGATACCGGCGCCAATGATACCCACATCCATCGTGTTCTTCCTCCGTTTACCCGCCGGGCCGGCGATCTCGCTATCCGCATCTCCGCTCCAACTCTCCCAGTTTCCTCACCTCTGTCCAACGCACCCCTTCCACCATCATGAAGGCCAGCCCCAGCAGCGTCACCGGCACAAGCAGGATCGCGTGGAGCACCAGGACATAGCTCCCTGCAGACGCCGGAGGTGCACCGATCCCCGTCAGAATCTTGATGCCGGTCTCGAACGTGCCGAGGTAGCCGGGCAACGAGGGCAGGGCGGTCAACAGATTGACTGCTCCCCCCATCAACATAATGCCCTGGTAAGACAGGTGCAGGTCCGGGAAGGCCAGACTGACCAGCCAGTACTTGGCCGTTTCGATCAGCCACACTACCAGCGTTACACCGAAGAGCACCAGCACATCACCTCCACGGCGCAGGCTGGCCAGACCGGCGATCACCCCCTCACTGATGTTGACCAGAGGAGGTCGCAGACGCACCGGTGCCACCCTTTCTATAATAACGTGCGCCGCGCGTCGGAGCAGCGCAGGCCGGGCGGCCAGGAACAGGAACGCCACCAGTGCGCTGAGGAAAACGATCCCGGCGAAAGTCACCAGACGGCTGAGGAAGGCAGAGAGAGGCACAAAAAGAAGGCCGAACAGGACGAACAGGAGCATAGTCAGGCCATCGAAAAGCCGCTCCAGTACCGCAGTGGTAAGTGTGGCGCCCACATTGATGCCTTCTCTGCGCCACAGTACATAAGCCCGCAGCAACTCCCCCAAACGGAAGGGCAGTATGTCATTGCCCATATAGCCGATGACAACAACAGGGAAGAGCCGATGGGCCGGGACGTGCCTGATCGAACGCAAGAGAAAACCCCACCGCCAGGCACGAAACCACACGGAGATGAAGTATACAACCACACCCGGCACAAGCCATACATACCTGGCACCTTTGAGTGCTTCCCAAACCTCATCCAGATGCAGGTCGCGCAGAGCATACCAGAGCAGTACCGTGCTTACCAGCAGGCCGAGCACGAGAATGGGCCAACGTCTTCTGGCATTCATAAGCCCGCTCCCTGACGCTGCCGCAGAGCCTCGTAGAGCACCACAGCACCTGCCGCAGCAGCATTGAGCGAAGTTACCCGCCCACGCATTGGCAGCCGCACCAGGAAATCACATCGCTCGCGTACCAGACGGCGCAACCCCTTGCCCTCGCTTCCGACCACCAACGCCAGCGGGATGTTAAGATCGGCCTGGTCATACCGCTGAGCCTGCGCCACCCCTTCCAGACCGACCACCCAGATGTTCCGTCTCTTAAGGTCTGCGATAGTGTGTGCCAGGTTGACGACCTGTGCAATAAGCAGATGTTCAGTTGCTCCCGCCGAGACATGCACTACGGCCGGCGTGATGCCGCCCGCTCTGCGCTGCTGGAGGATCACCCCGTGCACCCCTACCGCCTCTGCCGTGCGCAGGAGCGCTCCCAGGTTCTGAGGGTCCTGCAGGAGATCGAGCAACAGGAGCAAGGGGGGGGCGCCTGAGGACTGGGCAGCGGCGAGCACTTCGTCAAGGGCAACGTAAGGGTAAGGGCCGGTCTCCAGCGCCACTCCCTGATGATGCACCCGGGACGGCAAATCCGGCGCCGTGCGGCTCACCCGCTGCACCGGCACGCCGGACCGTTCGGCAAGGCCAATAATACGATGGATAATATCGCCGGGACGGACGCCCTCAGCAAGCACCAGCCTGTGATACCTGCGCCGCCCGGCCCGCAGAGATTCGTAGACCGCCTGGCGGCCGTAGAGGACCTCGCTCATCCCCCGCTGCGCTCCAGCCGCCACACCGGCCCTTCAGGGCGATCGTCCACGACAATGCCAAGCCTGGCGAGACGCTGACGCAGCTCATCCGCCTCCTCCCATCGCCTGGCCTCGCGGTAGCGCTGGCGAATCTCGAGCACAAGCTCTACCAGACCCTCTATCAGGTCCTCTCCCATCTCTTCGGTCAGCCTGTCGGGAATGATGCCCAGGATTTTGCCGCCCAGGTCACGATAGAGGCTGTCTATGGCAGCCAGCGTGCCCCGCCCCAGCGGCTGGTTTGAGGAGAGCATCGTGTTGACCTCTTTGTTGAACTCGAACAGGGCAGCGATGGCCTTCGGGGTGTTGAAGTCATCATTCATCGCCTCGAGGAAGGCATCACGGTGCGGATCAAGCCCGGTTATGTAGGAGAGATCGGCCGTCCCGGAGGGGATCATTGTTTCCATCCTTTTGCGCAGGACGCGCACCGTATTGTGCAGACGCTCGATGCCGCGCTCAGCAGCCAACAGGGCATCGCGGCTGAAGTCCACCGGGCTGCGGTAGTGTCCCGACAGGATGAACAGACGTATGGCATAGGGGCTATAGAGCTTGAGGGCGTCTTTGATGGTCAGGAAATTGCCCAGGCTCTTACTCATCTTGACTCCCTCGACGGTAAGGGAGCCGACCAGCAGCCAATAGCGTGCGAATGGCTTACCGGTCGCAGCCTCCGCCTGAGCGATCTCGCATTCATTGTGAGGGAAGATATTGTCCAGACCGCCACCGTGGATGTCAAACGTCTCACCCAGGTACTTGATCGCCATGGCGGTACATTCGACATGCCAGCCAGGATAACCCCATCCCCACGGTGATGGCCAGCGCAGGATATGTTCTGGTTCGGCATGTTTCCACAGCGCGAAATCGGCCGGGTTACGCTTCTCCTCCCGCACAGCCACTCTGGCGCCTGGTGTCTGTTCCTCTACTTTGTGGCCGGAGAGCCTGCCATAGTCGGGGAATTTCTCCACCGAAAAGTAGACGTCGCCGCCGGGCGTCTCATAAGCATAGCCCTTCTCCAGCAACACCTTGATCAGCTCAATTTGCTCCGGAATGTGGCCGCTGGCGCGCGGCGAGATATTGGGCCGCAGCACACCGAGCGCGTCCATATCCTCAAAGTAGGAGCGGGTGTAGGTCTCCACCAGTTCCATCGGCTCGACCCGCTCACGCCTGGCTCCCTTGAGGATGCGGTCCTCGCCCGTGTCCAGCATATGGCCCACATCAGTTATGTTTTGAACATAGCGCACATTATACCCAAGGTAGCGGAGATAGCGGACAACCACATCCATTGCAATATAAGTTTTGGCATGTCCCAGATGCGCATGATCGTAGACCGTTGGGCCACACACGTACATCCCCACACGCCCCCGCTCCAGGGGCTCAAAAGGCTCTTTCTGGCGCGTAAGGTAATTGTATACCTGTAACTTCATTGTTCAATCTCCGTGTCGGGTCAATCTGGAAAACAGCATGCGGCCGGCGGCCGTCTGGAGCACCTTCGTTACCGTAACCTCCACCTCGCGGTTGATATAAGGCTCTCCGTCCTCCACCACGACCATCGTCCCATCGTCGAGATATCCTACCCCCTGACCGATCTCCTTGCCGGCCTGGACGATTTTGACATTCAAAGATTCGCCGGGTAGATAGAGGGCCTTGACGGCGTTCGCGAGTTCGTTAACGTTCAGCACACGCACACCCTGAAGCTCCGCCACGCGGTTCAGATTGTAGTCATTGGTAATGATCGGGCAACGGAGTTGCTTCGCCAGCAGCACCAGTTTATCGTCCACATCCCGTACCCCTTCGACGTCCATATCGGTGATGCGTACCGGGGTGAGCGACTCGTTCTGCAGACGATACAACATCTCCAGACCACGCCGCCCCCGGTTGCGACGCAAGACGTCCGGCGAATCGGCGATGTGCTGGATCTCATTGAGCACAAAGCGCGGCACCAGCAACTCGCCCTCGATGAAGCCGGTGCGGCTGATGTCCGCGATGCGCCCGTCAATGATAACACTTGTATCCAGCAGCACCGGTCGGTAACTGTTGCCCCCGAACTCGTGCCCCTCGACACGCACAGGGAACTGCCCGCGGATCGCGTAGAATATGTCCCGCTGCCGCATAATCATGGTCACAATGCCCAGGTAACCGAACAGCACTGCCGTGGTAAAGGGCAGGATCTGGCTGAACGGCGGCGGGAGCAGAGAGAGGGGAAACGACAGGAGAGCTGCCACGATGAGGCCGATAACCAGTCCAAGGATAGCGGCCACCAGTTGTTGTGCCGGTGCCTGCCGAATGCGTCTACGCAGGCCCAGGATCGGCCGCACGGTAAGATAGGGCGTGAGAACCAACCCGGCCAGTGCGCCCAGGAGCAGGAAAATGGCCGCATCCTGGTAGGGCGAGTCCCCGGTCAAAGCAGCGATATAGACACCAAGTATAGCGCCTCCGATAGAAAAGACAATCATACCGATAATACGAGAGATAAATTCCGCGCTCATTGTTCCCCCTGGATGGTTACTGGGAACATCCCCCAGAAACCTGATAAGAGTTTATTGCACTGGAGTTGCGCAATCGCTCTTTTGAGATACGGACCCGCCCTCCTGATCTCAGCTCAACCCTGCCTGCCGGGCAGGGCTGTACGGAATCACCGATTTGCGGCTTAGCCACCGCGTGTTTGGCGGCACTCTATACGACATTCAGCACAAGATATGGGGCTCGTTGCTCAAGTAGACGCAATTGGAGTGCCCTTTCAACGGGATAATTCGTAATGACCAATTCCGTAATTTTGCCACGTTTCGCGCCATTGCAATTGATAGCACGGTTTGCTAACACTTCATCTATAGTAAAGTAGGGCAAACTATAAAGGGATCGGATAGTTTTGGTATCGGAGTTGGAGACCATGACATACACTTTGTTTTTGCTCAGCTCGACGCAGACATCGCGCAAGTGCTCTTGGTCAGACAGCCCAAAGCCATTTGCATGATATGAGGTGAAGTTGGCTGTCTGCGATAGGGGCACGTATGGGGGATCAAAATACACCCAATCGCCTGGGACTACTCTTTCCAACACCGTTTCGAATGGTGTGCACAGAATGTCAACATCTTGCAGCGCCCGGGAAACTGCAAGCAGGTTCTCCTGGTCCAAATACTTCGGAGACTTGTATCGTCCAAAAGGAACGTTGAATTTCCCCTGGCGATTAACGCGATACAGGCCGTTGTATCCCGTCTTGTTCAAATAGATCATGCGAGCTGCTCGTTCTGGGAGACTTAATCGCCAGGGGTCTTTTTCGCGAATAGCATAATAAAACTCTCTGTCATGAGGAAATTCTGAAAGAAGTCTGATGACCTCCGAAACGCAGTCACGAATGGCCAGGTATGTATCAATAAGTTCAGCGTTAAGATCGGAGAGGACTGCACGCCGTATTCTCTGCTCACGGTATAAACGAAAGAAAAGAGCGCCACTTCCTACAAAGGGCTCGTGGTAGACGTTAAACACAAGCGGCATGCGTTCCAATAACGCATCTGCCAATTGCGTCTTACCACCAGCCCATTTTAAAAACGGTCGCGGAACAGGCAAGTCGCTCATGCTACAATCCAAAGTATAGACGCAACCATTCCTCAAGCTCCCCATACCAAACCACTTTGCCGGTGGATATCAGGTAGCCCTGCATGTTGGAAGAAAAGCCCTCTCCATCTATAACTACAATACCGGGGATCGGCCAATGAGCAATATCTTGAATGGTGGCGGGTATTTTCTCTTCCGCTGTACCTGATGTGGCCTGGTACTTGCACTCCACCCCCAAACGTTTGCCCGCTTTCTCGTCTGTAATGACTACATCAATGTAGCGTCGCTGGCCCCAGAGCCTTCTTGCAGCTTTGACTTCTGTCTCTGCTTTCAAACCCATCCTTTAGGCCAGAGCAACCACGTTCCGTTTTAGTTCATCGCCACTTTTTGGAGCAGTACCTTTTCCCGGCGTGGTTTATCCTCGCTCGTGATTTACTTTACCATTGTACACCACTATTCATTGCATGCCATTACCGCCCAACAGAACAATAGCCAGACAAGAACAGGTGAGTGCCCCACCGCCCTCACCTGCCAGAAGCACATCCCGCCGAGCAGCCACAGGATAACCCGCTTTTCACGAGTGTCTTGGGGCCAGAGCGCCTGAATCGGCCGGGTGTCGCCGTTATATCTTAACATATTCGGTATCAAAAGTCAATGGAACGCTGCGCTGGTGATTACCCACATGTAGTTTTTAGAGCCTATCCGAAAAACCGTACGAGCGGCATCCCTATGCCGCTTATACTCACGCATAGGAATGCGTCGGTTACGTTTTTCGGATAGGCCCTTAGGGTTGAAAAACGATGTCCGATGTGGTATGCTTATGAGCGTAAGCATCAAACAGTCAGGGGAGGTAGAGGCATGGTGAAGCAAAGCTGTGGAATTGACAACTTGCCGGTGGCAGAGCTTAACGGTGAGTTGGAGAAGTTTCTGAAGCCGGTCATGATGCAGTTGCCGGAGAAGAGGTTGCGGGAAGTCGGGAAACTGGCTGTG
>Ga0209162_1003227_pt1 | contig 13348 bp, 10 predicted proteins | sample YNPNPMetaG_FD_187121 | JGI IMG/M metagenome (GOLD analysis project Ga0209162, IMG submission 187121) | Anoxygenic and chlorotrophic microbial mat microbial communities from Yellowstone National Park, USA - YNP NP MetaG (SPAdes) (version 2) ...
CTTGACGGCGAGTTTCGCCGCGTTGAGCGCGGATTGACCATCCGCTGCCGTGGGACCGGTGAGTGGTGAGAAGAAACCGATCTTGATCGGTTCGGCGGGTGCGGCGGCGGCACCGTACGTCTTTGCTAGGTATTCGATCAAGGCGGACTTTTCGGCGTCATTCAACTTGGCGCCCTTGCTGATCATTCGCTCGACGGTTGCCGTCCATTGGTCTTTGCTCTTCGTCGCGCTTTTCACGCGGTCGAGATTGTGACAGGTTGAGCAACGTTCCTGGAGCAAGGCGGCGCCATCAAGCGCGGCAGGCGCCTTGGTGGGTTCCGGCGCTTTAGTCGGTTGTGGCGCGGCAGTCGGTTGCGCGGGTGCCTTGGTCGGTTCGGGTGCTTTGGTGGGCGGCACCGGCGTGGGGGTTGGCGTCGCGCAACTGACGATGAGCGCGGTCAGCACAACCAGGAACGCAAGAGTCAGTAGTTTTTTCATTTCATCTCCTCCTCAAAGATACGACGAACGATTGCCATTCGTCGCAGATTTTTTTTCATTGATAGATTACCAATCTCTGTTCTCATTTCACACATCGCGTTTCACGCATCACGCATTGCGTTTCACGCCTGGCATCCCTCCTTTCATGTTTGCGTCGAAAGATTCACTTCGGCGCGAAAATGATATTCATCGCCACGATACAGGGCACGATACCACACCGCCGGACGATCGCCGGTCGTGTAGGTGAGGCGATCCACGAAAAAAGCCGGCGTTCCCGGCGCGGCGTCCAGCAGCTTGGCTTCGGCGCGCGTGAGAAGACGTACCTCGATGGTGTGGATCGCGCGCGTCATTGGCACGTTGTAGCGACGCGTCAAGAGTTCATGGATAGATTCGTTTTCCAGGTCGTGGTGCACCAGTTGGGGGCAAAGGCGTTGAGCCAGGTAGCGCGTTTCGTGCAAGATGGGCTTGTCGTTGGCTAGCCGCAGTCGTTCGATGTAGATGACGGGCGTGCGCGGTTTGAGGCGCAGACGTTTCTGGACATCCGAGGGAGCGGGAATGACGCGACACTGGAGAAGGCGCGTGCGCGGTTCGATGCCCTGACGACGGAGGTCTTCGACGAAACTGCCCAGGGTAAAGTGGGGTGTGGTCGTTCCATCGGCGCGGACAAAGGTGCCACGCCCGGCTTCGCGGCTCACCAGTCCTTCGCGCGCAAGCGTATCGAGTGCCTGGCGCACGGTGCCGCGACTGACACCATAGCGCGAGCACAATTTCTCTTCGGTAGGGACTTGATCACCGGGCTGGAGGTCGCCCGCGCGAATCATCGCACGGAGGATTTCCGCCAGTTGGTGGTGTTTGGGAATCGGACCGCGCTTGAGGGTGGGCATCGGGTTGCCTCGAAATTGTCTAATTGTCTAGACAATTCAATTATAGCCCGGACGCTGGCGTATGTCAAATGGAGTGGTTACCCAAGACTGAGTATCAGCCGCGCCACCCCACCGATGATCACGGCAAGCGTAATTGTAAATGCAGAGATGCCTATCGCCACGCGCGTACCAAGTTCTCTTTGTAACACGGCAAAGGTTGCCAGACAGGGGATGTAGAGCGTGTTCACCAGCGCGTACACGAACAATTGCGGTGGCGTCATAAACGCCAGCAGGTTGTCCGCGCCCGAACCGTATTGCACAAGCGCGAGGGTCAGCAAAAATTGCAGCGCCAATTCTTTGCGTAGCGTCGCAAAAATCAGCGTTAGCCCGGCGATGGCGGGCAAGCCCAGCCAGCCCTCCACAATCGGCGCGAGCGGCGCGTTGAAAATCCACACGATGCCGGTTTCGTACAGCGCGCCCAGCACCAGACTCCCCAGCACCACAATCGGTAACGCGGCAAAGAGAAATTCGCGGAAACGAAACCAGGTCTTGCGCGCCACCACGCGCCAGGTCGGCACGCGAAACGGAAACATTTCCATCACCAAATCGTCGGAACGCCCCGGCAGCATACGCGCCAAGCCAATCCCAACGAGAATGATGACCGCGAGCGTGATCAACAAAATCGCCGCGCCGTACTGCCAGCCCGCAAACGCCGCCACTCCGCCGGCGATGACCGCTGTGCGCGCGGAGCAAGGCGTCAGGACGATGAGCGTCGAGGCGATGACGCGCTCGCGCCGCGTCGTCAACACGCGCGTTCCCATAATCGCCGGAACATTGCAACCCGCGCCTGCCAGAAGCAAAATCACAGCGCGCCCGTGCAACCCCAATCGCTTCATCAGCGCATCCACCAGAAACGCCATCGAATTCATATAGCCGCTGTCTTCGAGCAGCGCGAGCAGCGCGTAAAACGTCAGGATGTACGGAATACCAATTTCGAGCGCGGCTTCGATGCCAGCATCAAAGCCCCACAACGCAATCTTGCCGAGGATACCTTCCCCCAGAATCCATCCGACCAGCGTTTGAATGGGTGGCGAAACGAACGCTGCCCAAAATTCCGCGAACGTTTCCGCGAGCCAGCCCCCCACGCCAAACAAAAAGCCAAACAGCGCGATGAGAACAAGACCGAGCGCTGGAATGCCGGTGAGTGGTCGAATAGACCAGTGCCACAATCGAACAGACAACGACTCGCGCGTATCACGCTGACGTTGTGCCTCGCGCGCGATTCTTTGCGCCAGAGCGTGACGCGCGCGCGGAAGGTGCAGACTCAACGACTCGCCTGCGCGCGCCTCGATGGCATTGCTCAATTCTCTCGCGCGCGTGAGGACGGTTGCGCCGTTCGGCAACTGTTCGACTGCGCGCGTCAATTCGGCATCTTGTTCCAGCAGGAGAATCGCGAGCGCGCGGGGCGAGAGGTGATACGGCGTTTCGGCAAGCGTTGTTTGAATCGTTCGCGCGAGCGCGTCAATCGCGGCTTCGATGTCGCTGTCGTAGCGAGGAGGATTTGCGGGAATCGGCGCGCGCGACGCGGCGTCCAGCAGTTCGGCAACTCCATCGCCGCGCGTCGCGATGGTCGGGACGACGGGAACGCCGAGCGCGCGCGACACGCGCGTCGGATCGATCGTGATGCCCGCGCGCGCGGCTTCGTCCACCAGATTCACCGCGACGACGAGCGGCAAGCCCAGGTCGAGATACTGCAAAATGAGGTAGAGATTGCGTTCGAGATTCGTCGCGTCGGCGATGGCGATAATCGCGTTCGGTGGATTCTCTAGCACGGCTTGACGCGCTACCTGCTGATCCTCACTTTGCGCGCCGAGCGCGTAGGTGCCGGGCAAGTCAATGATTTGAACGCGTTTGTCGCCGACGGTCGTCTCGCCAAAATTCAACTCTACCGTTTTGCCGGGATAATTGGCTGTTTCGGCGTGCGCGCCGGTCAAACGATTGAACAGGGACGATTTGCCAACGTTCGGGTTGCCGGCAAGCGCGATCGTCAGATCGGGTCGCCCGCGATGGCGATGCCGGTGACGGCGCGGTTCGCCACAGTGCGAGCAACTTCTCTCGCACGAATTCGATACATCGGAGCGATGACGAAGGGTGAAAGTCGAACGAGGCATCATAGGTGGCTCCTACTCTGGTGCGATCCAGATGCGCGCGGCAAGTTCGCGTCCCAGCGCATAGTGCGAGTGCCCAACGCGTACAAGCACGGGACCTCCGAACGGCGCTTGATTTTCGACGACGAGCGCCACCTGCGGCAACAGACCCAGCGTGGCGAGATGCCGCAACGCTTCTGGCGTCTCGGCGTTGATGCGCGCGATGACGCCGCGCGTGTGCGCGGCACATTCGGCGAGCGAAACCAGCCCTGCGCGAGGTTGCCCTGTCAACGCGTCGGGAATCGGGTTGCCGTGCGGGCAGGTAGCAGGATTGCCCAGTTGCTCGTTGAGCGCGCGTTCTTCTTCCGCCGAGACAGTGTGCTCCAGTCGGTCAGCGCGTTCGTGTGCGCGCGTCCAATCGAGTCCCAGCACATCGGTTGCGTGTCGTTCGACAAGACGATGGCGACGCAACAGAGTGCGCGCGCGTTCACGTCCTGCGGGCGTGAGCGTGAGCGTGTCACCGTCCAGAGAGATGAACGCTTGAGAGATGAGCGGTTGCAGGTCGGGCGATGTATCCAGTTCGCGCGCCAGATCGTCGCGCGTCAGCGTGACACCATTTTCCTCCGCGCGCGCGAGGGTCAACAAAATCATTTCTGCCGCTTCTGTGGGCGTCGCCACCGCCTGTTTGTCCATCGCGTTCTCCTCGGTAAGGTTGGATAAATCTTTGTGGTTAGTATAAACTAACAATGAATTGTTGTCAAGAATAACACAACGTAAAAGCAATACATCAAATTTACAAACCACGCCGCCCGATGTATAATAGACATCGTGAAACCGGACATTCGCGTCGCTCAACTGAGCATTGTAGATGGCGCCTGGCAAGAAGCCCCCGACCATCTGGCATGTTTCGATGCCGCGGCGTTGTTTGAAGGTGCTCTTGAGCGGGGCAATCTTTACATTGTCGTTGAAGTGGCAGGCGAACCTGAGGGCAGAGATAGACTCGCGCGCGAGTTGATTGAAACGGTACGGCGCGAGTACGCCGCAACGCGCGGGAGCATCGCGCTGGGATTGATGCAGGCGATTCGCGCCGCCAATGATTTTTTCTACACGGTCAACGCGAGTCTGTCGCCCGAAGCGCGACGTATCGGGGGAATTACAGCGGTGATCTTGCGTGGCGATGAGTTGTTTATCGCGCAAGGCGGACCTGGTGTGACCTGTGTGGTGCGCGGCAAGACGCTCGCGCGCTATCCCGAAGAATCGCATTGGTTCAATCCTGACGAGGCGGCAGTGGCGGAATGGCTGGGCAGTCGCGATTTTGTGACGCCCGGCGAAGTGCCGCTGGGAATGCGACGCAACTACATCCCCGATATTTTTCATACCACCCTGGCGCCGGGGGATACCGTTGTCTTAGCCACACGCGCGCTGGTTCACTTGTTGACGGACGAAGAGTTGATTGATACGCTAGCCAATCGCCATCCTGATGAAATTGTCAACGCGCTGGAAGATGTGGCTGGCGCAATGGATCTCTCGGTCATTGTGATTCAGCGAGCAGGCGAAGCAAGAGCGGCGGTTTCTCCCACTCCGCTTCCTTCTGTCGAAATCGCTCCTCAAGGCGAAACACAATCGCCAGCGTCAGACGTTGTTGCCCCTGTCGAAGAAGAACTTGCGTGGCAACAAATCCGCGCCGAACGTGAACGTGAACGTCAGCGATTGCAGGAAGAACGCGCGCGAGCACGTCGCCAGGAGATTTTTACCAGCCTCCTGCGCGGTGCGGCGAATGCGATGCGCGCTCTTGCGGGACTGGGCGCGCGCGTGGATTGGACGCGACTGGGGAACACGGTGGATCGCGCGCTGGATGCACTGGTGCGTGGTCTCGCGCGGACTCTGGTCTTTTTGATTCGCGCCATCACGCCGGGTGAGCCGAAGGAAAACAAACCGGCACGACCTTCAACTCAACTACAGACCGCGTGGAAACTCGCGGCGCTCGTGTTACCGCTGGTGCTCATCTTCACTGGCATTGTGACATGGGGAATGTATCGCGCCGATCAGCAGGCAGCGCTGGAACGTCGTCTCACACAACTGGTCAACAACGCGAATGGATTGATGGAGGAGGCGAAACGGTTGCAACCGACCGATCGCGCTGCGGCGCGCGAAGCGGTGCGCCGCGCGCTGGAACTGCTGGAGCAAGCGCGCGCGTTGCGCGCGAACGACCCGCGCGTGGCAAGCGCAGTGAATCGCGCGCAGGATTTGCTCGATGAATTGAATGGCATCTCGGTGATTTTCTCCCTGCCCACTTTTGCTACATTTGCCGACAAGTCCCAGATCACGCGCATCGTGGCGCGCGCCTCCGATGTATTTCTTTTCGATCGCGGTCTGCAACGCGTCTATCGTTATGTGGTCAACGAATCGGGTTCCAGCGCGACGCCGGCATCGAGCGATGGGGTGATTTTGAAATCGGGCGATCGAGTGGGCAATCGTACGGTCGGTGAGATCTTTGATGTAGTGTGGTTGGACGCGGGGCGCCTGGTCGTACTCGATCGTACGGGTGCGTACTATCAATTCGATGCCAGTCGCAACACGTGGAGCGCGCGCGCGGCAAACGAACCCGCCGCGTGGGCGCGCGCAACGATGGCAGCAACGTACGCGAATAATTTGTATCTGATAGACCCTTCGCGCAATCAGATTTTGAAATACGTCTCCCCGACGCCCGACGTCACCTGGACGGCATCGGTGACCTATTTTGCTCCAGGGGTCACGCCTCCCGATTTGTCCACGGCGATTGATCTGGTGATTGATGGCGAGGTGTGGGTTATTCGCGCGGACGGATCTGTCGCGCGTTTCTACGAAGGCAGACCCAGAGAAATCACCTTGAGCGGACTGGACGCGCCGATTGCCAAGCCCCTCGCGCTCATTACCACCGAGCGTATGACCAATCTGTATGTTGTGGATGCTGGCAATCCGCGCGTGCTGCAATTCGATAAAGTGACGGGGCGTCTGGCACGGCAATTCAAACCGCACAGTCAGGGTCGCGACGCGTTCAAGGCGTTGCAGGCATTCGCCGTGGATGAACCCAATCGGCGTTTCGTCTTTGTGAGCGCGGGCAAAGCGTACCTTGCCACCATCCCCCAGTAGAGTTTCAGGGTCAAGACCTTGCGGAGAGAGTGGCAATGACTCTCATCCTCGGTATCGAAACCTCCTGTGATGAGACGGCGGCAGCCGTTGTGGAGGACGGTAAAAAAATTTTATCGAATGTGGTTGCCTCGCAGGTGGCGATTCACGCGCCGTATGGCGGTGTGTTTCCCGAACTTGCCTCACGCGAGCATGTCATCAAGATTCTTCCCGTCATTCACGACGCGTTGCGCGAGGCGCAGGTCACGCTCGACGATCTGGACGCGATCGCCGTGACCTATGGACCGGGGTTAGCCGGTTCGTTGCTGGTGGGCGTGAACACTGCCAAAGCCCTTGCCTTTGCGCGCGATCTGCCGCTTATCGGGGTGAATCATCTGGAAGGACATTTGTATTCCAACTGGCTCGATGCGTCGGCAGACGAGAACGCGTTTCCCGTGATTGTGCTCATCGTCTCTGGTGGGCATTCCGAAATCGTGTTGATGCGTGATCACGGCGACTATGAATTGCTGGGGCACACGCTGGATGACGCAGCGGGCGAGGCGTTTGACAAAGTGGCGCGCCTGTTGAGTCTGGGTTATCCCGGCGGTCCTGCCATTCAGCGCGCGGCAGAACACGGCAACCCTCACGCGTTCCGTTTGCCGCGCGCGTGGCTACGCGGCACGTACGATTTTTCCTTCAGCGGTTTGAAGACAGCGGTCTTGCACCTGGTTCAAAGTTTCGATGGCAAAAAACGCATCCCGGTGGAGGACATTGCAGCAAGTTTTCAGTTTGCCGTTGCCGATGTGCTGGTGGAAAAGACGCGTCAGGCGGCGGAGGAGTTTCACGCCAAACACATCTTGCTCGCGGGCGGTGTCGCGGCGAATGCGCAACTCCGCCAGATGATGCAGGCGCGCGCGCCGGTGCCCGTGTCGTTACCGCCCCTCAAGTTGTGTATGGATAACGCGGCGATGATTGCGGCGGCAGGCTTTCGGCATTTTGTGCGGGGTGAACAAAGCGGCTGGGATCTGGATGTGGTACCCGCGCTCAAATTGCAGTCCAGGTCAGCGTGATGACAACATTGTAAATCAGAGAGGATAACGAGTGGACGAGTGGATAATGCCGGTGGTATTGTTCGTGACGATAGCAACTCTGGCGAGTTTTGCTCTGGGCACGCGCGCCAATGTGCGCGCAGGTGAGCGTGCCGCCAGATGGTTGCAGGAGGGCTTGCCCATTGTCAGTGACAAGACGACGATGACGTGGATTGGTTCTGCGGCGTTGATGTTGAAGATGGCAAAAGCCAAGGGACCGTATCGGAGTGCCGAGGTCTTGTTTTCGTTCGAGCCACGCGATCTCGTGTTGATGTGGTTGTTTGCCCACTGGCAGGGACGACGTGATGTGATGATTTTTCGTGGCATCTTAACTGCTACGCCCAATTTCGAATTGGAGATTTTCGATCCGCAAGGATGGATGAATAACGAGGTAGCGCATCAGGTTCAACAAAAAACCTGGAAGTCGGTCAACCTGGCTCAAGCCACAAACCTGAGAGCGTATTACACGGGCGACCTGGACGCCGAAACTGTCCACACACTGGCGGCGCTGGCAACGCAGTCGGGTGGAAAATTGACCCGTTTGTCTATTCGTCGCAGTTTGCCGAACGTTCAGGTCTCGTGGCTCTTGCCCGATGCGCAGCGCGTTTCCGCGCGCGCGTTGTTCCGCGATGTTCGTGAGATTGGTCAGCGAGCGGTTGCGTAGCGCAACCAACTTCCAGGTAAAGTGGGGGTGTTTCAATGGCGGAATTTCAACTGGTTGTCACTACGCCACCCGGTCAGGTGCGACTCTATCCTGTGAGCAAGGCACAATTGACCATCGGGCGTGCCTTGACAAACGATATCGTGTTGTATGATTCCGGCGTCTCGCGTCAGCACGCGCGACTTTATCGCGTAGGCGATGGTTTTGAAATCGAAGACCTTGGGAGTACGAATGGGACATGGTTACAGGGGCGCTCGATTGAACGCGCACCGCTTTTGGTGGGGCAAACGGTTCGCATGGGCAATTCCACGTTGCGGTTGCAAGTGGCGTCTCCTCCGCCCGATGAAGTCAATCCTCAAGATGTCAACGAACTCACCACCTTGCTCAATGCAAGTGCAATGGAGACAGAGCTCCCCGATTTATCGCAACCGCGTCTGGTCATTCATACGCGCTGGAGAACGTGGGAGATCGCCCTGACCTCGGAAGCCGTGACGATTGGGCGACAGAGTACCTGCCAGGTGTGTTTGCAAGATGCCAGCGTCTCGCGTCAACACGCGCGCATCATACGCGAAGGCGATGCGTTTGTCCTGGTGGATCTCGATAGCCATAATGGGACGTGGGTGAATGAACAACGCATCGAACGGCATGTCTTGCAACCGGGGGACTCGTTCCGCATCGGCAATGCCACGCTGGTATTCAACGCGCCGCTCGCGGATACCGATATGACGGTGCAGTTTACCCAGGCATTTGCCTTACGGCGCGGCGCGCGACGCCCTGTGGTGTTCATCCCGGGGTTTATGGGGTCTGAATTGTGGCTTGACAATGAACGGATTTGGCCCAACGTCAAGGCACTGTTTACGCAGCCGGAATTGTACCAGTGGCCCTCCAAGGCGCCCATCGAGGCACGTGGTATGGTGTCACAGATTGTCATCATTCCACGACTGATCAAAGTGGAGCGGTACTCGGCGCTGGGCGATTTTTTGTGCGAGGAACTGGGGTACGAACGCGGCAAGAATCTGTTGGAGTTTGCGTGGGATTGGCGTCAAGACCTCTTGCTCGCATCGCAAAAACTGGGTGAACAAATCGAACGCTGGCGCGACCAATCGGAGGAGGCGCGCGCGCCCATCACACTCATCGCGCACAGTCTTGGGTGTCTGATCGCGCGATACTATGTGGAGCATCTGGGAGGGCATTCGATTGTCAGTCGAATGATTCTCATCGGGGGTACACACTTTGGCATACCCAAGGCGTTACAAATTTTCAGCGCGTTTGGCAAACAATCGCCCCTCTATGGTATCGCAGAGCCATTTCAGCGCGCGCTGGCGAGCGCGCCATCGGTGTACACTCTCTTGCCCAGGTATCCTGCGGTGTTGACAGCGGACGGGAAACCGGTGGACTTGTATCGCGATGAGCGCTGGTGTCCAGAACAATATCGCCTGCTCTTGCGCAATGCCCTCGCGTTTCATCAAGAGTTGGACGTGCGTAGCAAAACACCGATGATTTGTATTTTTGGCTATGGATTTCCCACCATCACGGGTGCCATTCTGGACAGTCCTTCGCCTGAAGGATTTTGGGAGCGCATTCATTTCAAGGTCGAATCTCAGGGTGACGACACTGTGCCCGAGGTGAGCGCGTACCTTCCTTATGCCGAAGTGCACCCTGTTCATCAACATCATCCATCGTTGTACGCGGATAACGATGTCAAAGTGCGACTGCGACTGGAATTGACGCGATGAACAAAGATGTAGGGCGAGTGACAAAATCACTCGCCCTACCTTTTATCCCTTGATCACAGCAAGCGGTTCCAGTCGCGCGACCTTACGCCCGATGCCGACTCGATGTACCACCTCGACCACGCGCGAAACATCTTTGTATGCCTGTGGGGCTTCTTCTGCCAGTCCTGCCATTGACCCGGCGCGAACCGCAATGCCACGCGCTTCGAGTTCATTGCGTAAGGTTTCGCCGCGCACCGACTTTTTGGCTTTGGCGCGACTGAACACACGTCCCGCGCCATGACACGTCGAGCCAAAAGTTTCTGCCATCGCTTTAGCCGTGCCAATCAACACGTACGAGGCAGTCCCCATCGAGCCGGGAATCAACACAGGCTGACCGATGTCGCGCAGGTCGTCTGGCAGCACCGTGGCGCCGGGTCCAAACGCGCGCGTGGCGCCCTTGCGATGCACACACACGCGTACCCGTTTGCCCGCGACCTCGTGCTCCTCGATCTTGGCAATGTTGTGCGCAATGTCGTAAATTTGAAACAGATCAAAGTTTTTGACGTCCCCCGCGAGCACCTCTTCAAACGAACGTCGCGCGTGATAGGCAAGCACCTGGCGATTGGCAAACGCAAAGTTCGCCGAAGCAGCCATCGCTTTGAAATACGCCTGACCCTCGGGCGAGTCGAGCGGCGCGCATACGAGTTCGCGATCGGGTAATTCGATTTTGTATTCGCGCACGGCGCGTTGAAAATCGTTAACGTAATCGGTGCAGACTTGATGACCCAAGCCGCGCGAACCGCAGTGAATTTGCACGACGATTTGCCCGGGGAACAAGCCCAGGCGTTCAGCGATTTTCGCGTCGTACACCTCCGCCACTTGATCCACCTCGATAAAGTGGTTGCCCGCGCCCAGCGTGCCCAGTTGTTCGCGCCCGCGTTCCTTGGCGCGTTTGGACACCGCGTTAGCATCGGCACCCGATATGCGCCCGAATTCTTCCGTGCGTTCCAGGTCCTCGCGGCGCGCGTAACCGTTTTTGAGCGCCCACTCGGCGCCTTGTTCCAGCACCGCGTCGAGTTGTTGCGCGTTGAGTGGCACACTCCCTTCTGAACCGACGCCGCTCGGACAGTTTTTGTAGAGAGCCGTTGCCAGATCTTTGATGCGTGGAGCGATTTCGTCCACGTGAAGATGTGACGCCAGCAAGCGGACGCCGCAGTTGATGTCATAGCCTACGCCGCCCGGCGAAATCACGCCATCTGGCGCGCGCGTTGCAACGACACCACCAATCGGAAAGCCGTAGCCCTGATGAATGTCCGGCATCGCAATTGCATACTGGACGATGCCGGGCAGGGTAGCGGTGTTGACCAACTGCGTGACCGATTCGTCTTGCAACGCGTCTTCCAGCAGTTCTTCGCTGGCATACAAACGTGCTGGCACACGCATATCGCCGCGAAAATTCTGCGGCACTTGATAAACGCAATCGCTAATGCGTTCGAGATTTTGTTTGGTAATCATACCTCACCTCCCAGTGGCGTATGGCAATACGCTATACGCAATATGCCGTACGCCATTCGCAAACTACACATCTACCACCACGACTGCCTCCCAACCATCGGTTGTTTGTTGAATAGACAGGTTATGGTATGTCACTGCCTTGATGATTTTATCCACCTGGCTGAACGGCGCGCCAAAAACGCACGCGCGCAGTTCGGTCGGGGTAAGCAGTGTAATGTCGAACCGGTGGTACATTTCGCGATGCGATTCCTGCAACCACAGCAATTCGGTCAGCCAGTTCACCAAAAGTGATTCGTAATCGAGCGCGGTCACGCGAACCTCGCGCTGGGTTTCGCTAGCTTCAGGGCGCGCGCGCGCGCCTTCAAGCGCGAAGATGGCATGCGCGGCATTCTCGAACAATTCGCGCATGTCTCTACCGAACACGCGAAATGACCAATCGGCAGTGTGGGGAATCTCTTCAAATCGTTTCATCACGCTTCCGTTGCGATTAAGACGAGTGATGCGAGTTTTCTGTGAAAAATGGTACTCACTTCGGCATTGCCCGTCAAGAACAGGATGAAGGGTGCAAAAATCACGCTTGCTTTTTAGTGGGAATTGGTTTATAATTCAGCATAGTGAACGACCGAGCTTGACACAGTGTTGTGTCTCTCGGTTTAGTGTTTCTAGTGAGCAGATGATGACATTCGTACCTGATCAGGAAGTTGGTCCATACCGTATTGTCAGCCAGATAGGACGCGGCGGGATGGCAACGGTGTTCAAAGCGTATCATGCCGCGTTGGATCGTTATGTGGCGATCAAGGTACCGGTGGCAAGCTTTCAGGCTAACCCGGAGGTGCTGGCGCGCTTCAAGCGCGAAGTGAAAATCATTGCCAAACTCGATCATCCCAACATCATCCCCATTTACGATGTCAATGAGTTTGAAGGTACGCCCTATCTGGTGATGCGCTTTGTGGAGGGACGTACCCTCCGCGAATTCCTCACCCAGTACAAAAAGCCTGTCAGTCTCACAACGATAATGACGATTATGCGCGCAGTGACCAGCGCGCTGGCTTTTGCGCATCAAAAGCAGGTGTTGCATCGCGACGTCAAACCCTCGAACATTATGCTGGGGAATGATGGCAATGTGTACTTGATGGACTTTGGTCTGGCGCGCATCGTGGCAGAAGCCGATGCAACCCTGTCAAAAGATATCGTGCTGGGGACACCTTATTACATTTCGCCAGAGCAAGCCAAAGGCGAGCCGCTGGATGAACGAACAGACCTCTATTCGTTAGGCGTAGTCTTGTACGAGTTGCTGACCGGACGTGTGCCCTTTACCGGCGAAAGTCCCAGCATCGTTGTCTATCATCACATCGCATCGCCTCCACCGCCGCCCAGCCTCTTGAACCCCAACGTTTCCCCGGCGATGGAGCAGGTGGTTCTCAAAGCGTTAGCGAAAGATCGCAACCAGCGATTTGCTAGTGCCTCGGAGATGATGCAGGCACTGGTTCAGGTTGTTCAAAGCGAAGCGGAAACCCCTCCGCCTCAAGCAGTGCCAATCACCACGCCACAAACCGCGGGGGCGAAACCACCGACAGAAGCCAAACCAATAGAAGCACCCAAGCGTCCATTTAAATCCGCTAACAGTATCTTGTTGATACTCTCTCTCCTCATTCTAATTTCCGAAATATACCTTCAACGGTCACAGATTTTCATTTTCCAGTGGTGTCCGTCGTTTCCTGTCCAACCGACTCGATAGCAGAATGAACGTTCTGAAACAAGAAGGTTTACACGC
>Ga0209162_1003230_pt1 | contig 13331 bp, 14 predicted proteins | sample YNPNPMetaG_FD_187121 | JGI IMG/M metagenome (GOLD analysis project Ga0209162, IMG submission 187121) | Anoxygenic and chlorotrophic microbial mat microbial communities from Yellowstone National Park, USA - YNP NP MetaG (SPAdes) (version 2) ...
ACCAAGACCTGCGACAGTTGCCACGGCAACGCGGAGCTGTTCCTGAGCGAGAAGGATCTGAAGCCCTACGAGGTCAAGGCCAATCAGAGCGTGATCCCGACCAAACTGCCGCCCAAGACGGGCCAGTAAACCAGGCCGAGGGGTGGGTTCTGAGACTCCCGACATGCGAAGCGCATGTCGGGAGTCTTTGTCTCCCCAAAACTTCTCACGAAGGCGAGCGTCGCGGGTCGCAATGCATTCCCACAGCAGGTGGAAGCCTATCTGCGTGTCTGCGCGCGGCCGGACTCGACAGCGTCCGGCAGATCTGGCATAATGAAGACGCCTATCTGCTCAGCGCCGGGCACTTGAAGTCCCCGGCTTGACTCTGACAACGATGTATCGTGGAGTTGAATCATCATGAGCCACGCAACTGAACGGCCGGCGCCGCCCGCGCGTGCGCCGCGGCGCACCTGGGTCGAATTCGAGGCGCCGGAGGTGATCGAACTGAAGCGCATCGTGCTCGACAAAGACGTGGCGGCCGCGGTGGCCTTCTTCCACGCCGCGGTCGTGCCCAGGGTGACCGCGGCCGCCCGTCGCCACGGCCTGATCGCGCCGAACCCCGAGGAGTCGGAACATGGGCGCCTACCTGGATAACGCGGCCACGAGCTGGCCCAAGCCCGAAGCGGTCTACCAGGCCGTGGATCGCTTCATGCGCGAGGTGGGCGCCACGCCCGGCCGCGGGGGCCACTGGCGCGAGGAGGAGGCTGCCCGCATCGCCGACGAGGCGCGGGCCGCGCTGGCGCAGCTCTTCAATGCGCCGGACCCGGCCGGCATCGCCTTCACCATGAACGCGACGCAGGCGATCAACATGGCGCTCAAGGGCGTGCTGCGGCCCGGCGACCACGTCATCACCTCGTCCATCGAGCACAACGCCATGTGGCGGCCGCTCAAGGCGCTGGAGCGCCGCGGGGTGGCCGTCACGGCCGTCCCCTGCGCGGCCGACGGCACGCTCGACCCGGCCGATGTGGCCGCGGCCATCCGGCCGAACACGCGGCTGATCGCCCTGCTCCACGCGTCCAACGTCCTGGGCACGCTTCTGCCGGTCGCCGCGATCGGCCGGATCGCCCACGACCACGGCCTTCTCTTCCTGGTGGACGCCGCGCAGACGGCCGGCGCGCACCCGATCGACGTGCAGGCCATGCACATTGACCTGCTGGCGTTCCCCGGCCACAAGGGGCTGTACGGGCCGCACGGCACCGGCGGGCTGGTCGTGCGGCCGGGTGTGCAGTTGGAGACGTGGATCGAGGGCGGCTCAGGGACCGAGTCGGCGCCGGAGACGATGCCCGAGGCGCTGCCGTTGCGGCTGGAGGCGGGCACGCAGAACGCGGCCGGCATCGCCGGGCTGTTGGCGGGGGCCCGCTTCGTGCTCGCACAAGGGGTGGAACGCATCCGTGAGCACGAGCTGGCGCTGACGGGCCAGTTGATCGAGGCGCTGGGCGATGTGCCCGGGCTGACGGTGTTGGGGCCGGCCGGGCTGGCGCGGCGCACTGCGGTCGTCTCGGTGACGGTGGAGGGCTACATTCCGGATCAACTGGCCGCGGTGTTGGATCAGGTCTTCGACATCGCGACGCGCGCCGGGCTGCACTGCGCGCCCCAGGCGCACCGCACGGCCGGCACGCTGGAGGCCGGCGCGCTGCGCTTCAGCCCGGGCTACTTCAACACCCCGGAGGAAGTCGCCGAGGCCGCGGCCGCGCTGCGGAGCATCGTCGCATAGGGGGCGGCCGTGGCCAAAGAGCGCATCGAAAAGACGCTGGTCATCCTGGAAGAGGCCGAGGTGCGCCAGATGCTGGCCGTGGCGCAGCGCAACGACCCGCAGGAGATCTACCGCTTCGTCACGCAGGTCATCGCCAAGAAGGTCGAGGAAGCGCTGCGTCGGCGCTGCGGGTAGGCCGGATTTGACAAGACATTCGAGAGAGGAGATTGGCCCATGAACCGTCGCAAAGTGCTTTTTCTCTGCACCGGCAACTCCTGCCGCTCGCAGATGGCCGAGGCCATCGTGAACGCCCGGCTGGGTGACGCGTGGGAGGCGTACAGTGCGGGCACGCAACCGGCCGGCTACGTGCATCCGCTGGCGCTCCAGGTCCTGGCCGAGATCGGCATCGAACATCGGGGCCGCTCCAAGTCGGCCGATGAGTACCGCGGGATGCCGTTCGACCTGGTGGTGACAGTATGCGACGATGCGGCGGAGAACTGCCCGGTTTGGCTCGGCCAGGGCAAGCGCGTCCACCTGGGCTTTCCCGACCCGGCCAGGGCAACAGGGAGCCCGGAAGAAGTCCTTGCCGTCTTCCGCTCCGTGCGCGACGACATCGCGCGAAAAATCCCGGCATATCTCAGCGGCGCCGGGCCGTTATCTTGAGGCGGCGCCGGCTCGTGGCCGATGGCCGAGCCCTTCACTTGATCGCGGTGACCGAAAGGCTGTAGACCGCCACCCCCGCCACCTGGCCGGCGCTGAGGCCGCGCGCCGCCTGCACCGACCGAAAGCCGGCCGCGCGCACCAGGGCCAGGTACTCGCGTTCGGTCAACGCGCCGCTGACGCACCCGGCCCACGCGGCCGGGTCGCGGCGCAGGTCCAACGGCAACGGCGCGTCGGTGACCATGTCGCTGATCGCCAGCCGGCCGCCTTTCTTCAACACGCGGTACGCCTCTTCGAACACCAGGCCCTTGTCTTCACACAGGTTGATGACGCAGTTCGACAGGATCACGTCGGCGGTTTCATCGGCGACCGGCATCGCTTCGGCCCGGCCCAGGCGAAACTCGACGTTGGTCAGCCCGGCTGCAGCGGCCGCGCGCGTCGCGCGCTCGATCATGGCCGGCGTCATGTCCACGCCGATCACCCGGCCCGTGGGGCCGACACGCTGCGCGGCGAAGAAGGCATCTATGCCGGCGCCGCTGCCGATATCCAGCACCACCTCGCCGGGCCGCAGCGACGCGAGCGCGGTGGGGTTGCCGCACCCCAGGGCCAGCCCGGCCGCCTGGGCCGGCGCCGCCGCGAGCTGCTCCTCGGTATAGCCCGTTCGCCAGGTGATCTCACCGGCCACGGCCGCTACCGATGGCATGGCGCTGAGCGGAATATCGGCCGTGAATTCCGCCTGTACAACGGCGGGGGCGCAGCAGGCCGATCCGGCCGCCGTCTCGAGCCCGGGGTCTCCTGCCGCGCAACAGCCGGCTCCGCCCTGCGCCAGCGCGGCGTAGTTCGCCTGCACTGCGTCGCGCGTACCCATTACCGGCCGGGTACCGGTTGCCACGAAAACGCCGATCGCGGCCCGGTCGGCTTCCTGGCCTCGAGCAGAGGCGCAACACGACTGGTTCGTGCCGTCCACCAGCACGTTGACCAGGCCGGCCGCGCGCAACCATGCCTTCACCTGGGCCCGTTCGAACCCGAGCCACACATCGGCCATTTCGGCCCGCATCCACTCGTGCGCGTGCCGGTCAAGATCGGTGATCACCAGCCGGCCGCCCGGCCGGAGGACGCGGGCCATCTCGCGGATCGCCGCGGCCGGATCGGGGCAGTGGTGCAGATACATGTTGGCGAGCGCCACATCTACGCTGGCGTCAGGCAACGGCAGGGCGCTGCCGTCGGCCGGGAGATAGACGATGTTGGCCAAAGCCGCCAGGTTACGCCGGGCCTGTTCGAGCATGGCCGGCGATGCGTCCAGCGCGTAGACGCGCCGGACCCGGGGCGCTAATCCCTCGGCCAGGAAGCCGGTGCCGCATCCCACGTCGGCGACCGTCATCTCTGGCCGCAGATACGCCTGCGCGATGGCGGCCTCGCGCACGGCCTCAGAAAAATAGCCGGTCCGCATCTCATCCCACCGATCCGCGACGCGCTCGAAGTAGGCGATCGAAGCACATGTCATAGTCGCGAACTTTCTCCTTGTTTCGGTCCTGGACTGATTCTTATAAGGTCCGCGGCGTCGTTTCGGTCCTGGACTGATTCTTATAAGGTCCGCGGCGTCAAATGGCCTGGGACCTTCGCCGTCCTGAAGCGCAAACGCCGGTCGCCGCGCAGCCGGTTGCGCCCCAACCTGAAGCCGTTCAGGCCGCGCGGCTGTCTCAATAAGATGTGGCCCCGTTGGACACCGGCCGACGTCCGGGCGACTATCTCAAATGGCTCTGGTCGCGGCCAACACCGCCTCGGCCAGGTGCCCGGGCGTGACGCCGGGGGACTGGATCGCCCGCGCGCGATAAACCGCGGCGAAGCGCGCCGCCAGCGCGTCGGCCGTCAGCTCCGCGCCGAGCGCCGCGGCCTGCAGGTCGGCCACCGCGGCCGCGGGGAACAGGGTGAAGTCGCCGGCCAGCTCCAGGCCGTCCACCCGGCCCGCGCGCAGCCGCACGGTGGCGCGGATCAGCCCGCCGGGCGCCTTGAACGCGGCCTCGGCCACGTGCACGTCCTCGTGGATCTTCACCCCCGCCCGGCGCAGGTTTCCCTTCTGGTACAGCCACTCGTCGGAGACGAAGCGCTCGTCCAGCTCGGCCGCCAGCGCCAGCTCGGCCGCGGTCGGCGCGGCGGGGACGATCGCCCGGCCCAGCGCGGCCGCGGCCCGCGCCAGGTAGAGCCCGGCCACCGCAGCCCGGTCGGGGACGTGGCCGAGCTGCTCGGCCATGGTGGTCATGTACTGCTCCAGGCTCTCGAAGATCTTATCGCGCATCTTCTCGGACGACACCTTGAGCACGCGGGCCATGGTCGCCTTGTCGAAGGTGAACATCAGGCTGCCGACCAGCACCTCGGCCTCGCCCATCTGCGCGGCGCCGGTGCCGCCGATCTTCTTGCCGGCCACGTGGATGTCGTTGACCGGCCGGTGGTAGGCCGGGATGCCCAGCGCCTGGTACGTCTCCACCAGGGGCCGGACGTACAGCGCGAACTTCGCCTCCAGGCCGGCGGGCAGCGCGTCGCGATGGAAGACCCATTGCACGAAGAGCTGGCCCGCGTCCAGGTAGACCGCGCCGCCGCCCACCTCGCGGCGGGTTACCGGCAGGCCGTGATCGCGGCAGTAGTCCAGATCCACCTCGCGCTCCAGGTCCTGGTGGTAGCCGATGCACACGTAGGGCGACTCGGGCGCGACCAGGATGATGGTGTCGGGCGTCTCGGCGTCCATCGCGTGCCCGACGGCGTGGTAGATGGTCTGCGAACGGATGGAGGGCACGAGGCCCAGGTCGAGAAGACGGATCGGTTTCATGCATTCCTCTTGGCCTGGGGCAATGATATGCGTTTTACCGAGAATCCGCAAGATTGGCCTCTAGTCGTGAAGGCCATGTGCGAAACCGGTGAAGGTTCGGGTCGCCAGGGCTTGCTCAGGGATCCGTCGCGGCGGCTTCAGGTTAAGCGGGACGTTGTGGTAAGATAGAGAACAGGTTGTGCATCTCTGCGCCGGAAAGGAGCGCTGAAACGATGTGTGACACGATGGTCGTCCTGGGGAGCGCCTCGGCCGATGGCGTGACCCTGTTCGCCAAGAACTCCGATCGCGATCCACGCGAACCCCACCACTTGTTGCGCATCCCGGCGGCCCGCCATCGTCCCGGCGAGACGGTTCGATGCACCTACATCGAGGTACCTCAGGTCGAGGAGACGTTCGAGGTGTTGCTTTGCAAGCCGTCCTGGATCTGGGGTGCGGAGATGGGCGCCAACGAGCACGGGGTCGTCATCGGCAACGAGGCGGTCTTCACGAAGGTGCCTTACGACCGCAAGCCGGGGTTGATCGGCATGGACCTCTTGCGCCTGGCGTTGGAGCGCGGCCGGACGGCCCGGCAAGCGCTGGAGGTGATCACCGGCCTGCTCGCGCAATATGGCCAGGGCGGCAACTGCGGCTACGTCAAGTCGCTCTTCTATCACAACAGCTTCCTGATCGCCGACCCGAGGGAAGCATGGGTGCTGGAGACGGCCGGGCCGCACTGGGCGGCCGAGCAGGTGCGCGGGGTGCGCACGATCTCCAATTGCATCACCATCGGCGACCGCTGGGACCTGGCCTCTCCCGACCTGGTGAACTACGCGGTCGAACGGGGCTGGTGTCGCGGCCGGGCCGATTTCCACTTCGGCCGCTGCTATTCCGACCGCATCTACACCCGCTTCTCGTATGCGGCCGGCCGTCAATGCCGCACAACTGAGCTGCTGCAGGCCAGGGCCGGCCGGCTGACCGTGGCGGACCTGATGCGTGTCCTGCGCGATCACGGCCCGCACGCCGGCCCCGGTTGGACCCCCGCGCGCGGGTTGACCGGCGCGACCGTGTGCGCGCACGCCGGCTTCGGACCCATCCGCATCTCCCAGACCACCGGTTCGCTCGTGTCGCATCTCGCTCCCGATGTGCAGACGCACTTCGTCACGGCCACGGCCGCGCCCTGCACTTCGCTCTTCAAGCCCGTCTGGCTGGGGAGCGACCTGCCGGATACCGGCCCGATCCCCGATGCGATGTACGACGAGGCGAGCCTGTTCTGGCGGCATGAAGCGTTGCATCGAGCCACGCTGCGCAACTACGCGGCGGCCTTGCCGCTCTACGCGGCCGAACGGGACGCCCTGGAGCACGAGTTCATTGCGGGCGCCATGCAACACCGCACAGAGCCGGCCGCCGAACGCGCGGCCTATGCCGCCGATTGCTTCGCCCGGGCGGACCAGGCCGAGGCGCGCTGGCGGGCGCGGCTGGCGGCCGCCAACCTGCCGGATACGCGGTCCTTCCTTCACGCTCGGGCGTGGCGCGCGTTCGAGCGCGCGCCGGCCCATGCCGCGCGGGGCGCCTTCAGCGCCTGATCCGTTCCGGCAAGATGTAGGGGTAGGAGCGACCGGCCGCCGTCTGCAACCCGCGGTCGAGCTTGCGCAACGCCAGGAAGACGCGCCAGATGAGCGCGTCGAAGCGATAGTAGTCGCGCACCTCCTGTACGGTGAGCGGCCGGTAGGCCGCCGCAGCGCGGAAGAAATCGTTGACCGTCGCGACCAGGTCCGGCACGAGGTCCGGCCGGCCCTCCTTGTAGAAGTTGGCCACCAGGTCGAGGGCGACGCGGCGGAAGTCGTAGTAGCGCGTCATCACCTCGGGCAGGAAGGCGCGGCGGATGAACCAGAGCGTGAACGACGGCGCGCTGCGCAGCACCAGCTCCGGGTTGAGCTGTTCCTGGCCGTTGCGCCGCAGCAACGGGGTGCTGGTGTCCAGGTAGATCAGTTCGAGCGGGTCGGGCAGCACAACGGCATCGTCGGTCCACCCGGCGATCACCCAGTTTGAGATCTGTGCGTCCAGGCCGAGCTCCAGCATCCCCTGATGTGTCTGGTTGAAGTCGAAGACCCGGCCGGCTTCTCTCAATACGGCCTGGACCAGACGCATGACCTGGGCCGGCGCGAGCCGTTGTATTGCGCGATGGCCGATCGCCGCTGCCGGGAAACGCTCCTGGATGATGTAGAGCACCACGCGGCCATGGCTGCGATCGGCCAGGCGCAGCACCTCGCCAGGGGCCACGCGCAGGCCGATCGTGTCGCCTAACGTGCGGACGTAGTCCCGATACAGAGCCTCGTAGCGTTCTGCTTCCGCCTCATCCCTGAACATCGGCATCCGTTTGCAGGCCCAACCTTGCGCCTCGGCCGCGGCGATCTCGAACACCGTGCTGATCTCGCCGTAACCGAGCACGCGCGCCGGAATGGCGCTACGCTCGGGATGGCGCGGGTTCAGGCCGGCCTCAAAACGCGCCAGAAACGCTTGCCCGATCGTGCACTTCTTCATGCCTCACCTCCCGCTTCAGGCGGCCACGCGTGGGATCATATGCCTGAGCTGCGCCAGCGCAGCATCCATGCGCGCAAGGATCTCTTCGGCCAGTGCGACGTCTATGGTCAGCGGCGGCAACAGTTGCACCACGCGGGGATCGTTGCCCGCGTAGACCGCCAGCAGGCCGTGGTCGAAGGCAGCTCTGGTCAGAAGCGGCCCGTAGGCCTCATGGCGTAATTCGATGCCCATCATCAGGCCCAACTGGCGCAATCCGACCAGCAGGTCAGCGTGGCGAGGTGTCAGCTCGCGAAAGCCCGCGGCGAAGACGGCGGCCAGTTCCTGCACATGGGCCAGGAAACCGGGTGCGGAGGTGATCTCCAGCACCTTGAGGGCGACCGGGCAGCCCACCTCGGCGCCGCCGAAGGTCGAAATGTGCACGAACGGGTCGCGGTGGAAGACCGACTCCAGTGGTTCGGCCAGGCAGGTAGCTGCCATCGGGTAGATGCCACCGGAAAGCCCCTTGCCGATCACCAGGATGTCAGGGGTGACAGCGAAGTGCTCGATGCCCCAGAGCCGGCCGGTGCGCCCCAGCCCTGCCTGCACCTCGTCAATGATCAGCAGCGCGCCGGCCTGGTCGCAGAGCCGACGCACGGCCGGGAAATAGGCCGGGTCGGGGATGGACATGCCGGCGGTGGCTGGCACGGTCTCGAGCACCACAGCGGCCGTGTCGTCGCCGATAGCCGCGGCGATGGCCTCGGCGTCGCCGAAGGGTACCTGGACGAAGCCGGGCAGCGGCGGGCCGAATCCGGCACGGAATTTGCTGTCCCCCGCCGCGAGAGCCAGGCCGGTGCAGCCGTGATAACCGCCCTGCGCCGAGAGGATGCCCGTGCGGCGGGTGTAGCCGCGCGCGACCTTGATCGCCAGGTCCATCGCCTCGCCGCCGGCCACGGCAAACACGGTATAGGGCAGATGCCCGGGGGTCACGCGCGCCAGCGCCTCGGCCAGGGCGGCGCGCTGCTCGCTGATCAGGTGATGGTTGCCGATGTCCAGCTCGGCCAGGCTGGCGATCAGCGTCTCGATGATCTGTTTGTTGCGGTGGCCGAGGTTATACACGCCGCCGTTGCAGTGGCAGTCGATCAGCCGCGTCTCGCCATCCACGTCCCACAGATAGGGGCCTTCGCGGCGTCCCATCACGAAGTCAATGCCCGCGGCCCGGAAGAAGCGGACCTTGCCCGATGAGACGTGGCGTCCAAATGCGGCTATGATTTCATCCCGGCCACGTGTGGCGATCATGGCATCTTGAGGTGTAGACATATTCGCCTCCGCGCTACGTGGAATCACGGATATATCGGCAATGGGCATAGTGTACCCTATTTTGCGGTTTTCTACGAGTTGCAGCGCCTATCGCCGTCGTCTCGCTGAAAGATGGCTACGCCGTGCGGTCGGCCGATGTGGTTCAGGCCGCCGCCAACCATTCGGGGCAACGGGACTGGACACAGTTCGTCGAGGGCCGTTTCGAGTGGCGCGACGGCGAACAGGTAACAGCGAACGACGCGTGCGCTGATTGTCGAAGATGAAGGTAGCGCAAGTGGACGGCCGGCAGGTGGTGCTATGGGGATAGATTCGTCGTGGTCTCAAACAGCCTTCAGTCGGGGAGAGAGGATTTGAACCTCCGACCTCACGGACCCGAACCGTGCGCGCTAAACCGAGCTGCGCTACTCCCCGAAGACATTTTGTATTATAATGGGTCTCGGTCGAAATGCCAAATTCGGAAGGAGCCCTTCATGAGCCTGCAAATCGGCATCGTCGGGTTGCCCAATGTGGGCAAGTCTACCCTCTTCAACGCGTTGACGCTGGCCGGCGCCGCGACCGCACCCTATCCGTTCACCACCATCGAGCCGAACGTCGGCATCGCCGCCGTGCCCGACCCCCGCCTGGACGAGCTGGCGGCCCTGGTCAAGCCGGAAAAGGTGACCCCGGCCACCGTCGAGTTCGTGGACATCGCCGGCCTGGTGAAGGGCGCCAGCAAGGGGGCCGGCCTGGGCAACCAGTTCCTGGGCCACATCCGCAATGTGGACGCCATCGCCATGGTCCTGCGCGCGTTCCAGGATCCCGACATCCCCACGGCCGATGATCAGGTGGATCCGCTGCGCGACCTGGAAACGCTCGACCTGGAGCTGATCCTGGCCGACCTGGCGACTACCGAACGCCGCATCGAGAAGGTGCAGGGCCAGGCCAAGGCGCGGCCGAAGGAGTTCGCCGACCAGCTCGCCTGGTTGGCCGGGCTCCACCAGCACCTGAACTCGGGCCGGCCGGCCGCGGCCTATGAACCGCCCCCCCATCACGAAGATTGGACGCGCGACTTCAACCTCCTCACCGCCAAGCCGCGGCTCTATGTGGTCAACGTGAGCGAGGGCGACCTGCCGACCGGCGGCGCGCTGGCGCAACCGGTGCTCGACCGCGCCGGCCGGGAAGGGGTCCCCTGCATCGTGTTGTGCGCCGCGTGCGAGGCCGAACTGGCCACCTGGGACGCCCGCGAGGCCAGCGAATATCGCCGCGACCTGGGCCTGGCCGAGCCGGGCCTGGATCGCCTCATCCATGCCAGCTACCGGCTCCTCGATCTCATCACCTTTTTCACGATCACCGGCGGCAAAGAGACGCGCGCCTGGACCCTGAAGGCCCATTCGACCGCCTACGAGGCGGCCGGCCTGATCCACAGCGACATCCAGCGCGGCTTCATCCGGGCCGAGGTGATCCCTCAGCCGGTGCTGGTGGCGGCCGGCGGCATGGCCGCGGCCCGCAGCCAGGGCCTCGTGCGCCTGGAAGGCCGCGAGTATATCGTCCAGGACGGCGATGTCATTCACTTCCGTTTCAATGTGTGATCCCCTTATTTGCCATAATCTCCCATCTATGGTATAACATGCCCACCGCGCGAGGGCTCACAGCCCTCGTTCTTTTCGCCCCCGGTGCTTCACGCCAGGTGAAGCATCCGGCGGCAATCCCCCTTCCAGAGGAAGGGGGCTATTTCCGAGGAAAGGAGGTATCGGCGCGGTATGCCTGAAACAACGCGCGACTATGAGCTGATGGTCGTCTTCGCCCCGCAGTTGGATGATCAGGGTGTTGCCACCGCCATCGAGCGTTACACCAACTGGATCACGGCCGCGGGCGGCACGGTCGCCAATCCCAACGTGTGGGGACGGCGCACGCTGGCTTATCCCATCAAGAAGCAGACCGAAGGCGTCTACGTCCAGTTCGCTTTTCAGTTGCCCCCGACCAGGAGCCGCGAGCTCGAACGCAACCTGCGCATTGACGAACAGGTCTTGCGGCATCTGCTCGTGCGCCCTGACGAGGACTGATCTACCCCGGGGAGGAACGGGCCGTGGCACGAGGACTGAACAAAGTCTTGATTATCGGCAATCTGGGCCGTGATCCAGAGATGCGTTACACGCCGAGCGGCAAGCCCGTCACCGCGTTCAGCGTGGCCGTCTCGCGCGGCTGGACGACCAGCAACGGTGAGCGCCGCGAGGCGACGGAGTGGTTCAACGTCGTCGCCTGGGGCAACCTGGCCGAGGTCTGCAATCAGTACCTGCGCAAGGGCTCGCGCGTCTACATCGAGGGCCGCTTGCAGACCCGCAGTTGGGACGATCCGGAAGGGCAACGTCATTCGCGCACCGAGGTGGTGGCGAACGAGATGGTCATCCTCGATGGCCGGGGCGGGGCCGAACCGGAGGATATGGATTTCGATGAGGAGCTGGGGTTCTAACCCCGATGGAGTTCAATCATGGCAGAAGAAAAACCGACTACTGCGCCGGCCGCGGAGCGCCGCGGGGGCGCGGCCGCGACGGCTGCCGGCGGCCGCATGCGCTTCCAGCGACGCCGTGTGTGTGCGTTCTGTGCAGACAAGATAGACAAGATTGATTACAAGGATGTCAACACCCTGCGCCGCTTCATCTCCGACCAGGGCCAGATCGAATCGCGGCGGCGTACCGGCACCTGCGCCCGGCATCAGCGCCGTTTGACGCTGGCGATCAAGCGCGCGCGTTTCCTGGCGCTCTTGCCCTATACCGCCGAGCACGTGCGGCGCTACGGCGGCTGAGCTCCGCCTTTCCCTGGGCAATAAAGAATAAGGAAGCCTTATGGCGAAGCCGAAGCCATCACAGCGAGCGGAACCGACCCGCAAGGAAACCGCGCGTCGTCGGCGAGATGAAGAGCGCAATCGTCGCGTCCTGATCGGCCTGGGGCTCGTCGCAGCCCTTTTGCTGCTGATCATCGTCGCCGGCGTGATCCAGGAGCTGGTCCTCAAGCCGCGCCAGCCGGTCGCGGTGGTGAACGACGCCAGGATCACCACGGCCGACTATGCCAGGCGAGTGCGTTTTGCCTGGTATCAGGAAAGCCTCCAGCAGCAGGGCCGGGATCCGCAATCCATCAGCCTGGATGTGCTCGATCAGATGATAGACGAGCAGCTCTTGCGCCAGGAGGCGCAGAAGCGCGGGATCACCGTCAGCGCCGACGAGATCGAGCGGGCGCTGGAGCAGTCGTTCGGCTACCAGCGCTACACGCCGACACCGTCGCCGACGCCGTCCGTCTCGCCGACGCCGTTGCCCACGCCCACGCCGGGCGGATCGCCCACGCCGACCCCGGCGCCGACCGCGACGCCGGTGAGCCTGGAAGCGTATCAGAGCCAGCTCAAGGATTACGTCTCGAAGCTCAAGACCGCGGCCGATATGAGCGAGGCGGATCTGCGCGCGCTGGTCGAGCTGGACCTGTTGCGCGGGAAACTGTACGAAGCCGTGACCAAAGACGTGCCGACCACGGCCGAGCAGGTGCACGCGCGGCACATCCTGGTGAAGATCATCGAGCCGGCGCCGACTCCGACGCCGCTGCCGGAAGGGCAACCGACCCCGACCCCGGACCCATCGGCGACGCCGACGCCCGCGCCGCGCGATGACGCGCAGGCCCTGGCGCGCATCCTGGAAGTGCAACAGAAGCTCGGCGCCGGCGAGGATTTCGCGGAACTGGCGCGGCAATACTCGGACGACACCTACAGCGCGGCGGAAGGGGGCGATCTGGGGTGGTTCGGCCGTGGCCAGATGGTGGCCGAGTTCGAGGAGACGGCGTTCACGCTGGAGCCCGGCAAGATCAGCGAGCCGATCAAGACGACATACGGCTATCACATCATCCAGGTGCTGGAGAAGGATCCGGCCCGGCCGCTCGATCCCTTCACCCTGGAGCAGAATCGGTACATCGCGTTCCAGCAATGGCTCTCGAATCTGCGCAACACGGCCAGGATCGAGCGCAACTGGACGCTGGATAAGGTGCCGCCGACGCCGGCCGCCCGGTAAGATCCCGAATGAATTCGGGGCGAAGGGGCGGTGCGCCGCGAGGTCGGCCTGCGCCGACCGTCGTCGCACATGCGAGGGCGTCCCTGGAGAGGGACGCCCGGCCAACGGCCCATCAGCTGCGATTTCAATCGCCGACCTGCGGCGTGTTGATCGCCGGGGTGGCCGCCGAATGAATTCGGGGCGAAGGGGCGGTGCGCCGCGAGGTCGGCCTGCGCCGACCTCGCGGCATGGGGGAGGGCGTCCCTGGAGAGGGACGCCCGGCCTGCGGCCC
>Ga0209162_1003233_pt1 | contig 13318 bp, 9 predicted proteins | sample YNPNPMetaG_FD_187121 | JGI IMG/M metagenome (GOLD analysis project Ga0209162, IMG submission 187121) | Anoxygenic and chlorotrophic microbial mat microbial communities from Yellowstone National Park, USA - YNP NP MetaG (SPAdes) (version 2) ...
TGTTCGATAACTGGCCGATGGCCTTCCAGCTCACCGAAGGGGCCAAACATGGGGTGCAGTCGCCTTCCGGCTACTATGGTTTCCGGGTCATGCGCGGCTTTGACGAAAAAGGACGCATCCTCAATCCCGTGCCGGAGGATGCTCTGTTCTTCGTGGGCCATCATGTGGATCATGAAATTGTGGAAAATGTGGAAGTGGACTGCGCCGCGCGTCTGCGCCGGATGCGCAACGGGGAGCCGCGCCGCTTCCTGGTCACCATGGGTGGGGCTGGGGCGCAGCGCGAATTATTCAAGGCCATCATCGAGCACGCCATCCCGCTCATCAAGGCGGGCAAAGTCATGCTCCTGGTCAATCTGGGCGATCACAAGGACAACTGGGCCTGGCTGCAGTCCGAGCTTTCCGCCTACCGCGATATGATGCAGACCCACTTCACCTGGGACGATACGCAGGCCTTTGCCGATCACATCCGCACGCATGCCGGGGAAGGGCTGCACATCTTCCTGCACGATAATGTTTTCCACGCTGTGTACGCCACCAATTACCTGATGCGCGTGGTGGATGTGATGATCACCAAGCCGAGCGAGCTGGCCTTCTATCCCGTTCCCAAGATCTTCAACGAGCGGGTCGGCGGCCACGAAATGTGGGGTGCTATCCGCGGGGCTGAACTGGGCGATGGGACCATCGAGTGCCGCTCGATCCCGCAGACCCTGCAGGCGATTGATCTGCTCACGCACGCCAATGACCTGCTCACCCTTTACTGTCAGGCCATTGTCCGCAACAAGTCCATCGGGCTGTACGATGGCGCTTACAAATGCGTGGAGCTGGCTACCGGCAAGAAATTTGAACGTCCGGGCGTGCCGCAGGTCCCACTGGAGTAAGCCAGAGGCAAAGCTCAGGGCGAACCCATCAGGGGTTCGCCCTTTTTTGTTTCCGAAAGGTAACTGCTCAGCCTCCCACTGTCTGGGGACTGAAGTTTTATTCCGCAACCAGCGCATTCCTATGCGCTGGCGGGGCGGCATCCCTGTGCCGCCCTCCGAAAGGCACAATTCAGGCGTCGGGGCGGGCCATCAGGGCCAGGAAACCAGCGACGACGGGCAGCGCGGCGCGGAAAGCAGGATTGCCGGCTTCCGCCGCGAGTAAATCGAAATCGTGATCAGCGTAGGGCACTTCCAGGAAGCCGACCGGGACGCGGTTGGCGCGCAGGGCGGCGTAGAGATAGCGGCTCTGCTCTACCGGCACAAAGCTATCCCTCTGCCCGTGCAGCAACAGCGTTGGCGGCGAATCAGGTCCCACATAGCTCAGCGGCGACCAGGCTTCGTAGAGATGGAAATTGGAGTAGGGCGGCGTCCCCAGCAGGCGCGGCAGCAGATCGGCAGCGTTGGTGTAGGTGTTTTCCGGGCGCAGGATGCGCAGACGGTGCAGCAGCCAGGTCCACAGGCGGTAGCTACGGCTTGGTGCGGGAAGATAGGACAATCGGCGCAGATGCTCATGCTCGCTGAGCAGTTCGCTCACGCCATACCAGGAGATGACGCCGCGCACCCGTTGCTCCGGTGCGGCGGCCGTGTAGGCCGCAAGCAGCGCCAGATGGCCGCCGGCTGAGCCGCCGCCCAGCACCACCCGTTCGGGGTTCACCCCGAACTGCGGCCCCGTTGTCTTCATCCAGCGCACGGCCTGACGCACTTCGTCCAGCATATCTGCCAGGTCGGCTTGCGGGGCGAGGGTGTAGGCCAGGTCGAGGATCACGTGGCCCTGACCGGCCAGGCGTCGGAACAGGGAGCGCGAAAACAGGTCCTTATCAAAGTAGTACCAGGAACTGCCGTGCAGGAAAACCAGCCCGACCCCGCTGGGCGTGATGGCGGCCGGCGGCAGCCACAGATCGGCGCGCAGCGGGGCGCCGGTCACCGCTGTCCCGATGGTGAGATCGCGCTGCCAGCGCACCTGCCGGACCGGGCGTAGCACGGCCTTCAGCCGTTCGCGCTGGCGCGGCGCCAGGCTTTCTCGCCACTGTGGACCGAAGGCTGCGGCCAGGGGATCGCGGGGCTTGAGTACCGTCTGCGTGTAATAACCGGCGCTGACCAGCCCGGTCAGCCCGGTCACCAGAGCTACCCGATCCCGTCGCCGTAGTCCTTGCCAGAAGCTCAGGCCGCCCAACAGGGCAATCCAGGGGGCCAGCGCCGTGCTGAGGAACTTCACCCCTGCCAGGACAATGCCGTAACCGGCAGGGACGCGGCTCAAACTGCTCAGGCCCAACAGGGCACTCACTCCTCCCGTCCAACGGCTCCAGTGACGCATGACGCTCCTCCCTCCATAGCCAGGGTGTGAATCATTGTAGCCGGCTTTTAAGGCTTGACAAATTGAACGGGTTTCTGATGGTTCTCTCTCTAATTCCTTGTGGCGACGGCATAGGATGGGCAGGCATGGGGATGGGCAGGCATGGGGATGCCTGCCCTACAGAATGTATTGTGGTTGTGGCGACGGCATTCTATGCCGTCGCTCCCATGACCTGCAGGCATGGGATGGGGCGGAATAGGATGCCTGGCCATAACGGCAGTAGAGATGGTGCATTGCAACGTCTCACTGGACGCCTTGACTTTTTCGGCTCTTCAATTACCATCCCACCTATAAAGAATTTTTTATAAGACAGGACTTGCCGATGGAAAGCGTATGGAACGAAGCGCGGATGCGCAGTCTGGCCCGGCAATTGCAGGCGCTGAAGGGGCTGGTCCGCCTGCGCCTGGTGCGCTATCTGGTCCATGAGGAACTGAGCGTGTCGGAACTGGCGGATCGCCTGCGCCTGAGCCAGCCCCTGGTGTCCTGGCATCTGCATCAACTGGAGCTGCAAGGGTTTGTCCGCGCCGAGCGGTGCGGGCGCGAGGTGCACTATCATCTGGAGCGCGCTGCTTTTGCTCAGTTGCAGGAAAACCTGCAGAAACTCCTCGCTGAGGATCCATCTCATGAAATTAAGGAGTAGAACCTATGGAAAAAGCTCAATCTTCTTTAACCTTGACCGATCGTTTGCGGGTGTTTTTTGCCCCTTTCATCACCCCCATCGCTGCCCTGGTGGGGAAGTTGGGGGTCCATCCCAACACCATTACGCTGGTGGGCTTCCTGCTCACCCTGGGCGTGGCCGGGATTCTGAGCCAGGGCTATTGGGTTGCTGGCGGGATTTTGTTGCTCCTCACTTCGTCCCTGGATGCGCTGGATGGTGCAGTGGCGCGGGCCATGCAGACCCATAGCCGCTTTGGCGCCTTCCTGGATTCCACGCTCGATCGCCTCTCTGAAGGCGCCATCTACCTGGGCCTGCTGCACTGGCTGCTGGGCCAGAATCGTCACGCGGACGTGTACTGGCTGTTTCTGGCGCTGCTGGGCTCGGTGATGATCAGCTATACCCGTGCGCGGGCCGAAGGGGTGGGGCTCAGCTGCAAAGTGGGCCTGGTAACCCGCGTCGAGCGCGTGTTGTTGACCGGCGTGTTCCTCATCCTGCAATGGATCACGCCCCTGCTGGTCCTCCTGGCCGTCCTCACCTGGGTCACGGTGTTCCAGCGTGTGCTCTATGTCTATCGTGAGGCGCAAAAGACGGGAGGGCCGCATGGCGAAAAAGCCTGAGGACCTGAAGACCCTGGAATCCCGTCTGGAGGCAGCCCGTGCCGCCGGGGATCGCGCCGCGGAGGTGCAAGTGGCCGGGGAGCTGGCGCAACGCTATCTGGCGCAGGGGCAGTTGGAAGCGGCCCGCGATCATTATCAGGCGGCGCTGGCTTTGCTACGGGAGGCACAGGATGTCGCCGGTGAGGCCGCGCTGCTCAACGATTTGGGCAGCGTCCATCTGGCCCGGCGCGAATGGGAGACCGCCCGCGAGTACCTGGAGCAGGCTCTGGCCCTGCGGCGCACGCTGGACGACAGGCAAGGCCAGGCGGTGACGCTCGTCAATCTGGCCGGGGTGTACGACGGCCTGGGGGATTATGCGCAGGCCGAAACGCTGTATGAACAGGCGCTGGCCCTGCGCGAAGCCCTGGAAGATGTTACCGGTCAGGCCCGCATTTTGAGCAATCTCGGCGTGCTTTATGCCCGCCAGGGGAACCTGCCGCGCGCCAAAGCGACCCTGAATCGCGGATTGGTACTGGCCAACAAGGCCGGGGCTAAAGAGGTGGTTCAGAATATCCGGAAGATTCTTTCGCAGGTCGGGCGACATGCCTGAGGCGGCGCCGGGGTCAGGCAACGCCTGACCCCGCGATCACCATGGGTAGCCGGCGTCGCGGGCGTGGGTGAAGGCGGCCTGTGCGTCTGCCCCGGTTTTTTCCAACACCAGGCCGTAAAGGTACCAGGCCTCGCCCAGGTTGGGGTCTTGGATGAGCACCTGCTCCAACCAGGAGCGCGCCTGTTCCAGGTCCTGGCGCAGCAGGGCATCCCGGCCGAGCAGCAACAGCGTCTGAGGCGCCTGCGGGGCTGTAGCGCGCGCGCCGCGCAAGGCGCGTTCGAGGACCGCGCCCTGCTGTCCCCGTTCCAGGTAGAAACGCGCCACACTATGCCAGACGACCGCATCCTCCCCCGCGCGATCTAATGCCGCCCCGGCCCACAGGTCCACTTTTTCGTAGGCGCCTTGCAGGGCATAGAGCCGGGCCAGGGCCAGACAGAAGGCTGGATTGCCAGGGTCCAGGGTGTGCGCCTGGAAAAGCGAGGCTTCAGCCCCCGCATAGTCCGCTTCCTGGAGCTGGAGCAGCCCCAACAGGCTCCAGGCCAGCGGCTGAGCCGCGTCCAGGCGGAGGGCCTGCTCCAGGGCCTGCCGGGCGTCCGCATAGCGTTGTGCCTGAATGAGCGCCGCCCCCAACCAGGCCTGAGCGGAGGCGTTGTTGGGGTGTGCTGTCGCTATGGGACGAAGCAGGCAGAGGGCCAGCGGCCAGTCGCTCGGATTGACCAGCGCCATCCCCAGGGAAAGGGCACACGGCTCGCCCGCGTCACATGATTCCAGACGCTGACAGAGCGCGGCCTCCTGGGCGCAGAGCAGCGTCTGCGCTGCCTCGAAGTCGTCGGCGAGGTGCAGGAAGGCCCACAGCCGCTGCGCCGTGGGATCGGCAGGCTGGCGCGCGTACCAGTCTTCGCTGGCCTGATGGGCCGCAGTACACGCCTCGCGGGCCAGCAAGGCCCGCGTGAGCGCGTCCCAGGCTGCGTGACTTGTGGGCTGCATCTGGAGTTGCGCCTGCGCCAGGGCCTCCGCCTCGTCCCAGGCCTGCAGGGCGATCAGGACCGGCAGGTACTGCTCGTTGACGACCGTAGCGGGTGCTCCGAGCTGGCGGGCCAGGTCGAGCGCGGCCCGTGCCTCCTGGGGACGGCCCCAATCGCGGTAGAGCTGTGCCAGCCGCAGGGCCGGGTAGGGGGCGGATAGGGCGGTCAGGGCCTGTTGATAGGCGCTTTCGGCGGCGCTGCGCTGTCCCTGGGCGGCGGCGCGTTCCGCCTGCCGCAAAACCGCCAGGGCGGGATGCTCACGCGCGCTGCCCCCGCTCAACAGGATCAGACTTATCAGGAGAAGATGCCGCCAGATAGATTTTATCATTCCTTCCCGTCCATGGGCCGCGTCCGCCGCCGTATTTGACTAAGCGCTAAAAACTGGTATCATCAGCCTGCGTGGGCGGTTAGCTCAGTCGGTTAGAGCGCCTCCCTTACAAGGAGGAGGCCGTAGGTTCGAGTCCTATACCGCCCATTTTTTTATGACCTCAGTTGGATCTCCCTTCCGGGCAGCAGAGCTGCTGGCTCGGCGCGCTGGAAATAATAGCGATAAGCGGCAGTCTCGGTGAGCAGGGCGTGCAGTTGGGCGCGGAGCACGCGCCCTTCCGCTTCGGGCTGAGCCGCGCCCCCGGCCGTGAGGCGTATCCTGTCCTCCGCCTCTTCGCTCCAGCTCAGCATCCCCTGTGCGGCAAACCACTCCAATCCCTTGCGCACCGTTTCGGGCCGATGGGCCATGGCCGCCGCCAGGTGCGTCAGGCTGATGTGCCCCGCATAGGCGCGCAGGGCGTGTTTGATGAGGCCCAGCAGGCGGTTGACGAAGGCTTCGGGCTTATCCAGCTCCGGGTCCTGGGCGAAAAGCACAATCTGCTGCGGCGAGACGCTCTCCAGGGCCTGTTCCCATTCCTCCGGACCGGGCGGCGCTTCCCAAACCACCAGAGTCTGCGCGGGTGTCAGTTCGTGACGGCGCAGGCCCTTGACGCTGCTGGCTTCGGACCACAGGCACATGGAGCTGGTTCCCATCCAGGGGAGCAGCAGGGTTTGGGGATGCGGTTCGCGGCGGTAGTCGTAAACCTCCAGCTCTGGACGCGGCGGTACAGGGAGCGGCGCGGCCTGCGGGGTGTGCGGACGCGCATCCACAAACAGCAGTTGCACGCGCTGCGTGCCGCGGTACTCGTTAATCTGCGGCGTGTAGGCCAGGTCCAGGGGCGCGGCGGGCAGCTCCACCCCGGCACCGTTCCACCACACCACTTCGGCCAGGTTCTGCTGTTGATCGGCCACGATCAGCCGCCGATGCTGGCGCGCGCGCCCCATCACCTGCTCGCTTTGCAGGGAGAGGCCTTGGGTGACGAAAACGGGCGGCGGATTGCCCGCGCCAAACGGCCCCAGGCGTCCCAGCTCGCGCACCAGGGAGAGGGAGAGCGCCTCCAGGGGGACGAGCGCGTCTATGGTCAGGGTAGGGAGCGGCAGGTCCGGCCCCAACTGCCGGGCCACGCTGCGCGCCAGGCCATGGCGAAAATCGGGAATGGCTTCCACCGGCAGGCTCAGGCCGGCGGCCATGGGATGACCGCCGTAACTGTGCAGCCGCTCCGCCTGTTCGGCGATGGCCGCCGTGATGTTGCAGCCGGGGACGGAGCGCGCCGAGCCGCGCGCCAGCGCCTCGCCTTCGGGCGTGCACAACAGGACCACGGGCCGGGCGTAGCGCTCCACCAGCCGGCTGGCCACGATTCCCACCACACCGGGATGCCAGGCACTGTGTGCCAGCACCAGCGCGGGCAGCTCCAGCCACTCCGGATGGCGTTCCAGCAGGGCTTCGGCCCCCTGTTCCACCAGATCACACAGGTGTTGCCGACGGGCGTTGAGGCCTTCCAGCTCTGCAGCCCAGATGCGGGCCTGCGTCCGGTCGCGCGTGGTGAGGAACTCTACCACAAAATTGGCGTCGCTCAGGCGTCCAGCGGCGTTCAGCCGCGGCCCCAGGCCAAAGCCGATGCTTTCCTCGTTCAGCCGGTCCATGGCCAGGCCGGCCTGCGCGATGAGGGCCTGCAGGCCGGGGCGCTGCGTGGTGCGCAGGGCCTCCAGCCCCCGTTGCAGCCAGTAGCGCGCATCGTCGCGCAGTTCGGCCACATCCGCCACCAGGCCCAACGCCACCAGATCGAGCTGCTGCCAGGCGATCTCCTCCCGCCCGGCGGCCTGAGCCAGGGCCAGGGCCAGCAGGAAGGCCACGCTGCTGCCCGGCAGGGTGCGCTGCGGATGGCCCGGCGGCAGGCGCTGCGGGTTCACCAGGGCCTGGACGGGCGGAAAAGTTTCGGACAACTCGTGATGATCGGTCACCAGCACGGTGACGCCACGCGCGCGCGCGTAGGCGATCGCTTCGTGCGCTGTGCTGCCTGTATCGCAGGTGAGCAGGACGCGCGCCCCGGCCTCCAGCAGCGGCGCCAGGAAAGGGAGGCTGATGCCGTGCGATTCGGGGCCGCGCACCGGAATGTGATAGCGGACCGACGCGCCCAAGGCGCGTAACGTATCCACCAGGATGGTCGTCGCCGTTTGTCCGTCCACGTCAAAATCGCCCCAGACCAGGATGGGGTCCTGCGCGCGGATGGCCTGCAGCAGATAGTCGCGGGCTACCTCCAGATCGGGCAGCGCGGTAGGCGGCTGAGGCTTGTAGGCGGCGGGGTCGAGGTAGCGACGCACCGCCTCCGGCGAGCACACCCCGCGCCGTACCAACAGCTCGGCCAGCAGCGGGTGGCCGCCGACCACCTCCTGCAGCTCAGGGGGCACAGAGACGGGAGCGGGAAACTTCCAGTGGACCATGGCGCTCAGAACTCAATCTCGGCAATCTGTTCTAGCTCGGGCAGCGCGAAATCCCACAGCGCTTCCTCATCATCTATCTCCAGCTCATCCAGGCGGCCAGCCTGCTTGCCGCGGTCGCAGTAGGCGCGGTAAGCGCAGAAGCGGCAAAGCTGCAGATTTTCGGTCGGGGGTAGCAGTTCGCTGCCGATCTCCGCAGCGGATTGCATCAGGCGCGTCAGGTAAGCCTCATCTTCGGCGTAGGCGTCCGCCGTGTAGCCGAAATATTCCGGCTGTTCCGGAGCTTCGGCGAACCAGTAGAGCATCTTCACCGCTTCGGGCGGAAAAGGCCGACCGTCGTTCAGGCTGGCGCCGGCGCGCACCAGCAGGTAGCGATAGACGCGCGTCTGCAGCCGCGCCGCCAGCGTGGCCCGCTTCGGGCGGTGTTGCGAGGTCTTCCAATCGAAAATGATCGCCTGTCCCGCCTGGACCAGAATCAGGTCGCAGGTCGCGGTAAGGCGATGCGCGCCCAGGGCAGCGCTGAGCGTGTACTCCGGGTAGCGCGTCCCCGCCCCGACCGGCTGTGTGGCCAGGAAAGCGCGCCACCAGCGCTGCAGGTCCTCATCCTGGATGCTGCGGGTGAGCAGCTCCTCCGGCAGGCCCAGCAGGTAACGTTGTACCAGCCGGTGGAATTCCTGCCCGATCTGCTGCCGCTGTTCAAACGCTTCCAGCGGCTCAATCGCCACCGCCGGCCAGGCCAGGGCGAGCACGTAACGCAGTTGGAAGCGCCGGGGACAATCCACGTAATCCTGCAGCGAGTGCTGACTGAACTGAAAATCTGTGGGTAACATCAGGCTTCCTCCTCGCTCTGGGCAGCCTGCCGGGCTTGCCGATAACCTTCGTACCAATCCCGGAGATGGATAAACGCCACCGCCTCCACGGCGGGATGTTGCTCCCGGCCCTTGTTGCTGGTGACGAGCAGCTCCTGACGGGCGCGCGTGATGCCCACGTACAGCAAGCGGAGGCGTTCGGCGGCGTAGTCCACGCGGGCGCGCAGGGTAGCCTGCCCCGGTACGTAGCTCAGCAGCCCATCCGGGAGGGTTAGGGCCTTCAACTGCGCCACCATTTCTGCCTCGATGTTGAAAGCGGGCCGGATGAACCACTTTTCGCCGATGTAGCTATCGTGGCTGGCGCCTGATGGGTAATCGTAATTGTTGACCGAAAGCAGGTACACCCGGTCCCACTCCAGGCCCTTAGCCTTGTGCATCGTCGTCACCACCACCTTGCCGCGGTGCTGCTCCGGGTCGAAGCCTGTATCATCCTCGTCAATGCCGGCGAATTTGCGCTCGTTGCTGGCGATGCGCTCCAGCTCCAGGGCCAGCTCTGGCAGGCGCAGGTCGGGATGCAGCTCGGCGTAGCGTTGCAGGATCAGGGCCAGGCGGTGCGCTGTCGCTAAAGCTATCGGCTCGCTGAAGAGATCCTGCGCCAGGGTGAGCAGTAACTGATCCACCGGCAGGGTCACCGCGGCCTGCCAGCGGCGGAGCTGTTCGCGGAACGCCTCCAGGTGTGCCTTCAGGTCGGGCCAGTCTTCGGGGATGATGAGGGTCTCCAGCCAGTCGCGCTCGGCGCGCGGCCAGAGGTAATCCTCCAGGCGCGGGCATTTACGGAGCAGCGCCGCCGCGGTTTTCAGGCGTGCCGCGCCTGCTGGCGTTTCGGCCAGGGACCGCGCCCACACCGGGTACACGTGCGCCAGCTTGCTCGCATCCACCGGATCAGCCAGATAAAAGAGCACCTGAGCCAGGTGTCGGGCGGTTTCGCGGGTCGCGCGCGTACTGCGCAGCACCTCGACGTAGGGAAGCTTGTGCTCCTTCAGTTTGGCCACCACCTCCGTGCCGCGCTCGTTGCGGGGCACCAGTACGGCGACCGTCGCTTCCGGATGCTGAGGCAGCCATGACTTGAGCGAACGGATCACCTGTTCCAGCTCCTTATCCGGCGTCAAGAGCTTGGGGCTGAAATAAATCCGTTCCGGCTGGTCGGGTGGATTGGGCTGGGGGTCGCCGGGCGGGGTAGGGCGGATGTAGGGCGGTTCGAGCGCCTGGCGCAGGGCCGGGTTGGCATGTTCGTTACAGGTCCAGCGGATAAGCTCGTTGGCCAGGGCGATGATACTGGGCGTAGAGCGCCCGGAATCGGGCAGATCCACGGCCAGCACCCCCGGCTCGCGGATGAAACGGCGCAGATGTTCCGGGCTGGCCGTCGTGAAGGTCTCGTAGATGGCCTGATTGGGGTCGCCTACGCGCACCCAATTCCCCTCCGGACCGCTCAGCAGGCGCAGGATGGATTCCTGCAGCAGGCTGCTATCCTGCGCCTCATCCTCCAGAATGTAGGGCCAGCGATGGCGCAACTGCGCCAGCAGGGCCGGGTCCAGGCGCAGGGTCTGCAGGGCCAGGCGGATGAGGTCGCTGAAGTCCACCCCGCCGCGATAGCTGAGCGCACGCTGATAGGCCTGATAGATTTCCAGACCCATCTCCAACAGCGGGAAAGGCTCATCCAGGCTTTCCAGGCGCTCTTTGATGGCCAGGGGCGTCAGTTCCAGGTCTTTGGCCTGGCGGATAAAAGCGCTGGCCAGGTCGGTGACCAGGTTGGGCAGGTCTCTGGTCCTGACCGTATGGCGCTGTTGCTCGCTCAGGTCCGACTTGAGGAAATCGTCCAGGGCGTGAGGATGGTCGCGCAGCCACTCCAGCGTCGCCTTCTGAAGGATCTGCAGCGCCGTCGCATCGTCAATGATGGTCAGCTCGTCGCTCATCCCCACCAGATCCGGTCGTTCGCGGAGAATATCATGGGCCAGACCGTGCAGGGTGCGCACCCGGTAACCGATGCCAGGCAGCAGGCCGCGTGCGCTGATGAAGCCAGCCACGCGGCGGGCGAAATTATCCACCGCGGCGTTGACCAGGGTGACGATGAGCACCTCCTGGTCCTCAGCCAGGCCGCCTTCGGCCACCAACTGCGCCGCCAGGTAGGATAGGGTGTGGGTCTTGCCACTGCCGGGGACGGCGATCACGCCCATCTTTCCGCCCCGATAGGTCAGCATCTCTTGTTGTTTGGGCCGCGCAATAAACCGCATCACGTCCTGCCGCTCTCCCGTCCCTGGCCCGGGTTACCAGGTGCCCGGCGTGTTCGCCAGGGCCTGCACCAGGGTGAAGTAGCGTCCAACGTGCCAGCCATCCGCCAGGGCGTGATGGACCTGCACACACAGGGAAAGTTTGTAGCCTGCGCCTTCCGGCTTGACCTTGCCCCAGGCCAGGCGGGGAATCGAGTCCACCGGGTGCAGATGGATGGGATGCTGGAGCGAGGTCAGGCTCACCCAGGGGATGGAGGTCATGTAGAGCAGGTCATCCCGCCCCGGTTCATCCTCCAGCGTGGGGTGGGCCTGCGCTTCGGCGATGGCTGCGGTCGCCTGTTCCAGGAAGCGGGCGAAGTCCGGCGTGTAGTCGAAGGTGCAGAAGCCGAACAGATTGCCCGCCGTCGGCACCGTGACCGAGGGGCGCACGCTCGTGTGCAGGTACACGCCTTCGGGCCGGATGCGCAGGCGAAACTCTTCCACCTCATGCGCGGCGCGCGTCAGCAGGTAGATCATCGTCTGAAAGAACGAAACGTCCTGCGCCCTGGTCCAGGGGTAGAGCTGCGACACGTCCAGCTCCCCGCACAGATTGAAATGCGGGTAGTCCATGGCGTTGAACAGTGCGAAATGCTTGCGGCGGGGCCAGGTGTTCAGATCAATGTAGCTCATGCCAACCTCTTCAACATGGTTTGTACAGCCTGCAAGAGGGGACCGCGTTCCTCAAACCCCTGCTCGCCCAGTTCGCTCAAGCCCAGATAGACGCCCTCGCGGCAGCGGTTGAGCAGGCCAGTGACCAGACGGTGCAGCGTTTCCTGCCGGGTGGCGAACTCCTCTTCCGCCGTCCAGGGGCGGCCCACCTCCCAGCGGCGGCTGAGCACGTAGGGATGCGTCAGGGGCTGATAGAGGCGTTCCCACCAGCTGTGCGCGCCAATCTCCAGCCAGAACTGATAACGTACCGGCTGATTGCGCATCAAAAACGTGTAAGCGGGCGCCAGCAGCACGGCATCCTCCCCGCTTTCTGTCCAGCTCGTCAGGTACTGTGCGGCGATGACCCCTTGCTCGACCATGCGCAGGTAATCCAGGCCGACCGTTGCGGGGGCTTCCGGCACCACCTGGCGGAACTTGCGCGCCGACTCGACCAGGCGGGCGGCGGCGCTCGTCGCATCCGGGTTGCGGTGAAACCCGTAGCCTGGTTGCGCCAACACCTCGCTGAACAGGCGGCTGAAGAAGTGGTCCAGGGCGGCGGGGGGGCCGGCATGATAGGCCTCCAGCCACTCACGCAGCGCTTCGTAACGCGCGCCGAAAACGTAAGTCAGGCGCTCCTGCATCTCCCGTTGCACGCGGGAAAAGGGACTCAGACGCGGCTGTCCATCGCTCACGCGGTACACAATCTCGCTGAGCAGATGGGCGCGCACCAGGTCCAGCTCCGCGATGCTTTGCATCAAGGCGTAGCTCACCTGCGCCGGGGAGGGCGCCACATGCCATTGCGGATGGGCCAGGGCCGCCAGGGTGAGCAGCGCCTGGGCCGCGGCCTCCTCGCGCAGAGCGCGCGAGGGCCGATGCGAGCGCACGGGGACACCCCGCGCCTGCAGGCGTGTGCTCAGTGCGAAGCGCAGCGCGTCGCTCAAAAAGGGCGCTAGCACCACGATCTCGCCCGGCGGCACCTGCTCCGCCTGGACCAGACGGGCGATCTCCTCCGCCACCCAATCCAGCATTTGGGGATGATAGCGGTGCAGCGTGAAGCGCAGCGCCTGTTTGACCAGGCCCTCCGGGTCAGGCGGGGCGGGTTCGTGACGCAGCGCCCGCGTCAGGTGCAGGCGCAGCGCCGTAACCGGCGCTGAGGTGACAAAGCTGTGCGTCAGCGTGAGGCGCTGCTCGCACTGCGCCGCCAGCGCGTAAGCCCCTTCGGGGGCGGCTCCCAGGAAAACCCGATAGCCGCCTTCATCATCCACCACCAACAACGCCCCCGCGCAGGCTGGCAGCCAGGCCTGCAACAGATCGTGCGTGACCGGTACATCCTCTTCCAGGTTATCGGCGATGAGGTAGCGATAGCGCTGCCGCAGGTACTCGTGCACCAGTCGGTTGGGCCACAGGCGGCGCGTGAACAGCTCCACCTGGAGCGAAAAATCGAGCAAATTATGCTCCAGACAGTAGGCGCGGAAGGCCTGGATGCAGGTCTGCATCTCATCGTAGACG
>Ga0209162_1003235_pt1 | contig 13316 bp, 8 predicted proteins | sample YNPNPMetaG_FD_187121 | JGI IMG/M metagenome (GOLD analysis project Ga0209162, IMG submission 187121) | Anoxygenic and chlorotrophic microbial mat microbial communities from Yellowstone National Park, USA - YNP NP MetaG (SPAdes) (version 2) ...
CAGCCTCTAATGGCCTGCGGCCAAGGGTCGGCCTTCGCCGACCTCTCCTTGACCGCGCCACTGAGTGTCGGCGCAGGCCGACACCCGGCGTGAAACGCCTACAGAGGCCGATTTCAATCGGGCGGCATCCAGCGTGTAACGCAAAGCGTCAACCAATTGTGAACCATCCCCGCGGAGGAATCATAAAAAACTCTGCGTCTCGGCGGTGCAAAGCAGGACTTGTGGACCAGCCGCCGGGTGTCCGCAAAGGTGACCTGGAAACGTGACCTGTGGCACTTGTCAATGTGACCCTCTGTGCTGTATCCTGGGGCCAGGCAGGTGAAAAGGAGAGGGTGGAACATGAAGAAACATCCTGTTGTCTGCTTCTATCTCCTGGCCTTCGGCCTCTCATGGCTGGGCTGGGCTCCGGCCGTGCTGGAGTCCCGGCGGATTGCTCTGTTTGGCGAGCCGGCCTTTCGGCTGCTTCTCATCCTTCCCGCCGTTGGCCCTGCTCTGGCTGCGGTGATTGTGACCCGGGCCACGCAGGGCAGGGACGGGGTCCGGGGGCTGCTCAGGGCACTCATCCAATGGCGCGTGGGCCTGGTGTGGTACGCCGTCGCCGTGTTGGGCCCTGCCCTCCTTCTCCTGGCCGGGCAGATCATCACCAAACTGCTGGGGCTGGCCGCAACCCGCACCGAACTGGAGGGGGAGCCACTCCCCCTGGCCATTTCCGCCTTCATAGTCGCGTTGCTTTCCAACCCATGGGAAGAGGTCGGGTGGCGTGGCTTTGCCCTGCCCCGCCTGCAAACACGATACACAACCTGGCCTGCCACCCTGATCGTCGGCCTCCTGTGGGGATTGTGGCATCTGCCGCTTTTCTTCTGGACGGGCAACCCGATGTCGGAGTACCCATTCCTCCCCTGGCTGATCGGGACGGTGGCAGAAGCCTTTCTCTATACCTGGCTGTACAACCGCACCGGGGGGAGTATCCTGCTGGTAGCGCTGTTCCACGTGATGCTGAACACGTGGGGAGCCGTCGTGCCCGGCGTGTCTGTGGCGGCGATGGCGATCCTGTACTGCCCGATCGCCCTTGTGCTGGCCGCAATGGCCGGGCGTCAAGAAGGAGGTACCCATGTCTGAACCGATCCTCATAGTCCAGGACCTGCACAAGTCGTTCGGCGAGATCAAAGCCGTGAGGGGCATCTCCCTGCAGGTGGCGCAGGGTGAACTGTTCGGCCTGCTCGGCCCCAACGGCGCCGGCAAGACGACGACCCTTTCCATGCTGACCGGACTCCTCTCCCCCGATAGAGGCCGCATCACCATGAAGGGTCTGGACTTCAGAACCCACACCAACCAGCTCAAAGCCAGGATGGGCCTGGTGCCGCAAGAGCTGGCCCTCTACCCCGCTCTGTCGGCCCGGCAGAACCTGACCTTCTTCGGGCGCATCTACGGCCTGAAGGGCCGGGACCTGCGCCGCCGGGTGGATGAGGTGTTGGAGATGATCGGCCTGACCGGGCGTGCCGACGACCCTGTCGAAACCTATTCGGGCGGCATGAAGCGCCGGGTGAACATCGGAGCCGGGTTGCTGCACAAACCTGACATCCTGTTCCTGGATGAGCCGACGGTCGGCGTGGACCCTCAGAGCCGCAACGCCATCCTGGAGAGCGTCGAAGCGTTGAACCGGGCGGGAGTGACCGTCATCTACACCACCCACTACATGGAGGAGGCGCAGCGCCTGTGCCACCGCGTCGCCATCGTGGATGAAGGGCAGATCATCGCCCTGGACACGCCCACGGCCCTCATCCGCAGCCTGGGTGGCGGGCTGATCGTCGTCGGCCTGGCCGATGAAGCAGCCGAAACGGTGACGGACCGGCTGCGTTCCCTCCCCGCTGTTCAGGGGGTGCAACGGCGCGATGGCAAACTCCACATCCGGGCTCGCCACACCCAGGAAGCACTGATGGGATTGCTGGAGGTGACCAACCACCTGGACCTGCTCATCACCACCCTCGAAATCCTGGAACCGAACCTGGAGGCCGTGTTTCTGAACCTGACAGGCAGGCGGTTGCGCGAATAAGCTCCAGGCGGATCTGTTTTCAGATGAGAAGAAGGAGAGCGAACCATGATCGATCAAATCCTGGCCCTGACCTGGAAGGACCTCAAAATCTTTTTCAAGGATCGGGGAGGGGTGGCGCTGATCTTTCTCCAACCGTTCATGTTTATCGTGGTGATGAGCTATGCCCTCGGCAGCATGTTCGAGCCGGGTCAGGATCGGATTCAACTTCTGGCCGTCAATCAGGATCGGGGGACGCAGGCGGCCACGATCCTGGCCCAATTGGACGACATGGAAGCATTCGGCGTGGAGACAACGTGGGAAGGCCAGCCCCTGACGGTCGAACTGGCCGAGAAGTTGATCGTGGAAGGGAAGCGCAACCTGGCCCTGGTGTTCCCGCCTGACTTTTCCGATGCCCTGGAACAGGACCCGGCCGCAGTGGAGCGTCACACCACCCGGGTTGCGGCCATCGTAGACCCGGCCACCTCCAGCCAGTTCGTCGAACCGATCCTGGGGACCCTGCAGGGCCTGATCGAGCGGACCACCTATACGGCCATGGTGCCGAAAGGGTTGGACTATCTGTTCGAGTGGCTGGCCCCTCAGACCCCGGCCGGGCAGCGGGAGATCTTTAAGGCCCAGGCCCAGGAGGCCATATCCGGCGGCCTGTTGGGGGGGAAGGAGCCGGTGGTCACGGTGGAGCGGACGGTTCCGGCCGGGATGCAGGTGGCAAAGTATCCGGACAGTTTTCAGCAGAATGTCCCCGGCTATACCATCTATGGCATCTTCTGGATCGTCAGCCTGCTGGCCGGCTCGGTCTTGCAGGAGCGGCGGGAAGGCACCTTCCGGCGTCTGCTGGCCGCCCCGATGCAGCGGGCTGTCATGCTGACCGGCAAGCTGCTGCCCTACTATCTCATCAACCTGATGCAGTTGGCCATCATGTTGGGGGCCAGCCATCTGTTGTTCGGCCTGAGCCTGGGTCCTTCGCCGGCCGGCCTGGTGGCGGTCAGCCTGGCTGCCGCAGCCACGGCGACAGGGCTGGGGGTGTTGGTCTCGGCCCTGGCCCGCACCGAAGCGCAGGTGGGCGGGTTAACCGTCTTGCTGCTCCTCACCCTCTCGGCCCTGGGCGGCTGCTTTGTGCCCCGTTTCATCATGCCCACCTGGTTGCAAACCATTGGCCTGGTGACCCCCCATGCCTGGGCGTTGGATGCCTATCAGGACCTGTTGGTGCGTGGCTATGGCCTGGCCCAGGTCCTGCCCAAGGTGGGCATCCTGGTCGGCTTTGCTGCCCTCTTTTTCGGGATCGGCGTGTGGCGGTTCCGGTTTGACCCGGTTGAGGGCTAAATAACTGGAGGGTAACTGCTCGCAGTTGCCTGAAGAACAAATCATCAGGAGGAGATCAAATGAAAACTCGACAGAGCGGACTCGGCCTGGGAGTGCTGCTCATCACCGGACCTTTCCACTCGCTGGAGGAGGCAGACCAGGGAGGGGTCTTTTTGCTGGCCTTTGCCCTGGGATGGGGTCTGATCTCCCTGCTATCGTGGCTCCTCCCCGGCCGGGCCTGCTGGTGGCCGTTGATCCCCGGCGGCATCCTGGCCCTGATCGGCGGCGGGCTGCTGTGGGGAGAGGCTGGCCGACAGGTGTTGGAGTGGGTGGGTCAGCTCTGGCCCGTAGCCCTGATCGCCGGCGGACTGTACCTGATCCTGTGGCGGCGGCGCTGAGGAAGGGCGACAGGGGGTGTCCGGGGAACGGTTGTTTGTCAGCGAAGCCACCTTGTGCTATACTTCACCAGGAGAATGCTCACCGCAGAGAACGCCGGGTTCTTTATGCCCGGCGGTGAAAAAAGAGATGAAGCGACTGTTCCAACGGCAGGGGATGTTGCTCTATCTGATCGGTTACCTGACCTGGGGCACAGTGGCCCTGATCAGCGTGCAGGTCACCCGCCAGGCCGGCAAACCGTGGTGGTGGGTGGGGGGGGCGCTGCTGGCCTTCGCCCTGGTACAGGCCCTCATCCCGGAGGCGGAAGCGCCGGCCTGGCGGCGCTGCCTCTACCTGACCGTCCAGTCCCTGCTGGCCCTGATCCCGATCTTCCTGAGCCCGGAAGCCTGGTCGGCCTCTCCCATCCTCTACTTCATTCTCAGCGCCCAGGCCATGCTGCTCTTCCCTGTACGCCCCGGCCTGCTGTGGATCGGCCTGTTTATCCTGCTCACCGCCGGAGCCTTTGTCTATACATTGGGTGTGCGCACCGCGCTGCTCACCCTGCTGCCCTACAGCAGCGGGTATCTGTTTTTCGGCGTCTTTGCCCAGGCGGTAGCCAGCGCCGAGGCCGCCCGCCGCAAAAGCCAGGCTCTGCTGGCCGATTTGCAGGCGGCCCATCGCCAGTTGCAGGAATATGCCCTCCGGGTCGAAGAGCTGGCCGTGGTCGAGGAGCGCAACCGTCTGGCCCGCGAGATGCACGACACGTTAGGCCATCGCCTGACCGTGGCCTCGGTCCAACTGGAAGCCGCTCAACGCCTGTGCCCCACCGATCCGGAGCGGGCAGCAGGCCTGGTCGGCAACGTCCGCGACCAGGTGCGCGAGGCGCTGGGCGAACTGCGGGCCACCGTCGCCGCCCTGCGGGCACCGGTCGAGGCCGACCTGCAACTGCCCGGCGCGCTGCGGCGGCTGGCAGACCATTTTGAGCAGGCCACCGGCCTGACGGTCCACCGGGCCCTGCCTGAAGAGATGCCCCCCCTGCCCGCCCCCCACCGCCTGGCCCTCTACCGGGCCGCCCAGGAGGCGCTGACCAATGTCCAAAAGCACGCCACGGCCAGCCAGGTCTGGCTGGTCCTGAGCTTCGATCATGAGGCCATCTCGTTGCTGGTCGGCGACGATGGTCAGGGGCCACCCCCTGCCGGTCACCCGGAGGGTTTTGGCCTGCGAGGGCTCCGGGAGCGGGCCGGACAACTGGGAGGGACGCTGCACCTGGAGCCCCGGCCCGGCGGAGGGACCCAGCTGTCCTTGCGGCTCCCCCGGCCGGCCTGACCCCCACCTGGAGGAGAAGCCATGACCGCACCCATCCGCATCCTGCTCGTGGATGACCAGCGCCTCATGCGCGAGGGGCTGCGCATCCTGCTGGAATTGGAGCCGGACCTGGAGGTCGTCGGTGAAGCCGAAAACGGAGAAGCCGCCTTGGAGGCCTATGCCACACTGCGGCCCGACCTGGTACTGATGGACGTGCGGATGCCGGGCATGGATGGGGTGGAGGCCACCTGGCGGTTGCGTGAACGCTGGCCCGAGGCCCGTGTGGTCATCCTGACCACCTTTGATGACGACGAGTATGTCTTTGAAGGGCTACGCGCCGGGGCGCTGGGCTACCTGCTCAAAGATGTTTCCGGCAGCGAGCTGGCCCAGGCGGTACGCACCGTGGCCGGCGGCGGGGCCCTCATCCAGCCCTCGGTCGCGCGCAAAGTCGTGGCCGAGTTCGCCCGCCTGGCCCCGCCGGCCCGTGTCGCCGATGCCGGCCTGGCCGACCCCCTCTCCGAGCGTGAGGTGGAGATCCTGCGCCTGCTGGCCCAGGGCCTGACCAACCGCCAGATCGCCGACCGGCTCAGCCTGGCCGAGGGCACGGTCAAGAATTATGTGACGATCATCCTGGACAAGCTGGGCGTCCACGACCGCACCCAGGCGGCGATCCGGGCCCGGCAGTTGGGAATATAGTATCTGCTCAGCCTACCCTCCCGCAGGCTTGGAATCTGGTTGAAATCGTTCGTTGCGTCCGACTATTCAACGAATTTCTGCCTGAAACTGCTGCCAGGCCTGCGGGAGGGTGAGCAGTTATAAAGTCCAGGGGTAGGGGTTCCTCTTATTCTGGCTTGCCGACCGCCGTCATCTCGACCACGATCCCCCCTGTGGCAGAAGCCAGCAGGTTGTAGGCCAGGCCCACCAGGACGACCGTCACGGCCAGAAAGGCCCCGCTGACCAGGGCCAGGGCCAGGACGGTCAGGAACAGCACGCCCGCCGAAGCGGTCCCCAGCATCTGCAGCAACTCCAGCAGCCTTCCCAGCCCCAGGAGTTGCACGAAATCCAGGTGGGCCAGCTCCTGGCCGAGCAGGCTGACGGTCACCTCCTGCCAGCCCTCCAGCCAGTGGCGCAGCAGGCCGACTCCCCCCAGGCCCAGCAGCCCACACAAGACGCTCGGCAAAAAGGCCGCGATGACCCCCAGCAGGCAGCCCATCCTGCCCAGCGACCCCAGATCGATACGGCGGATAGCGACCTTCATCAGACAGTTCCTGTTCCGTAAAGCGGAAGGCGTAAAACGTAAAGAAACGGTCACGTTTCACGCAGGGCCTCGGCCACGCGGAACGGATCGGTGGCCACAACACTCTGGGCGAAAAACTCCATCGCCCCCACATCGGAGGTCCGGCTGCTCAGCTCCCCCCGGTCCAGAAGGCGGACAATGAACGGAAAGCCGCTCCAGTCCTCGGCCACCCTGGCCAGAGGAGGCTGATAGAGGGCCAGGTTGAAGCTCTGCACCCCCAACTTTTCGACAAAGGTGCGCAACAGGCGGTAGACAGCCCCCTTCAGGTCCTCATCGAGGCGGGGGGCGATGATCCAGCTCTCTTTTTCTTTGAACGGGGTGAGGGAGGGGAAGATGGCGGCCCTGCCCTGATCCACAGCCAGCCCCAGGGCGCGATACACGGCCACCAGATCGTCGAAATAGTTTGCCCCGTGCGACATCCGATAGCGCAGGGCCGCCTGCCGCCAGGCTTCGATCCGGGCATAGTGCATCCCGCGGGTCAGGGTCATTTGCGCGTGGCCGTGGAGGATAGAAGCGCCGCTGCGCCACAGACAGTTCCACAGGAAAAAGGGGTAACAGGCCTGTGGGTCGTGTCGGTGTGCCGTCCGCGCCCACTCCTGAGCGGTATCCAGGACATCGGCCACCTGGTCGGCGGTGAAGTGCAGGGGGTGATGTTCGTCCAGGATGATCACGGCGTGCTGGCCGTCATATTTGGCCACATTGGCGGCAGTGAGGCTGTGTCGCCCCCGGATGCGGCCAAAAGGGTCGGCCGGGGTGCGTTCCAGGGGCCGGCAAAAGTCACACCCGGCACGGGGGTCGAGGAGGTGCGCCAGCTCTTCGCCGGCCGGCGGCGCTTCCAGGGGACGCCGGGCGCGCAGGGTGTTGAACAGGGCCCCTTCCAGGGTGACCCGGTTGGTGACTTTGACGATCTGTTGCCGGCAGACAGCCTCCACCGCGCCGAAATGGGCCACCAGCCAGGGGTGCATCGCCTGCGGCGGAACGACCTGCCCCTCCGTCACGACGACGTGAAAGATGCGCTCGCAGCGGGCCCGGTCGTCGGCGGGCAGGGCCTCGATCCGTTGAGGCAGGCGGCTGATGGTAGGGAGATTCACGCTCATATTTTCGTGACAGGTGCCTGGCGCTGGTGGAAAAGTGCCAGGCACCTGCATCGTGTCAATCGCCATCGTGGACGGTAAACCGGCTGCCATCGCTGCGGCCAAACACCTCCGGGAAGTACATTTCGTAGGCGGTGGTGGGGATGACCAGGAACTGGCCCGGCACACCGGCGCGCATCAGATAGGTGTACTCGTAGGTGCCGCGCGGCAGATATTGGGCGAACAGCACCACCTTTTCATCGCGCATCTCCGAATAGGAGAACCACCACCAGCCCCAGCCATACCAGTGAACCCAGCGATCCTCTTCCTCGGCGGAGAGGTTGCGCAGCTCTGGCTGCTGGCCCACAACGCTGCTGGTCTTCAGGCTGAGGTCCACCCCCTCACAGCCGGCCGGCAGCGGATCCTCGACCACCACGTAGTACAGGTCGGTGGGGGCGACAATGGTCAGTTTGACCCTGATCACCTCCCCCACCTTCGCTGAATCCACATACCGCCTGGGTTCATCCACCGGGCTGTACTGCCGGGCCACGAGGATGCCCCGGTCCAGCGCCTGGACCTGATCGGCGGGCAGGTAGTAGCGCAGGGCAGCGGAGTAGTAGAGCTGGCCTTTGCCGCTCTGCCCGGCTGTGGCGGCGTGGCGCTCCACGACCAGGCGGTTGCCCTCTTCGACCAGCAGCCGGGCGATCTCCACCTGGAGCTGCCGGCTCTGGTCAATGGTCTCCTGGGTCACCTGGCCGCTGGCCCACTCCTGGCCGTTGAGGTACACCGTCCAGCTAAAGTCGCCCTGGAGCTCACCGCTGGCCCGCATATACTCCACCAGCCCCAGGAGCGACCAGGCGGTGTTCTGGGTCGTCTCCCAGTGGCCCTCTTGGCGCACGGCCATCAGCCAGCGCACGGCGTTGGGCAACAGGCTGTTCTTCGGCTCCAGGCGCGACATGGCCCAGATGACGATGGCGGTGGTGCGGATGTCGGTGTTCATGTTCCAGTAGTCAGGCTCCGCCTCCTCCCAGTGGGTGCCGGTGGCGCTGACCACCGCTGCGCCGGCCAGATCGCTCAGGAGCGTCTTGACCCGCTGCGGTTCTTGAGGTTCCAGCAGCCCCAGGGCCATGGCCAGCGTCGCCTGGCCGTAGCGGCTGAGCAGATGCCGTTTCTCAAAGAGGCGCACGGCAATGCCCAACTCACCGCTGCTCCGCTGGTCAAAGGTCGCGCCGTATTCGGCCAGGATGTAGAGCTGATAGGCCAGGCGGTTGGCCTCCCACCGGGCCTTCACCCCGCCCACCGAGGGCAAATGGCTGCGCAGGAACGAGACCGCCCGGCCCATGACCTCCCTGTCCACGGTGAACCCGGCGCGGTGGGCCTCCAGCAGGCCGTGCAACACATAGGCCGTCAGGTAGGGGTTGCTCTCGTCGGCCACCCACCAGCCCCAGCCCCCGTCATAGTGTTGCCGGGCGTACAGTCGCTGCAAGGCAACGCCGACCATCTGGGCCAACTGCTGCCGCAGTTCAGGCCGCTCCAGGCCCATCTCATCCAGCGCCCGCCAGGTGACGACGTTGGGCAGGAAGCGGCTGACCGTCTGCTCCACACACTCGTAGGGATAGTGCTCCAGGTAGCTCAGAGCATCCCGCGTGGCCGCCGTGAGCGAGCCGTCGAGCTGCACCGTCAGTTCACCCTGAGTCGGGTCAAAGAGGGAGGGCAGTTGGATGATCTCCTGGCGCAGTCCCGGCTCCGGCAACTGCCCGGCGGTGGCCACCACCTCCGGCGTGGAGTAGCGGTAGACCGGCAGCGTGTCCTCGCGACCATCATACAGGTCGCCGGCCCTGGCCCACATGCGCACCCTGACCTGTTCACCCGGCAGGGCCTTGACCGGCCAGACCACGCGGGCCTTGTCGCCGGCCTTGACGCTGACCGTCTGGCTGGTGCTCCCTTCCAGGGCCAGCCCTTCGGCGCTGAGGTTGACCTGGACCTGCAACGGCGCCTGGGTGTTGTTGTGGACCACGGTGGCGATCTCGGCCCGGTCGCCGACGACAAAGAAGCGGGGCAACACCGGCCGGAGCAGCAGATCGAGGGTGCTGAGCACATCTACCTCGGCCTGGCCCACTCTGGTATCGGCAGTGACGCCTCGCGCCTGCATCCGCCAGGTGGTCAGGTTGTCGGGCAGTTGCACCTGCACCCGGGCCCTGCCATCCCTGCCGGTGCGCACCACCGGGTCCCAGAAGGCGGTATCGGCAAAACGGGTGCGGACCAGCCCTTCTTCGCCGCCGCCCCCCCCCTTGGCCTGGGGCTTGATCTCGCGGTTCAAGGCTTCCAGGGCCACCACCAACCCGGTGCTGGTCCTGACCCCCAACCCCCGGTTGCGCCAGAAGGTCTCCAGCAGCGTCGGGCCAGGTTCATCGGCCAGGGCCAGCACCGCCAGGTCGGCCAGGCGCAGCGACAGCTCGGCCTCCACCGGGTTGCCGTTGTGATCGGTGACCAGGATGTCATAGGTCGCCGTCTGGCGCGGGCCATAGTGCTCGCCGGCAGCCATCTCCTTGTCGGGGGTCAGGGTGATCCGGAGTTCTTTGGAAGCCACCGACACCGGCAGGCGGACGACCCCCATTTTGAAAGAGGCCAGCCCGTCGGGGGCCTGCGCCGAACCCTGGACGATCACGACCGAGACAAAGACATTGGGCACATCCTCGTCGGTGAGGGGCAGGCGCAGCACCTCGCTGTTGCTCTTGAGCTGGCGGACCTCGGTGCGCATGAGATGGCCGCGCTCGACCGTCACCAGCGCCTGGACCGTGCCGGTGTAGGGCGAGGGGATCAGGATCTCGGCCACATCGCCGACCTGATACTCCTGTTTGTCGGCGATCAGCTCGATGCGGTTGTTGCTTTCCTGGCGCCAGCTCACAAACTCTTCGCCGCCCCATACCCAGAAGTAGGCCGCGCTGCGGATTTCGTTGTCGTGACGGTCGTGGCCGATGGCCCGCACCTTGTAACTGCCCGCTTTCCTGGGCGTAAAGGTTGCCGTGGCCGTCCCATCAGCGGCGGTGGTCACGGTGGTGGTATAGACCGGGATGTCCTGGGCAGTCCAGTCCCAGTAAAAGCCACCATCCTCGGCCTGACGCCTGACACTGTACCAGCGGTGCTCCATGAACACCACCGTCAGCTCCACGTTGGGGGTCGGCTGGCTGTCCCAGCCCACGGTCAACAGGTCCACCGTCTTTTCCTGGCCGGCCTGGGCCAGATAGCCGCGCGGTGCGACGCCGACATAGAACTCGCCTTGGTGGACGATGGCAGCGGTGCGGTTGCTGACCTGCTGGCCGTTGATGTCGGTCACGCTGGCTTCGATGGTGAACAACTGCCTCTGCTTCTGCTGGCTGATGTCGGCCGGCACCTGAAAGATCGCCCGGCCCTGGCCATCGGTCCGGCTGTCGCCCTCGGCGATGAGGCGGCCATAGCTGCCATAGTAGCGCTCGTTCTCGTAGCTCCCCCATTCGTAGTCGGACCAGCTATACCAGGGGCAGCTCTGACCCGGGGGGCATTGATAGCTGAACCAATAGTCGTTGCTCAGCACGCTCCAGTGGACGGCGGCGTCGGCCACCGGCCCGCCAAAGTAGTAGGTCGCCTCGGCGGCGACGTTGAGGGTATCGCCGCTCAGGCAGGCATCCCGGTCGGATACGACCGATACCTGAAATTCAGGGGCTTTGTACTCGGCCACCAGGAAGCTGGTGCCGACGTAAAAGTCCTGAGCCGGATCGGTCATCTCCAGGTAGTAGCTGCCCAGCGCCGCTTCCTGGCCCAACACCAACTGGTCGTGGAGGGTGCCCATGTCGTTGAGGGAGAGCTTTTCGTTGTACAGCTCCCTGCCCTGCGGGTCCTGGATGCGCACCTGGAGGGCTTTCAGGTTGGCAGGCAGGCTGTAGTGGGCGTCGTCGTCGGCCCGGACGATCCCCTTGAAATAAACGGTCTGGCCAGGGCGGTAGATCGGCCGGTCGGTGTAGAGGGCCCCCTGGTACTGGCTGCCCCAGAACTCTGAATCCACGTCAAAGTTCCAGGGACTGATGCCGTCGTCCCAGCCGTTGTAGGCGAGGCCGAACTCGTCGCTGCCCGGCTGGCCGCTGACCGCAAAGAAGGGTTCCCACAGGTCCTGGAGTTTCAGCCCCCGGGCCAGGAACAGGCCATCGGCGGAGGTGGTGCCGGAACTGCCCACCTGGCCGGCCCTGGTGTAGAGGCTGATCGGCAGTCCGGCGACCGGCTGGCCGCTGGACAGATCGGTGGCCCAGATCAAAGCCTCGCTGCGGGTCTGCTTCAAGGTCAGATTGAGCCGCGATTTGACGAACATGTAGCGCGAGGGCCGGTAATTGGGTCCCTTTTTGACTTCAGGCGCACTCAGTTGCAGGTAATAGAGGCCGGGCGGCAGCGGCTTGCCCTTGTCGTCCACCAGCTTGAAGCCGAACAGGTGGGCCTGGTTGCGCGGGGCGGTGACCTTCTGGCTCCAACTGCGCACCCGATCGTTTTCCGGCGGTGTGAACCGGTCCCAGGCGTCCCACTGGCTGTTCAGCAGGACAAAGTCGGACGGGCTGAGGCGATAGAGGCCCAGGTCCAGACGGGAGACATTGCGATAGGTGGCATAGACGACCGTGTCGGTATAGGCGCTGAAGGTGCCCAACCGCCCGCCGGTGCTCAGTTCGGCGTAGGGTTCCAGGTCGCCCGTGGTAAAACGGATCAGGGCCGCCTTGCCCAGCGGCGCACCATATTTGTCGGGCGTGTCCGCATCCAGGGCGACGCTGTAGGAGGAGGCCGGGTTGCGCTCGAAGTAGAGCTCCACCTGGGTATCATACTCGGACCAGTAGGTGTAGACCGGGGTCACTTCAGGGCGGATGGTCAGATGGTCCAGGAAGCCGTGGCGCTGCATGGGGCTGGCAAAGGCGATGGTCAGACTGCCGTGGGGGTCCACCTCCCTGGCACCATCGCCAGGCCAGGTCTGGACGATGCCGGGGTTTCTGACGGTGGAAAAGCTCCACACTCTGTCCCGCTCCAGGGTCAGCTCTCCCGCCCTGGCCCGTGCACCGGCGGCGATCCGGGCCTTGAACGTTGTGTCGCGGGGCAGGGGGGCGTTGGGCACAAAGATCATCGTCTCCGGGGCGGTCGCCTTTTCACCGCCGAGCCAGCGGAAGGTGCCTTCCACCGGCTGGGCGCCAGCCTGGAGCGAAAAGCTGGCCTGGACCGAGGCGTGGTCCATCGGCTGGTTGAAGGTCACGCTGATCGGGTCGGTCGGGCCGACATGGCGAAAGGCATCGTCGGGGCGCAGGCTCAGGATGGCCGGGGCGACGGTGGTGAACTCCCAGGTATAGTCCTCGGCCAGGATGCCGCCGGTGGTGTCGGTCAGGCCGGCAGCGACACGGGCTTTGTAGTGGGTGGCCGGCAGGAAACCCTGCTCAGGGCGAAAGAGGTAGATGGCGGTGTTGAGCCACTCTCCCGTCCCCCGTACCGGCGGAGTGAAGGTCAGCGGCTGGGGCAACCCGGCCTGCTGGCTGAGGGCCGTCAAGGGCACCACCGGCCGGTTAAAGACGACGGTCACCACGGTGTCGGGGTCCAGTTCGTCGCTGCCGGGGGCGGGCATCACCTGGCTGACCTCCAGGTACCCCACCACACTCAAGTCGAAGGTGATCGGCTCCGCCAGCGGCGTGCCCTCGCTATTTCTGGCGGTTTCGGCAACGGTCACCCGGTAGCGCACGCCACGCCCCAGGCCGCCGCTGGCTGCAAAAGCCAGTGTGCGCTCGCCGGTCCAGGTGAACGTGCCCTCGACCGTCGGCGAGATGGTGAACGCGGCCTCGACGCTGGCCCGGTCCATCGGCTGGTCGAAGGTCAGCACGATGGGCGCGTCGAGGGACAGCTCCTCGCCGGGGGCCGGGCT
>Ga0209162_1003237_pt1 | contig 13309 bp, 10 predicted proteins | sample YNPNPMetaG_FD_187121 | JGI IMG/M metagenome (GOLD analysis project Ga0209162, IMG submission 187121) | Anoxygenic and chlorotrophic microbial mat microbial communities from Yellowstone National Park, USA - YNP NP MetaG (SPAdes) (version 2) ...
CCTCGATGAGGATGAGGGCAGCCGGCGCCTCGTAGACCTCGCGGGACTTGATGCCCACTAGGCGGTCCTCAATCATGTCCACCCGACCCACTCCGTGCTCCCCTCCCAATCGGTTAAGCCGGGTCACCAGCTCCACCAGGGGCAGCCGCTCGCCATCCAGGGCCACCGGTCGGCCCTCCTCGAAATCCACCTCCAGGTAGCGGGGTTCCCCCGGCGCTCGGTCCGGGCTGACCGTCCAAGAATAGGCGTCCTCGGGAGGTTCCGTCCAGGGATCCTCCAGCACCCCCGCCTCGCAGGAGCGCCCCCAGAGGTTCTCGTCCACTGAGTAGGGGCTTTCGGTGGTGACGGGCACGGGGATGTCGCGCTGGCGGGCGTATTCGATCTCCTCCTCGCGAGACATGCAGAAGTCCTCGCGCAGCGGCGCGACGATCTCCAGTTCCGGGTCGAGGGCCATGACCGTCAGGTCGAAGCGGACCTGGTCGTTCCCCTTCCCGGTGCATCCGTGGGCGACCGCCTGGGCTCCCCTCCTCCGGGCCTCTTCCACCAGAAGCCTGGCTATAAGGGGCCGCGCCAGGGCGGTGGCCAGGGGGTAGCCCCCCTCATAGAGGGCATTGGCCTGGAGGGAGGGGAGGACGAAATGCTCGGCGAATTCCTCCCTGGCGTCCACGGCCACGGAATCCAGGGCGCCCACCTGCAGGGCCTTCTTCCGGATCGTCTCCAGTTCTCCCGGTTGGCCCAGGTCGGCGCACAGCGCCACCACATCCAGGCCCCTTTTCTCCTTTAGCCAAGAGATGAGCACGGAGGTGTCCAGGCCTCCCGAATACGCCAGCACGACGGTCCTGCTCACTTCGACTCCTTCCTCTCGCCTTTTCTCTCAACCGCGGAGGGAGGCTCGATCCTTCCCTCCGCGAGGCGGCGCAGGTCCCGCGCCACCCGCGAGGCATCGGTTCCCTCCCTAACCACGCAGATCACGGTATCATCTCCCGCAACCGTCCCCAGGAGCTCCCGCAGCCGCGCGCGGTCCAGCCCCAGGGCCAGAGGTTGGGCGTTGCCCGGGTCGGTCCGGAGGACCAGCAGGTTCCCGCTGCATTCCACGCTGAGCATGTAGGACCGCAGCACCCTGGCCAGCTCCTCTTTCCTCAGGTACTCGTCCGCAACCTTCCGGCCCACCTCCCTGACGTAACGGACATCCCCCCCTTCTTCCCTGACCCTGGCCACCTTCAGTTCCAGCAAGTCGCGGGATACGGTGGCCTGGGTCACCCGGAAGCCCCGCCTCGCCAGCTCCTTAACCAACTGGCTCTGGCTGGAGACCCTCCTCTCCTCGAGTATGGCCAGTATGGCCTCCTGGCGCATCCTCTTCATGCGGGCCTCCCTACGGACCCGGGAAGGCATAACCCCATCCAGCCAGCAGCATCCTCGCGGTGCTTCTTCCCTTCGGTGACCCTAACATCAACGGGATCCGGCCCGCCTCTTCCGCCATTCAGCCAGAACCCACGATAACTCATCCCACCAAAAGCTCCATCAATGCCATCTGGGCGTACATGCGGTTCTCCGCCTGGTCCCACACCGCCGAGCTTTCCCCGTCCAGGACCTCGCTGGTTATCTCCTCCCCGCGGTGGGCGGGCAGACAGTGCATGGCCACAGCCTCCGGTAGGGCCCTCGAAAGGAGCTCCTGGTTCAACTGATATGGCCGCATGATCCGCCGGTATCCCGCGGATTTGACCTGGCCCATGCTCACCCACACATCGGTATAGAGGACATGGGCCCCCCGGACCGCCCTGTGGGGATCGGCGGTGACCTCCACCCTGGACCTTCCCCGAGCGATGGCGCGGGCCCGCCTCAGTATACCCGCGTCGGGCCGGGAGCCGGGTGGACAGGCCACGCTGATGTGCATACCCACGAGGGCGCAGCCCAGCAGCAGGGAATTGGCGACGTTGTTGCCGTCCCCCAGAAAGGCCAGCCTCAGTCCCTCGAGCCCACCGAAGCGTTCGCGGACCGTCTGCAGGTCCGCCAGGACCTGGCAGGGGTGTTCCAAGTCGGTCAATCCGTTGATGACCGGTATCTCCGCCCCCCGCGCCAGACGCTCCACCTCCTCCTGCTCGAAGGTGCGGATCATCAACGCATCGAGGTAACGCGAGAGCACCCGCCCGGTGTCTTCCACCGTCTCGCCCCTCCCCAGCTGCATCTCGGCCGGATCGAGGACGGCGGGGTGCCCACCCAAAAGGAATACGCCCATCTCGAAGGACAGCCGGGTCCGCGTGGATGGCTTGCGGAAGATGAGGCCCACCCCTTTTCCCCGCAGAGTCTGCCGAAGGCGGCCGGCACGATGATCCCTTTTCAGGGCATCCGCCCGATCCAGAAGGAAAAGCAGCTCCTGCGGGGAGAGGTCGGACATGGACAGGAAGTCCCTTCCGCGGAAATGGTCCGCCCTTACTCTCATAGCGCACCCCCTAAAGGATATCCTCCAGCGCCTCCAGTAGCGCGTCCACCTCAGCGGGGCCGGCCAGCAGAGGGGGGAGGAACCTGAGGACGTCCTTACCGATGTTGTTTATCACCAGCCCCCGCTCCAGGGCGGAAGCTGCGGCCTCCTCCGCCATCTCCCCCTCGAGCTGCACCGCCAGCATCAACCCGCGTCCCCTGACCTCCGCGACCACCTTTTTGCGGGAGGCCATCTCCTGCAGGCCATCCTGTAAGTAGGCGCCGGTGCTTGCCGCGTTCTCCACCAGTCCCTCCTCTTCCAGCACCTTCAGGGTGGCCAGAGCCGCGGCGCAAGGAACGGGCCCGCCCCCGAAAGTGCTCCCGTGGTCCCCCGGCTTGAACGAGGCGGCCACCTCTTCCCGGGCCAGCACGGCGCCGATGGGCAGACCGCTGGCCAGGCCCTTGGCCACCGTCATGATATCCGGCTCCACCCCGTACTGCTGGAAGGCGAACAGCGAGCCGGTGCGGCCCATGCCTGTCTGGACCTCGTCGAGGATGAGGAGGATCCCCTCCCGATCGCAGAGTTCCCGCACCCCGCGCAGGTAGGCGCGGTCAGCAGGGTAGACGCCTCCCTCTCCCTGGATGGGCTCGAGCATGACCGCGCAGGTCCTCTCGCCCAAAGCCTCCTCCAAGGCTTCTAGATCGTTGAAGGGGACGTGGACGAACCCCGGGACCAGGGGAGCGAAGGGTTCCGCCTTCTCCGGCTGGCCGGTCGCGGTGAGGGCGCCCAGGGTGCGGCCGTGGAAGGAGCGCAGCGCGGTAACGATCTCGCAGCGCTCGGGCCTGCTGGTTTCCCGCATATGTTTGCGAGCCAGCTTGATGGCTCCCTCGCAGGCCTCCGTACCGCTGTTACAGAGGAACACCTTTCCGGAGAAGGTGCGCGCGATAATGGCCTCCGCCAGCTCCAGCTGAGGAGCGGTGTAGTAGAGGTTGGAGACCTGCAGGAGCTCCGAGGCCTGTACGGAGATCGCCTCGACCACCCGGGGATGGCAGTGACCGGTCACGCACGACCCCAGCCCGGACACGAAATCGAGGTACTCGCGCCCGGCAGCATCCCACAGGCGCATGCCCTTTCCGCGCACGAACATCACCGGTTTACGCCCGTAGGTCCTCATCATGAAGGCCTCTTCCCGGGCCTTCCACTCCTCGGGCAGAGAGCTGTCCATCTATCCGTTCACATCCTTCCTTATCCTTGCTCCTCCTAACCGCTCGCGTCCCATTCCCGACCTTGAGGCGGTGCATCCTGGGTCGCCGTTAGAACGCCGGCGGGCGCGGGCCCGGTTCCTTCAGGGCGCCAGCATGGTCCCGATGCCTTCGGGCGTATAGATCTCCAGGAGCAGGGCGTGGCGCACGGTCCCGTTGATGATATGGGCGCGCTTGACCCCGCCGCGCAGGGCCTCCAGGCAAGAACGCAGCTTGGGCAGCATCCCCCGGGTCATCGCCCCCGCCTCGATGAGCTCGTGGGCCTGGGCCATGCTCAACTCGGAGATGAGGCTGGAGGGATCCTCGAGATCGCGGTAAATCCCGTCGACGTCGGTGAGATAGATGAGCTTGTCCGCCTGCAGCGCCACTGCCAGCGCCCCCGCCACGTGATCGGCGTTGACATTGTAGCTCCTGCCCTCGGAGTCCACACCGATGGAGGCCACCACAGGGATGAAGCCCTCCATGGTGAGCCGCTCGAGGACCCGGGGGTTCACTCCCACCACCTCGCCCACGAAGCCGAGGTCCTCCCCTTTTCCCTCCTTCTTGCGTACCAGGATCATGCGGCCGTCCTCTCCCGACAGACCCACCGAGAGATCCCCGTGCCCGTTGATGAGCGAGACGATCTCCTTGTTCACCTTGCCCACCAGGACCATCTTCACCACTTCCATGGCAGCGGCGTCGGTGACCCTCTGGCCGTCGACGAACTTCACCTCCATGCTCAGGCGGTCCATGAACTCGGTGATCTGCGGGCCTCCGCCGTGCACGATCACCGGCTTCATGCCCACGTAGCGCATGAGTACGACGTCGGAGGCGAAGCCGGCCTTGAGCTCCTCGTCCACCATGGCGTTGCCGCCGAACTTTATCACCACGGTCCGGCCGTAATACTCCTTGATGAAAGGCAGGGCCTCCATCAATATCCTCGCCTTCTCCATGGCCTTCTCCAATCCCATCACCCCGCTCATCCCCAGAACTCCGGGGGGCTCCCCGGAAACCGGCGTCTTTCTTCTAAAAACCCCGTTCCATCAACACCGCCCCACAGGCTCACCGGGCGACCGCATGTCTTTCCTCCCTGCACACTCAGGTGGTGTAGTGCGAGTTTATCCGCACGTACTCGGGGCTGAGGTCGCAGGTCCAGGCGGTCGCCTCCGCCTCCCCCGCGCCCAGGTCTATCTCCACCCTTATCTCCTGACCCAGCCGCGGCGGCTCCAGCCGGTCACGGGTCAGCCAGGCGGGCGAACCCCTCTCCAGCATGCTCACGCCGTCGATGCTGATGTTCACCTGATCCGGGTCGAAGGAAACGCCGCACGAACCCAGGGCCCCTGCCACCCTTCCCCAGTTGGGGTCGCCCCCGTGGAAAGCCGCTTTGAGCAGGGCGGAATCGGCCACGGCCCGCGCTGCCCTGCGGGCTTCCCCGATGCCGGGAGCTCCCATGACCCTGATCTCCACGAAACGGGTGGCACCCTCACCGTCCCTGATGATGAGGCGGGCCAGGTCGGCGCAGGCCCGGGTGAGCAGATCCCGGAACTCCTCCAGCTGTGGACGGACCCCGGAAAGCCCGTTGGCCATGATCAAGACCATGTCGTTGGTGCTGTTGCAGCCGTCCACGCTGATGAGGTTGAAGGTGCGGTCCACCGCCTCCTTCAGCAGCGGCCGCAGCGCCTCCGGGTCCAGGAGCGCATCGGTGGTGATGAAGGCGAGCATGGTGGCCATGTCCGGCCTGATCATGCCGGCTCCCTTGGCCATGCCCCCCAGTAAGTAACCCGCACCGCTCAGCTCCACCTCCTTGGGGAAAGTGTCGGTGGTGAGGATGGCGCGGGCGGCGTCCAAGTGCCCGTGGGGGCTCAACCGGGAGGCGGCGTCCCTGATGCCCGCGGCCACGTTGTCCATGGGCATCTTCACCCCGATGACCCCGGTGGAGGCCACCGCCACGTCGCGGGAGCGAAGATCGATGCCTTTGGCCGCGGAGATGGCCCGGGCCGTCTCCGAGCCCATACACAGGGCGTGGCGCATGCCCTTCTCCCCTGTGCAGGCATTGGCGTTCCCGCTGTTGATGACGACCGCCTGCAGCTTCCCGTCCTCCAGATGACTTTCGGTGACCCGCAGCGGAGCGGCCCGGAACAGGTTGGTGGTGAACACGGCCGCCGCGCTCGACGGAGCCTCGCTGAAGAGCATGGCCAAATCGGGCAGTCCGCTCTCCTTGATGCCGCAGGCGACCCCGGAGGCATGGAAACCCTCCGGTGCGGTCACTCCGCCGCGTCCCTTTCCTTTCACATCACTCATCGGGCCACCCCTTCTTCTTCTACCTACTCGATCCCTGTGCGCCTCAAGGGAAGAGAGCCAGGCCCTCCAGCCCTGCCGCCTCCTCGTAGCCCATGGCCAGGTTGAAGCACTGCACCGCCTGGCCGCTGGCTCCCTTGACCAGATTGTCGATGGCCGTGGAGATCACCGCCCAACCGCTGCGGGAATCCCAGGCCATTCCCAGGTGGCAGAAGTTGGTCCCGCTGACCGCCTTGGTCTGAGGCCACTTCCCCTCGGGCAGCACCCTTACGAACACCTCGTCGCGGTAGGCATCGAGGTAGGCCTCCAGCAGGGATTCCCCTGCATCACCCAGCGAGGCGTAAGCGTTGCAGAGGATGCCGCGGCTCATGGGAGCCAGCTGGGGGGTGAAGAGCACGCGCACCTCCGCCCCCGCCAAAGCGGACATCTCCTGTTCCATCTCCGGGATGTGACGGTGCCGGTTGACGTTGTAAGGATGGATGCTGGCATCGCACTGGGGGTAATGCGTCTCCAACGAGAGGCCGCGCCCGGCGCCGGAAACGCCGCTCTTGGCGTCGATGATTATCTCTCCCTTCTCCAGCCACCCCCTACGCAGCAGAGGCGCCGTGGCCAGCAGGGCAGCGGTTGGGTAGCAACCGGGCACCGCCACCAACCGCGCCCCCGCCAGTCTCTCGCGGTTCAGCTCCGGGAGGCCGTACACCGCCTCCTCGAGAAGGGAGGGGGAAACATGCTCCAACCCGTACCACGCGGAGAAGGTGTCCGGGTCCTTGATGCGGAAGTCGGCGGACAGGTCGAAGACCTTGGCCCCGCCTTGCAGCAGCGCCGGGACCACATGCATGGACTCGCCGTGGGGCAGGCAGACGAAGAAAGCCTCCGCCCGCGATGCCGCTTCGTCCGCTTCGAACTCCTCGTAAACAAGGTCTGCCACCGACTGGAGGTGGGGGTAGAGATCCCCCACCTTCTTTCCTGCATAAGCCCGGGCAGTGAGGTAGGTCGCGTCAGCATAGGGGTGCTGGTGCAGCAAGCGCAGCAACTCCGCCCCGGTATACCCGGAGGCTCCGATGATTCCCACTTCCATTGGAGGCCTTCCTTTCTATTATGCAATTATATGCATAATTATACAATGAAGTTCGGTGGTGTCAAGGACTTTTAGGTGACCCGCCTTCCCTGCTGCCGCCGCGCCTCCATCCTGACAGGTACGGCCTTGCTTGTCCTCGCTCCCAACCCTGCCGACTTCTCCATGCGCTTCACCCTCCCGGAGGAAATGTCCGCCTGGTCGCTCTCGGGCATCCGGTTCAAGCCGGTCAAAATCGGGCCGAGGTCATTTACCTTGAACTGCGCACCATCTTACAACATGCACAGGCGTCGGTATCGGAAGCGCCTTTCGCCATGCAGTGGGTCAAGACAGTTTTGAAACTGAACACTGTTGCCACGGCAAAACAAAGAAAGCGAAGGCATCGGTTTCACGTGAGCTCAATCTTGCACCGCCCATAGCCCACTGGCCACCCTTCAGAACTTCCGCGGAAAGGTCGAAATAGAAGTAACCGGTGTGCTTTGCCCGCAAGCAACGCCCGCGAAGTCATCAGAACGCTTACCGGGAGGTGGTGCCGCGGTGAAGATGAGGGAGTCATTGCCCGGCTATTTACTGACGGCGTTTCTGTTCGCAGCGTTGCTAATCCCGTGGTCCGGGTCTTCCGGCCTCGAGCCTGCGGCCGCCGGACCCGCCGGGGGCTTCATCATCAACCACCTGTGCACGGACATCTACAGCATACCCGAATGGGCCATCGTCCAGGCCAAGAACAACCTGCACATCGCTTACGGGCACACCTCCCACGGTAGCCAGATCCCCACCGGCATGGACGGGCTGGTCGGTTTCATGAACAACAAGGGATATCCCTACAACCTCTACGACTGGAACAACGGGGGCTCGGGCGGCGCCCTTGACCTTCGGGACTACGCCCTCAATCCTTACGGGGCCCAGGATTTGGGCAACCCCGATCGCACCGCCTGGGTGCAGGCGACCCGCAACTACCTGGGTCCGCCCAACGGGGAGGGGCGCGGAAGTTACAACCCCGACATCAACGTGATCATGTGGTCTTGGTGCGGGCAGGTGGACGGAAGCGAAGCGGACATAGCGGGCTACTGTATGAACATGAACCAGCTCGAGAGCGAGTACCCCGGGGTCAACTTCGTCTACATGACCGGTCACCTCAACGGCACCGGAGAGGCGGGCAACGTGAACCAGCGCAACCAGCAGATACGCAATTGGTGCACCGCCAATAACAAGATCCTCTACGACTTCGCCGACATCGAGAGCTACGACCCGGACGGCTTGGTCAACTACATGCAGCTGTTCGCTGACGACGAATGCAATTACAGCGGCGGCAACTGGGCCTTGGAATGGCAGGCCTCGCATATCGAGGGGGTGGACTGGTACGACTGCAGCCCCGCCCACACCCAGGCCCTCAACGGCAACCTCAAGGCCTACGCGGCCTGGTGGATGTTCGCCCGCATCGCCGGATGGGACGGGACGCCGGGCCCCGCCGGGCCCACATTTTCCCCCACCTACGGAAAGCCGGGCGACACCCTCACCATCAGCGGGACGGGTTTCGGGACGAGCGCCGGGACGGTCACCGTCGGAGGAGCCGCGGCGGCCGTGACCGGTTGGAGCGACACTCTGATCACCGTGACGGTGCCGGCCGGAGCTGCCTTCGGCAAGGTCGCTGTGACCAACGGCAGCGGGTCCGTGGAATGCGCGGGCGATTTCCTGCCGGTGGCCAGCCAGTGGTACTTCGCGGAGGGCTGCACGGCCAACGGTTCCTTCCAGGAATACCTGTGCGTGGGCAACCTGTCGGGGGTCGATGCCCACACCCGGGCGGTCTATATCTACACGGACGGCACCACCCGGGAACAGGACGCCTACCTGCCCGCGGGTTCCCGTACCACCTTTGACGTGAATGCCGGGGCCGGCGCCAACCGTGACCTCTCCGCTCTGGTGGTGGCGGACCAGCAGGTGGTGGCCGAGCGGCCCATGTACTTCAACTATCAGGGCAAGTGGACCGGGGGGCACGATGTGCTGGGGGCTCTGGCCCCCTCCAACCAATGGTACTTCGCGGAAGGCTACACCGGCCCGGGCTTCGACGAGTACATCTGCGTCCTCAACCCGGGAGACGCCGCCGCCACCCTTGATTTTTACTTCCAGACCCAGGAGGCGGGGGAGATCGCGCGCACCGGGTACACGGTGGGCCCCCATACCCGGGGCACCTTCAAGGTCAACGACGTCCTCGGCCCCGGCTATCAGACCTCGCTCAGGCTGGATTCGGACCAAGGCATCGTGGCCGAGCGGCCCATGTACTTCCATTATCAGTCCATGTGGACCGGGGGGCACTGCGTCATGGGCTCCCCCAATCTGTCCCAGGAGTTCTACTTCGCGGAAGGCACCACCCGGGCCGGCTTCCATGAATGGCTGACCATCCAGAATCCCAACGCGGTGGAGATCACCGTTGATGCCGTCTATCAGCTGGGCGCGGAGCAAGGCCCCAACGTCTCAAAGCATTACACGGTGGGGGCCGGAGAGCGGTACACCGTCTTTGTGGAGCGCGAGGTAGGGAAGGAGAAGGACGTCGGCATCAAGCTCAGCTGCGCCACCGACGCCTTCCTGGCCGAGCGCCCCATGTACTTCAACTACCAGGGGGCCTGGACCGGCGGGCACTGCGCCATCGGCGCCGCGGCCCCCGCCCAGACCTGGTTCTTCGCCGAGGGCTACACCGGGGACGGTTTCCACGAATGGCTCTGCCTGCAGAACCCCGGCGGGAGTGATGCCGTGGTGGAGATAGCCTACCTGACGCAGGAGGCCGGGCCGCTGCCAGTGCGCACGGTGACCGTGCCCGCGGGTTCGCGCAAGACCATCTTCGTCAATGAAAACTCCGGGGGTATCTATCAGCTCTCTGCCCGGTTGGAAACGTCCGCGGTCCCGGGCATAGTAGCGGAGCGGCCCATGTACTTCGCCTTCCGCGGCTGGACCGGAGGGCACGACGTGGTGGGCAGCCCGCTCTTCTAACCATGTAGGGACCAGGGCTTGAAGAAAGATACAGCTTCCGCACTGGGGGATAAAGGCCCAATCCCCAAAGACAGGATGACCCCCAGCTGGCCGGGGTACAGTCGTTGAAGATCTGGGCCTAGCCTCGATTGGAGGTTGCAAAGTCCCGTCACGGCATGACCGCAGGCCCCGATGGTCCCGATCTCCATCCCATTCCTCCTCATACAATGATATAAATGAAGATGTGGCTTTCCCCGTTGATGTAAACTTCTTTCCTCAACCACCCGAAAAAAAAGGCGAGGTCAGATGTCCTCCATGCGCTAGGCCGGGAAAGAGAATGTGAAGGCATGATGAATCTTTCTGAAAAAAGGTTTTCGCGGGGGAAAGCGGCGGGAGCAGTCCTGGTATTCCTGTTTTTCCTGCTTTCCATCACGATGCTCATGGGATGCGGCAAGAAAGAGGGCGAGGCGCCGACCCCGACGGAGGTTCCCCGGCTGGCGGGACTCAGTCCCCAGGAGGCCGCCAGCATGCTGGAGGGGGTGGGGCTGCTGCTCGAAGGGTCCAGGCAAGAGTACTCGGAGTCGGTCGAGGAAGGCAAGGTGATCAGCTCCATCCCCCCAGAAGGCAGCCAGGTCGAGGGGGGCACACCGGTGACCCTGGTGATAAGCCTGGGCCCTCAGGCGGTAGAGATGCCTGATCTCCGCTCACTACCCTCACAAGAAGCCGCGGCGCTCCTCGTGGGGCTGGGGCTGACGTGCCAGACCCAGACCTCCCCCAGCGAGAGCGTTGCCGCCGGCCTGGTCCTCTCCCAGGACCCCCCGCCAGGGTCCCGGGTGAGCCGGGGGACCCCGGTCACTTTGACGGTGAGCTCGGGGTCGGCCTGGAGGACCTGTCCTTCCTGCGGAGGTACCGGAAGGGTCAGTGTGAGCCGCACCTGCCCGGAATGCGGCGGCAGCGGCCAGTGCTTCACGTGAGGGGACGGATATGTGCCGTGCGGTTCGTGCGGCGGGACCGGCAGGGTTACCAAACAGGAAACCTGCCCCCAGTGCGGGGGCAAGGGAAGGATACAGAAGTAGCCATCATCGCCCTTCCATCTTATCCAGGTAAGGCCGCGCGCTTCCTCTCATGCCGAATAGGCCTATGAGGGGTCGTGCTTTGACGATCAAAATATCCTCTGAACAAAAAGATCCAGTTCCAAAAGCCCATGGGTAAGGTGGCCCCCGGTTCGCCGGGGTCCTTTTATTGAAGATTTGGCTTGGCCCCGATTGCAGGGGGCTTAATCGGGCATAGGGCCGCTGTGAGCGCCCACCGGGGTAAAATAGGATGGACACGCAGCCGTGAAGGAACACCGCGCGAAGGAGGGGAAACATGGACTACGCAGAGATCGTGGAACGGGTCAAGAGGGTGGTGGAGACCCCGGTCAAGCCCATCCCGGAGGAGGCCCTGCAGCGGGAGAAAGACGAGTTTCACAGGAAGCACGCCCGGTCCCTTAAGATCTACGAGGAAGCCAAGCAATACATCCCCGGAGGGGTGGAGCATAACCTGGCCACCACCAAGCCCTTCCCCCTGGCCATGGACCGGGCCAGTGGGTACCGCATGTGGGACGTGGACGGCAACGAGTTCGTGGACTACCTGCTGTGCGGTGCCCCCATCATCCTCGGCCACCATTACGAGCCGCTGGACGAGGAGGTGGTGCGGGTCATCCGAGAGAAGGGCCCCAGCACCGGCCTCACCTCCGAGTTCGAGATAATGGCGGCGAAGAAGATCTGCGAGCACATGCCCTCGGTGGAGAGAGTGCGCTTCCTCCAATCCGGCACCGAGGCGGATATGGCCGCCCTGCGCATCGCCCGCGCGTGGACGGGGCGGGACAAGGTGGTCAAGGTGGAGGGGTCCTACCACGGCTGGTACGACACCTACGTGATGAACCTACACATACCAGGGACCGGCGGCCTGAACTCCAAGGGCATACCGGCCAGCGCTTATGAGCACTTGCTGGAGGTCAAGCCCAACGATTTCGATGGACTGGAGAGGATCTTCGAGGAGCACGGGAAAGAAATAGCCTGCATGGTCCTTGAGCCGGTGGGTGGTGAGTCGGGCGTCCACCCCGTCCACCCTGAGTGGAACCGCCGCTGCCGCGAGTTGTGCACCGAACACGGGGCCCTGCTCATCTTCGATGAGGTGGTCACGGGTTTCCGACTGGACATGGGAGGTGCCCAGAAGTACTTCGGTATCGACCCGGACCTGACCGTGCTGGGCAAGATAATCGCCCACGGTTATCCCTCCGCGGGTGCGGTCGGTGGTAAGGCCGAGATCATGGATATCTGCGGCGCCGGGATGGGCAACAAGCCCTACTTGGGCGGCACTCTCGCCGCCAACCCCATCACCTGCTGCGCCTGCTACCATGCCATCCGGCTGATGGAGGAGACCGACGCGGTGGCCAAAGCCACCGCCTACGCGGACCGCCTTGTGTCCGAGCTCAACGAGCTCTTCTCCACCCGGCCCGACCTCCCCTTCTTCCTCTATAACTTCGGACCCATCATCCATTACGTGACCACCGGGTTCTTCGCCGTGGACATCACCGGGCCCCAGGCCATGGAGATCTTCCGGCGCAAGGACGTCGCCGAGGAATACCAGATGGTCGCCTCCAACCGCGGCCTCAATTCCCTGGCGGGAACCCGTATGTACACCTGCCTGCAGCACGACGAGGAGGCGCTCAACCGCACCCTGGAGGCCTGGGAGTACATACTCTCGCTCATCCCCAAATCCTGAGCAGCTCTTCCGGGTGTCCAGAACCCGCAACTCTCTCGTGAGGAGAGGAGCGGCGCTCCGTTCTCAGCGCCGGAAGTACATGGGCCGCTCGGCCACGACGGGGACGCCGTTGAGCGAGCGCAGGTGGATGGAGACATCCCCGGCCAGGGTGTCGTGGCGGCCGTTGCCCAGTCCCTCCTCGTGCACGGGGATGGTCAGGCGGCTATGGGCGGGCACGCCGATGCCCGAGCGGGTCAGGGTGGTGCCGTCGCCGCGGTGGTAATCGATATCCAGCAGGGCGGGAAGGTCGCCGGGGTTCTGCAGGCACAGCCAGGTGTCGAAGCCGCTGCGGGTGCAGCCCTCGGCGAAGTACCACTCCTCCAGGGGAGAGGCCGCTCCCAGCACGTCGTGTCCTCCCGTCCAGACCCCTTGGTATTGGAAGTACATGGGCCGCTCGGCCACGACGGGGACGCCGTTGAGCGAGCGCAGGTGGATGGAGACATCCCCGGCCAGGGTGTCGTGGCGGCCGTTGCCCAGTCCCTCCTCGTGCACGGGGATGGTCAG